>ERZ650308.31-NODE-31-length-80960-cov-44.625388_pt1 | contig 80960 bp, 68 predicted proteins | sample MGYA00376244_ERZ650308 | MGnify/ENA primary metagenome ERZ650308 (study PRJEB26733, sample SAMN07839295) | wastewater metagenome | biome: small river; feature: stream; material: water | place: USA: North Carolina | collected 2016-04-26 ... | reverse complement strand
TCACTTTCTGAAAAAACATTCTTTACAGCTACCTTGTCTGCTTCGTTGGAGGAACAACATGCTCATCATGATTTTTTAGTTAGATCTATTGATACAACAACTAATCGCATTAATATCGACAGTATTTATCCGTTGATGGGTTTTCAATTCAAAACAGTGAAAACATCGGGATATTTCAGTTTTAACCACAAAATATCCAAAAAACAAGTTATCAAAGCTGGGTTAAATGCCGATGTATTGTCGTTTAATATGCAAGATAGTGTTTTGAATATTGGACATACAGCTTTTGTCAATCGTTGGGATTACTTGGGCACAAGTGTGTTGATTCAGCCCTTTGTGCAATGGAAATACCGTGTGAATGAGCAAATGGATGTCACAGCTGGTTTGCATGCCCAATACTTTTCGATGAGTAATTCATTGAGCTTGTTTGAGCCGCGTTTGGGTTGGAAATACAGCATGAAAAACGGTCAAAAAGTATTCGCTGGAGCGGGAATTCATTCGCAAACGCAACCCTATTACGTGTATTCGTACCACCGATATGACAACGCAGGAAATAAGGTGTACGACAACAAAGGAATGGATTTGTCCAAAGCTGCTCACTTCGCAATGGGGTATGAAAAAGCATTTAAAAAAGGATTCCAATTCCGAACAGAAGTCTATTACCAACACTTGTACAACATACCTGTTACAGTTCAAGCATCATCGTTTTCGATGATCAATCAAGGAAGTGGATTTGCACGATTCTTTCCAGATAGTTTAAAAAATACAGGAACGGGAACCAACTACGGATTGGAATTAACCATTCAAAAGTATTTCGATAAAAGCTTTTACGTGTTGTTCACTGCTTCTATTTATGATAGCAAATACAAAGGAAGTGACAACATTGAGCGCAACACCTCTTACAATGGCGCATACACGGCAAACATGTTGTTTGGTAAAGAGTTTGCTATCAATGCAAAACAAGTCATAGGTATTGGAGGAAAAATTACTGTTGCAGGGGGAAAACGTTACGGATACGTCGATTTAGCGCGCACAGCAGCGGCAAACGAAATTATTTTCAAGGATTCATTGTTCAACGAACGACAATTCAACGATTATTTCAGAGCCGATTTGAAAGTAAGTTGGAAACTCAATGCTGACAAAGCAACGCATGAAATTGGTCTGGATTTGGTCAATATTTTCAACACAAAAAACTTATTGACTTTGGCGTACGCTCCCAATTTAGCGAATCCAACAGCAGAGCCAATCGCTGAAAAGTCACAATTAGGTTTCTTGCCAATTTTCTATTACCGCATTTCGTTTAAGCTGGGTAAAAGGTAAAAGAAATAGCTTAAAACAGCATTCAACAAAAAAGCCCTTACTAGTTCAACTAATAAGGGCTTTTATTTTATTATAGTTGTTTATAAATCAAATTTGATACCTTGTGCCAATGGCAAGCTGTCCGAATAATTGATTGTATAATTAAATCATCAAACACCTGAAATTTGTTTGAAACAAAAGAAAACACTAGCCTTTTATTAAAAAGCTGATTTTTTTGCTAATTTAGAAACCAAATACATACGAATCACTTGAAAACATCAAATTTTGAATTTCTAAGAAACGAATTCCCGTTATTATCTAATATTGGAGAAGCTGCAGAAGCAAATTGCTATAGTGATCCTGTAACTGCGTTGTTTAAATTAAGGCAATTTGGCGAAAAAGTAATATTTTTTGTTTTTGAAGCACATGCATTAGATTTACCTGTCCAAGTAAATTTTCATAATTGTTTAATTGAATTAAAAAACGAAGATATACTCCCAGAAAGGGTAATGGAATTGCTTTTCTCAATAAAAAATAAGGGAAATATTGCAGTTCATGAAAATAAAGGAAACGTTTCTGACGCAAAAACAATAATTTTTGCTGCATTTAAAGTAGCAAAGTGGTTTTATGAAACATATTCTCAAGATGAAGTTAATATTTCTGAAGTTAAATTTAGTGAACTTAAAGATTTAAAAGACAAACCATTAATTCAAAAACTCGAAGAAGAATACAAATTACTCGAGCAGAAATACACGGAGTTAATTACTCAAAAAGATTTAAAAACCTTAAGTGAAGCTGAAAAAAACATTTTAAGTGAACGTTCAATAAATGCAGCCAAAAAAATCGAATTAAATGAGGCTGAAACACGAATTATCATAGATGAACAATTAAAAAAAGCTGGTTGGGAGGTAAATACGAACGAACTCAATTATAAAAAAAATAAGACACTACCTGAAAAAGGTCGCATGATAGCAATTGCTGAATGGCCCTGCGGGAACTTGTGGGCAGATTATGCACTCTTTTTTGGAACAGAATTAATAGGAATTGTTGAAGCTAAAAAATATGCGGTTGATATTTCAACTGATTTAACTCAATCAAAAGAATATAGCGAATTAGCCCAACAAAAAAACGAAGCGATTTTACTCGGAAAATGGCGTCAATACAATGTACCATTTTTGTTTTCAACGAATGGTCGACCATATTTGGAACAACTAAAAACAAAAAGTGGTATTTGGTTTTTAGATGTTCGAAAAGAACGTAATCGATCACGGGCATTGCATGGGTGGATTTCACCTGATGGATTAAAAGCTTTATATAATCAAGATATTTCACTTGCGGACAACAAATTAGAGCAATCTGAAATTGAATATTTGACCAATACAAATGGTTTAGGTTTAAGAAAATATCAAATAGAAGCAATTAAAGCTGTTGAATCATGTATCGCAAATGAACTGATCAATAGAAAAGCATTGTTGGCGATGGCTACTGGAACTGGTAAAACAAGAACTATTCTTGGATTGTGCTATCGTTTGATTAAAGCGAATCGTTTTAAAAGAATATTATTTTTAGTTGATAGAAACTTATTGGCTTCACAAACTTTTGACACTTTTAAAGATTCAAAAATTGATGATTTCAACTCTTTTTTAGATACTTATAAAGTTTCGAAACTTAATGAAATAATTCCAGATTTAGAATCTCGGTTACATTTTGCAACGGTACAGGGAATGGTGAAACGATTGTTTTATTCATCTGAAGATCAGATAGTATTACCTGTTGACACCTATGATTGTATCATTGTTGATGAGGCGCATCGTGGTTATTTGCAAGACAAAGAAATGGACGATGAAGAATTAAACTTCAAAGACCAACGTGATTATGTGAGTAAATACAGAATGGTTCTTGATTATTTTGATGCCTTTGGTATTGGATTAACAGCAACGCCAGCACTACATACAACTGAAATATTTGGAAAAGCTGTTTTTACGTATAGTTATAGAGAAGCAGTAATAGATGGTTATCTAATTGACCATGATCCACCTTATATTATTAAGACAAAATTAGGACAAGAAGGTATTACTTGGCAATCGGGTGAAAAACCAAAAGTGTTTGACAAAGAATCAAATACGATAGAAGAACTCGAAGCACTTGACGATGAAATAAATATAGATATTTCAGGCTTCAATAAAAAAGTAATTACGGATTCATTTAACCGTACCGTTATCAAACAATTGGTGCAAGAATTGGATCCTGAAAGTGACGAGAAAACCTTGGTTTTTGCTGCAACAGACGAGCATGCTGATCGTGTTGTAGAATACTTGAAAGAGGAGTTTGAAGCAATTGGTGTGGATGTTCCAGATGATGCCATTATGAAGATTACTGGCAAAATTCACAATCCGAAAGAATGGGTACGTCGCTACAAAAACGAGAAATATCCTTCGATTGTAGTTACTGTAGATTTACTGACAACTGGAGTGGATGTGCCGAAAATCTGTAATATCGTTTTTTTACGCCGAATTAAATCACGTATTTTATTTGAACAAATGCTTGGACGTGCTACGCGTCGCTGTGATGAGATCAACAAAGAAGTATTTAAAATCTTTGATGCAGTGCGTGTGTATGAAACATTGGAAGATTACACAAGCATGAAGCCCGTTTCTCCCAGTCCATTAACAACATTTCAACAATTGGTCGAAGAGACAAGTAGTATTGAATCGGAAGCACGGTTGAATAAACAATTGGAACAAATTATAGCCAAATTCCAGCGCAAAAAACGCTTATTGAATAATAAGGAAGAACGATTTGCATACTCAGCGAAAGGAATTCACCCGGAAGATTTTGTGGATTTTTTGAAAGGACTTAAGCAAAATCAAATTAGAGAGGAATTGCATGGTCTTTCTAATGCTTGGCAGTTTTTGGATGAATTGAAACCAGCGCCAAGTGTACAATTGTATTCTGACCACCAAGATCAATACCTATCTACCGAAAGAGGATATGGTAAAGGACAAAAACCTGAAGATTACTTAGAGGGAATGAAGAAGTTTATTAATGAAAACAGGAATAAGATTGCTGCTTTGAATGTGATTTGTTCACGCCCGAAAGAATTGGATAGACAATCCTTGAAGGAATTGAAATTGTTGTTAGACGAAGCAGGTTATAATACGCGAACACTTAATGCAGCGTGGAAAGCAACCAAGAACGAAGACATAGCTGCTGATATTATTTCCTACATACGCACCTTGGCGTTGGGAAGTTCCTTGATTGCGCACGAGCAACGCATTAAAAATGCAATCAACAAAGTGCGCCAATTAAAATCGTGGAACAAGGTGCAGGAAAAATGGATTGAACGCTTTGAAAAACAATTGTTGCAAGAAGAAGTGATTCAAGTGGAAGACTTGAACATGGATCCTTTCGATGAAGCAGGTGGCTATGAGCGCCTAGATAAAATCTTCGAGCACGAATTACAACACGTGTTGGAAGTGATGAATGAGAATTTGTATATAGAAATAGCCTAAATAATTAATAATGGAAGAACAAAAAAACGACGGCAAATCTAAAAAGAAACTTAAAAGTAAGGATGTTAATAAAAAGGATCTATTAGGGCAACCTCTTGATCAAGTATTTGGAAATAAAGACATAGAAATTATTTCGAAAGGTATTAATGAATACATAACATCCCCTTTTTTTAGCGATAACATTAGTAATTTCATTAATCCTGACATGAATGGATTGAATATTCCAGCAGTATCTAATTTATTTGGTTTTGTAGATTCGAATTATTCTAAGCATTTAGAGATTAATGATCAGATAAACGAATTAAAGAAAAAATTAATCGAAAAATCTAAAGAAGTTGAAGCAGCGAGTCATGACAAAAAAGTTAAAGACAAAAAAAATCAAGAATTCAGTAGGATAATTGAAGAATTGCGAGGAAAGGAAAAAATCAATCATATTCTTACAAGGATTCATGTCGAAGCACAATCATTGTTATTCGACGATGATTTATTTAAAGAAAAGTTTAATGACGGGGAAAGCTCCGAAACTGTAGTTGTTTCAATTGATATAAGACGATCAACGGAATTAATGTTAAAAGCAAGAACACCCGAATTGTTTGCTAGGTTTATAACTGAATTATCAGGGCTTTTGGCTCATGTTATAAAAACCAATTTCGGAATATTTGATAAGTTCACTGGTGATGGCATACTTGCATTTTTTCCTAAATTTTATAGTGGCGAAGAAGCCATTTTAAGAGCTTTAATTGCAGCTGAACAATGTCATAAAGTATTCAATGATCACTACCATAAATCAAGAGAGTGTTTTAATGTCTTTATAAAAGATGTTGGTTTAGGAATAGGTATAGATTATGGTCAAGTCACTCTTGTGAACAGTGGTAACGAATTGACTGTTGTTGGGATTCCAGTTGTTTATGCATGTCGAATGTCTGGTGCACCAGCCGGACACACATTGTTAAATCAACCAGCAAAGGAGGAAATCTGTATTAAACATGATGATAAAATTAAAGTTATTGAAACCGAGATTAGTATTAAAAATGAAGGCAATGCTTTAGCCTATGAGATTGAATTACCGAAAGGTTTAAAAATCTTGAGTCAGCCTGAATGGTTGATTAATAAAGTCCAAAATAAAGGACGTGTTTCAAAATAAAAACTTAAAAGACTTGAACGCTTTGAAAAATAATTGTTGCAAGAAGAAATGATACAAGTGGAAGACTTAAACATGGAACCTTTCGATTAAGCAGGTGGTTTTGACACTTAGATATAATATTCGAACACGATTTACAACACGTGTTGGAAGTGATGAATTAGAATTTGTTTAGTGCATAATATTAAATATAAAAATGATAAAGAGTTTTTATTCTGGTAATGAAAAAATAAATTATTTAACTACAAAGTGTGTGATTGATTTACATGATGTATTATCTAATAATATTCATTTATTGGAAGAAATGGATCCTGTAGAACCCCGTGGTATAAAAAACTATGGATTATTAGAAAGTGCAATAAATAGACAAATTACAGGAAGTGGTGAGTATTATAAATATTCTGATAAATGTAGTAATGCTTCAACACTTACTTATGGTGTTTTAAAAAACCATGCTTTTCATAATGGTAATAAACGAGCAGGATTTTTGGCTTTAATTAAACATCTCTATGTAAATGGGTATGTACTTAGTCCATCCACTAAATCAGAGGAGATTTATGAAGTTCTAATTTCTATTGCTGATTCTAATCTTCAAGAATTTAGAAGAAAGTACAGAAAAAAATACAGTTTTATCTTATCCAAAGAGGAGAAAAAACAAACAAAATGGGATGCAGATACAGAAATTAGATTTCTGTCTTATTGGATAAAAAAAAACATTAATCCAAAATCAACCACGATTAAAGGTGAAGTCAAAATCGCAGATCTTAAAAAAGTACTTTTTAATAAAGGCGTTATTTTGGAGCAAAATGGTTCGAATATTGAAGTTTTCATTAAAAATGAAAATAAATTTTTAGGTTTCATTCCAATAGGTTCGAGAAGAATAAATATTAAAAAGTACTCTTTAGGAAATAACAAAACTTTTATTGGTAAGGACACCTTAAAATATTTACGTAAGGATTTTAAATTAACACCAGCCGATGGAATTGATGATACATTCCTTTATGATGATGATGCTTTTCTAGATTCAGAAATAAAAGCTTACAAAAAAATTATTTACCAATTGTCAAAAACATAATAACATGTCATCACAAGAAATATCACAAAAACTATGGAACCTCTGTAACGTCCTGCGCGACGACGGAGTAACCTATCACCAATATTTGAACGAGTTAACGTATATCTTGTTTCTGAAGCTTTCCGACGTGAAAGGATTTACAGAACAGATTCCTGAAGATTACCGTTGGGAAACCTTGAAAGGTCTTGACGATAACAAGGAATTGTTTGACCGTTACCGCGATATGTTGGCGAACATTAGTACGAAAGCAGGTAACGAAACAATCAAGGAAATTTACTTGAATGCTTCAACAACATTGCGTAAACCAGTGAACTTGCGCACATTGATCACGCAAATCGATTTGATTGATTGGCACGATGAAGACGAGCGCGATACCATGGGACAGATCTACGAAGATTTGTTGGAGCGCAATGCGAACGAGAAAAAGAGTGGTGCAGGTCAATATTTTACGCCACGACCACTGATCAATGCAATGGTGCGATTAATGGCGCCGAAATTGAATGAGAAATGGAACGATCCAGCTTGTGGAACCTTTGGTTTCATGATTGCGCTCGACCATTACTTGAAAGAACGTTACGATTATGTGTATTCTTCGGATGCGAAGACACGCAAGTTTCAAGAAACGGAGGCATTAAGTGGTGTTGAATTGGTGCAAGATGCACACCGTTTGGCCTTGATGAATGCAAAGTTGCATGGACTGGATAGCACAATTTATTTAAACGATACCTTGACCGAATTTGGAAAAGGCTTGAATGGTTATGACGGTGTATTGGCAAATCCTCCATTTGGAACTAAAAAAGGCGGTGAAAAACCATCGCGCGATGATTTAACCTTTGTTTCGAGCAACAAGCAATTGAACTTCTTGCAACACATTTATCGAAGTTTAAAAAAAGACGGAAAGGCACGTGCTGCAGTGGTATTGCCCGATAACGTGTTGTTTGAAGATGGTGATGGTCAAAAGATCCGACGTGATTTAATGGACAAATGCAACCTGCACACCATTTTGCGTTTACCTACAGGAATTTTCTATGCGGCAGGTGTAAAAACCAATGTACTGTTCTTTACGCGTGGCAAAAGTGAAACCAAGAATACGGAGAACGTGTGGATTTACGACATGCGCACCAATACACCAAATTACGGAAAGCGTACACAGTTTACCGAAAAAGCCTTCGACGATTTCATGAGCGCCTACACAGGTGGCATGGCTTGGGATGAAGTCTTACACAACTATGACGGTTCCATTGACCATACCAAACGCGCGACAATCAAAGACGAACGTTGGTCTGTTATTTCACGTGAGGACATTTCAAAGAAAAACGATTCCCTTGATTTGGGCTTAATTGCCGATGACAGCATCACGTCTTCCGAAGATTTGGGTGAACCTATGGATATTGCCAAAACTGCCTTATTGGAATTGGAAAGTATCACAAAAGTGTTGAACGCGATAATTGGGGAGTTGAATTGATGAAGAAGGATTTACCGAAAGGTTGGAGTATTGAATCAATACAAAATTCAATAGAGTTCGTAATTGGAGGAGATTGGGGAATTGATCTGGATAAGGATTCAGAAATTGAGACAGAAAAGGTTTATTGTATTCGGGGAAGTGAAATTAAAAACTGGGATATAGATAAAGGCAAAACTTCAGTTTTGAGAAAAATCAAATCCTCAAGCTTAGAAAAGCGGAAATTATTAGAAGGCGATATATTGTTAGAAATTTCTGGAGGAGGACCGGATCAACCTGTAGGTAGGACTGTTGTTATTGATCAAGTGGCTTTGAATTTATTTGATTGTCCAATTATTTGCACCAATTTTCTTAGGCTGCTTAGGTTTAAAAAGATTAATAACAGCTTTTACATAAACTATTTTTTGAAGTCTTTTTATTTATCAGGTGAAATTGTAAAGTATCAAGGAGGGAGCAATAACCTTCGAAATTTAAAGTATAAAGATTTTGAAACAATTAATATTCCATTCCCCCCCCTCCCAGAACAAGAGCGCATTGTAGCCAAACTAGATTCAATTTTTGCGCATTTGGAAGTGGCAAAGAAAGGTTTGGAGAAAATTCCAGTTTTATTGAAGGAGTTTCGTCAGGCGGTTTTAACGCAGGCGGTAACTGGTAAGTTGACGGAGGAATGGAGAGAAGGAAAGGAGTTGGAGGAAATTGATTCTATGTTCCTGGAGAAGAAAAGAATTTTGCAAATTGAGAATGAAAATGTTCAATTAGAAAAGTTAGGTAAACGAAAACAAAAAGAAAGTCCTTTTAAACTTATTGAAAAAAATGAAAATGGGTGGCTTGTTGTGAATGTAGAATCAGCATGTGTTTTTGTTGTGGATTGCTTACATAATACGCCACAATTTGAACTAACTGGGTTTTCTGTAATTGATACGACTTGTATTTCTCCTTTTAATATTGATTGGGAAAAGGCGCGAAAAGTAAATTCTGAGTATTTTAAAAAATGGACTGAAAGATTAATTCCCAACTACGGTGATGTATTATTCAGTAGAGAGGGAACTATTGGTATTGCTGTAAAAGTTCCAAAAGGTGCAGATTTATGTATTGGTCAGAGAATGATGCTCTTTAGATTGGCTGACTTTGTACTTCCTGAGTACGCCGAAATTTATTTTAACTCATACATTTTTAGAGATGAATATTTTCCTTACATCAAAGGAGTAGCGGCACAACACTTGAACATTGGATCAATCCGTGAATTGCCATTTCCAATTCCTTCATTTCAAGAACAAAAAGAAATAGTTCGACGTGTAGAGACATTATTTTCAAAGGCAGATGCCATTGAGTTACAATATAAAAAGTTAAAAGTACAAATCAATCAACTCCCGCAGGCTGTTTTGGCAAAGGCTTTTCGGGGGGAGGTGTAGTAAGTGCTTGTTTTTGTAAATATTAACAAGATATTAATATAATTTTATAATCCTAAAAGTAGATAATGATTCTAAATTAACTACTTTTGAAAGAAATTAAAGGATAAATCAGATATGTTTCATCCAGTCTCAGAAAAGCATGCCATAAGTAAGGTAATTGCCGTTTTACATTTACCACAAGAAGTACTTCTTGTAAATGATTTATTTAATAAATTGAATGATAACCAACGTATTACTGAAAATTATCAAAAAAGAGGAACAACTATTTCTAAAACAATTCAAATTGAAAACAATCAGGTAAAAGTTTTAAATGAAGTGGTTCCAAACGGTTTTATCCTAGAAGAGTTTAATGAAGCAGGTCATACGAAAAACTTATTAAAGTTAGAAAATATTACAGGATCAAACAAAGCTCAATTAACTTTTGAATGTAATGAATATGATCGGTGGAGTGGTTTTATTGAACGATTATTACTTGATATTACAGAGGTAAATAATCATTCAAAATTATATATCGAAGCAATTTCATTGACCTATTTAGACGAATTTGACATAACAGATAAAGAAAATATCAATCTTGATTTATTATTTAAATTTGAGAATGATAAGAATCTTGAGAAACTTAAACATACTTATAACGGAGGTATAACAAACTTTACACAAAGTCAATTTGATAAAAGTATAGGTCAATCAGAAGAAAGAACTGAAATCTTCTTAAATAAAGATATCAATCGCGTAAGTATTGTACACACGTGTGCACATCGTTTTGCTGAAGTTCAATTATTCAATTCAGAGTCTTTAAACAATCAATTTAATAAAGAACATCTTAAAAATAAAGCAGTTCTTAAGCAACTATTAATTGATGAAGTTTTGGTTCAAATAGGTATCAATTCAAAATAAAAGTTATGGATTATTCACCTATAATACATAATCACGCCGATTTGCTCTTTTCAAAAGGACATGTTCCTGTTGAATCTACTTTTTATCAAAGACCAAAAAACGATCTAGAACATTATATTACAAGTAATGTTATAGTTTCACCGATAATGAATATTTTATCTGAAATTTCAAAAGAAAACTATACAAATGCAGTTTTATATAATGGAATCCATCTAATTGAAAAATTACCAAGGACTTTCTTAGTGAAATTGAATGTAGAATCTTTCTATAAATCAAAATACAATACTTTAATTATAGATTTTGAAGATGAATCTACTTGCTTAACAATTGATATTGGTTCTAAGTCTTTTGGCTACTTTATTGAGAAAGAAAATAATGTTGTTGATTTTAAAGAAAGCTTATCAATTGAAACAAAAGAAGAATCTCAAATAAATTATGGGATTTTAAACCAAGCAATAATCAACCATATTCTTTAAATCATGCTTATTCCTGTTGAAATTGGTAGCCAAGAGTTATTGGTACGATTTGTTTTTGCAGATGATTTTAAGAAAAATAATTTTTCCAAAGAAAAAATCAAAGCAGGTGAAGTTTTTATCGATACAAGAGGTAAAGGAGTTTCTTTACAAAGAGGTAATTATACAACGACTAATTTTTGTGTAGATTCTGCCAAATCAATTTCGACAAAAGTTTTTGTAGGGTTTGTTTTCTTCTTGAAACAAAGTTATATAGATGCTTGTGGTTTAATGCTTCTTGAAAGACCTGCATTCAATTCTGAATTAATGTTTACTCCTATGGATGAATCTGGAGCATATCTCGAAAAAAAAGATAAAATAGATTCAGAAGATAAAGGAAACCCATCTCATGCTGACATCTATTATATTGATCCTAAATTGATGATGACACCCGAAGAACAAACGCCAAACGTAGCACTTCGTTTATTTTCCAAGAAACTTTTTTCAAAATCAAAAATTGTTGTAAAAATTGATAGCGTATTAATTCCATTAGTTGAACTCTTTGAAAATAACGCAGAATAATATTTCAGCAAAAATAATTTCGTTTAAGCTGGGTAAAAGGTAAAAGAAATAGCTTAAAACAGCATTCAACAAAAAAGCCCTTACTAGTTCAACTAATAAGGGCTTTTATTTTATTATAGTTGTTTATAAATCAAATTTGATACCTTGCGCCAATGGCAAACTGTCCGAATAGTTGATTGTATTTGTTTGTCTTCTCATGTACACTTTCCACGCATCAGAACCTGATTCACGACCGCCTCCAGTTTCTTTTTCACCACCAAAAGCACCGCCAATTTCAGCACCTGAAGTACCGATATTCACATTTGCAATACCACAGTCTGAACCAGCTTGTGATAAAAATGCTTCTGCTTCTTTCAAGTTATTCGTCATGATTGCTGATGACAATCCTTGCGGAACACCGTTTTGAATTGCGATAGCGTTTTCAAGACTACCTGAATATTTCATGATGTATAACACAGGAGCAAAAGTCTCGTGTTGCACAATTTTGAAATGATTTTCTGCTTCAGCGATAGCCGGTTTTACATAGCAACCTGATTCGTAACCAGCACCCGATAAAACACCGCCTTCGACTACTAATTTACCACCTTCAGCAACAACTTGCGTTAAGGCATTTTGGTAAGCAGCAACTGCGTCTTTGTCAATAAGTGGACCAACGTGGTTGTTTTGATCCAATGGATCACCAATTTGCAATTGGTTGTATGCTTTTACTAATGCTTCTTTTACTTTGTCGTAAATCGAATCGTGAATAATCAAACGACGTGTTGACGTACAACGTTGTCCAGCTGTTCCGACAGCACCAAATACAGCTCCAGGAACAACCATTTTCAAATCAGCTGATTCCGTAATGATGATTGCATTGTTTCCCCCTAACTCAAGCAACGATTTGCCTAAACGGCGTCCAACTGCCTCGCCAATGGATTTCCCCATGCGCGTTGAACCTGTTGCAGATACCAACGGAACACGACCATCGTTTGCCATTATTTTTCCAATTTCAGCGTCTCCGATAACCAAACATGAAACTCCTTCTGGAACATCGTTTGCAGCGAAAACTTCTTGCGTAATTTTTTGACAAGCAATTGCCGTTAATGGCGTTTTTTCGGATGGTTTCCAAATACAAACATCACCACAAACCCAAGCTAACGCTGTGTTCCAATTCCAAACTGCAACTGGAAAGTTGAACGCAGAAATAATTCCTACAATTCCTAGTGGGTGGTATTGTTCGTACATACGGTGTCCTGGACGTTCTGAATGCATTGTCAAACCATATAATTGACGAGATAAACCAACTGCGAAGTCACAGATATCGATCATTTCTTGCACCTCACCTAATCCTTCTTGGAGCGATTTCCCCATTTCGTATGAAACCAATTCACCTAATGGTTGCTTGTATTCACGGATTTTTTCAGCTAATTGACGAACGACTTCCCCACGTTTTGGAGCGGGAATCATGCGCCAGCTAAGAAATGCCTCTTGTGCTTTTGCGACTACAGCTTCGTAGTCAGAAGGAGTTGCACTTGTTACAGTTGCAATACACTTTCCATCAACAGGCGAAAACGATTCGATTGTTGCACCAGTAGTGTTTAACCAATGACTTCCTGTTGAAGCACCAAGGTTTTCAGCATTAATTCCTAATTGGCTGAGTGTTTTTGAAATATCAACTTTAGCTGAATGTGACATGTTTTTGTACGATTAATTTGTACAAATTTACACAAATTTTAGCGGTGCTGTTGAAATTACAAGTACATTTTTATGTTACGCTTGTTACTTGGAAACTTTCCGTGAAAATTCAAAGCGTCCGATTTTAAAATAAATCTCACCTTTTTCATTTCCGTTGGCTTTGGTGATTTTATAATCGATTGGAGTATTTAATTTAGTAGCAATAATTGACGTCACCAAAGCAAGAACATCATCGTTATTTGCTGCATTATTTTGAATAATCAAGCCATTGGTTTGCGGATTCAATTCATTTAAAACTACCGTCGGTACGTTTTCAATTGGATTTTCCGGCAGAATGATTTGCGGTTCAATCGGTTTTTCGTGTATATGTACTTGTTCAACAGGCGTTACAGGTTTTGGAAACGAGCAGGAAATATAACTGTTCACGCTTATTAATCCTTGCTGTTTTGCTTCAAGTTTTTTTGGAGTTTTTTCGCTGTTTTTTTTGTGTGAACGAATTGGTTGATTAGCAAGCATTTTCACATGCTTATGTTTTTCAACTGGAATAGTTTGCTTTGAATTAAAAGTCACAATCAATGCGATACCTGCAGCTACAGCACCAATACTTAACCAACGTATAGGTACAATGCGACTTGTCTGTTTTTTTAATTGCTCTTTATTGGGATGACTTAGCTTTGGCGCAACCAAAGTAGGGTAGGGTGTTGTGTCAATTGTTGGATTATTTCTAATTAATTCAGCTAATTGTTCCGTTTGTTTTTTAGTCAAAACACCTTCTTGTTGCGCTATGATTGCATACGGAATGTTTTCTAAAGTAATTTCGCTTGCAGGGTTGAACGCGTATAACAAAGCTTTTTCAAATACTGGTAACAGCTCATTACTTTCTAAATAGGGTAACGAATCAACAGATATGGCTAATTCGGGATGCTCCAATAAAAAGCAGTGCAATTCAGCCGATTGTTCTTCGGTTAAATTTCCTTCTAATTCATCCAGATAAAAGGCCTCGTAATTAGCTATTGTTATCAGCGTTTTCATGCTATCAATTCAATCTTTCTTATATAGTTCTTCAACGTTTGTCGTGCGCGAAAGATGTACACTTTTACTTGTGACTCATTCAATTCAGTAATTGCTGCGATTTCGGAATAGGAATATCCTTCGTAGTCGCGCAACAAAACAACAGACTTTTGAATACTTGGTAATTTGTCCAAGGCTTCGTGTAATTGTGCTTGCAAATCAAAGTGATGTGAATTTTCACGTTGATCGGTCACATCGGTGTCATCTATGGTGCTCGTTTTTTGTTCTTTTTTCAACGAATCAATTGCACAGTGATAGGCTGTTGTAAACAAATAGGACTTAATTTTTTCAGCCTGAATTTGTTCGTGTTTCACCCAAACTTTTGCAAATGTCTCTTGTACAATGTCTTCTGCGAGCATTTTATTACGCATCATACTCACCGCATAACGATAAATCGGATCCGCATAATCTTCCACAGCTTTGTTGTAGTCGTTCGTTGTCATTCTATAGTATCGAATGTAAGACTAAAAATTCAATGAAAAGTTACAACCTTCAACGAAATAGTTTTATTTTTTTTTAACTAGAACATTCTCATTGATTTGACTTATGAAATTTTGTGAACTATTTACAGATATCTTCTGCTTAAACTTGTTTACTTTTGCCACAAATTGAACCAATGCGTTACCTTTTTTTATTGTCAAGCTTGATTGTCATACTTGGCTTTAGTTATGAAATAAGTCAAGAAAAATCGATTTCATTTGATCATTATGCCATTTCATTTCATGGGCGTTTCGATTTTAGTAATGCGAAAGCACCAAAAGTTTGGGCACCGGGAGCGTATGTTCAATTTGCATTTTCAGGAACAGATTGTTCCATTTCAGTGATAGATGAGATGAAATATGGCAATCACCACAATTACATACATGTTGTTGTAGATGGCAAAGCCAAAAGAATTAAATTGACAGGGAAATACAACCGTATTGCAATCGCCTCTAATTTAACCGACACTGTTCACCAAGTTACAATTTGCAAAGACACGGAAAGTGCTATTGGATTTATTCAATTTCATGAAATTAGTTGTGATAAGTTAGTGCTGTCAAGTTCAAAAAAACAAGCAATTATCGAATTTATTGGCGATTCAATTACGTGTGGTAATGGAAGTGATTTGAGTTTGTCTTCGTGTGCAACTGCTAGTTGGTACGACCAACACAATGCTTATGATGCCTATGGACCAACCGTTGCTCGAACGTTGGGAATGGATTACTTGTTGTCATCTGTTTCAGGAATTGGATTAACGCGCAGTTGTTGTGGAACATCCTATACATTGCCTGAAGTTTATCACGCCATTGATTTCAATCCGACTGGTGAAAAATGGGATAACAAAGCCCAACAGCCTCAAATTATTTGCATTACATTGGGTCAGAATGATGGTTTACAAGCGGAAGGCGTTTTTGTTGAACGCTATCGTTCGTTTATCAAACGGTTGAAAATGGAGAATCCAACTGCACAAATTGTTTGCTGTTCCAGTCCAATGGCCGATGAAAAACTCAGTCAGTTTCATGCGCAAGTATTACCCAAAATAGCGCGTTCTTTCAATGAGTCAACTGATTTTTCAGTGCACAGTTTTATCTACAACGGACATTTTCGTGGAGGTTGTGATGCGCATCCTACAGTGGAAGAGCACCAATTAATTGCAGGTCAGTTAGCAGCGTTTCTCAAGCAATTATTATAACAAAAAAAGGGTGCTTTTTGAGCACCCTTGATATTGTTGATTTTGATTTAAAATTCAAATGTTTCCATGAATTTAGTAGTGAAATCACCTTCTCTAAATTTCGGATCGTCCATTAATTTTTGGTGAAAAGGAATGGTTGTTTTTACACCTTCAATGATGTATTCATCCAATGCACGTTTCATTTTCAAAATTGCTTCTTCACGCGTTTGTGCAACAACAATTAATTTACCAATCATTGAATCATAGTTTGACGGAATGATATAACCTGCGTATGCATGCGTGTCAATTCGAACACCATGTCCACCTGGTGAATGGTAACTAGTAATTTTTCCTGGTGAAGGTCGGAAGTCGTTGTATGGGTCTTCCGCATTGATACGACACTGAATAGCGTGCATTAATGGGAAATAATTTTTTCCAGAAATTTTCTCACCAGCAGCAATTTTAATTTGCTCTTTGATCAAATCAAAATTGATTACTTCTTCTGTAATAGTGTGTTCAACTTGAATACGTGTGTTCATTTCCATGAAATAAAAATCACGATTCTTGTCAACTAAAAATTCTACTGTTCCAACACCTTCGTATCTAACCGCTTTCGCAGCTTTGATAGCAGCTTCTCCCATTCGTTCACGTAATTCATCCGTCATGAAAGGAGAAGGCGTTTCTTCGACTAGTTTTTGGTGACGACGTTGAATCGAACAGTCGCGTTCTGAAAGGTGACAAGCGTTTCCGAATTGGTCACCAGCGATTTGGATTTCGATATGACGTGGTTCTTCGATGAATTTCTCCATGTAGATGCCATCATTTCCAAATGCTGCTCCCGCTTCTTGACGAGCTGAATCCCATGCGTTTTCCATTTCATCTTTATTCCAAACGATACGCATACCTTTTCCACCACCTCCGGCAGTCGCTTTCAATATTACTGGGTAACGAACAACTTCAGCAGTAGCAAAAGCATCGTCTAAATCGGTTAATAAACCTTTTGATCCTGGAATACACGGTACACCTGCAGCAATCATTGTCGCTTTTGCAGTTGCTTTATCACCCATACCAGCGATTTGTTCTGGTAAAGCGCCAATAAATTTGATGCCATGTTCTTGACAAACTTTAGAGAATTTTTCATTCTCAGACAAGAATCCATAACCAGGGTGAATTGCGTCAGCATTTGTTATTTCAGCTGCAGCAATAATATTTGGAATCGATAAGTATGATTTACTACTAACAGCAGGTCCAATACATACAGCTTCATCAGCAAAGCGAACGGGTAAGCTATCTTTGTCAGCAGTTGAGTAAACAGCTACTGTTTTGATGCCCATTTCTTTACACGTACGAATGATGCGCAAAGCAATCTCACCACGATTGGCAATTAATATTTTTTTAAACATACTAGTTTGTTTTGTTCAATTCATTTTGACCTAACTGGTCGAAAATTATGCAGGATCTACCAAGAATAATGGTTGATCGTATTCAACAGGAGTTGCATCATCAACAAGTACTTTTACAATTTTACCTGATAATTCTGATTCAATCTCGTTGAATAATTTCATTGCTTCGATGATACAAACGGTATCTCCTTTGTTGATTGTTTGACCAACTGAAACAAACGCATCTTTATCTGGACCAGCTGAGCGGTAGAATGTACCAATCATTGGAGACTTAACAACGATGTATTTATCTTCTTCACTTGCGGCAGGAGCAGCAGGAGCAGCAGGAGCGGCAGGAGCAACTGGTGCAGGAGCAGGAGCAGCAGCAACAGGGGCTGTAGCTTGCACGTAAATAGGTGCGTCCGCTTTTTGCTTTTCTGACTTAATAGTAATTTTAAAGTCTTTTTGTTCAATTTCAACCTCTGTAACACCAGATTTTGCTACAAACTTAATTAAGTCTTGGATTTCATTTAGATTCATATCGTACTTACTTTTTCTAGTTTATAATTAATTATGAATTGTACGCCCATTTTAGGTAAACAGCTCCCCATGTAAATCCACCACCAAAGGCAGATAAAATAAGGTTGTCGCCTTTTTTAAGCTGTGATTCCCAGTCCCATAAACACAATGGTAATGTACCAGCAGTCGTATTTCCGTAACGTTGAATATTAATCATTACTTTTTCAGCTGGCAATCCCATTCTATTTGCAGTTGCATCAATAATACGCAAATTTGCTTGATGCGGAACTAACCAATCAACATCTTCTGATGTCAACTTGTTTCTTTCCATTATTTCAGCAGAAACTTCTGCCATATTTGTTACTGCAAATTTAAAAACTTGTTTTCCTTCTTGTTTTACAAAATGCATGCGGTTATCAACCGTTTCGTGTGAAGGAGGATTCGCTGAACCACCTCCTGGCTGAATAAGGTATTGTCTTCCAGAACCATCACTTCTTAAAATGCTGTCTTGAATTCCCAAACCTTCTGTATTTGGTTCCAATAAAACAGCACCAGCGCCATCACCAAAAATGACACAAGTAGTTCTGTCTTCGTAATCCAATATTGAACTCATTTTGTCAACACCAACTACGATAATTTTTTTATATTTTCCTGATTCAATAAAACTTGTTGCGGTTGTCAAAGCATAAATGAAACCAGAACATGCTGCAATTAAATCAAATCCCCAAGCATTTGTTAATCCTGCTTTATCAGTCATGACATTTGCAGTACTTGGAAAAGGATAATCGGGTGTAACCGTTGCGCAAATCACTAATTCGATGTCAAGTGGATCTGTGTTTGTTTTTTTCAACAAACCTTTGATCGCTTCAGCTCCCATATCGGAACTAGCACCGTCTCTCAAGATTCGTCGTTCTTTGATACCTGTTCGTGAAGTAATCCATTCATCAGATGTATCAACGATTTTTGCCAAATCTTCATTTGTCACTACTTCTTCTGGAAGATAGCCACAAACACCTGTGATTGCTGCAGTGATTTTACCCATTATTTATTGATTAAATGCTTCGTTTATTTTATTTGCTAATCCTGATTTAGCTACTTCATAGGAATGCATCAACATACTTCTGACTGCTTTATCGTTTGAGATGCCGTGACCAATGATTACGTTTCCTTTGACGCCTAAAATAGGAGTTCCTCCGTAATTTTCATAATTAAATCGGTCAAAATAGTCATCTTTTATACCACGTTTACGCATCAATGTATAAATTCCTTCAGCTTGTTTCAAAACAACGTTACCTGTAAAACCGTCACAAACAATAACGTCTGCTTTGCCAGTAAACAAATCACGTCCTTCTAAATTTCCCACAAAATTTATTTCATCAGAGTCCTCCATTAATTTGTGCGCTGCAATGGTCAATAAATTTCCTTTGCTCGCTTCTTCACCAATGTTCAACAAAGCTATTCGAGGTTTTTCAATACCGTAAACATTTTTAGCGTACAGCGACCCCAATACAGCGAATTGATACAAGACATCTGCTTTACAATCTGCATTTGAACCAACATCCAATAAAATTGAATTATTGCCATCAACTGTTGGTAAAACAGAAGTAATACAAGGACGGATAATACCAGCCACAGTGTTTACTTTGTAAATAGCACCAACAAGCATTGCACCAGTATTACCAGTGCTTGCAAAAACATCAATTTCATTTTTCGCCAATAAATCAAAGCCAACAGCTATACTACTATTCGGTTTTTGAGGAATAGCACGCGTTGGATGATCATGCATCGTAATGATGTCTGGCGCATGAACAACTTCAAATCCATCGGAAGTTACATTCAATGCATTAAGGCCACTCAAGATTTGATCTTGGTCGCCTATCAACACGATTGTAACATCCTGAGGAAGCTCTTTTCTAGCAAGGACTGCACCGGCTATGTTTGCATCCGGAGCGAAATCACCGCCCAAAATATCGATTCCTATCTTCATCAGGAGGAATTTAATTACTACTTAAGCAACGAATTAAATCGCCACTTCTTTTTCAGCAACTACTCTTCCTTTGTAGTACAATTTTCCTTCATGCCAGTGTGCATGGTGGAATAAATGTGGCTGACCTGTTGTAGGACATGTTGCGATGTTGTTAGCAATTGCTTTCACATGCGTTCTTCTTTTGTCACGACGCGTTGTCGAAATTCTGCGCTTTGGATGTGCCATTTTACTTATTTATTAAATCGTTATTTTAAATTCTTCAAAACTGACCACCTTGGATCAATCGGTTTATCATTATCTTCTGGTGATTCATCCAATGATTCGTTTTCATCCGTATCATTGTCCTCATCATTATCTTCTTCGTCCCAATCTTCATCATCCCAATCTTCGTCGTCCCAGTCTTCATCATCTTGAAAATCAGGTTCACTTGCATTGACAATCATGCTGTCATAAAGCGCCATCATTTCCGGATTACATTTTCCTTGTTCGTGCAAGATGCGCGAGGGTAATGAAATCACCATCAACTCATAAAAAGGAATATCAATAGCTATTTCATAAGCATCATCTTCCAACACAATCAAGTTGTCGTCGTCAGATAAATCTGGACCAAACTTGTATATGATGCGAAACACTCCTTCAACTGGCAAAACAATCGGATCGTTGCAACGATCGCAAGTTGTATTTACATGACCAGTTACCGAAAAATCGGCTATCATCATTGTTTCTTTTTTCTCAAAAATCAAGGAAGCTTTCACTTCACCATCATCGATTAAAGAAACACCGATGTTATCAAAGAACGCTTTATCGAGATCAAACTCAAAATGGTGTGTCCCAATTTTTAATCCTGCAAAAGGAATAACGAACGCACTGTTTGGTTTTTTCACTCAATAAAATTTGGAGGGCAAAGGTAGAAAAAAATCACGAAACTTTGTTCATAACTTTTCTTTTTTCCAATTATTCGTCTTTTGCCTCTCTTCCGTAAGGTTTTCGCTTGGTATTATTTTGATTTTGAACCTTTAATGGATTTTCGTTTATTTCCTTAAAAAATTGATGTGTCCGAAAAACATCGATTGCTAAATAAATGGCACTGCGCATCGATTGCGGATTTGCAGTATTTTGTCCAGCGATGTCAAATGCTGTTCCATGGTCGGGCGATGTGCGAACAATTGGAAGTCCAGCAGTGAAATTAACGCCATCTTCGAAAGCCAATGCTTTGAATGCTGCCAATCCTTGATCGTGATACATTGCGAGCACTCCGTCAAATTGCGCGCGTGCATTGCTGCCAAAAAATCCATCTGCAGGAAAAGGACCCGCTGCAAATGTGCCTGAACTTGTCGCTTCTTTGATTGCTGGAATGATTACATCTGCTTCTTCGGAACCCATTTTACCGTTTTCACTTGCATGTGGATTTAATCCAAATACAGCAATTCGTGGTCGTTGGATGCCAAAATCTTTTTTCAAAGACGCCTCCAACACTTTGATTTTACTCAATACTTTTTCTTTCGTCAAAGCAGCAGGAACATCTTTTAATGGTACATGAGAAGTAACCAATGCAACGCGTAACGCGCCACTCACCATCATCATCAACGCATCTTCTTGACCTGCCATATCGGCCAAATATTCCGTGTGCCCAGGGAATTTGAATCCAGCTTTTCCAATTGCTTCTTTTGAAATTGGGGCTGTTACCAACACATCAATTTTACCAGAAGCTAAATCTTCGGTTGCTTTTTCGAGCGATTCGAAGGCGTATTTTCCACTGATTTCAGTTCCTATACCAATTTCGAATTGTATTTCTTCGTTCCAAACGTTGACAATATTTATTTTACGATTTTGCGCTTCCGTTGCATTTTTACACGATTGGTACATGAAATCGTTATCGTTCAACATTTTTTTGTGGTACGACATTGTTTTTGTCGATGCATAAATGATTGGCGTACAATCAAGTAACAAACGACTATCGTTTAAAGCTTTGATAATAACCTCTGGTCCAATTCCATTGATATCACCAACTGAAATTCCAACACGAACAGGAGTTGTCGTTACTTCTTCTTTCGCTACCGCTGTTTTCTGAACTGTTTTTTCTTCGTCCATCATGCTAGTCTTTTTAGGAAATTAATCAATAAACGAATGCCTGTTCCAGTTCCACCAAGACCTCTGTAATCTTGCGGTTTTTCTAAATAAGCTGGACCAGCGATATCCATGTGAATGTATGGAGCTTTGACAAAGTGTTCCAAGAATTTGCCTGCTGTAATCATGCCAGCCATTCCGCCACCTAGGTTGTTTAAATCGGCAATTTTCGATTTCATTTCGTCGAAATAATCGTCCCAAAATGGCAATTGTACCACACGTTCATACGTTTCCATGCCAGCCTCATCAAGTAAGTGGAAGTACTTTTTATCGGCATTTCCCATCACACACGAAGCTTTTTGACCAATTGCACGAACGGCAGCTCCAGTTAAAGTCGCAGCATCGATTACTAATTCGGGTTTGAATTTATCGGAGTATGCAAGTGCATCAGCTAAAACCATACGTCCTTCAGCATCGGTATTCAATACTTCCACTGTCGTTCCGTCGTACATTTTAATGATGTCACCAGGAGCATATGCATTCAATCCTGGGCGGTTATCCGTTGCAGGAATTAATCCAATAAGATGAACGTCTAAGCCCATTTTCGCTGCGGCATAAATTGTTCCAGCCATACAAGCAGCGCCAGCCATGTCCGATTTCATCGAATCCATCGAACCTGCAGTAGGTTTCAGACTCAAACCACCGGTATCATAAACAACTCCTTTTCCAACCAAAACAATTGGTTTTTTGTTGCGTGCATTGTTGGGTTTGTATTCGATAATCGTGAACGTTGGTGGCTCAATAGATCCTTTATTTACCGCTAAAAGTCCACCCATTTTAAGTGCTTCGATTTTCGATTTCTCAAGAATTGTCACAGAAAAATTAGCTTCTTTTCCTTTCGCTTCTATTTCTTCCGCTAATTTGGTTGCAGTTAAATATGATACCGGTTCATTCACCAAATCTCTTGCCCAACAAACAGCAGCAATAGTTGCGCTCAATTCGTTAATAGCATCAGCTGCTATTTTTGCAGAAAAATCGATTGCGCATAGCTGATTTTTTTCGCTTTCCGCATTTTTACGGTAGTGAATGAATTGGTAATTGGAAAGTGCAATACCTTCTGCACAAGCAAGGCTGGTTGATTTACTTCCAGTAATCATCAAACTAGCTACTTCTTTTGGTAAAGCAGTTCTAATTTTGTGACCAATAATGCGGTATTTTTCTTCGTTTGCCAACGGTTTCACAAAGAAATAGTGTTTTCCTCCAAGCGTCAATGAATGCAAATCATCACTGGACTTTTCTGAAAATAGTGTCAGTTCCTCCTGCACAATTGCGGGAAGATTTTTGGGTGTTTCTACTTTTTTTCCAACGAGTACAACGAGGCAATCTTGTTGGTCAAACACCCGATTTGTATTGAAATTCATATAAATCGATTTTAATTGCTGTAAAGATAAGGTTAATCTTGCAACCGTTAATTTTCTTTTAAGGCTTATTTTTTGAAAAAATTGTAGCGAATAATTTCTTTTGAAATAAAATTAGCAGTGCCATCAACATGATCTTTTTTGTGCACGATACCAATTGGCAAGCCTTTTTTATTGTAAAGCAGTACATTCAAATTTCTGGTTACAAATGTGTTGTCGATGAAAGTAGAATCGGTGTATCCGCTGAAAACACCATTTTTCCCATAATTGTAGCTTCGTTTTTTAGTAAACGGGAAGTCTTCGTTTGTGGTATTCGCTGGTAGATTGTCTGTTTTATAGGTGTAATGTGTTACAGCCGACTCTGAAACCTTGTTTTTTACGCGGTAGCGTTTGATTGGTCGCTCGGGTGTCCCAATGATAATCCAATCGCTTGGACCAGGCGAAGCAATTGAATCAACAGACAAGGCACCTGCATACTTTTCGTTCGCGATGTAATGCAAGCGTTCTCCCTTTTGATTGTTGTCAAATTGATGAACGTTTACTTTGTATTTGAATGGAATAATTAAGTACGAACTGTTTTCAATTCCGTAGGTATTATTCAAGCGTTTCACCCCATGGTATGGCGGTTTCAACGATTCAATGATTTCAAAAGTTTGGTGAGAAATGATGATTCCTTCTGAGAAATTGGTTTGTTGAATATAGCTTAAATGTCCTTTTTTGTTGAAATGGTAATGCACGCTTTTTTTGGGAAACTTTTTTTCATTTGCTTCTTCATCAACGACACTGCCATAAGTCAATAATTCAAATGATTCGATATTGTTTTTGCGAATGATGGAGTCGTTGAACCAAAACGGAAAATTAATAACTGCCGCAACTTCATCTTGAAAAAAAAGCGGGTGAATGAGTGTTGGTTTCAGCGCAGACGTACCCGTTTTTTCTGCCTGTTTTGTCCCGCAGGCAGTTAATCCTATGATTCCTATTAGTAGGTATTTCCAATTCATCGTGACTAAAATTAGTTTTTTTTATTGAATCATAAAAATTTTTGCAACCATTGACTTTTTTGTTTGTTGTAACTTGTGTGTGCTTGCTACTTTCAAATTCACTAATTTTACAACATGATTGATGAACGACCAATTACGGACTGGTTACCCTTAACCAAAAAAGAGATTGAAAAACGCGGTTGGGATGAACTGGATGTTATTTTAATTTCTGGTGACGCTTATGTAGATCACCCGGCCTTCGGAACGGCTGTTATTGGGCGTATTATCGAAAGTGAAGGTTTCAAAATTGGCATCATCGCTCAACCCAATTGGCGGGATGATTTACGCGATTTTAAAAAATTAGGAAAACCAAAATATTTCTTCGGTGTCACAGCTGGTTGTATGGACTCAATGGTCAATCATTATACCGCTGGAAAGCGTTTGCGTTCAACTGATGCGTACACTCCTGGTGGAGAAGCAGGTTTTCGTCCAGATTACGCAACAACGGTTTATACCAAAATATTAAAAGAAATTTATCCAGATGTTCCTGTATTGATTGGAGGAATTGAGGCGAGTTTGCGACGTGTTACGCATTATGATTATTGGGCTGACAAACTATTTCCATCCATATTGGTTGACGCTGGAGCGGATGTTTTAGTCTATGGAATGGGAGAGCAACCTTTGCGCGATTTATTGCGCTTGGTAAAAAAAGGCGTGCCATTTTCCAATTTAACAACCATTCCACAAATTGCTTTTTTACAGGATAAATCAAAAGACTTACCCAAGAATAAAAATTGGGAAACGGTAGAATTAGCTAGCCATGAAGAATGTCTTTCGGATAAAATTAAATATGCAGCAAATTTCAAAATAGTTGAGGTTGAGTCCAATAAGTTAAATGCCAACCGAATCATTCAACATGTCGGTGAGCAAACATTGGTTATCAATCCTCCGTACAGAACAATGACGGAGTCAGAAATGGATCAATCGTTTGATTTGCCCTACACGCGTTTGCCACATCCAAAATACAAGAAAAGAGGTACAATTCCTGCTTATGAAATGATCAAATTTTCAGTCAACATGCACCGTGGGTGTTTTGGTGGGTGTAGTTTTTGTACCATTTCAGCCCATCAAGGAAAATTCATTGCATCGCGGAGCGAAAAAAGCATCATGAAGGAAATTGATGAGGTTGTTCAACATCCTGAATTCAAAGGATATTTATCCGATATAGGCGGTCCTTCTGCAAATATGTACCGAATGAAGGGGAAAGACGAAGCAATTTGCGAACGTTGTTCGAGTCCAAGTTGTATTCACCCTGTAATTTGCAATAATTTGGATACGTCACACAAAGCGATGACCGATCTTTACCGTAAAATTGATGCGCACCCAAGTATCAAGAAAGCGTTTGTTGGTTCTGGTGTTCGTTATGATTTGTTAGTCGACGATTTCAATAAGAATAACGAAGATGGCAATCACGATGAATACATTGAACAATTGATCACACGCCATGTAAGTGGTCGTTTGAAAGTTGCTCCAGAACATACTTCCGACGCTACCTTACGTGTGATGCGAAAGCCGTCGTTCAAGTATTTCCATAAGTTCAAAGAAAAATACGATCGTTTGCAAGAAAAACACGGTTTGAATCAACCGCTTATTCCGTATTTTATTTCTTCGCATCCTGGTTGTGAAGAAGTTGACATGGCGAATTTGGCTGCTGAAACAAAAGACATGGGCTTTCAGTTGGAGCAAGTACAGGACTTTACCCCAACTCCGATGACCGTTGCAGAAGTTATTTATTACACAGGAGTTCACCCGTATACATTGAAACCAATAAAAACAGCAAAGTCACCGGAAGAAAAGAAAAATCAAAACCGTTTTTTCTTTTGGTACAAACGCGAAAATCAAGATTGGATCCGCCAACGCTTAGCAAAAGCAAATCAACCAGAGTTAATTGAAAAGTTACTAGGCGACCGTCACCAAGTGGAGAAGAAAGTACCGCGCTGGTTGGAGGAAAAACGCAAGAAAAACCGATAAAAAAACAGCAGGTCTATTGCTAAACCTGCTGTATTATATTGATTGGTGGTGAATATTATCGTTTTTTTAGTTTCACAAAGATAGACTTTAACAGTTCATTAATATCAGTATAAATACCCATTCTTATTGCGGGAAACCGCAGTTAATTTTGCGCAAAAACACATTTTTTTCAGATCAATATCTTTTTCAACTCATTGAAAAACAGTGAAATGACTTAGATTTTTAGCTATTGAGTTTTCTAGCTGTTTTTTTATTTGATAAAATGGATTTATCATTGCAATGAACTTAAAAACACTTTAAATTATGTCATTTAATGGAACAGAAGGTGAAGCGATTAGCCTAGAAACTGGCGCGACTTACACGAAAAATTACAGGGATGAAAACCCAACAGGGGTGCAATCAGCATTTTACGGACGAGATTTGCTTGAAGCATTATTAGCTCAACCCGGCTCGATGGGAATTCGCGTTTATTATGGATTGAACGAAGATGGGATTCAAGAACTAGTTTTAGTTAGTGCAGATGCAGATGAAAACGACAACTTGAATTTAATCGTTGACAAATCAATTAAATGTCCGCCTAGATGCCCAACGAAAAACGCACTTAATTCATGATTGATTTCTTATATACTTTTTCCATATACCTTCATTTTTTACCGATATTGGTTGGAGTATATTTGCTTGTTTTTAAAAAGTTGAATCGGATGTACATTCCGGTTCTTCTTTTATTAAGTATTTCTGCATTTACGGATATTATTTCTATTTGGATTGCAAAGAAATACCACAATAACCTATTTGTCTTTTCATTTTACGCTTTGTTGGATACATCGATAATTTTTTATTTTATTCAGCAATTTCTCCGGCAAAAAAAAGCTAAATTGTTTTTTTTAATCGTTATTTCAGCCTATTTCATTTTTTCAACTTGGAGTGCATTGGCATTTGGGTTTGATCGCTACAACGCTTTTCAATTAGCACTTGGTGCTTTGTTTATTATTGGTTTAATTCTCTATTTTTTCTTCGAAATTTTTTATTACGAAACTGTAGATGATTTAACCAAATTCCCTCCGTTTTGGATAGCTTCAGTATGGCTAGTTTACTACTCCGGCACCTTGTTTCTCAATTTATTATTCAATGAAGTCATCAATGGTAATTTGTCTGTTAAAATCGATTTAACGAATATTCTATTGTTGATTTTTACAAATATTGTCTGTACCTTGTCCTTATGGATGGCACGCAAAAATCCCACAACGAAATGATCTTTTACTTCATCACTTTTGGGATGATATTTTTGTCATTTGCCATCATTGCTTTCGTGTTTATTTACCAACGAAAAATGCAAAATAAGCGTCTGGAATTACAACAATTAAAACTCGATAATCAACAACAACTGACCAAATCAATTATCGAAGCAAAAGAAGCTGAGCAACGAAGAATCGCTTTAGAATTGCACGATGACGTTGGCTCTACGTTAACTGCTATCAAGTTTATGGTTGCGGTTTTACCAGAAGACTTGGAAGCCAAAACTAAATTAAACAATACGCTACAAACAGTAATTAAGAAAGTCCGCAGAATTTCGAATGAATTGTTGCCTACTGTTTTAGAAGAGTTTGGTCTTGTTACAGCAATCACAAGTTTAATCAACCAGTTGAATGATCAAATTGAAGCGATTCAATTTACTGTTTCGATAATCAACACGGGCAGTTCCAAAGCACAAAACAAAGAAATAGAATTATCTTGCTACCGGATCGTACAGGAATTATTAAACAATATTATCAAATACGCACACGCAACGTCTGTAATTGTAAACGTTAAACAAACAACATCCGGATTATCCGTTTTTATCGAAGATAACGGAGATGGTTTTACACCAAAAACTCACACACCCAAAGCTATACCAACACTTGGCCTAAAAAACATGGAAAGTCGTGTTCAACATATTGGTGCCAAAATGCATTTTAAACAATTAGAACAAGGAACAAAAGTGAGTCTTAGATGGAAACCACAACAAGAAATATAACTGTTTGTATTGCTGAAGATCAGCTTATTTTCAGACAAGGATTAGCAAATATCTTGCATACCTTTGATCGGATAGAAGTTGTCTATTTGGCTGAAAATGGGTTAGAACTATTGCAACGATTAGAGGATCAAGTTGCCGATATTGCAATTGTAGATTTCAGGATGCCTATTTTAAATGGAATTGAAACAACGCGACAAATTCGCGAACGCTTTCCAGCAACTAAAGTCTTGATTTTATCAATGTATTCGGAAGATGAGTTTGTGAAATCAGCCATTGAAAATGGGGCTAATGGTTATTTGTCAAAAGATGATGATCCAGAGGAGATTGCAAAAGCTATTTATAGTATCATCGAAACAGGTTATTACCTCAACGATCGAACGTCTAAATTATTAATAGCCTCTTTGATGAAAAAAGGAGGGATGAAGCCAACTTTTTCCGAATTAAAAGATCAATTAACGGACTCTGAAAAAGTTGTACTACGGATGATTTGCGAAGAATTTACCACCCAAGAAATTGCTGATAAAGTTTTCAAATCAAAACGAACAGTAGAAACAATAAGAACCAATTTATTGCAAAAAACAGGAGCAAAAAACATTGCAGGATTGGTAATGTATGCGATCAAAAACGAAATTATTACTTGATTTTCTGAATGCGCGCAAGTAAGCCATAAAAGAGTGATTTTTCACTCACTGTATGCATCCATAACTCAGAGCTAGAAAGGATATGCGCAGATTTGGGAAGAAGTTGTAGTGTTTTATTGAACTTTTCAAGAGTTAATTTTGGCGAATAGGTATTGATGATTAAAACACCTTTTGGATGTAATAATTCATAACTGCTTTGGATCAACTCAGCTAGTTTTTCTTCTAACTTCCATTTTTCACCGTTGGAACCAATTCCCCAAGCAGGCGGATCGAGCTGAATCAAGTCGTATTTATTGCCGCGTTTTACTTCTCGTTGAATGAATTTTAATGCATCCTCCAACACCCATTTTATGCCCGTTACTTCAGAAAGTGCTTGATTTGTTTTTGCCCATTCGATAATTGACTTGGAACTATCGCAATGAATGACTTCAGCACCTGTTAAACGACCTATAACGGATGCCGCACCGGTATATGCAAAGGCATTTAAAAATCGTTTGCTTGGATTTAAAAATTGGGTGATGAATTCCCAGTTGGTCTGTTGCTCTGGAAATAATCCTAAGTGCTTGTTACTTGTTAAGGATAATTGAAATCGCGCATTTTCAATGGCTATTTCCCAAGTTCGTTGTTGACTCTTATTCAACGCTTTCCATTGACCAGATAATGCACCTTCTTTTTCTGGAATAAATTCCCAATTAGCTTGTTTTTTCCAATCGTTTAAAGGCAATGCAGCTTGAAAATAAGCTTGGTGTTCTGGTCGGATAGTAATAATTTCTCCCCAACGTTCGAGTTTCTTTCCGCCTCCAGCGTCAATCAATTCATAGTTTTCAGGAAACGTTGCAAGTAACTTCATGTAATTAACGCATCTTAGGCGTTTTCTTTCTTCCTCCCATCATTTGAGCCATGCGCATTTGATTTTTAGAAGGAGCATTTTGAAGTTGACTTTGCATCATTTTAATCTGCTCTTTCAACATGCCACTGTCATCTGCTTTTTTTGCTTCCGCTAATAAACTAACGGCTTCTTGTTTTCTTCCAGATTGCGCACAAATTCCAGCTAAATGCATGCGTGACATTGCTTGGTCATGTCCTCTTTTTAATCCCATTCCAATTGCTTTGCGCAACAATGCTTCCGCTTTAGCTGGCGGAAATACTTGTGCATTTAACAATGCTTGCATGTAAATAACATACGCATGTTGACGTTTAGGCAATAAATGAGGATGTGTAATTTTGTTAATAGATTTTGCCGCTTTTTCTTGGTTTCCAGTACGCATGTGGTTGATTGCAAACGCAAGATTTTCGTTGTAAATAAACGTCGCGCCAATAATAGCTGTGATGAAAATTAGAAAAATTCCCCAACCCCAATAGCCTGTTGCAAAAGACTGAACTGTTAAAAATAAAAATCCTGCCGTGAGGATGCTGCGTATAATAAATGTGATCATAAGTTAATCAATTGTTGCAATACATTTTAATTCAATAGCGATAGGTGTTGGCAAAGAGTTGATTTCAACTGTTGTTCTACACGGAAGATTATCTTTAAAATATTCAGCGTAAATTTTGTTATAAGCATGAAAATCACGTTTCATGTTTACCAAAAACACAGTAACATCAACCAATTGGTCCCAACTTGAACCAGATTCTTCTAATATAATTCGGACATTGTCAAAGACACTTCTACACTGTGCTTCAAAGTCAAACGCAATAAAATTCCCGTTTTTATCCAATTCCAATCCTGGAACAGCAGAATCAATTGCGTCAGATCCAGCCACTCTTGGACCAACCCCAGATAAAAACAATAAATTACCTACACGACGAGCATGAGGATATAAACCTACAGGTTTTGGAGCTTTATTCGTAGAGATACGTGTATTATCTGCCATGTCTTTTTTTAGCAAAGATAGTAGTAATCACAAAGAAAATCGAAAAACACCAACGATTTTTCACGAAAAATGCAGCTTGTTTTTTAGAAAGCATGCCTGATTGCTATTCAATTCAAGCAATTTCATTCGAATTGTTTACATTTGTGACCAAGTTATGAATAGAAAAGCGCAAACAGTCGGTGTTATCGGGGGAGGAAGTTGGGCAACAGCTTTGGTGAAAATACTATGTAATAATGTGGAAAAAGTTAATTGGTTCATGCGAAATGAACAAGCTGTTGAACACATTTTGGCTTACAAACACAATCCTACTTATTTGCAATCGGTTGAATTTGATTTATCAAAAATCAATGTGAGCGCAGATTTGGCTGGAATAATCACTGCATCAGATATATTGATTATCGCCACACCATCTGCTTTTTTAGTAAAGCTTTTTGAAAACACAACACCTGAGTTATTCAAAGGAAAAATTGTTTATTCAGCAGTAAAAGGGATCATTCCAGAATATAACGCTATTCCTGCTCGTTTCATTCATAAAACGTTTGGAACACCATATAAAGATATTGGTATTATTTGTGGTCCTTGTCATGCTGAAGAAGTTGCTTTGGAAAGATTATCTTATTTGACAATTGCTTCACAACACGAAGGAAATGCAAATCAAATGGCTAATCTTTTAGCATGTCGCTACATCAAAACAACAGTTTCTGATGATTTATTTGGTACGGAACTTTCTGCTGTTTTGAAAAACGTGTATGCACTTGCTTCCGGTATTTGTGCTGGATTAGGCTATGGTGATAATTTCCAATCGGTTTTGATAGCAAATGCCATTCAAGAAATTGAAAATTTTATTGATGAAGTAAGCCCAGTTCACCGCGATGTCAAATCGAGTGCATATTTGGGTGACTTATTGGTAACAGCATATTCTAAATTTTCACGTAACAGAACCTTTGGTTACATGATTGGTAAAGGCTATTCTGTTAAATCGGCACAATTGGAAATGGAAATGGTTGCTGAAGGTTATTATGCAACGAAATGTGTGCAGGAAATTAACAAGAAATTTCAAGTTGAAATGCCCATTTTAACTGCTGTTTACAACATCTTGTACGAAAAAATTTCTCCTTCAATCGAAATGAAAATATTGAGCGATAAATTGAATTAAACAACAGCTTATCGCTTCTAAAAGAGATTAGTAAACTTATACAAACAAAAAAGTCCCAGTTTTCACCGGGACTTTTTAATGATATAATCGTTTGTTGATTAATCTTCATCTTCTTCGTCATCTGCTTCAGCAGCTTTAGAAGCACCACGAGCCATCTTAACAGATACCACAACAGCACTTTTAGCGTCCACAAATTTCAATCCGCTAGTTTCTAAATCACCAACACGAACAGATTGTCCGATACGCAATTTAGTGATATCGATAATAATTGCTTCAGGAAGTTCACCTGGTAAAGCAACTACTTTCAAACGACGGAATACTTGCATTAATTTACCTCCCGCTAATACACCACGAGATGCTCCAGTTAAACGAACTGGTAATGCTACTTTTACTGGTTTTTTTGCATCTAATTCTAAGAAGTCAACATGCAATACTTTATCAGTAATTGGATCTTGTTGCAAATCTTGAATAATTGCATTTGTTTTCTTCCCTTCGATGTCCAATTCAATTTGGAATACATCTGGATTAAAAACTAATTTTTCAATCGCGATATCCTTGATTGTAAAATGGGTTTGAGATCCTTGACCATAAAGAACACATGGAACTAATCCAGCATTTCTCATAGCTTTTGCATCCTTTTTCCCTACGTTCGCGCGAAGCGAACCGCTCAACGGTGCTACTTTCATTTGTTTGTATTTATGAGATTATAAAATGAGTACTTATTGATTCGTTTTTAACCAATCGATCGATTACATCAGCAAATAAATTTGAAACTGATACTACGCGAATTTTATCGCTTTGTTGTTTCAAAGGTATGGTGTCTGTTACAATCAACTCAGTTAATTTCGAATTGTTTATGCGATCGAAAGCCGGGCCAGATAAAACAGCATGTGTACAAAATGCACGCACACTCAAGGCTCCTTTTTCGATGAATAATTCTGCTGCTTTGGTAAGTGTGCCAGCAGTGTCACACATATCATCAATTAAAATAACGTCTTTTCCTTCTACATCACCAATCACAGTCATTTCAGCAATTTCGTTTGCTTTTTTACGGTGTTTGTGACAGATTGCTAATCCCGTGTCTAATTTCTTAGCATAGGCATTTGCACGTTTCGCTCCACCTGCATCAGGCGCAGCCATGATTAAATTTCCATTATCTAATGCTGTCATTTCGTTGAAAAACAACGTAGAAGCAAATAAATGATCAACTGGAACCTCAAAGAAACCTTGAATTTGATCAGCATGTAAATCCATTGTCATGATGCGATCTACACCTGCTGCCATCAACATGTTTGCAACCAATTTTGCACCAATTGCAACTCTTGGTTTGTCTTTTCTGTCTTGACGTGCAAATCCAAAGTATGGAATAACTGCTATGATTTTACGTGCAGAAGCTCTACGAGCTGCATCAATCATCAACAACAATTCAAATAAATTATCTGCTGGAGGCATCGTTGATTGAACAATAAAAACATCTTGTCCACGAACAGTTTCCTCAAATGAAGGTTGAAATTCTCCGTCACTAAATTCAGTCACTTTCACATCACCTAGTGGTGCACCAAACTGCTTTGCAATTTGTTCTGCTAAGTCTTTTGATGCTCTTCCCGCGAAAATTTTAACTCCAGTTGACATAATTTCTTTGTTTATGAGGGGGCAAATATAGTGAATTAAATTAAAAAAGCCATGTCTTTTTGACTTGGAAGTATCGAATAAACCGATATGAGTAGTTTTACTTATTGGAAGTGCGTTTCAACCAACGCGGAAGTACAATAGAACCAATAATTAAGTATGGATAATAGCTTATCATACGCCACAATATCGCCATACTTCCAAGTAAAACAACTTGTGTTGAGAAATCTGCTAACAATTCCCCAAATGCCCATTCTGCAACACCACTTCCACCAGGAGTCGGTGAAATGCGTAAAAACATCCACAAAACAAATTGTTTGATAAATAAGGAAACATGTTGCAATACGCTCAATGAGATAAATGCTTGAACAACGAAATTAATCACTAAAAATCGCGCTGACCAAGATAAAATGGTTGCCAAAAATGTTTTTAACCAAAACGATAATGGTTCTGATTTCATCATAAGTGCAGTTAATCGAATATCTGTTCCAATTGCGGCAGCTTTTGATTGGAATCGTTTTAAAAATGGCAACTTCGTGAAAGTAGTCAATACGTTTTTTAGAAGGTTTGGATATGCAAAAATGCTCAAGAATAAAAACAAGCAAAAAATGCTAAACACTCCGTATCCCGTCCAGAAAAGACTGCTTGCTGTGACTGATTCAGCTATACTTGCAGGAAATAAGGTTGCTGTTGTTGTAAAAACAAGCAACAAAGGAATGAGAAGGGCATAAAATAAATTGTCAAAAAGTGCTGTCAGTAAGACAATTGCTGTCGATTTCCCAAAGTTGATTTTTTCTTTGTGTAACAAAAACATTGCAACGGAGGCCCCACTAACTACTCCGGGCGCTAAGGCAGAAGCATATTCCCACAATAAAATGACATTTAATGCGCTTTTAAAGGAAAGTTCCCGTTTTGTTAGGATGCGAATGCGCCACATGTAAGCAAGATCGCGCACGACCATAGCAAGTAGCGCCATGAATAACCAAAAAAACGTTTTGCTTGTCCATGAAATGTTTTTCAAAATTGTTTGGGCATTTTGAGCTGTAAAATTTCCTTGCTTTGCAGGTGAAAAATCAGAAGGGTCGTTCCAATCAATTTTCCCATTACTATTGGTATCCGTCCAATTGTAATGTCCAGTTCCTACTGCTACTTTCTGAAATTGAATGGCTGTAAAACTCGAGTACAAAACAAAAAATGTAACAATACAACTTATGCTCAACGCCAACATAACTTTCCCTTTACTAAAAGCAGTTGTCGTTTCTGTTAGATTCCCGTTTTCGTTCATTTGAGTTCTTGCTCAATGGTCCAATTGGCACGTAATTTTTGCTCAATGGCATAGCGGACAACCTGTTCTGGTTGTGATTTGTTTTCAAATGAGCCAGTATCCCACTGACCATTTTTGTTTTCATCTTTTATACAGCGCACATCATAAGTACCAGGGATAATATTTTTGAAGTGAATGGTTGATGTAGCGCTATCTTTGATCTGTTCTGATACAATCCGTTCGCCTGCCATCAGTTGCATCACCCATTGACCAGTAAGCACACGTGCGTTGATTGTTAATTCGGCTAAGTCAGTTGGTTGATAATATGTGTACTGAAATCGAATCGAATCACTTTGTTGAAGTTGGCCAGAGAGCGCGCCTTTTTCAAAAACAACTGTTAACTTTTTACCCGTGTTTTTCTCGGGAATTAAGAGCAATTTGTTCGTTTTGAATACAAAGGAGAACGGAACAGGTTCGCCCAATTCATTACTCATTGTAATCGCCGATTCTTTTTTGTTTAATAGCAAATCATTTACATGGTATGCAAGCGTATCTCCAGCTATAACATCTTTCTTTTGCGCTTCTACAATGGTTAACATTGATTTTTTTTCTGTCGCTGAAAACCGTTTTATCAACGTGTCTTGTCCAATGATAAATTGGAAACTCCCATTTTCATTATTGGGTAATTGCACCAATAGCGAATCAGGAGAAAATTGTTCCATACGAGTTGCAGGCAAATCATTTATAGTAAGCTGAAGTGCTGCAATGTCTGTTCCTGACAAGCGTGCTAAACCGGGGTAGAGTAGTTGTACAGAAGCTTTTTTATCAATTTTAGGTGAATAAATTTGAAAATCGAAATTAGTTGTGTCTCCTGCTGAAACTAAGTCATTGATAAAGCCAAACGGTTCTGTTTTGTCAACAAATTGATTTTTATTCAAATCTTGAAATGCTACCAGTTGAAATGCGCCTGCTTTTAAATAGGCAAATGAAAACACCCCATCTTTTGTGGTACGGGTTGCATAAAGCGGGCGATTACTGAATAGGTCAGTTGCAGTTGGGAATAAAGCCACGGTTGTATTTTCAGCGGTTTTGTTAGTAAACGCTTGGGTGACTTTTCCATGTAATTGTAGGGAATCAATTTGCTTTCCAGTTGAAAAAACAAATTGATAGATACTGTCATTGCTTTCTGTATTGTCGCGAATAGTTCCGTTTAATTGTAAAATATAGGTTGTTTCAGCTTGCAAAGAAGTTTCCCACGAAACACGAAGGGTCTTGTTTTTTAATTCACTTGTTAATTGACCAACTGATGGATTCATCGTTATGGTGTTTAACGGATCTTGCAATTTTATAAATTCATCAAATTGAATAACAAGGTCTGTTCCAGTGTAAAACAACGCTTCTTGTTCTGGAATTTGCTCAACTGGTTTTGGTGCTGTTCGATCAACTTCACCACCAGTTAAGGGAACGATTTCAGCGCAGCTTTGTAATGCAAAAAAGGCTATTAAAAACAGTAAGTACTTAACCATGTACATATGATAGATAAATATTTTTCATCGATTTCATCGAAATGATTGACGTGTTGGCTATCAACATCTAATACTGCAACAACGTCGTTATTTTTTATAATTGGTATAACAATTTCACTTTTTGAAAGAGAACTACAAGCAATATGTCCTGGAAATTCATCAACATTCGGAACAGTTATTAGTTGTTTACGTAACCAAGATTGTCCACAAACACCTTTCCCACGTTGAATCCGAGTACACGCAACAGGACCTTGAAAGGGACCCAAAACAAGTTCGTTGTCTTCAACAAGATAAAAACCGATCCACAAAAAACCAAAGACAACATGCAACGCAGCACTGGTGTTAGCCAAGTTTGCTATTAAATTTTTTTCATCACCAACCAATGCTTGCAATTGAGGGATTAATTCCTCGTATTGTTGCGCTTTTTCCGTAGAATGAATGAAAATTTCTTCTGCCATAGTTACAAAAATAAGGAATAGTATCGATGAATGTATGATTTGATAGATTTTAGCATTTTTTCGGTTTTTTTGGTTCAATACGAACTTTTTTATTAATTTGAATGGAAAAATTTAAAAGATGCTTGACTTATCGCAATTAGACAAAATTTTATTTCTAGATATTGAAACGGTTCCCGAAACTTATAAATATAATGATTTAGATGAAACAACGAAGTACCTTTTCGATGCTAAAAATGCGCGTTTTGTAACCGATGTGAAAACACCTGAACATGTTTACACTGATCGTGCTGGAATCTATGCTGAATTTGGGAAAATTGTATGTATTTCTGTTGGCTTTGTACACAGTTCATCCACAGGTAGAACCATGCGTTTGACCTCTTTTGCACACGAAGACGAAGAGACATTGTTGCGCCAATTTTCAAAATTAATCGAGGATAATTACAACACACCGTATCATAAATTGTGTGGACATAATTCCAAAGAATTTGATTTCCCTTTTATTTGTAGACGCATGTTGATTCATGGATTAAAGTTGCCAAATGTTTTGAATTTAGCAGGTAAAAAACCATGGGAAATCCAACATTTAGATACGATGGAGTTGTGGAAATTTGGCGATTACAAAGCATACACTAGTTTGGCTTTATTGTGCCATATTTTTAAAATTCCTACACCCAAAGATGACATTACTGGTGCAGATGTTGCGCGTGTGTTTTACGAAGAAAATGATTTGCGACGCATAACAACTTATTGTGAAAAAGACGTTATTGCTTTGATTCAGCTTTTTCTAAAAATGAATGGGGAAGAACTGATTGATGAAGGTGATATTAAAATCAAATAAAAAAGGCAGTTCAAGTGAACTGCCTTTAATAACTGAGTTATCAGCTTATTTTTTTACAAACTGTAATGTTGTACGTTTTGTTCCTGAAATTAAGTTGACAAAATAGACACCTTTTGAAAAATCACCTGTGTTCAGCAATACTAAGTTTTCACCTTCGTTTGCTTGGATAGTATTTGTTTGAATTGTTTTCCCGGTTAAATCGGTTAAGACAATTGTCATTTTTTCATTGTTAATTGCATGAAATGAAATATTCAATTCTTCGTCTGCTGGATTTGGATACAAATTGACAGCTGTTAAAGTAGTTTCATCTATTCCTGCAACTATTAAATTGTCAGAAGGAGAGCCACCATAAATATTTATATCATCTAAGTAAATATTATTTCCGCCATTTGATGTGAATTCAAATTTGTATCGGAAGTTTTCATTCCAATATGTATTTGTAACATTTGTCATGTGAACTGTTGTCCAATCATTCGCTGTTGGCGTCCATGAAGATGCTTGAAAGCTTGAACCTGACATTGTGGTAGCAGATAACGTTTTTCTAACAGCCCACGTATCACCACAATTAGCAGTAAAATAAACACGCAGAATGTCTGTACTCGTTGAACTAGCTTTTTTATACGAATAACGGAATGATAAAGTAACTCCATTAATCGTATCAACACCAGATAAGTCAATGGCAGATGAAATTAATTGATCGATACTTCCAGCTGTCTGACCTAGGTTTAATAATTTTGCAGATTTTGAACCTGTATGTGCTGCACTTGAAGTAATGCTCCATGCATTTCCACTTGGATTATCTACAATCCAATTTGGTGTTGCAGATAGATTGGTGATGTTTTCAAATCCTTCAAAATATGGAAGTGTATTTCCATTTGGCAAAACAGTAATATAATTTGTCATTGTCTCAACATCATTAGTTGTACCATCTGTTGCTGTCAATGTAACCGTATAAGTTCCTGGAGTGGTATATACTACACCAGGATTTTGTAAAGTTGAAGTAGAAGGAGTTCCACCTGCAAATGTCCAATTCCAACCTGTTACAGCATTGTATGACATATCTGTAAATGTGATGGAATCATTCGCACAAAGAACTGTTTTATTTGCCTTGAATTTTGCTTGGCACAATACTAATGGTGAATTAATTCCTGTTATTGCATGATTGGCTGTAGTAATAATATTACTTCTGCCAGCTGTATTAGAGACAATTGCATTGCGCATGCGCGTTTTTTGACCTTCTGTAAACATTTTATTACAGTAAGAATAGTCCATGTAATTTTCTACGTTGTCTTTGACATCAAACGTCCAAGAGCTAAAATTACTTCCTAAATCATTACAAGTATTTGCATTATAATTACATGAATTGCTACCAATACAAAGTGGTGTATCTTGAACATTGTCGTCAATAGAACAGCTTGCAGGATCACCAGGACTATTATTTGGACCCCATACATGTTCCAAATTCAACCAGTGACCAACCTCATGTGTCAACGTTCTACTTGTGTAAACAGATGATGTTCCTATTGATCCAGTATAATCATGCAACACAAATATTCCATTGAAATACATATTGGTGGCACTCGATCCGCCACCGCCTCCTCCGCCACCCATTGGGTTGAACGTGTATCCTGCAGCTCCTCCAATATCAGAACAAATATAAATATTCAAGTACTGATTGTGTGGCCAAATTCCTTGGTATACATCGTTACCTGTGATTACAGCATTTACTTGGCTCTGTCCGTCTGTTCCATCAAAAGTTAATGGCGTTACAGTACGCGTAATACCTGTAAAACAAGCGCCATTAGGAGCTTTTCGAGCTATAGCAAATTCAATTTCAATATCTGCTGTAATCCCTTGGAATTCAGACTGAACTGAAGCAACGTCTGCATTTAATTTGCGGTAATCTCTGTTTAGTATTGCAAGTGCATCTAAAATTTGTGCGTCAGAAATATTCTCGCTTCCATTCATGTGTAGCACATGAAATACAACAGGAATGGTATACACAGTACCTTTTGGAATGTTTGTATTTTTTTTAATGGGATTGTTTGCTTCTGCTTGAGCAGCAGCATATTGTGCAGCAATTTCAGGGTTTTTCAATGCCTCAGCCATTTTTTTGTGAGACACACAATATTCTACTTCTTCACCTGGTCGCATGTTTGTCGGATCGAGTACACGTTGTGTTACCTGAGCAAAGCAGCTAGCAGAAAAAGAGATTCCTAGAAGAAGTAATAATAGTCTCATCGTATTTAGTATTATATTTTGTTTATTTCCATTTAATTCCACACGAAAATAGTTAATTCAATTACATTTAAGTCTGCAATTGTTTTAAATGTTGAAATCATTGATTGAAAGGAGGTCAATTAATCATTTATCGAACAAATTACTTGATCAAAATTAGGGCGGTTTACTATTTCTATGATTTTTTGCGCTACAAATGATGGAGCTATTAATTGTCCTGTTGTTTTTAATTTGGAAAATTGTTCGTGGGCAGTAAAAAATTCCTTGTTTGTTCCTCGAATTTTTTCTTGCATTGCAGTATCAACAACCCCAGGTGCAATTGCATAACAACGCAATAATTTTCTGCCGTTTTCCTGTTCCTCAAGCATTAATGTTGACAACCATAAATCAACCGCTGCTTTTGATGCACAATAAGCTGACCACGATGCAATAGGACGTTTTCCAGCTCCAGACGAGATAAATACAATTGTTAATTCCTGTTCGGGAGCAGTTGTTTGAAGTAGTTTTTCAACAATTGATACACCAGCAAAAAAATTCACTTGCATCACCTCGCTGATATTAATTACAGCATTTTCTTGCTGTGAAAACCGATTTATTTCCCCTAAAATACCAGCATTATGAATGAAAACAATTGGTTCGTTTTGATGAGGTAACGAAAGTTGTGCTACTTGATTTACATCACTCAAATCACAATAAATATGCATGTATCGTTCGTGATCTATCGTGTTCGTTCTTCCTATACCAACAACTAATTCTCCTTTGGCTAGGTAAGCTCTCGCCAATTCATTTCCAATTCCCCGTGATGTGCCTGTAATAACTATCATAGTAAAAAAATGGGGACTGTTACGTCCCCAACTATTTGTTATGCTAATGCTTGTTCTAAATCTGCAATCAAATCTTCAACATCTTCAACACCAACGCTCAAGCGTAAAAGGTTGTCAACTACTCCTGCTTTTTCACGCTCTTCTTTTGGAATGGAAGCATGCGTCATAGTAGCAGGATGATTGATCAAAGATTCAACACCTCCTAGTGACTCAGCTAATGAGAAAACTTCGAATGATGAAGCAACTCTAAATGTGTTTTCAATTGTTTTATCTTTTAATACAATGGAAATCATTCCTCCAAAATCACGCATTTGTTTTTTAGCAATTTCATGGTTTGGATGTTCAGGAAAACCAGGCCAATATACTTTTTCAATTGCAGGATGTGCTTTTAAGAAATGAGCAATTTTTCGACCATTTTCACAATGACGTTGCATACGTAAATGCAATGTTTTTATTCCACGTAATACCAAGAATGAATCCATCGGTCCAGGATTAGCACCTGAACTATTCAAAATAAAGTAAAGTTGTTCGTGAATTGCAGGATCATTGGTAATCAATGCACCCATCACAACATCAGAGTGCCCGCCTAAATATTTTGTTACAGAATGCATCACAATGTCAGCACCTAAATCCAACGGATTTTGCAAATAAGGAGAAGCAAAGGTATTGTCGGCAACCATGATGATATTGTTTGCTTTTGCAATTTTAGCTACTGCTTCAATATCTATTATTTGCATGGTTGGATTAGTTGGCGTTTCAGCCCAAATCAACCGCGTGTTTTCATTGATGTAATTATTAACATTTGCTGCATTTGTTAAATCAATGAAATGGAATTTTATGCCAAATTTCTCGTATATTTTTGTAAACAAACGATATGTTCCTCCGTATAAATCATCACCTGTAATTACTTCATCACCAGGCTTTAATAGTTTTAAAACGGCATCAGTTGCTGCAACACCACTACTGAAACAAACACAGTGTTTCCCGTTTTCTAACGCAGCAATATTATCTTGTAATGCTTCACGTGTAGGATTTTTCCCACGCGCATAACCAAAACCTTTATTAACTCCTGGCGCTTCTTGTACAAAGGTAGAAGTTTGATAAATAGGTGTCATAATTGCTCCTGTAGTTGGGTCTGGGTGAACTCCTGCGTGTATTGCTTTCGTGCCAAATTTCATTTCTTTCATGCTTTTGCTTGTTTCTTCGTTTTACTTCGTAAAGATAAGGAAGCTTTTCATTTTTAATGCATCATTTTAAACTTCTATTTTTTCATTACCTTCGCTTTGAAACTATGACAGATCAGCGGTTTGATATTCAAGAATTTATTACAGTTCTTTCGGAAATTCCAAAATCCGATCTGCTCGTGCATTTAACTGATTCGAATAACCGCATTTATCAGATTGAGAAAAGCATTGATGCAACGATTTCACTACCAATAAATCATGTTCTTACGCGTATATTGAAAGAAGCGAAACAGTTTCAAAAAGATGCGGATATCAATACGCTTGCATTGACTTATGGTTCAATTTCGTGGTCGGAAAAGGGACAGACATATTGTTCGCCCTTATTATTAATTCCTTGTCAGTGGAAACAAGTTAAAACTGCTGAACACATTCAACTTCATGCATTGTTGGACCAAGTGTCTTTGAATCCCTTTGTGTCAAAACGTTTGATGGAGTGGACAGATGACGTTTTTGAAATGCCAATTGAAGGGGATTATGCTGAGTTTTTTGATGCATTTTGCAATTTTTCCCAAGCAAACGAGTTACCAATAGAACTTAATTCAACTATATATTTAGGTAATTTTCATTATCATCGTTTTCACTTGTTACGCGAATTAGAAGGAATAGTTAATGCTGAAAATGAATCATTATTAATTCAATCATTACTTGGCAACGAGACAACTATTTCAGAGAAAATTAGTTTAACCAAACAATTGTTAACGCCTGCAGATATCGATCAAGTCGCAGTATTTGATGCAGTTGAAAATGGTAATGTTGTCATTCAAGGACCACCGGGAACAGGGAAGTCACAAGTGTTAACTAATTTATTAGGCAAACTGCTCACTGCTGAGAAACAGGTTTTGGTGGTTTCAGAAAAAAAAGCTGCGTTAACCGTTTTAGAAAATCAATTAAAAAAACATGGATTGGCGCATTTTTCTATGCTAGTTCATAATCAATTACGATCAAGAGATTTTATTCAACAACTGCATCAATCGTGGACATTTTTAGAACAGCAAGTTCAAACTGAAGTTTCAATAGCACAGACAGCTCAGCAACGAATTGCTGCGCTTCAATTGTTAATAGACAGATTGAATGCGACTGATACAATTGGAGGCATTTCTTTTTCGAAGTATTTATCACTTGTTGCTGAAACGCCTTGGAATAAACCACTTATTCAATCCGATATTCTGTCGTTGGATAATTGGTTGTCCATCAAACCGACTGTCAAGACAATTCAAGATAAAATTGGTGATTTATCGTTGTTATCGGGATTCAAACCGGCATTTTTTCAAGCGTTTTCTGGTGACAAAATTGTGCAAGAAAGCGAACATTTAATTGCACAGCTTGCTACTACATTTCAAGCAACTAGTTACGCAACTGTTTTGTCCCTTTACGAGTCAATAGGTCGGTGTCAATTGGTTGAAAACGAAGCGTATAAAGCGTATGCGACATTGGTTAATAAACCGAGGGAATGGAAGCGTTTTGAACAACAATTTGCGTTATATGTTCAACTTGACAATTCGATTAAGCATCATGAAAAGGAATTGACGATTTGGCGTGTTTTACCTACTGAGGCACAAGTTGAGTCTTGGAAAAAATCAACTGGATTTTTCAATAATAGGCGAAAAAACAGCGCAATTAAACGTTTATTGGTCGATCAATCGGTTGATGTGACCATTGCGCTCCAACAAATAGCATCCTATCTTGCGGTGAAACAGCAAAAAACAACTTTCGATGCATATTTTGAGTCGTTGGGATTAACCGGTGATTTAACTGCATTGCAAATTGGATACGCATACGCCAAATCATTGCGCAAAGAAACAAGTTCTGTCATTCAGGAAATAGCTGCTTGGCCTGCCGAGAAACGACAATTATTGTTAGCAAACGCTGGAACAATCAATCAGTTAGTTTCATTGATTCATCGCTTTTTTACACCAGAACCCACGACAGATTTGTGTCAATTTATTGCAACAAAAAAGCAAGAATTAATACAAATAGTGCCTGTTTGGAATGATTTAAATCAATTGCCAATAGCTTTTTTTGGTTTGGTTCACCAAGCAAATGATTGGAAAGAAATACAATCTATTATTTTAGCAGCTAATTGGTCGATAGCAACGCATCGTTTTCCTGAGTTAGTGCAATTCAATGGTCAAAAACTGGCTGATTTATTGCAACAAATTATTGCTGATCAAGATAGGGAAATGTCCGATTTTGGACAAAAAATTATTGCTCAGCAACGAAAAAAGTTTCAGGAATACGAAGCTTTATTACGTAAACCTGCGCAACAATGTTCGGCTGATGAAAAAACACGAAAGGCGCAATTAAAAAAGGGAAAAGCACGATTAGTAAAAGAGTTTGCGAAAACACGCACACACGCAAGTATCCGCGAATTGCTGGCAAGTGATGCTCAGGTTTGGTTTGACTTGTTGTGTCCCATTTGGATGTCTTCGCCCAATCAAATTGCTGATCATTTTCCACTGGTTCCCTCTTTGTTCGATGTTGTTTTGTTCGACGAAGCAAGTCAGTTGACTTTACCCAATGCACTTGGCGCATTATTCCGATCAAATCGTGCAGTGATAGCAGGAGATACCCAACAAATGTCACCAACTTCTTTCTTTGGCAGAAACTGGGACGGACATGATTTGTTGCATCAAGCACGCTTTTACTATAAAAACTGTTCTTTAAAGCACCATTACAGGAGTGCTGATCCAGCTTTGATTGCTTTTTCAAACCGTCATTTTTACGATAATCAGCTGCTTACTTATCCAAGTCCAACAAACATCCAAGCTGTTAATTATCATTTTATTGAAAATGCTCTTTTTGTAGACAGAAAAAACACACAAGAAGCACAAGAAGTAGCGAATAAATTAGCGCAATTGGATTGGACAAAACGAATTGGAATTATTGCTTTTTCTGAACAACAACTAGCTGAAATATGGGCGAACTGTTCAGTAACCATTCAAGACAAAATAAATCAAGGCCTTGACAATAATAGTGTCTTTTTCAAAAGTCTTGAAAATGTACAGGGTGATGAAGCTGAAATTGTTGTGATTAGTTTAGGATATGCTAGAGATGAAAACAACGTTTTTTCACTCAGATTTGGCCCGTTGAATCATGCAAACGGTTTTAAACGATTAAATGTTTTACTCACAAGAGCCCAAACACAACTTCATTTTTTCTCCTCTGTTTTAGCAAGCGATTTTAAATTGTCAACCAATGAGTCGGTTAATTTATTACGTCGTTTAATAATGGATCTGGAAGCATATACTTCTTCTAATGCTGTTATTTTACCTCATGGTATTACACCGAAAAAAATAGTTGATAACCAATTATTTTTACCTCAAATCTTTACAACCATTCAGGATGCACATGAATTAGTTACTTTTCACCGTGTGATGAAAAGCAGGGGATGGGAGTTAAATTATTCGTAAAAATTTAATGTGCATCTAGCCAGTTTGCTGCTGTTTGTATGGCAACTTCCATAGGGACAACCAATTTTACAGCATTTTCCATAGCTTCTGTTACCAAATCTTTCATGAGTGTTATTTCAGAAACATGCACATCAAAAACCAATTCATCGTGTACTTGTAAGATCATTTTCGATTGAACCTTAGCAGCAGTCATAGCTTTATCAACTGCAACCATTGCTAATTTCACGATGTCTGCAGCAGAACCTTGAATCGGTGCATTTACGGCATTTCTTTCTGCAAAACCGCGCATAACCGCATTAGCAGAATTGATGTCCGGTAAATATCTTCTGCGTTGCATGATGGTTTCAACAAAGCCATTTTCGCGTGCATTTTTTACCGCTTCGTCCATGTAGGATTTGATGGTATTGTATTGTGCAAAGTATGCATCAATTATTTGTTTAGCCTCTGAACGACTTATTCCAAGATTTTGCGACAATCCAAATGCTGATTGGCCATAAATGATTCCGAAGTTGACAGCTTTCGCAGCACTTCGTTGTTCTTTGGTAACTTCGTCTAGTGCAACATGAAAGACTTTTGCAGCAGTTGCTTTGTGGATGTCCACTTTATCGCGAAAAGCTTGAATCATGTTTTCATCGTTTGCCAACGCTGCAATAATGCGTAGTTCAATTTGTGAATAATCGGCAGCCATTAACTGAAATTCGTTATTTCTTGCAATAAATGCGCGTCGAATTTCTTTTCCTCTTTCCGTTCGAATAGGAATGTTTTGCAAATTGGGATTATTCGAACTCAAGCGACCAGTTGCTGTAACTGTTTGCATGTAACTAGTGTGCACACGACCATCAATTGGGTCACAAAGTGTTGGTAATGGATCAACATAAGTTGATTTTAATTTTTTCATTTGTCGATAATCCAATATATGACCAATGATTGGATGATCGTTTTTATGCTGTTGTAAGATGTCTTCAGAAGTCGCGTATTGACCTGTTTTAGTCTTTTTTGCTTTTGCGGAAATTTTCAAATGATCAAATAACACTTCGCCTAATTGTTTCGGTGAATCGATGTTGAAGTCCATTCCAGCTAGTTCTTTGATGGTGATTTCTAATGCTGCAGTTTCGTTTGCTAATTGTTCAGAATAGGCTTTTAAATGTGGCGTATCAATGGCAATACCAGCTTCTTCCATTTTAGCGAGCACACTTACTAATGGCATTTCCATGTTCCAAAATAACTCAGATAAGTGTTCTTTTTCAATTTGGGGAGCAAACAATTGTTTTAGTTGAAAGGTAATGTCAGCATCTTCGCACGCATAATCGACAATTTCTTCGGGCTTTAAATCACCCATATTTCCTTGGTTTTTTCCTTTTTTACCAATTAATTCTTCAATACTAATTGGTTGATAATTCAAGTAGTATTGCGCTAAAAAGTCCATTCCTTGCTTTGATTCAGGTTGAATCAAGTAATGCGCAATCATCGTGTCAAAAACAGGACCTTTAATAGCGATATCATAACGATGTAATACTTGCATGTCGTATTTCACATTATGTGCTATTTTTTCGATGGATTCATTTTCAAAAAATGGTCTGAATGTTTCAACGATTTGCTGTGCTTCGGTTTTATCAAGTGGTACAGCAACATAGTATGCTTCGCGTTCTTTGAATGAAAAAGACATGCCAACTAAATCGGCATGTAATGCATTGATATTAGTAGTTTCTGTATCAAAACACACCGATTTTTCATTCAACAATTTAGTCAGTAAAGCATTACGTTCTTCTGGTAATGAAACCAAATGATAGCTTGGTTTTTCAGTCGCAATGGTTTTTAGACCACTTGTAACGTGTGCTTGTTGAACGTCAACGAGACTTTGTGTTCCAAATAAATCTAATTGTCCGTCTGCATCCAACGGTTGTGCTGTAATAACGATTTCTTCGCCAATAACTCGTTTTGCAAGATTTCTAAATTCAAGTTCTGTGAAAACTTCTTTGATTAATTCTGGATCGGGTGGATCGAGATTCAAATCAATTGGGTCAAATGGAACAGGCGAATCAATAACAATAGTCGCCAACATCTTCGAAAGAAGCCCTTGCTCTTTAAAAGCAATGATATTTTCTTTCATTTTGCCCTTCAAATCATCCGTATGTTCGAACAATGCTTCCATTGAACCATATTCTCCGATCAATTTTTTTGCGGTTTTCTCGCCAATTCCAGGTATTCCAGGAATGTTATCAGCGGCATCACCCCACAAACCGAGAATGTCGATTACTTGCAAGGGATGTTCCACTTCAAACTTTTCACAAACTTCTTTGATTCCTAAAATCGAAGGACCATCTCCACCTCTTCCAGGTTTGTAGATGAATATTTTTTCTGTTACTAATTGGGCAAAATCTTTGTCAGGCGTCATCATGTAGGTTAGAAAACCTTCTTCCTCTGCTTTTTTTGCTAATGTTCCAATCAAATCATCTGCTTCAAATCCAGCTAGTTGTAATGTCGGAATATGAAAAGCGCGCAAAATCTTCTTGATAGGCTCTATCATGTTTCGAATATCTTCCGGCATTTCCTCACGGTGCGCTTTGTATGCTTCGTATTCTGCAGTACGATTCGTTGCTCCTCCTGGAGCGTCAAACACTACAGCAATGTGTGTAGGTTTTTCTTTTGTGATAATGTCTATCAAAGCATTTGTAAAACCAAATGCCGCAGATGTATTTTGTCCTTTTGAATTTACACGTGGATTTTTCGCAAATGCAAAATAAGCACGATAAATCAAGGCAAATGCATCTAAAAGGAATAGTTTTTTATCAACTTGAGGAGTGAGCATAGTATTTTATTAAGGAACACAAGATTACAAAAAAAAGTGCGGTCTTTCACTATTCATTGCTTGAAAAAGCAAAGTTGTAATTGTAAATAACAATTTGCTTTTAATAATTAAAAATGAATAGAAAAATACGGATTCATTCAAACTGTAATTTTGTTTTATGGTTAAGAGAACTCTTAAACTAACACTTACCTATCTTATTGTTTTTGGCGTTGGTTATTTTTTAACTGGCATGGGACTTTCGGTATTTAAAAAGAAAGTTGTACTTGCGACCTATTACCCGGGAGAAGCCAAAGAAAAAAAGTATGTTTGGGAAGAACAACAAGTGTTGCCTTTATCGGAAAGTTCCCTTGAATATCAATTATTAGGTGATACAACCGAAAAAAATGAGAAAGTTATTTTCACTGATGATTATGCATCGCAAAACGGTGTTTTTTGTTTTCGAGGTAACCCACAACGCAACAGTCCTTCAAGAGGCGTTTTGACGAAACGCCCAACTCAAATAAAAGTGCTGTGGGAGTTTGAAACAGAACAGGATAACCGAAAAACAAAATTTGGAAGTTGGGGTGGAGGAACAGGTTGGACTGGTCAGCCATTACTTGTTAAATGGCCACAAGGCACAAAGGAAAAGTTAGCAGGAATTACGACTGATTTTCGGAACGATAAAGCTGCAACAGAGGTTATTGTTGGTTCGTTGTGTGGTAAAGTTTATTTCCTCGATTTTTTAACAGGAAAAATTACCCGCCCAGCGCTATCCATTAACAACCCAATAAAAGGAACAGTTTCAGTAGATCCACGAATGAATGGTTTGCTGTATGTCGGTCAAGGAATTCCAAATGGCGGGCGATTTGGTTCATACATTTTTGATATGTTTTCTGGCAAAGAAATTTATTACCGTTCAGGATTGGATAAAACGGCACAAAGAAGATGGGGTGCATTTGATAGCAATCCATTGATTGATCCAAAAACGGGATATTGGTTTCAACCAGCTGAAAACGGTCAGATTTACAAAACCAAAGTGACAGATAAACATCAAATTACCAATACGATTAAGTTCAATTATTCAACTACAACTGCTGCTAAACTTGGTATTGAGTCTAGCTTTGCAGCTTGGAATAATCTGGGTTTTTTTGGTGACAACAGTGGCAATGTTTTTTGTATCAATTTGATTTCAATGAAACCAATTTGGCATATTAACAATTATGACGATACGGATGCTTCTATGGTGATCGACGTAGAAGGTCATCAACCGTTTCTTTACCTTGCAAACGAAGTTGATCAACAAGGTGATGTAGGAACTGCCACTATTCGAAAAATTAACGCATTGACTGGAAAAGAAGTATGGGCACATTCAAAAAAATGCTATGCTTCTAAATTGGGAGGTAAAACAAATTCTGGAGGTGTTTTAGCTACATTGTTAACAGGAAAACAACGCACAAGTAAGTTGGTTTATGGCATTTATTCACGTACCGATAAAATGAATCGTGGTGAGTTTGTGGCATTAAACAAAGAAACTGGGAAAGTAGCATTTATTATTCCGATGGATCATTATAGTTGGGCATCTCCCATTGATTTGTACGATAAAAAAGGAAATTGTTATGTGTTTTTCACAGATGTTTATGGAACTATCTATTTAATTGATGGCCTCACAGGAAAAATAATTATCAAAGAAAAAATGGATGCTATTTGGGAGTCATCTCCTGTAGCTTGGGATAATAAAATTGTATTAGGGAGTAGGGGGAATAAGATATTTGGATTTGAATTATATTGAATACGTATAATCTTTTATTACAAATACGTATAAACATCTATTTCAGATTGCAATGAAGGTCGTTTATCCAAAGCTGACACAAAATTTCATCATCTTTGTAATGCAATAATTTGTACATCTTAGCTATAAGATTGGTAGTAGTATTAGGTTAAAAGGTGGGCTTATAGCCTGCCTTTTTAAATTTTACACGTTTTGTTTTCACCTTATTTCTTATCATTAACTATAATGACATAATCGGCTATGTAACAGTCGCGTTTGTGTTTGAATTCAGATTGTTTGATAACTGCAATAGTTGCTATTTTTGTTTTAGGTCGGTATTGTTTGATGTACCAATAAATTCCTTGGTAATGATTCGAATGAAACGACCCATTAAAGTGAAGCAATTTTTCATTGGTATGCAAAGCATTTGTAATATTCCAAGCCATCGTTGCATCTTTTATTGCTTGCGCCATTGCAAAATTTATCCCTGAGGCATGCATATCGATTCCCATTTGAATACATTCTTTGTATTGACTTAAGGTAGAATCGAATGGAAAGGGCAAGGGACAAATCAAAGCGTGTTCTTTTTCTGTTAAGGTGTCAAGCGCGTTGATTCCTTTTTTAAAAACCAACGACGCATATTTTCTAGGAATATTTGTCGCGTAGTATGGAATTTGATTTTTTTGAGCAAATTGTAGCGTAGGAAAGTAATCGGTTGTGAAATTGCTCCATAGTTTTGTTGAATCAGTCAGTGCGTTTAAGTTGTCTGTAGCTAAGTACTTTTGTAAGTAAGTTGCTTGATGTGTTTCAAACATTTCGGCTCCTATTGCGAAATTATTGGGAAACTGTTTATAAAGGCACTTACTTAGTTCAAGTTCTAGCACGTGAGCAATGGAATCGTCGTGTAATTCACCAAAAAGTATCACCTCTTTTTTAGCGAGTTGTTTTGCCATTTTTTCAAACGAAATCATTCGTTCTTTGGCCAAAATGACATAGTCAGAGCTATCTTGGCTGTAAACTTTCTCGGCTAAAATGCTAAGGAATAAAAGGAAGATTATTTTCATGTACCGAAAGTAAACATTCCATTTAAATCAGAAAAATCAAGTACAAAAGAATCCGTTTTTTCTTGCCAATTGACCGTTGTTTTATATCGGAAAAGTCAAAAAGGTTGTGTATTTTTGTAAGCATGAGTAGGCCGAATGGAATACATATCCCTGTTTATTTAAAGGTGTTGTTATTACGCATTGCTTTTGCTTTGAGCATACTCACGATCACTCGGGTTGTTTTTTATTTTTACAACCTTGAATCATTTACAAATGTTGTCGTTTTAGATTGGTTCACAGGTATTTGGTTTGACCTTGTTACACTTTGCCTCTTATTACTCCCGTTCATATTACTGAGCACATTACCAGTTCATTGGCAGTCGAATAGATTGGTAAAAATCACAAAAAAAACAATGTATATTTTTCCGTTGTTGGGAATTGTTGCATTGAATACCTTAGATACAGAGTATTTTAATTTTACCCAAAAACGAAGTACAGCTGATCTGTTCGCTATTGTTTCAGCGGGAAATGACATTGCGCAACTATTAACTAGCTTTATCAAGGACTTTTGGCTATTAATCGTATTGTTTGGAGCCTTTGCCTATTTTGTTTTTTGGATCTACAGCATTACTGAGTCGCTGCAAATAAATAACAAGAATTCAAAAGGCACCAACACCATTCGTCAGTTGATTTATCTTGTGCTTATTTTATCAATAACTGTTGTGATTGGGCGAGGAGGCACAAGTTTAAAACCAGTTTCTGCCATTGATGCAACTTTGTATACAGAACCACAAAATACCGCTTTGGTGTTGAACTCAGCGTTTACTTTTTTGAAATCATATGGTAAAGCGGATTTGTTAGAAAAACAGTACTTCACTGCTAATCAAGTAAAGTTATTAGCTAATCCTATTCATACAAGTCAACCAGCACATCTACTTCCATCCAAAACGAATGTCATGATTATCATGCTTGAAAGTTTTGGAAACGAATGGGTCGGAGCGTTCAATAATGGTCAATCGTACACGCCGTTTTTTGATTCGCTTATTGGACAAAGTTGGACCTTTGAAAATGGCATTTCGAATGGAAAAAAATCGATTGAAGCAGTACCAACAATTCTCGCTTCTATGCCAACTTGGATGGACAATCCGTATATTTCCTCAGCTTATGGCGGAAACGATGTTCAGTCTTTGCCAACAATTCTCAAGAAATCAGGTTATTCTTCTGCATTTTATCATGGTGCAACCAATGGATCGATGCGCTTTAATAGTTTTGCAAAGAAAATGGGATTTGATCACTACATTGGTCGAACAGAATACAACAATGATGCACATTTTGATAAGACTTGGGGAATTTTAGATGAGTACTTCAATCCGTGGACAGCGCAGCAAATCAGTAAATTAAAAGCTCCTTTTTGCGCGACCTTGTTTACGTTATCCTCTCATCATCCTTATTTTGTTCCAAAAAAATGGCGCAAGACATTAAAAAATGGACCGCACCCAATCTGTAGAAGTATTCAGTATGGCGACATGAGCCTCAAAAAGTTTTTTGAACAAGCCAAAAAAGAGTCGTGGTACAAAAACACCTTGTTTGTGTTGGTTGCAGATCACACGCCATCAACCTCAAGTAAATTATATAGTTTACGAACTCAAATGTACAAGATTCCAATTGTATTTTTTGATCCACAAGGACGCTTACCCAAACGAAGAGAAAAAGTTATTTTCCAGCAATTAGACATTTTACCTACCGTCTTAGATTTATTAGAAGTAAAAACAAGGTATTACGCATTTGGAAATTCTTTCTATTCAAAAGTTCCGCGAGAAGCACTATCTTATTTGGAAGGAACGTATTATTACTTTAGTGGCAATAAGTTGTTGTATTTTTCAAATGACAGGGCAACTCATTTAGTTGATTTTACGAAGAATAACTTAAATCCTGCTAATACCATTAATCGCTATCCAAAAGATGTTGTTCGAATGACACGTCGAACAAAAGCACTAATTCAACGGTATAACTCCGATTTGATTCATAATAAAACAAGGATTCCATGAAAAAGAAAATCCGTTTTATTATTAACCCAATTTCGGGAGGCGTCAAAAAAGCCAAAGTTCCTCAAATGATTGAAGAGCATTTGGACCATTCATTATTTGAATACGATATTGCTATAACTCAATACAAGAAACACGCGAAATCTATTGCCGCTGAATCCGCCTTAGAAGGAATTGATATCGTATGCGCAGTAGGTGGAGATGGCTCGGTTCATGAAGTTGGAACCGCTTTGATTGGAACGAAATGTCATTTGGCAATCATTCCAACGGGATCTGGAAATGGTTTAGCACGCCATTTGAAAATTCCCTTAAAAACAGCATTAGCCATTCAAAATATCAATCAACTAAATAGCTTGTGCATGGACACCGGTTTGGCGAATGACAAACCATTTTTAGGTGTTGGTGGATATGGGTTTGATGCGTTCATTGCAAAACGATTTGATGAATATCATATTCGCGGATTTTGGGGATATACCCAATTGATTTATGAAGAGTACTTCTCGTACAACCCAAGAAAAATGAAAATTGAAATCAATGGTGAAGTCATCAAAGGCAGATTTTTATTGTGTTCTGTAGCTAACTCTTCTGAATTTGGAAATGGTTTTTGCATCTCTCCCAAATCGACTGTTGTGGATGGTAAAATGGAGTTGGTATTACTTTCTAAGTTTTCTTGGTTCCGAACAATTGGTGTATTGAGTCGCTTTTTCATGAAACGCATTGAAGGCTCTAATTACATACAAATCAAGCCGTTTGAGAAAGTACGCATTACTTTAGAAGACCCTTTAGCTCATTATGATGGGGAACCGTTTTATGTGCGGAACGAAATAAATATTCAAGTTGTGCCAAAAAGTTTGATGGTATTAGCTGGAAAATACAAATAGAAAAGATGTTTATAGCAACAGATTTAGAAACACAATTGACGTACTTGTCGCAATTAACTGCAACAACGAAGCCTTTGTGGGGAACCATGACTGCGCAACGCATGGTGGAACATTTAACGGATACGTTGCGTATCGCAACAGGGAAAAATCCTCAAAAACTTGCAATTCCAGAAGAAAAGCTACCGTCAATGTTACGTTTTTTGGATGGAGATAAAGAAATGGCGCCAAATATTGCAGTAGATTTTGCTACTCCAGACATGAAAGAACGCAACGAAGAATTAGAATTAGCCATTGATGAATTTGTAGATGAGTGGTTGGCGTTTGAAGAATTGTTTAGTGAACAAGTGAATCATACAGCTATCCATCCGTTTTATGGTCCGTTAAATGGTGAGCAGTGGTTGCGTTTGTCACAAAAACACCACACGCATCACTTCAAACAGTTTGGTTTGATAACAGCTGGCGAACTATAGTAATTAAGCAACAAAAGGAAAGTTAATGACAAGTAATCCTGTTTGCTATCTTAACTTTGTGAAATAAAACACGGATAGATTTTATCTTGTCTAAAAGAAAATAAACATATGGATAATTTGTTTTCATCGTTCGATGCAACAACTAAATCGGAATGGATTGCACTCCTTGAAAAAGAATTGAAAGGAGAATCAATCGATCAACTACAAAAAGTTAATCCGATAGAGGAAATTGCATACCCAAGTTATTTTCACCGCTCAGATAAAGGGCCAGAATTATCGGATCCAGGTGTCGCTGATTTTACGAGAGGTGTTCAACACACATCAAATGATTGGCACGTAGGTACGTGCTTTCGGATAACAACTACCCAAGCTACAAATAGCGAAATACTTTCCGCGCTGATGGCTGGTACAACGGCACTTGTTGTTCATGCTACTGATGATGCATCGATTGATTTTTCAAGCCTGTTTTCTTCTGTTGAATTACAATACATCCACACAACATTTTACCCGCAAACAAGCGAACAAGCTCAAGATTTTGCTGCATTTGTAGGTGAAAATCCAGCTGCAATGGTTTGTGAATTTAACCAAGCGTTACTTGCGAAAAAAGAACTTTTCAGTAATACTAATTTACGTCCTTACGGAGTGAATGCGTATGCAGCACAACAAGCTGGCGCAAGCACATGGCAAGAGTTGGCTATTGCACTGGCAACTGGACATGAGCTTTTAGTGCAACAATTAGATGCAGGAGTTGCAATCGATCAAGCAGCTAATGCGATTCATTTTGTATTGGGTATTGGCAATAATTATTTCTTTGAAATCAGCAAAATACGCGCATTCAGAAGTGTTTGGGCGCAAGTTGTCAATGCATATGAACCAAAAACTGAGTCGGCTAAAAAAGCAATAATCACTGCTCAAACAGGTTTCGTTCGCGTTAGTTTGAAAGATCCATATACCAATTTGTTGCGTCAAACTACCGAAGGAATGTCGGCAGTTATTGGCGGAGTTTTTCAATTGGTTATTCAACCGTACGATTGGCACGCAACGCCACAAAAAACAGACTTTACACGACGCATGGCAACAAATATTTCTTTGCTTTTGAAAGAAGAATCGTACATGCATCACGTTATTGATCCAGCTGGAGGTGCGTATGCAATTGATAACTTAACAGTTGCTATTGCAGAAAGAACGTGGTCTGAATTTCAATGGATTGAAAAGAATGGAGGAATTGAAAAAACGGAAGTTGTTGCACATTTAAAAGCATCAATTTCAGAAAAAGCAAGTCTTCGTTTGGAAAAAGTGCAATCGAAAACGGATAAAATCATTGGAATCAATTCGTTTGAAAATCCGGATAAATCGGATTATCAATGGCAAACAATTCCAACAGCTTGGAAAGGTTTGTCTTCACTAATAATTGACAAATTAGTATGAGTTTGAGAAAATCATTTGAAGCAATTGCCTTGCAACATACTGCTGAAACAGGAAGTGAAGCACAGGAAGTGTTTACAACAGCTGAGAAAATTCCGTTAAAGAATTTTTACAACCATACTGATAGTGAATCTCTTCCTCATTTGGGATTTGTAAGTGGAAAAGCACCGTATTTGAGAGGTCCGTATGGATCGATGTATGCGATTCGACCTTGGACAATTCGTCAATACGCAGGTTTTTCTACCGCTGAAGAATCAAATGCTTTTTACCGCAGAAACTTGGCCGCAGGTCAAAAAGGATTGTCGGTTGCGTTTGATTTAGCTACTCATCGTGGCTACGACTCCGATCACGAGCGTGTGATGGGAGATGTTGGAAAAGCTGGTGTAGCGATTGATTCTATTTTGGATATGAAGGTATTGTTCGACCAAATTCCTCTGGACGAAATGTCTGTTTCCATGACAATGAACGGAGCTGTCATTCCTATTATGGCTTTTTACATAGTCGCAGCAGAAGAACAAGGTGTAAAACAAGAACAATTAACGGGAACTATCCAAAATGATATTTTGAAAGAGTTCATGGTGCGTAATACCTACATTTATCCACCAACTCCTTCCATGCGTATCATTTCTGATATTTTTGCGTACACCGCTAAAAACATGCCGCGTTTTAATTCGATTTCAATTTCTGGCTATCACATGCAAGAAGCTGGAGCTACTGCAAGTATCGAATTAGCATATACCTTAGCTGACGGATTAGAATATTTACGTGCTGGAATTGCAGCTGGTATGGATGTTGACAGTTTTGCACCTCGGTTATCGTTTTTCTGGGCAATTGGTATGAATCAATTCATGGAAATTGCCAAATTACGAGCAGGACGATTATTGTGGTCGAAATTAGTGGCACAATTTTCTCCAAAAAATGAAAAATCATTGGCTTTACGGACGCATTGTCAAACTTCAGGTTGGAGTTTAACGGAACAAGATCCGTTTAATAATATTGCACGAACATGTATCGAAGCCATGGCCGCTGGTTTTGGTGGAACGCAATCTTTACATACCAATGCTTTGGACGAAGCGATTGCTTTACCAACCGATTTCTCAGCACGCATTGCGCGTAATACGCAAATTTACTTACAAGCTGAAACGGGAATGACTTCAATTATTGATCCATGGGGAGGAAGTCATTACGTAGAAACTTTAACGGATGAGTTGGTCAATGAAGCATGGAAATTAATTCAAGAAGTTGAAGAATTGGGTGGAATGGCGAAAGCTATTGAAACTGGAATTCCAAAAATGCGCATCGAAGAAGCAGCTGCAAGAAAACAGGCAAAAATTGATGCTGGAAAAGATATTATAGTTGGTGTTAATCGCTATCAATTGGATCAAGAAGATCAAATGGACATCTTGGAGGTTGATAATACACGTGTGCGCGATGCACAAATTGAGCGTTTAAACACGTTAAAAGCGACACGTAATCAAGAAAAAGTCAACGAATTATTAGCTAAATTAGAAGCATCTGCTCGTTCTGGTGAAGGAAATTTATTGGAAATTGCGGTAGCTTGTGCACGTGAACGTGCTTCACTAGGTGAAATTTCGTTTGCGATGGAAAAAGTTTTTGGTCGCCACCAAGCAGTAATCCGCTCCATAAGTGGAGTTTATTCGTCTGAAAGTATGAATGATAAAGATTTTGAAAAGGCAAAAGAATTGGTACTTCAATTTGCGCAATTAGAAGGACGACGTCCGCGTATCATGATTGCAAAAATGGGTCAAGATGGCCACGATAGGGGAGCGAAAGTAATTGCAACTTCTTTTGCTGACATAGGTTTTGATGTTGATATTGGCCCATTATTTCAAACACCTGCGGAAGCTGCAAAACAAGCAATTGAAAACGATGTTCATGTATTGGGAGTTTCATCACTTGCTGCAGGACACAAAACCTTAATTCCACAAGTGATTGACGAATTGAAAAAGCAAGGGCGATCAGATATCATGGTTGTTGCTGGTGGAGTCATACCAGCTCAAGATTATGATTTCTTATACAAAGCAGGTGTTTTTGGGGTATTCGGTCCTGGAACGAAGATATCTACAGCTGCTCAAAGCATTTTAAACTTGCTAATTGAAAGTGCAAAGTGATTCAACATTTGAAAAAGATTTGTACATTCGGCATAATAATTGGAAAAGAATAAAAAAATAAATTGATAAAATGAAAAATTTACTGTTATTAGTAGTGCTTTTTGCTGTGAAATTAGTCCATGCACAAGCACCAGATTACAATGATTTGACAATACTTTATGCAGACGGAAACTATGAGAAATTAGTGAAAGTTTCTGAAAAGTATACAGTTTCAGAAAAAACTAAAGGGGATGCATTGCCTTACATGTGGTTAGGTCGTGCGTTGTATAAAATCTCATTAAGTGGTACCGATGACGAGAAATTCAAAACGGCATACAAAGAATCGTTTACAAGTATCGGAAAATGCATCAAATTAGATAAAGACAAAGCTGTTCAAGAAGAGTTCGCTGAGTTTTTTGACGAATATAAAAATAGTGTAGTTGAGGCAATCAATAACGAATTAGCAATGCCCAAAAAAGCGCTTTCTTGGATTATTAAATATTACAAAATCAATCCAGTAAGTGTTGGCGCAAAGTACCTAGAAGCAGCTTGCAAGTTTTTGGATAACGATAAAACAGGTGCAAATGTATTGTGGAAAGATGCAGATAAAAAGTTATCAGAAGTGAAAGATTTTGAGACTTGGTCTGAAGCTGAAAAAGATTTATTGCGCATGGGTATTGCAAAAACAGCTGAATGCATGGTCAAAATGAAGCAAAATGAGAAAGCGAAAGCTTTAGTCATGAAAGTTGCTGATTGGTATGGTGATGATGCTGATTTCAAAGAAGTTTACGAAAAATACGTAGGATAATATTTTCGAATGTTTATCGCTATTTAAGGCTGTTCATTATGAATGGCCTTTTTTTTGCTGTAAACAATTGATTGGGAATATCTTTTTCTTTTTCAATCGTTTCCTATTCTATTTTTGATCTAACTTCGTAACATGAAAAAATACCTGCAGGTTTTTAAAAACAAATATATTTTCGCGCTTACAGTGTTTGGAATATATAATTTGTTTTTAGACGAAGTTGACTTATTTACGGTTATCAATCAAAACAGACGCTTGTCCGAATTAAGAGAATCGGAAATAGCGATAGCAGCTGATTTAAAGGAAACAAAATACACCCTTAAACAATTGCGTCAGAGTTATGCGCTTGAAAAATATGCGCGAGAAGAAAAATTGTTTAAAAAAGACGACGAAGATATTTTTATAATCACAAGTGATTAATCGAAGGTCAAGCTACCAACTTTTTGTCCGTAAAAGTGCTGTTTGGTTGCATCGATAATTGTAACTCCAGGAAAATAATACAATGCTATTTGTATGTAGTTATAGTTATATTTTGCCATTTTCATGGCTCCTTCTTGGCACAAACCAACCCCGTGTCCAAAACCTCTTCCGCGTAAAACAACATCATTTCCTTCAGGATAACTTGTGAAGAATGTCGATTTTAACTTGAACTGTTCCCGTAAATCACGCAGTGGAATACCTAACCATGGATATTGGTAAAAAGCATATCGTTCCGGTTGATTAAAGGTATAAATCATTGGTCCAAGGACTGAATCTTCGATAGGATAATTGTATTTAGCTACTAAGAACTCCCGCCAATCTGCTTGAGGAATTCGTTTTTCCCATGTTGCTTGCTTGGTGTAAATACAAAAGGTATCCTTGAATGCATTCAAATACGGAACCTTTGAGTTCCATACATAATCGGGTTCTGAAGTTTGCCCGCCACAATTGGCGTGAAAATACGCATCAACTAATTGACCTTTTTCATCAATCATCAATTTCCCAATTGTTTGTCGCACTGCGGAGTCAATAAGTGGTGTAAAACGCAATTGGTAATGGTATGCTTGACAATGAGTTCTATCGCATAAATCAAAACCTTCTTTTTCGTGTTTTTTCCTGTATTTATATGCGTAAGTTCTACTCATCAATGCTTGAACTTTGTAATATTCAAGTTCTTTTCCTCCGCCACCTTCAGATTCAACGACACCGGACAAGTAATTGTTGATATCAACCAAATTGACAATGGTTAACCCGTTTGTACCAACAGTAATTTCAATATCATCTTTATATTTCCGTTCTTTTACTTGTGGAATTTTGCAAGCATACACAATTGAATGGTCAGATTTGGTGCTATAAATGCTTACTTTGTTTGCTACTGCCACTTCTACAACACCAACTTTTAAGCTTATTTTTTTATCGCTTGTAATGCTTAATTCGATAAATTCGGTTGGTAATATCGTTGCAACTTCCGTAGTGTCGGCATAGACATTGAAACTGGCATCTGCATAAGCGAACACAATTTTCTTGACATCATAATCGCGCAAAACTCCTATTCTCATTTGTTGGGCAACAAAAAAGAACGGCAATAAAACAAACGCTAATGTGCATATTCGAATCACGGATACAAAATTAAACAGGTCAAAGCAGTATTTTGACTGCTCCTTAAATAGTTTTCAACAAGAATTGTGCAACTTTCTCAGATGCACCACCAATACCAAGTAAATCGTGAAGTTCTTGATATCCAGCCAATATTGTTTCTCGCTTATCTCCACCTGGAATAATGGTTTTGAACGATTCATCTAAACGTTCAACGGAACACTCTTTTTGAATTAATTCGGTTACTAATTCTTTGTTCAAGATCAAATTGACCAATGAAATGTAAGTGATTGAAACCAATTTTTTAGCAATGGCATAGGAAATCGGATTTCCAATGTAACAAACTACTTGGGGAACATTGAACAATGCCGTTTCTAATGTTGCTGTACCTGATGTAACAACGGCTGCTGTTGATTGTTGCAAAAGTGCATAGGTTTGACCAAAAACGATACTTACATTTTTATCACCTATAAAACGTGCATACAATTCTGGGTCCATGTTCGGTGCTCCAGCGATAACAAAGTGAAATTCGGGATGTTTGTCAACCAAAGACAACATAACCGGAAGTTTTGTTTTTAGTTCTTGCACACGACTACCTGGAAGTATTGCGACAATTGGGAGATTATCTGGATTCGTAAGCGTTATTTTTTCAGTTGGCGTAGCATTGTATTGTTCAATAGCATCTAAAAGTGGGTTGCCAACATAAGTGACGTCAATATGATGTTTTGCGTAAAATGCTTTTTCGAAAGGAAGTATGACAAATAATTGGAATACATCACGGCGAATGTTTTCCACTCGTTTTTCCTTCCATGCCCAAACTGTAGGAGAGATGTAGTAATAAACTTTGATGTTATTTTTTTTAGCCCATTTAGCAATACGTAAATTAAAACCTGGATAGTCAATAAGTAACAACGCATCTGGTTGGAAGTCTAAAATATCTTTTTTACAAAACCGCATGTTGCGCAAAATTGTTCGAATATTTAGCAGGACCTCAATAAATCCCATAAACGCCAATTCTTTAATGTGTTTAGCTCGGGTTCCACCAACATCTGTCATTTTATCACCTCCCCAAAAACGAATAGTTGTTTCTGGCGCATCTCGGTAAATTTCTTTCATCACATTTGCGCCATGCAAATCTCCAGAAGCTTCACCACTGATAATATACAATTTCTTTTTGGCCATTATCGCAGTAAGTTAATGTACACGATATAAGGGAGATAACTAGCGGAGCCAATAATAATTCCACGAGCGATATCGTACCTTTCTTTGTTCAGAAAAATAAAAAACCAAGCTAGATTTGGAATAATCGAAAGTGAAATGAATTTACTTTGCACGACAGTGTCTAACGTGAATTTATGCCACAGTTGTTCGAAGTAAAAGTTTTGTGTGAATGCGATTACAAAAATAGTCAATGGAATAAGTAAGAGTGGTGATAAAGCACCTATGACAGTGCCAGCGGTCAAACGAATGTTCCAGTAAAATTTACGTTTCATATAAACTGTTTTGTTAGTTGATGAATAGCATCGTGCGCAGTAAGGTCAAAGTGAGTTGGTACTATTGTCGCGTAACCTAGGTCGAGGAAGTGCAAATCAGTATCTGTAGCATCTTCGCGTTGGTCAAATTGACCAGTTAACCAATAATATGTTCTTCCAAATTGATCGATGCGTTTGTCAAAGCGATCTTCCCAAAATGCATAAGCTTGTCGGCATACTTTTATTCCTTTTATATTTTCATTGGCTACTTTTGGAATATTTACGTTCAAACAAACACCTTTTGGCAAACCATTTTGTAATACAACAGGAATAATTTTGTGGGCTATTGATTGCGCAGCTGAAAAATCGGCATTTTCATCAAAATCGGCATACGAAAATCCAATGCTTGGTATGTGTTCCATTGCGCCTTCTATTGTAGCGGACATTGTACCAGAATACAATACGTTTGTAGAAGAATTTGCGCCATGATTGATACCTGATAACACCAAATCTGGTTTTCGGTGCAGGACTTCATAAATGCCTAGTTTCACACAGTCAACAGGAGTTCCTGAGCATGCATAAGCTGGTATTTGATCAAAAAAAGTTGCGGGGGAAAGACGTAAAGGATCATTAAATGTGATTGCATGACCCATGCCTGATTGTGGTTTGTCAGGAGCAACAACAACGACATCACCATAGTTTTTTGCAACTTCAACCAGTGCTTTTATTCCTTTCGAATAAAGGCTATCGTCATTTGTTATTAAAATCAAGGGTTTGTTCATGCCGCGAATTTTAACAAATATACGAAATCTACGAGCGCAAAAGCCACTTGACGCGCAATAAGCACTTAGATATAACCTTTATCTTTTGCCCAGCTACTTAATTGCGCAGCGTTTGGAATGTTTAGTTTTTTAAGAATATTATGGCGGTGTGTTTCAACTGTTCGTACAGAAATAAATATTTTCTCAGCAATTTCTTTCGAAGTGAAACCTTGTGAAATAAGCGTTACTATTTCTATTTCTTTATTCGTTAATTCTTTTTCAGCTGGTTTCTCGGTGTCAATAATTTGATTGATGAATTTTTCTTTGATATCGGCTGCTAAATAAATTTTATCATTCATGACAGCATCAATAGCTGCAACTAATTCTTCTCTACTTGTATTTTTACTTAAATATCCTTTTGCTCCTTTTGATAAAAATTTCTTTACCAATGCGACATCATCGTGTAACGAAAGGCCAATGACACGTGTTTTTGGTAATGAATTACAGATTTTCTCTGTAGCATCGAACCCATTACTATTTTTTAGGTTGATATCCATCAAGACTACCTCTGGGCGGTAAATTGAACAAACTTCGTAAGCCTCTTCAGCTGTTTCAGCAGTTCCAATGACCTTGATGCGATTCGTCATTTGTAATATAGCCGTCCAAGCCTCTCGAATTAATTGATGATCGTCAACGATTAATACTTTAATTTCTTCTGTCATAATTTGTGACTAAATTTTGAAAAAAAAGGGTTTTAATGCTTTTTGTTAAGTATTAAAACAACGTAGTTTATGTAATTGTATAAAAAATATTAAGTAAATATACGTAATTAATTGTCATTAAAACAAGTAAAAACGAAGTAAGGCAAGCTATTGATCTAACTTTGATAATGAAAATGAGTCTTGCTTACCATATAATAAACTCATTTTTAAGTAGTTATACTTATAATTAGATCCCTCGAACAAACACAGTGGATATAAAAAAAGTCTCAAGATTTCTTGAGACTTTTTTTGTTTTAGCCTTTATTTATTGGATTGCAATTTATTGGATTGCATTGGCTTTTTCTCGTGCTTTAGCCATTATCGCGTCTGCTTTTTCATTTGCTTCATCACTCACTTTTTGCGCTTTATTTTCAGCTGTTTTTTTAAGTTGTTTACAAGTAAGTTCAGCAGCTTTTTTCTTGAGTGGATTAGCGCCCGCTTCTGCCATTAATTTATCACATTGAATAGAAGCTTCATTTCGAATTTCATCACCTGCTTTTTGGCCTTCTAATTTGACCCGATCAGCTTGTTTTTGCGCATCGTCGAGTAATGCTTGTTTTTTTGCATTTAGATCTTCTTTTACTTCTTTTATTTTATTGTCAACTATTGTTTTGACAGTATCTTTCACTTTGTCTTTTACAGAATTGATAAGATTTTCTTTCAAATTACCAGTTGCTTTTAAGAGCGCCTCTTTAAAATCTGTTTTAATAATTGGTTTTGTAACTGTTCCACTAACAAGGGTTGTCACTTTTATGATTGCAGGAAAGGTTGCTACATTTAATTTTGGAATGACGCCATTGATTTTTGAAAGTCCTTGTTCCGCTGTTTTGATTATATCTGCTGGTATTTTCTCTTTTGGAACATTCATGTTTAATTTATAATCAATTGATTGATCAATTGATGAAGAACCCGATATTTCAGTTTCGATACCATCCATTTTCAATTTGAAAGGTTTCACACTTACTTTACCATTTGCCATTGAGAAAAATGCTCTTACATCTTTAATTGTTTGATTGGAAAGCTTGTTCATGTTGAGTGATTCACCAATTTTTTTCATAGGTTCGAAGCCAGAAACAGTAATCATATTTGTGAAAAAATTTCCATTTCCTGTTAATGTAGTGTATACTGGTTCCAATGCTTTCGTTAATTCACTTTTCAAGCTTAATTTTGAAGAAATTTTTCCTTGTGCATATTGTGCAATTGGCGCTAATTTCTTAATCGTTAAAAAGTTCTTTGCAAGTTGTTGAATATCGATATTAGCTAGATCGTAACCAATATCAATTGCAGGCTTGTGATGGTCTTTTGAATTATAACGACCAACTAGTCCTACTGTCCCACCAAGTGCATTCATTGTTAAGTCGTTCAACGAAGCAACTTCTTCTTTTAATCCGATATTCCCTTTGATATTTGTCACATCAATACCATTGTAATGGACTTTTTTCAAATTTGAATTCAAAGCAAAATCAACGTTCTCCGGAATTAAAATTGGTTCTGTATCTGGCGCAACTGGCGCTGGTTCTGAACTAACGGTTGCGGTTGTAGTTGCAGTAGACGAGGTAGTAGCGGTCACACCCATTAATTGATCGATGTCTAAGTAGTTACTGTTAAAATCAAATTGACCTTTCAATAATTCATTTCGGAAGAAATACCCTAAATAATTATCGATTGAACCATTTAATGAAAAGTCAGATTTCCCCATTTGCGCATCCATTTTTTCTAATGATAGATTTTTAGGACTGAAACGCAAGGTCATTTTTTCAATTGCTACCTGTTCATTTAGATCGGCTGATTTATAATTCATGCCAAATAATTCGACAATTCCTTTTGCTTGAAACGCTTCGTAATTTTCTTTTTCGATGGCACTCATTCGACCGTTTAGCACTACATCCGCGTTCAGTTTTCCTTGGTATGATTCCCCTTTTGCCAAAGGCATCACTTTTCCGATGCTCGCTAGGTTTACTTTCGCTTTTACTTTTGAGTCAATGAGCGGATCAGTCATTGGATTTCTCATTTTCAAGTTTGCGTCTAAGACGTTACCAACAAAATCAGCATGGAATTTATTGACATCCAATGTCATTTTATCTAAATTACTTCCACCTACAAATGCAGATCCAGCATCGACAACAATATTATTAATGGAACTAGGAACACCTGCGTATTTTATTTGTGCGTTATTTACGCGCAAACCAACATCCCAACCTGGGAGGTTCTTTTCGTCCATTTTTCCTTTTATAACAGCTTTCATCTGGACATCCCCTTTTGCAACCATGCTTTCGTATCCGCTTTGATAAAAAGTAGGTATGAGAGATAATATATCTTTGAATGCAATTTTTTCGGTGTTCATTGTTAAGTCCATCTCATCATGCTTTGCAAACATTTCGTAAGAACCTTTCAGTGAAGTTTTAAAATTATTTAATTCAATAAGGTTGTCATTAAAAGTGAATTTGGAAGATTTATCACTGAACTCCATCAATAAATTCGCAACAGCTTTTGTTTTCACGTGTGATAAATACGTAATTCCATCCATTTTGTAAGTTAATGAATCGATAGTTGTTTCAGTTTTGAAATCAACTACATCAGCAGTGAGGTCACCAGAACCTGAGTGATTTAAATTAACAAGGTCAGCAAACATGTCGCTTGCTTGATCGTCATAACGGATTGCTACATTTGTTAACGAGTATTCGTTCAACGACAATTTGAATGAACTTGGCTCTTCTTGTTCGTCTTTTGGCAATTCTTCCGTTGGAATAACGATGTCATAGTTGGCCATTCCTTTTGGGTCAACACGCACATCAAACTGTGCATCTGATAAATGAATTTCTTCTATTTCAATTTGATCACCACTAATAATGTCCCATAAACCCACATGGGCTGAAAACGATTTAATCGAAGCTAATTCAACGCCTTTAAATGCCGTTCTTCCAACAACTTTTACATCAGACAACTCAATTGTAATTGCAGGAAAGGTGGAAATAAACGTTAAGTCAATATCTTGGATACTTACATCTGCTTTGAGTGATTTATTAACTTCTTTTAATACCAACTTTTTGATATCATCTTTGAAAATAATTGGAATACAGATTATCAATACGATCAAAAATCCGAAGGTGATCCCTGTCCATTTAAGTGTTTTTTTTAATAGACTTTTTTTTGGATGCGTAGTTTTTGCGTTTTCAGACATAATGAGTTGCAATAATTAAATTGAAATACGAAAATAAGTGTTTTTCTAAAATAGCGCTGTTAAAATTTGTTGCTTTTATTCCTTTTGTATCTTTGAACAAAATTGATGTTATGAGAATTTTATGCATACTCATGCTATTTTCCCCTCTTTATTTTGCCTTTGGACAAATTGAATCAGGAAAAGTTGGAAAAGGAACAGAAACCAAAGCTGGACAACAAAGCATTCTTCCGAATTCATCAACTATGTTTTATTTGGGAGCAGGATTGAATCACTCTTTTCGCAATTTACAATCCAACAAGACACCATTTGGAGAACCACTTGGTCAACATGCAAATGAAGAAGCAATTGATGTGTGGACATTTCATTTGGGTTACAGACAAACACTTTCTAAACATTGTCAAATTGACGCAGGACTAAATTTTGATAAGTTTGGTGAAATGTATCGTTTTCAAGATCCGTTGAGTGACTCTGCATTTACGTATACGAACCGTTACGCGTTTATTGGTTTGCCAATTCAGTTCAACCTCACTTTTGGACAACGATTAGTGTTTTCTCTGGGTGGCGGGATTCAACCTATGTTAGCAACAAGCTATAAAACAGAACAGGAAATTACAGATGCCAATAAAAACGTAACAACAAACAGCTATTCTTCCCTAACAGCACTGAATGGTTTCGGTTGTAATTTGTTGATTTCAGCCGGAATAAACTACCGTTGTAATAAAAATATTGGTGTATATCTACAACCGACTTATTCCCATGGATTGATTAATACCTTTGAAAAACAAGCGGCTTATAAACATTATACAAGGGGGAATAATTTTAAATTTGGACTGATTTTCTTTCTAAAAGATTAATCGATTGTTGTGTCTGAATTTTCAACAGAGCTTCCAAAACTTTGGATATCACCATCATAGAAAATGCGTAATTGGGCTGTATCTCTCAAAAAGTCGATTTTACCTACTTCGATGCGATTTATTTTCAATCCTGTTCGTTCTTCTACATCTGCTAACATTTCAGCATAAGTTTCTGGTTTTATCAAATCAATGCGTTCGTATTGAATAATTTTGCGGGTTTCATGCTTGAGTAACCATAAATTTTCTAATCCAAAGGTGATTGCAATTAAAACACCATTTATCAAGCCCATTTCGGCTAAAGAAATTTTATTAGAAGCCAATGCGTTGACAACTGAAATACCAATTACCAAGAATAAATAGGTCATTTCTTTGATTTCTATCCCTTCAGTGCGGTATCGAAGAATACTGAAAATGGCAAATAATCCCAATCCCATTCCTGTGTCGATATCTAATTTCTTTAGTCCAAAACACAAGAAAAACGTAATCATTCCAATCAAATAGTAGGTAAATAGGTAATCTTTTCTTCGCGATTTTGGGTAATACATGAAACGAATCAACAATGTGAGCACAAAAACATTGACACACATTCTGAAAACTAATGCATAGAAATCTTCGTTGAAATAACTAATTCCAAATAATTGAGAATCGGGCTGAGTTTTTAATAATAAGCTAAATAAATTCATTTGTTGGTTATTTTTTTAATAAAAATTCGTTTGGATTTGAAGCGGTTTGATTTGAGTTCAAATTGGGTATAAATATCCATCATTCCAAAACAAAACTTGGAAATTCTGAAAGGCCGTATCAATCTGTTTTTCATCAACTGATAAAAAGGGGAGGTGCGGTCTAATTTTGGTTGTTTTAATTCAGCAATGATAATCTCACTCAGTGTTTGTTGTTCATTTGCTGGTTCATCAAGTGCTCCATTTGTTACATCAAAGTCAATCGTTAAACGTTCTTCACTTGTTTTGTTCACTAATGTTATTCTTCGGTAACTATTGATCATTACCGGTTTTAATTTCATTTTACCTCCCAAACGGTTTTCCAAAAAAGCTATTTCGTTTTCATCAAATTGATTTTTAAAACCACTTGTCGTAATGCGTTTTTTATCCGTTCGACCTTTCATTTTCTCTTTCACTTCTAAAAAAGACGCATTGCTATCAATATAGGTGCGGATTCTTACTTTGAAGCGTTTTGGAATACTACGGTGGTGATCATTGAAAAACTGAAAACGTTCGTTGTCAAAATATTGACTCGAATAATCAAAAATATACTTACCGTCAATGGTTAACACATCGTAATATGGAGCGATTAAATCAAGTATTTCAGGAAGTTCATTGCGGTGAAAAGCAAATTTTTCATCTGTTCGATTCATCAAAGGAGCACGCGCAAGTTCTTCCAAGGATATTCCATGGAATTTTTTCAACTTATCTATTAATACTTCCTTCATGATTTGTTCAAATATAGGTAATCTTCCATAAATCACTTATAAGTCGGATGTTTATTTTTACAATTGGTTTAATGAAATTAATTTCAGAAACAAGTACATTCAATGTGGCTTTTCTTAATTTTGTAGCATGCAGAAAAAAATCGTACTCTTAGGTTCAGGTGAATTAGGAAAAGAAGTTGTTATTGCTTTACAACGCTTAGGTCAAACTGTAATTGCAGTTGATAGTTATGAAAATGCGCCAGCTATGCAGGTTGCAGATGGTTATGAAGTGATCAATATGTTGGATGCACATCAATTAGATCATGTTATTGAAAAACACCAACCAGACATTATCATTCCTGAAATTGAAGCGATAAGAACAGAACAGTTTTATAATTATGAAGCTGCTGGGATACAGGTTGTTCCCTCTGCTAAAGCTGCTAACTACACCATGAATCGGAAAGCTATTCGTGATTTAGCTGCTATTGATTTACAAGTCAAAACTGCAAAATACCAGTATGCGACAACATTAGAAACATTCAAAACGGCTATTGCTGCTATTGGACTGCCATGTGTGGTAAAACCTTTGATGTCAAGTTCTGGAAAAGGTCAGTCAGTAGTGAAAACAGAAGCTGATATAGAACAAGCTTGGACCTATGCCATTGAAGGATCTCGAGGTGATTTGAAAGAAGTAATAGTTGAGGAATTCATTTCTTTTGACTACGAAATAACCTTGTTGACCGTTACTCAAAAGGATGGTCCAACATTATTTTGTCCGCCAATTGGTCACCGACAAGAACGAGGAGATTATCAAGAAAGCTGGCAACCAATGACCATGAATCCTGCGCATTTGAAAGAAGCTGAGGAAATGGCTGCGCGTGTAACCAAAGCATTAGGTGGTTCTGGACTTTGGGGAGTTGAATTCTTCATCACAAAGGACGGCGCCTATTTTTCTGAACTTTCACCACGTCCGCACGATACTGGGATGGTCACCTTGGCAGGAACACAAAATTTTTCTGAATTTGAATTGCACGTTCGTGCAGTACTCGGTTTGCCAATTCCAGCTATTCACCTTTTGAAAAATGGAGCAAGTGCTGTAATTTTAGCGACAGCATCTTCTGATTTCGCTCCTAATTTTATTGGGGTTGACGCGGTTTTAGCGAAAGAAGGTTTTGATATTCGTTTATTTGGAAAACCAACTACACGTCCTTACAGAAGAATGGGTGTGGTTTTAAACAGCGGAGATAGCTCGGTTGAATTATTGACAAAACAAGCGAAAGAAGCCGCTTCGACAATTAGTCTTGAGTACAAATAAAAAACAAGTAGTCATCGTTGGTGGCGGTCCCGCTGGATTAATAGCAGCTGCACAATTGAAAGATAGTGGTTGCACAGTCACAATAATTGATCAAAAGCCAACTGTTGGCAGAAAATTCCTTGTTGCTGGTGAAGGCGGTTTTAACTTAACCCATTCTGAGCCAGTACTTGATTTCATTGAGAAATACGATAATGATTGGATAAAAAAATGTGTCCGAACCTATCCTAGTAAGCAATTTCGTAAGTATTTGAAACAAATAGGTGTTCCAACAATTGTTGGTAGTTCTGGTAAGGTTTTTCCTGAAGAAACCATGAAACCTGCGCAAGTACTATCGGCAATAAAAGCAGATATTGCTGCACACGTTACTTATGATTTAGGTGCGACGGTAGTTGATTTTGATGCAGCATCGGTAACAATTGAAAAGGAAAGTGGTCGTTCAACGTTGAATTTCGACTATTTGATTTTTGCACTTGGCGGAGCTTCGTGGCAAAAAACTGGATCCGATGGTCTTTGGGTTCCTCTTTTTCAGCAAAAAGGAATAGAAGTCATGCCATTATTGCCTAGTAACTCGGGTGTGGTGTTGTACGACAATTGGTTAGCAGATTTGACAGACGGAATGTTATTGAAAAACGTTATTACATCAGTTGATAAAGCATCTTGCGCTGGCGACATCTTAGTAACAAATTATGGTTTGGAAGGAAAGCCCATCTATGCTGTAAACCGCGCGCTACGGGCAATGGAAAAGCCGACACTGACAATCGATTTGAAACCACAAATGACCTTTGAAAAGATTCAGCAAATTTTGAAAAAAGCTAAAAATCCAACACAAGGGTTAAAGGAATTAAAATTATCAGAAGTCAGCCTTGTCTGGTTACGTAAATTTGTTTCAAAAGAAAATTACAATTCAGCCGAACAACTTGCCAAACAAATAAAGGCGTTCAAGATTGGTATTCAATCGTTTCGACCTATTGATGAGGTAATTTCTTCTGCTGGAGGTGTTGCTACTACTGAATTAACTCCTTCTGGTCAGCTTGTTAAAATGGACAACATTTACTGTTGTGGTGAAATGGTTGATTGGGACGCACCTACTGGAGGTTATTTGATTCAGGCTTGTGTCAGTTCCGGTTATGTTGCTGGTCAAGCCATACGGTCCTTATTGATCGATGCGGGGTAAATTGATTTTTTCTTTTACCACAAAACTAAGTGGAAATTGCGCTTGTATTTGCGCTTTCACACCCTCCGCTTCAAATTGTGTTCGAAAATCTCCTACCTTTAAAAAGTAATGGGGAGCTACAAATTCTACATACGTATCTACTTTTGGAAAAAGTGCGTTAAATTTTGTGCGTGCTTCATCGATTACAGCTTTGTCCGAATCAAAAGATATTTGCAAACGATATCCTTGTAATTGCGGTGCGGAAGGATTTCCTGGATTTTGCCCTTGGCCTTTTACCAATTGGTCAATACGCTCATCTTTAACAATAGTTACTTGGGCAATCAAGGAATTCAAGGCAAAACATGCGGCACACAAAACGATCAATTTCATACAATTACTTTTTACAAAAATAAGCAAATTAGTTTGGTTGAAAACACATCAATTAATAACTTTATTTCGTTTCATTTTAGCTTGAAACAACACAAATGAAGTTTATTTTTCAATTATAAACATAAGTGAATAAGCAAATTGAACTAGTTTCATGAAACGTTACTTATTTAGAATCATTTTAAATTAAAAAATACTTCAAAGAAATTGTCACAAAAGTGTCATTAAATGGGACTATTCTTCTAAATTTGCCACCGTCATATGGAGTGTTTTCTCTAGTTTGACATCATTTTATAGGAACAAAAATATCTAATAGTCAGATGTTTAGAAGTATAAAACAATGGTTTATCGGTGCGCTTTCAATGTATATTGGATTGAGCGCATTTGATGTGTATGCCCAAGATGGCGAGGGGCTTTTTAAGCAAAAGTGTGCTACCTGTCACCAACCTCACAAAGATGGAACAGGTCCGAAGTTATTCAAAGTACGCGATAAGTGGGCTTCTGGAGGTGCAAAAGACGGTTCGATCTACCAATGGGTTGCGAATTGGTCGGCTGCTGCTGCTTCAGATCCTTACGCTGCGAAAACTTCACAGTTAAAAGCAACTGCAATGAGTCAATTCCCTGAATTGGCTGGTAAGCAAAAAGACATTGATGCAATCTTTGATTACATTGATGCTCAACCAGATCCTGCTGCGGCTCCTGCTGCTGGTGCGACTGGTGCTGCTGGCATGCCAACTGACGGTGCAGAGATGGAAGAAGAAGGAAGTTTTTCTTGGATTTGGATTATTCTAGGAGTTGTTTTTGTTGTCATCATTATGGCTGTAGGCGGTGTGAGAAGACAATTAAACATTGCTACGAGAGTTTCTGAAGGTAAACCTGCAAACGAGCATTTATCTTTCTCGGAAGAATTCAAAGCATGGGCTTGGAAATACAAGCGTTATGTAGGAATTGCTGGATTGGTAATTGTTATCTCTTTAATTGTTTCGTTGTTTTTATCATTGTATTCAATTGGAGTTGTTGAAGAGTACCAACCATCACAACCAATTGCTTTCCCGCATGATATTCACGCTGGTAAAAACGGAATTGATTGTAAGTATTGTCACAATTCAGTTGGAAAATCAAAATCTGCAAGTTTACCAACAGTTAATGTTTGTATGAACTGCCACAAACAAATCAACGGTAACACACCTGAACAGCAAGAACAAATCAAAAAGATTTATGATGCTGCTGGATGGGACGGAAGTAACTATACAGGAAAAACAAAAGAAATTGTTTGGAACAAAGTACACGTTTTACCTGATCACGTTTATTTCAATCACTCACAACACGTAACGGTTGGCGGTGTAGATTGTAAACAATGTCACGGTGACATGACCAAACAAAATGAAACTGCTCGTGTAGTTCCAGTAAAAGAATTGAACGAAATAGAAGGAAATATTCCATTAACAAAAGCAACATTCACAATGGGATGGTGTATTGAGTGTCATGCTGAGAAAGAAATTTCTTCGGGATCTTTAGACACCAAAGGTGATGGATATTACAACGAGATTCATAATCGTTTATTGAAAGATAAAAAATTGTACAATTCGTACCTAGAGGATAAAAAAGTATCAGTTAAAGAGTTAGGTGGTTGGGAATGTGCTAAATGTCACTATTAATCAATCCTGAACAGTAGATAAAAAAATGGCTATGTCAAAAAAATATTGGAAAGGTCTTGATGAATTACAGGAAACTCCTGCATTCATTGAGTCGAGAGATCGTGAATTTTCACCATCCGTTACAGTTGACGAATTCTTAGGTGATGATCAATTAGCTGAAACATCAACAGCTCGTCGTGACTTTTTGAAGTTCTTAGGTTTTAGTGTTGCTGCTGCAACCGTAGCAGCTTGTGAAGCGCCAGTTACAAAGGCAATCCCTTACGTAATTAAACCAGAAAACGTAACGCCAGGTATGCCTACTTGGTATGCTTCGACTTACTATGATGGTAACTCTTACGCAAGTATTCTTGTAAAAACACGTGAAGGTCGTCCGATTTACATCAAAGGTAATCGTGATTTTGGTTTTACAGGTGGAGCAACAAATCCACAAATCATTGCTTCAGTACTTGGTTTGTATGATGGTTCTCGTTTAACTGATGCGCAAGAAAATGGTAAAACTATTTCTTGGGACAAATTAGACAGTGCTGTTGTTTCGCAATTAAAAGCTATTGGTAAAAAAGGGGGTAAAGTTGCTTTTGTTTCCAATACAATTATTTCACCTTCCATGAAATTGGCGCTTGGTGAATTAGCTACAGCAATATATGGACCGAAAGAAGGAGCTACTGCTAACTTCAATCTCGTTCAATACGATACTGTTTCATACAACGGAATACGTCAAGCTAACTTGGCTACGTTTGGTAAAAACAGTATTCCTGATTATGACTTCTCAAAAGCTAAAACGATTGTTTCTTTAGGAGCAGACTTTTTAGGTACTTGGTTGTTATCCAATCAATATGCTGCACAATACGGTGAAACAAGAAACCCAGATGCAGATTGGATGTCTAAACACTTCCAATTCGAGTCGGTACTTTCGTTATCTGGAACAAATGCAGATTACAGAGCAATGATTAAGCCGAGTGAGCAAGCAGCTGTTTTAGCATACATTTTAAAAGCATTCAATGTTACTACAGGTGTAACAGTATCTTTAGACAAAACAATTTCAGCTATTGCTGATGAGGCAATTAAAGCATTGAAAGCTTCAAAAGGTGCTTCATTGGTTGTGTCAGGTTCGAATAATATTGCTGTACAAACGTTGACGAATAAATTGAATCAAGTTTTAGGAGCTTACGGAACTACTATTAAATTCGAAAACGAATTGAACATGTTCCAATCTGAGGATGCAAAAATGCACCAATTGGTTGCTGATGTTATCGCTGGTAAAGGTCCTGATGCTCTTGTTTTCATGGGAAGTAACCCAGTTTATTCGTTGCCAAATGGTAAAGAATTTGCAGCAGCATTATCAAAAATTAAATTAACTGTATCATTGGCATCACATGCAGATGAAACAGCTTCAAAATGTACATATATTGCTCCTGATCACCATGCTCTTGAGTCATGGGCTGATTATTCAGCGAAAGCAGGTCACTTAGCGATTGCACAACCAACTATTCGTCCATTGTTTAATACAGCTTCAGCGTTAGAAACTGTTTTAGTTTGGGCAGGAAAAAATGTTCGTGGTGGTAAAGATTCGCGAGTTGCATATGAATACATTGCGAAAACATGGGAAACAGCTTTGTTCCCGTTACAAACAACTTATGCAGATTTCCAAACGTATTGGGGAATGGCAATTCACAACAGTACAATCGAGTTAGCTCAATTGCCTGTTGCATTGACGTTCAACGATGCTGCATTAAGTGGTATTGCTTCAAAATTGCCTAAATCGGGTGATGTAGAAGTTGTTTTGTATCAAAAAATGGCCATTGGAACTGGTGCTCATGCAGCAAATCCATGGTTACAAGAAATGCCAGATCCAATCACAAAAGCAACTTGGGACAATTACATTACAATGAATCCTTCAGAAATGAAAGGAAAATATGCTACAACGTTTGATCAAGAAAATGGATTGAATATGGCAACTGTAACTGTAAATGGTCAATCAATAACATTGCCAGTTTATCCAAGTCCAGGACAAGCGCCTAAAACAATTGGTATTGCTGTCGGTTATGGACGTGGAGAAGGAAACGAAGAGATTGGAAAATCGGCATACCAAACAAAACAATACGGTGGTTTCGAATTAGATGAAAAAGGTAACCGTTTACCAATTGGTAAAAATGCTTACCGTTTCATGAATTGGAACAACGGATCATACGCTTATGATGTAGTAGGTTCGGTAGCGAAAGTTGATGGAATTTATCCAATTGCTGCTACACAAATTCACCATACAGTAATGGGTCGTAATTCGATTGTAAAAGAAACGACTTTAGATATTTACAATAAATTCGAATCAGAAATTTATAACGAACCGCACATGCTTCATACACATGAAGGAGCAGTTCCGATTAAAGAATTTGATTTGTGGGATGCACATCCAGTTGAAAATATAGGTCACAGATGGGGTATGACAATTGATTTGTCAAACTGTATCGGTTGTGGTTCTTGTTTAATTGCATGTCAATCTGAAAATAACGTTCCTGTAGTTGGAAAAGACGAAGTAAGAAGAGGTCGTGAAATGCACTGGTTGCGTATCGACCGTTATTTTGCTTCAGACGAAGAAGCTGCTGTTGGAACACGCAAAGGAGAATTGAATTACAGCAAAGCTGAAATTGCTGCGGTAAATCCAAAAGTAATCCACATGCCGATGTTGTGTCACCACTGTAACCATGCTCCTTGTGAGACGGTTTGTCCAGTTGCTGCAACAACGCATTCAAACGAAGGTTTAAACCAAATGACTTACAACCGTTGTATTGGAACACGTTATTGTGCTAATAACTGTCCTTACAAAGTGCGTCGTTTCAACTGGTTTAACTATCCTTCTTACAAGAAATTTACAGAAGTTAATCCTGCTCAAGACGATTTAGGTCGTATGGTATTGAATCCAGATGTAACAGTTCGTACACGTGGTGTCATGGAAAAATGTTCATTGTGTGTTCAACGTATTCAAGCAGGTAAATTAGTTGCTAAAAAAGAAGCTCGTCCAGTAGTTGACGGAGACGTTGTAACTGCTTGTCAAGATGCTTGTCCAACAAACGCAATTATAGTAGGAGACTGGAATGATGTTAATTCAAACATTCGTAAGTCAGCTAACGATAAAAAACGTTCGTACCAAGCATTGGAAGAAGTTGGTGTTAAACCAAATATTTGGTACAAAGTGAAAGTTCGTAATGAAAACAATGTTGAATTATTGAAAATTGCGAAAGAAACTGAGACTGAATTAGCGGCTGCGCATCATGCGCATTCTTCACATGAAGGTCATGGAAATAATAAGAATCATTAATTGCTAAAAACAGAATCTAATGCATAAGGAAGCTGCAATTCGTGAACCCCTCATCTTAGGTCACAAAACGTACCACGAGATTACAGAGGATGTTTGTAAGCCGATAGAAGACAAAGCACCACGTATGTGGTACATATTGTTTGCTATTGCGCTCGTTATTGGAATTTATGGTGTAGGATGTATTTTCTACCTATTAGGAACAGGTATCGGTGTTTGGGGATTGAATAAGACCATCGGTTGGGCTTGGGATATCACTAACTTCGTTTGGTGGGTTGGTATCGGTCACGCCGGTACATTAATCTCAGCGGTATTATTATTGTTCCGTCAAAAATGGAGAATGGCGATTAACCGTTCAGCTGAAGCGATGACAATCTTTGCCGTATTTATGGCTGGTTTGTTCCCGTTGATTCACATGGGTCGTTTGTGGGTAGGTTACTGGACATTACCATTACCAAATCACTTTGGTTCGTTGTGGGTGAACTTTAACTCTCCATTGTTATGGGACGTTTTCGCGATTTCAACGTATTTATCTGTTTCATTAGTATTCTGGTACATTGGTTTGATTCCTGACTTTGCAACAATTCGTGATCGTGTGAAAAAACCAATTCCAAAGAAAATGTATTCGATACTTTCTTTTGGATGGTCTGGTCGTGCTAAAAACTGGAATCGTTTTGAATTGGTTTCTTTGGTACTTGCAGGTGTTGCTACGCCATTGGTATTCTCGGTTCACTCGATTGTATCATTTGACTTTGCTACTTCCGTTATTCCAGGATGGCATACAACAATCTTCCCTCCGTATTTCGTTGCGGGAGCTGTATTCTCAGGATTTGCGATGGTACAAACATTGATGTTGGTAATGCGTAAAGCAATGCGTCTAGAGGCATACATTCATACACGTCACGTTGAGTATATGAATATTGTCATCATGGTAACTGGATCTATTGTTGGAACAGCATACATCACTGAGTTATTTATCTCTTGGTATTCGGGAGTTGAATACGAAGCATATGCGTTTATCAACAGAGCAACTGGTCCTTACTGGTGGGCATATTGGTCAATGATGACTTGTAACGTTATTTCTCCACAGTTGATGTGGTTTAGAAAATTGAGAAGAAGTTTGTATTTCACGTTCTTTATTTCAATTGTCGTAAACATTGGTATGTGGTTTGAGCGTTATGTAATTATCGTGACGTCTATTCACCGTGATTATTTACCTGCAGCATGGAGTATGCATTACCCAAGTCATATTGACTTAGGTGTGTATGTAGGAACGATTGGATTGTTCTTTGTTTTCTTCTTATTATTTGCTCGTTTCTTCCCAGTTTTAGCGTTGAACGAGTTGAAAACAATCTTGAAATCTTCCGGTGAATCGTATAAAAATGATACGGCTCCAGTTCACCCTTATTTTGCAAAAAATGGTCATGCTAGTCATGATCACGATAATACAAACAATCATTAATTGAGACGACATGGCAGAGAAAGTAATTTATGCAATGTATGACGACGACGATGTGTTAAAAGATGGCGCAAAGAAGTTAGTCGCAAAAGGTGTTAAAGTAGCCGAAGTGTTCTCACCATTTCCGATTCACGGAATTGATCCAATCATTGGTGTTCGTCAGACACGTTTGGGTATCATGGCATTCTTATACGGTTTAACAGGTTTGACCTTGGCAACTGTAGGAATGCGTTATTTCATGATTCACGATTGGCCAATGAATATTGGAGGAAAACCAAACGAGACATACTTAGATAACGTGTTAGCGTTTATTCCTATTACATTTGAGTTTACTGTTTTGTGTGCAGCTCATGGAATGGCAATTACTTATTTATTGTTGAATAAGACATTACCGGGTATGCCAGCTTCAAATCCTGACCCACGTACAACAGACGATAAGTTTGTAATGGAGTTTCGATTATCCGAAAACAGTCAGTATTCAGAAACAGAGCTGTTAGCAATGTTAAATGAAACTGGAGTAATTGAAATCGATCAAAAAGAAATTAATTAATTGGCTGTAGATCAGTTGACTTACAGAATATAAAGACCAATTCAGATGAAAGTAAAATTCAAGGCATTTGCACAGATTTCCATGGTAGCTTTATTATTAGCTGCTTGTACGGCAAATCCAGATAGCTCAGGTTTAGAATATATGCCAGACATGTATCGTTCTCCTGCAATTGAACCATATGTAGATTACGGTGAAGTTCGTGGTCAAGTTAATGAAGATTTGAAAATGCAACGTTCAGCAATGGTTCCACCAAAATATACCATTCCTTTTTGGGGTACTGATTCAGCAACTGTTCATACGATGTTGCCTTACATGCGTCAACCAGGAAGTGCGTTTGGACAAACTCATGGATTATTTTTCTTGGATTTATCTAAAAATGCAGATGTTGACTATGAATACAAAGCAGCAGCAGCAGATAAAAATCCAATTAAATTAGTAAATGCGGAACAAGCTGAGAAAGTGTTCGAAGAAGCAAAAAAATTATACCAAACAAATTGTAATCACTGTCATGGTGAAAAAGGTGACGGACAAGGTCCTATGGTTGCTTCAGGAGCTTACGCTGGTGTTCCAGCTTATAGTAACTTGACAATTGCTGAGGGACAAATGTTTTATTCTATATACTACGGTAAAGGGATGATGGGTTCGCATGCTTCACTTGTGAATAAAAGAGAAATTTGGACGCTTATTCATTACATCAAACGTTTTCAAGATCCTAATTACGGGAAATTTGATGACAAAGGAATGTTGATGTCAGTAGGAACAAAACCTGCAAGCGATACAACAGCAGTAAAGAAGTAAGCAATTAGTTAGACAATAAAAGTACAGAAATGGAATTTAAAGTTTCTTCAAAAGCAAAATCACTTACACTTATTCTAATGATCTTAGGATTAGCAGGAATAGTTCTTGGTGTAATGATCGAATTATCCGCAAGTCACGATAGTGGTGCGCGTTTAACACAACGTTTCCTTGGTAATTTATTAATCGATAGCTTTTTCTTTTTTGCGATTGGCTTAGGTGCATTGTTTTTTCTTGCATTACAATATGCAACAGAAACAGGTTGGTATGCTTCTGTAAAAAGAATTATTGAAGGTGTAGCTGGTTTTTTACCATACGGAATAGGATTGATGTTAATCACCTTGTTGACGATCTCATTATTCAAAGGTGCTGACATCTACACTTGGATGGATGCAGACAAATTGAAATACGATGCATTGGGTCAATCTAAATCAGCTTATTTGAATCCTGTATTTTTCTGGATTAGAACCTTGGTTTATTTTGCAGTATACATCATTTTTTGGTTAGGTTTTAAAAAACGTTCGTTATTAGAAGACCAAGTAGGAGGTACTGATTTGCATTTTGCTAATTATAAAAAATCTGCATTGTTTTTAGTATTCTTTGCTGTTTTCTCTTCTACATCTGCATGGGACTGGATCATGTCAGTAGATTTACATTGGTATTCAACTTTATTTGGATGGTATGTATTCGCTGGAATGTGGTGTTCAACTATGATTGTTTTAGTAACGTTAACATTGTACTTGAAAAAACAAGGTTATTTACCGAAAGTGAATGAAAATCACATTCACGACTTAGGAAAATGGACTTTTGCTACATCTTTCTTGTGGTCATACTTGTGGTTCTCTCAATACATGTTGATTTGGTATGCAAATATTCCGGAGGAAGTTACCTACTATATGACACGTATTGAGTCATTCAAAGCGTTATACTTTGGAATGTTCTTTATCAATTTTGCATTCCCAATGTTATTGTTAATGTCACGAGATGCAAAACGTCACGCTGGAATTTTAACAACAGTTGGTGTAATTGTTTTAGCAGGACACTGGGTAGATGTTTATTTGATGTTGATGGGTGGTTCAATGGGTCATCACGCATACATTGGCGCTTTAGAAATTGGAATGGCATTATTGTTTTTAGGATTCTTTATCCGCACAATTTTGGTGAATTTGACAAAAGCACCATTAACACCAGTTAACCATCCATTCTTGGATGAAAGTATTCACCACGAAATTTAAT
>ERZ650308.30-NODE-30-length-82524-cov-8.230778_pt1 | contig 82524 bp, 116 predicted proteins | sample MGYA00376244_ERZ650308 | MGnify/ENA primary metagenome ERZ650308 (study PRJEB26733, sample SAMN07839295) | wastewater metagenome | biome: small river; feature: stream; material: water | place: USA: North Carolina | collected 2016-04-26 ... | reverse complement strand
CAAACGGCGGCTTTCAACCTGATCTTGTCTGGGTAAAAAGTCGAAGCAACGTTGCATATCACAATATTGTCGACGCCGTTCGTGGACTTGGTAACACACTGTTTTCAAATGCAACGGACGCTGAAACCTTTATTGCAAACCAAGTTACATCTCTCAATAGCAATGGTTTTACGCTTGGCGCTGATACAAACGGCGGTACAAACTATTCTGGTCGCACCTTCGTAGGATGGCAATGGAAAGAAAGCGTCTCTGCTGGCTTTGACATTGTGACCTATACGGGCACTGGGGCGAACCGCACGGTGTCGCACTCGCTGGGCGTTGCTCCGAAGATGATGATTGTGAAAACACGAAGCGCGGTGTCTGCGTGGGTTGTATATCACGCATCTCTAGGGACTGGAAAGGTCATGGTGCTAAACGGTACAAACGCTGTTCAGACGTTGGCAAACTATTGGGACACAGCGCCAGATGCAAGTGTCATCAACATTGGTAGCAACGCAGACGTAAACGCAAATGGAGCTTCGTTTGTTGCCTACCTATTCGCAGAAGTCGCTGGCTATTCCAAGTTCGGCAGCTACACGGGCAACGGGTCTGCGGATGGGCCGTTTGTTTATTGTGGGTTTAGGCCTCGCTTTTTATTGGTCAAACGATCAGACGGACTTAGTGATTGGTATATGGTGGACACTTCTCGTGACACCTACAACCTAGCAACAAAGTCATTGTTTGCAGACTTGGCAGATGCGGAGAGCACTATCTACGCGACCTTTGACATTCTTTCCAACGGATTCAAACTGCGCGGATCGACAACTAACAATATGAACGGCTCTGCCGCGACATACATCTACGCAGCCTTTGCTGAAAACCCATTCAAGAACTCTCTCGCACGATAAGGAAAACCCATGTTTCAACTAGACAACAAACCATTGGCGTTGGATATGCCATTTACTCACGGTGGTATTAGCTACCCTGCCAACTGGCTGCGACTGGCAACACCTGAAGAGCGTGCTGCCATCGGCATCACCGAAGAGGCTGATGCGCCTGTTTATGACGATCGTTTTTACTGGGGCGTTAACTCGCCAAAGCAACTTGAAGACCGCTTAGAAGTTAAAGCAGACGGCACACCTTTTATGGTGCAACGCTATGACGCCGAGACTGAAAGCATGGTTGATACTGACGAGCAAGTGGTCTACAAAGGCTTGAAGTCACAATGGATTGCAAATATCAAAGACACGGCAAACAAGATGATGCAACCAACAGACTGGATGGTATGGCGTGCATTTGAGCGCCAAGTGGCTATCCCAGAGGCCGTGGTCTTGAAGCGTGCTGCAATTCTTGCAGAGGCAAATCGCCTAGAAGAGGCAATCACGGCATGCACCACTGTTGCAGAACTCGCCGATATTGTTGGCGCTCAAAACTGGGGCGAGTAATGGCAACAGAACACACAACAGAAACGGCTGCTGCTGTGGTGACTAAGGTCGCGCCTCCTGCGACGATCTCTCTTGCAACTGTTGCTGGCTACCAAGTCAGCGAGTTGGTTCTTTGGGCCACTTTTATCTACACGGTTTTGATGATCGGACACAAGTGCTGGCAGATTGTCAAGGAAGTGCGGGACGAGTAATGTGGGCCCAGAAATTATGCTCGCCCTTCAAGCCATGCGTGGCGCTTGGGCTGGCATTCAGTTTTGTTGTGATTGCCTTCGCGAAGGGTCTGTTGAGATCCAGCGTGTCAAAAAGACCGTTGAAGGTGGAGTCACTGACGCTAAGAAAATTTATGCAGAGGTTACGGGCATTTGGGGATGGTTTAAAAACCTTCTCGGAGGCGCAAAACCTACTCCGCAATTACAAGCCGCAGCGCCCCAGCCAGTTGGAGATCAAGCGCATACAGCGCCAGCAAAGACAACTGGAAAGCGATCTAAGAAAGATGACGGCTACGTCGACCACATCCCAACGCAAGATGAAATTGTTCAACAGTTCATTGGCCATGTCGGTGAGTGGTTTGACAACTATCACACGCTGAAGACGTACACCGAGAAGCGGTATGCGGAAGTTTTTGGAAAGGACGAAATCGACCAGAAAGAAGTTCTAGAGCTGACGCAGTTGCAGGTTGAGGTGGACTCAGCCTACCCAGCGTTGATGAGCTTGATGACCACCAACGCGCCTTGGCAGCTTGGCCCGATATGGTCACAGTTCAAAGAGATGCAGGACAAGGTCAAGGTTGGCCAAGCCGCTCGCCAGATGAAGCAAAAGCGCGAGAAGGCCAAACGAGATGCCGAAGCAGCGCAAAAGCGCAGCGATGACATTGACCGCAACATGACTTGGTTCTGGTCGCTGATGACGGTCTTTTACTTCTGGACGTTGATGGGAACAGTATGGGTAAGCGCGAATCCAACGCAATAATTTTCATGCTGTGCATCGTCATTGGAATTTTGTTCGTGTTGCTTTTTTTCTTTTTGCTTGAAGGTAAAAAGATGAAGGGGCAACTCAACCACAACACACGCGAGAACGAAAAGGCAGCGCTTGCGTTGCGCGACAGTCGCGAGAAGTTGGAACGATTATTGAAGTCGGTGAAACCCACCGAGAAAGGCGAAGAGTGAGATATGTAATTTTGATGATTGCGCTAGTCGCATCGGTGTTCATCTTTGGTGAAGACCGTTATCGCTACCCATGCCAGAACCCACGCAACTGGGACAACATAGAGTGCAAGCCTCCAATTTGCACAGTCGAAGGCACATGCCCAGACAAACTACTTCCACCTGAAATGCTTTTAAAGGATGACAAATGACCTTCACTGAAAAATTTAAAAAAGTTCTCTGCATCATGCTTGGCATCGATGGCCAGCCCTTCATCCCTGAAGAGCGCATGACCGTTGAGCAAATCCAAGTGCGTGTGTGGGCCGTTGTGATTTTGACAATCGCATTCGTGTTTGCATCCACTGTGCTGATTGCAATCATCTCTTTGATTTTCACCATCCAGCCAATGCTGCGCATGGCCCCCATCGATGCCATCTTTGCCAAGCAGGTGAACGATGCCATGCTGCTGTCTGGTGGCGTGCTTGGTGGTGTGGCAGGTATGACGTTCGTCAACGCTGGCGTGAACTACGTCTACAAGAAACTGACTGACGAGCAAGAAGCTCCAAAGGTTGAAGACGATGCTGCGTAACATCTTCGCTTTTTTTGTTTGCTTGGTCGTTGCATTCTTTGTCGGCAAGTACGATGAACGTCAAGCAATCAAGGCAGAGGTCGAGCGCATTGAATCATCGATGCGTGACGAAGCTGCCGCAACTACCGCAAAACTTGAAAAGGAAAAACGAGATGCTCAAATCAAAGTTGACCAGCTTCGCGCTGATGTCGCTGCTGGTGCTGTCAGGCTGTCAGTCCGTGCCAGTTGCTCTGCCTCCACTGCCGCAGGGGATTCAGAAGCGCGAGCCGAACTTGACCCAAAGGTTGCTGACGACCTTATCGCCATCACCGCAGACGGCGACCAAGCCATCATCGAATTAAACGCCTGTATCGATTTTTACAACAAACTGAGGGAAATTAAATGACTCAACTCACCGCGCACTTCAGCCTTGAAGAGCTGACACACACCGACCACCGCGAGCTGGACAACACACCAACCACGGCCGAGCATTGCATCATCGATGGCAAAGAAGTCATCGTGAACGCATACGAGAATCTGCCACGCTTGGCTGCATTCTTGGAGCAGGTCAAGGTTGTGCTGGGCGGCAAAGCAATCTTTGTCAACAGCGGCTTTCGCTCGCATGCCGTGAACACGGCAGTTGGCTCAAAGGACACCAGCGACCATCGCCGTGGCTGCGCTGCTGACATCCGTGTTGACGGCATGACACCAGACCAAGTGACCCGCGCCATCATCGCAAGCGACCTGCCATACCAGCAAGTCATTCGCGAGTTTGACCGCTGGACTCATGTGGCCATCACGACAAACGAGGGCGACACCCCAAAGAAATCGAAGCTCATCATTGACAAGCAAGGCACGCGCCCATTCGCCTGATATACTGGCGACAGTTCTCCATGCAGTTGCTCTCTCCATGAAGACTTAAAGCCCCAGCCGTAAAAAGCTGGGGCTTTTTCTTTACCACTTAGGGGCGCAGGTGACCTCGGCCACTATCTCTGTGGTGTAGCCATTGATTTTGCGTTTCGCGTACAGGATGACGGCTCTCAGGCCGTTTGTCTCACACTCACGCACGGCAACAATAATCTCGTTGCGCGACATTGGCTGCACTTTGTTGTCCAGCACCAGCTCTTGGTCGGTCAGCTTGGGTTGGCTTGAGCAGCCAGCCAGTGCCAACACGGCCATGATGAGGATTGTTTTTTTCATGGTTACCCTTTGGTAGTTACAAATCGATTTGACTTTTCAAAAGCCTCAACGTCTTCGATGCGGTAGCGCACCTCGGCGTTGCGACCTTCGCCCAGCTTGATGTAGTCAGGGCCGACATTGGCCACACGCCACTTTCGCAGCGTGCTGTTGGTCAAGCCCCAACGCTCACAAAGCTCTTTAGGCTTGAGGAGCTTGGCCATCTTGTGCCTCCTCTGGTTGCAGCACTTCACCAGTGTCTGCGTCCACAGTTCCCATAGAACGCTTCAGGCGGCTCAAAGGCGCGACTTGGGCCTCTGGTTCAGGCGTGATGTTTACAGGCGCTCTACGCTCGATTTGGTCAAATCCTGACGCATCATTGTCTGACTCGAACACTTGGTCGACATCGGCGCTGGATGGCAGACGCTTGGCCATGCGGCGAATGACTGTTTTCTTGGCCATCTCATCCCACCAGTCAGCCCAAGGGCCAAACTTGCCAGCGCGGCTGGCTGCACGCACCTTCTCGACATCGGCCACGCTCATGACCTCGCGGTAGATCGCGCCGTCCTTGGTCTTGGCCACGGCGTACACAGCGAGCTGCTGGCCACGGTCTGCGCCCAAGAATGGCTTGTGAACGATGCGCTCATCATCGCCCAGCTCATACTCAAAGAAGTCTTTGTCGTACACCACGTTGGCGCTGATGCTGGCCAGCTCGCCTGAGTTGCGAATCTTTTTCAAGATGCCGCCAACCATTGGCATGTACTGCACCTTCTTGCCGTCCTTGGTGTTGAAGATGACAGGCGCAGCTTCGCGGCCATCAAGCAGCAAGCCATCTTGTGCGGCCTTCATGCACGCGCCCAACAGGCTGCGGCGGTCAGCGCTTAACAGCTCTGGGTTCATCTGCACCGCTGTCAGTGTGGTGCGAATGAACTTCTCGACTGGGATTTGTGGTGGCAATGCAGATGCGAACTCTGGTTGCATCTTCACAAGCGTGCCGCGCATCGCTTCCATAGGGGTCAATTCTGTACTCATGCTGTTGCTCCTTCAATCAAATCAGTTTGCTCTGCGATTGTTGATGATACCTCAACAGTGGCTCCGTGTTTGCTCATGAGCATGGCCACATCGACAGCCTTTGCGACCTCGATGGTGTACTGCTTGCCAGCGATGTGGCGCAGGGCTTGCGCTTGGCTGGATGCTTGGACGAGGTACACGTTGTTGTTGCCTGTCACTTTGTAGATGCGTTGTTCTGCTGCCATTTTCATTTCTCCTTTTTTGCTGTGAAGCGGAAGTTGCGGAAACCCTTGCGAGCGCCGTAGTAAGTGCCGACCATGTCGGCGGTGATCTGCGTACCCAAACTGTCTTTTGTTGTACCGCAGGAAATCGTGCCAAGCTGGCTGACCACTTTGCTGGCGCTGCCGATGGCCATGAGAATCTCAGCCTTCGTTGCTTCGCGAATGTCGGTCTGCTCTTTGATTGCTTGGCCAAGGTAGTGGTATCGCTCGATGAGCATGTCCAACTGTGGCGTTGACTCGGCAACCAAGCCATCGATGGAGTCGCCGCGCAACTGCTTGATGATGAACTCAGCATCGGCAGAATAGTCTGGGTTTGGCGCAGCGTTGGCATCGACCTTGGCCCAGAACTCAGCAATTTTTTTGCGAATGTCTGCACCAATTTCCTTGTCGCGTTTACGCAGCACAATCTTCAAAGTGTTGCCGCCAACCAGCAAGCACAACGCTGTCCACTCGTAGCCTGTCAACTCCATCTGGTGTTGGATTTGCAGCTCAATGTGTTCTGGCGCTTCAATGTTGCCAGCGCCGTCATCGAGCCAGTTGCGTGCGTACTGCAAGCCGTCCACGTTCTTGACTTCCAAGATGCCTTTACCCTTGTCGCTGTCGAGAATCTCAAAGTCAAAGCTCGAACCCATACGCAGGTCTGGGTCACGCATGTACACCTTGAGTGGTGCGATGCTCCAACCCATCTCTTCGGCCGCGCCGTGGGCGATTGCAGCCTCAAGACGGTTGCCCCACTTCATGCGCTCGTTGGCCTCGAACTTAACAGACACGCCGTCACGCTTTTCGTGGAACAGCTCGAACTCTGTCTTGTATGGTGACAGGCCGTACAGAGCTGGTATCTCTGTGCTGGTGATGTCTTTCTTGCGCTCACCCAACCATTGGGCCTCGCTGGTGATTTGGATAATCTCTACTGTCATTGCTCTCTCCTTGGTTAAATTAAAAACTTGAGTCGGTCACCTGCTGACTCGTTCAAGTCGTCTTTCTTTGCGTACAAGTTCAATTCAACTTGCTCGCCAGAATCGGTTGTGATGGTGATGGTGCGCGATGAGTGGTGAACGTATTCCCTGACTTCATTGAACTCTACCTTCGCGACACTATGGATGTCTAAACTCATTCCCATTTGCTTCTCCTTGTGGTTGTATGTGCTAATTCTAGCATGGATTGTTGATGATGCGTCAACTCTTTTTGTTGGGGCAGTTGGGGCATTTGCGTGACTGGCAGACCCCCAACTCTTCGCATGTGCGCTTAACCACGGCTGTGGCCCCACGATGGCATGACCCAGTCGTTCATCTTGTTGACGAGGTCTGAGTGCAGCTCCTTCTTTTGAATGTTCCCTCGCAGGTAAGCATCCCAGTCGGCCATCATCTGCTGCCAGTGGACATGCAAATACTTGTGCGTGCGAGCTTGCGACTCGAACTTGAAGCTCTCAGGTGCGTACTGGTTGATGCGCTCTTGAATCCATTCAGTGATTTTTGCGTTTTCCATGTTGCTCTCCGTTTGTCGATGTGTTGATTCTAGATCATCATTTGCTGTATTTTTACGTTCCATCAAAAATAAATTTGTATTTTTATTCTTTATGTGTTGCATTCGCGCAACAGTTTCCCGAATGAAGCGGTATGGAATGCGCGTTGATTTTGTGTCATCATCGCGGTATGACCACTCAAAATCTCACACCAGTCGACTTGGTGATTCACTCGTTTGGCGGCGTGCGAAAGCTCGCTCGCGCAATAGACCGCGACCCTGCGGCCATCTCACGCTGGCGCAAGTCAGGCACTGTGCCAACGCCTGTGCAACGCAAGCTGCTTGAGCTGGCATGGGCGCGTGGCATCAACATCAGCGCACACGACTTGATCTTTGGCCGCGAGGCATGATTCAGCACACGCTGCCTTGGCCACCAACGGTCAACACATACTGGCGCAACATCAAAGGGCGCACCATCATCAGCGAGCGTGGCCGCTTGTACCGTCTGGTGGTGCAGAAGCAACTCACTGGTGCGGAGCCAATGATGGGGCGCTTGGCCATCAAGATTGCAGCTTACCCGCCTGACAGGCGAAGGCGCGACCTTGACAACATCCTGAAGGCTTTGCTCGATTCGTTGACGTTTGCTCATGCAATCGAAGATGACTCGCAGTTTGACTTCATCTCAATCGCACGGCGCGATGTCGTCACTGACGGCGCAGTGCAAATCACAATCACTCAACTGGAGCAACTATGAACCTCGGCGTTTTAACTGGCAACCTTGGGCGCGACCCTGAGATGCGCCACCACAATGGCGATGCCATCCTGAACTTTGCAATCGGCGTGCAGACTGGCACACGCGACAAACCAAACACAATGTGGGTCGACTGCACGATGTGGGGCAAGCGTGCCGAAGCTGTGCAGCCTTACTTGGCCAAGGGCATGCGCGTCACCGTGCAAGGCCCACTCAGCATGGAAGAGTACAAGGCCAAAGACGGCACGCCTCGCACCAAGCTCAAGCTCAAGGTGGACAACCTCGACCTGCCACCAAAGAGCGAAGGCAGCGCAGCACCTGCACCACGTCAGGCAGCACCTGCACCAGCACCAGCGTCTACGCCAGCAAAAGGTGGCTTTGACGACATGGACGATGACATCCCTTTCTAGAAAGAACACATGGAACAATTTCGCAACATTCGCGGCTGGGCAGAAGCTCGCAACCTAGTCAACGGCAGCACGCCTGAGAAGCAATTCGTCAAGCTGGTGGAGGAGGTCGGCGAGCTGGCCGCTGGCATCGCACGCAAGAACCGTGGCGCAATCATGGATGGCATCGGTGACGCAGTCGTTGTGCTGACCATCTTGGCTGCACAGTACGGTGTCACTGTTGAAGAGTGCATCGATGCAGCGTGGGATGAAATCAAAGACCGCAAAGGTCGGATGATTGAAGGCGTGTTTGTCAAAGAGGCAGACCTGCCACCACGGCAGTAAGTTAAGAGGGAAAGCGGATGCTGGTGGATAACGCCCAGCCAAGTGATTCAGTTCATGCGGCGAAGCCCCACCAGTTGCAGCGAGTACCTCACCTTTTATGGGGGAAAGCTGGCGCAATCCCGCGCCGCTACAGTTCAGCGAGTACCCTACCTTTGGAGAATCAAATGGCACTCGGAACCGAAGCAAGAGTCTGCGAAGACATCACCCGCCGCCAAGCATTTGGCCTCAACAAGTACGGCATGCAGGTGGCCAACAACCCGCTTGAGCTGCGTGCATGGCTTCAGCACCAGTACGAAGAGCTGCTCGATGCGGCCATCTATTGCCGCCGCGCAATCGAAGAGCTGGACAAAAATACCGAGCTGAAAAAAAACGGTTGACGACCCCTCTTTGTAGTGTGTTACACTTGCTTCACATTCACACTACAAGGAGCTAAGAATGGACGAAAAGCGAATGCAAGCTGCACGCTTGGGCGAGCGCCGATACAAGGGCAACCCATGCAAAAAGTGCAACGAGCGCGTGCGATACACAGTCAACGGCAACTGTGTCGCTTGCTCACAAGAACACGCAACCAAGTACCGCAAGCGCATCTCTGACCTCATCAAAGACGGTGGCGCTTGATGTTCTACTTCTCGTTTCACATCACTGACTACAGAGCTGCCACCGCGCATCTCAGCAACGAAGAGGACTTGGCCTACCGCCGCCTCATCGAGATGTACTACGACACCGAGCAGCCTATCCCAGTCGATACCCAGTGGGTTTCCAAACGGTTACGAGTGGGTTCCGAAGTCATCGACACGGTGCTGGCCGACATGTTTGAGCTGACCGAAGAGGGGTGGCGACACGCCCGATGCGACAAGGAAATAGCCCACTATCACCAGCTCGCAGAGCGCAATCGTGCCAACGGCAAGCGCGGTGGAAGGCCGAAAACAAAGGGCGAAAACCCAGATGGTTCCCAGTCGGAACCCACTGGAAAGCCAACCAATAACCATAAACCAATAACCAATAACCAAGAACCATTGGTGAAGGCAAAACGCGCTACGCGCTTGTCACCAGACTTTGAGTTGCCGCAGGAGTGGTTGGTTTGGGCTAATGACAACCGACCAGATGTCAACGCCTTCCAAACATTTGAGCGGTTCAAGGACTACTGGATTGCCAAGGCAGGTGCAGACGCAGCCAAGCTGGATTGGTTTAGCACATGGCGCAACTGGGTTCGCCGCGACACCGAGCGAAAGCCAGCCTACCAGCCAGTCAACAAGCAAGCAGCACTCGAAGAGCGAAACCGCGCAGCCGTGGCCGAGTTCTTGAGCCAACCAGAGGAGCCGTTCGTATGACACCAGCAGACAAACCACGCTTGGCCCAAGTTGTCACCGATGTAATGGCCTACTACCGCCAAGACGCAACAGCTTTCACGCTGGGCATTTGGTGGGAAGCCTTCAAAGGGTTTGAGCTTGAGCAGGTGAGCCATGCACTCACACGCCACGCAACCGACCCAGAGCGCGGCCAATTCCCACCAAAGGTGGCAGACATAGTCCGACTGCTGCAAGGCACGCCCACAGACCGCGCACAGCTTGCATGGGGCAAATGCCTCGATGCCATGCAGCGCATCGGTGCGTACAGCGACATCGTGTTCGATGACCCAGCAATTCACGCCGTGGTCGAAGACCTTGGTGGCTGGTCAAAGATTTGCCGCAGCACCTACGAGGAGTTGAGTTATTTGCAACACCGCTTCTGCGAGTCTCACAAAGCCTACACGCGACAGGAGCGATTTGAGTACCCGCGCATGCTGTCTGGCGACAGGTCATCTGACGACATGTACCGCATGAAGGGATTGAAGCCACCAGCGCCAGCAGTCGTTGGTGACAAAGAAGTGGCACGGCTGGTTTACAAGGGTGGCAAGACTGGCGGCAAGACCGTGATGTCACTCGCTGATTTTTCAACCAAACAACTGGAGAGAGCAAAATGAAAACAACCTACGTCATTGCAATCGTCTTGGCCATGCTGGGCATCGCTGGCACGATTGACTACGAAGAGCAACTTCGTGAAGAGCAGCACTACTGCGAAATGGTCAAGGCTGGCAACTGGCCAGCGTACAAACCAGAGGTGGACTGCAAGGAGGCTGCAAAATGAACGGCCAAGCAATCGGACACTTTCGCGCAGAACAAGCTGCACAGAATGCTGGCCTCACATGGCAGATGATTGCCTACGGCAACTTTGTGGAGTTTGCTGAGACTCACGACTGCTTCACCACCGAGCAAGTGCGTGCAGCATTCAAAGACATGCCAGCACCACCTGATTCACGCGCATGGGGTGCAATCGCACTCAAGGCACGCCGCAGTGGTGTTGTCGACTCCATCGGATGGGTACGCGCAGAAAGCGCAAGTGTTCACGGCATGGTGGTCACACAATGGAAGTCAAAAATTTTTCGAGGTGAGCAAGCATGAGCTGGCCATTCCCACCAGCCACTGGCCCAGTGCCGTGGACATTAAAACAAATCAAAGACTACGCGCAACAGCAACGCGCACAACTACCAGAGGCTCCGTTATGAATAAAGAAGCAATGAGGATGGCGCTTGAGGCGTTGGGTGAGATTCTTGAATCTTTTGAGAAAGACGGGAAATTTTGCAAGTCGTCACTGATTCGCAATGAATTGTTTGATCGAATTAAGGAAACTTTTGACAAATGCAAAGCAGTCGTAGAGGCAGAGCAAGAGCAGGGTGAGCCTGTCGGCAAGATGACTGCAAGCCGCGCTGAAATGTTTATGACCCGCTTTAAGCATGAAGAGAAGATGCTTGGCCCAAACGAACAGGCAGCGTTGGATTATGTGATTGCCATGCTTGTAGCCAAGCAAGAGCATGGTGAGCCTGTGGCGTTTCTCGCAAATGGTACGCGCTTCAAAATCAGCTATGACAGCCGACAGAGCGGTGGTCAGATTCACGGCATACCGCCAGAACTCGGTGGGCGTTGGGTTGCGTTTGTTGCAGCCGAAGATGATTGCCATTTAAAACTCACTACAACACAACAAGAGCCTTTCACTAGGCAGATTTTGGACGAATGGACAAAGGAATACAAAAAGGAGGCTGATTATTGGAAAGCAAGACATGACCTATTGATTAAATCTTTAAAGAGAAACAGCGTTGAACCTGTGGAGTTTATTACGCCGCTCATGGAATCGCAAATGTTCGATGACTGGTGTCCGTACAAAGGCAATCCAGACCCGCGAACTGTTTGGGCAGCGGCTATTGAGGCAGTGAACGGGCTTCTACTTGGAGCCAAACAAGAGCAGGGTGAGCCTGTGGCGTGGCAAGAGAGACAAGCAAAACGGATGAAAGATGGAGTGGTAATTGAATGGACAAATTGGTATCCATGCCGCTATCGAACCATTGATGAGGCGCAGGCAGAGGCTTGTGACCACATTCCTTACGAATGGCGACCTCTCTACACCACACCACAACAACGCAAGCCGCTGACGGATGAGCAGATTATGGCCTTGTTGGTGGAGCTGTGTGTTCCAACAAAATATGAAGGCGTGACAGAGACGTTTACAGCAGTTGTCAGAGCAATCGAAGCCGCCCACGGCATTAAGGAGTAAGACATGACAGCAAAAAACCAACTATCACAAAAGCTGCGCGACTTGATGCGTAAAAATTCACACGGCATGACAGTTGCTGGTTTGGCTGAGACTTTACAAGCTGCGCCTGACAGCGTTCGCAGGTCACTCAAGTTGATGCCAGACACCTACATCACAGAGTGGGTTTTGAATGTTGGCAATGGTCGCTTTACATCTGTGTGGAAAGTTGTTACACCACCCGCTGATGCACCAGAGCCTGATGAGAATCACCCGCGCTTTAAACCGTGCAACCCAAACTGGATGGATGACCTGCGCCGTCAACCACGCAAAGTTTTGCAGCGAGCAATTACGCCACCAAAGAAAAAGACAGAGTCGACATGCACACCAGTTGAGCGCAAGAATTACCACCCAGAACACAAGCCACAAAAAACCAACTGGGTTCCTGTTGCACCTTGGCCAAAGGGGATGAAGCCATGAAGTATGGATGCCACAACAGAGCGCCATTTAAAGAGCCACATCGCATGTCGCCTGACTGTGAGTACACCAAGTCAGAGCTTGGCAAGGTTGACCCAAAGTGTGAAGGCTGCAAGTGGAAACAAACTGGAGAGAAAAAATGATTGTGTACATTGACGTTGGCCTGTTCATGATTTGGGCAGGGCTTTTTTTGTTTGCCGTTGCGGCATGGTTTTGGGAGTAAGAGATGAAGTTTGTAAAAGTATTCGAGGTGAAGCGATTCACACAGGTGGCAATGATTCGAGCGCAAGATGAAGCTGGCGCACCATGCATCAAGTTTTTCTTTCAACCTGATGGCTATGGCGTTTGCCACTTCAGCATTGGCTGGGAGTCAGACAACAACGCAGAGAACAAAGCAGACCGCGCATTCGCTGAGTTGACGCTTGGCGAAGTCATCAAAATCATCGATGGCTGGCTCACTCACACACAAGCAGCGGCCAACAAGGCTCACTGATGCGATGCACCGATTGTTCAAAAGAGGAATCGGTCACTCTTGTCAGTGGCCGAAAAGTTTGCAGCTACTGTCCAGACTGGCGAGAGGAATGCGAAGCAAGGTATCTGCTCGCATTGCCATTGCACAAGCGCAGAGAGCAGTTGTTCGTAAGATTGAAGCCGCGAGGCGAAGCAGGTGTGCAGAAGCTCAAGGACGTGATGCGTGAAATTCACACACGCAACCGCAAATGAAGCCACTTGATGCAGCCAAACGCATCCTTGACCTGACCCGCGAGGGTTGGGCCATTGACCGCCTGTCAGTCGACTGGGCGCTACAACAGACAGGCGACCTTCGTTGCAGCCACATCAACACTGTGGCAGAATGTCGCGAGCATATCAACCAAGATGGAGAACAGCATGGCCAATTCCAAAGGTAAGAAACCACCAAAGCCGCCAAAGTATTGAGCATGGCAGAGCCAAAGAAGTTTGTTGCAATCAATGAAGATGGGCGGCGCATTGGTTCATCGCATCACAACTCGACAGTCTCCGATGAAACCATCGACCTGATTCGAGAGATGCATGAAGACAAACACATGGGCTACCGCAAGATTGCCCAAGAGCTAAACATCTGCCGCCACTTTGTGGCCAAAGTTTGCCGATACGAGCGCCGCGCACAAACCCCAGCAGGATGGAAAAAAGTCAATGACAAAAAAAATGGGCCGACCACCTGAAGCTGTTCCACAAGACAAAGCTCAAGCCATTTGTGAGTGGATTGCTTTGGGCAATACCTTGCGCCAATGGTGCAGGGACAACGATATTCATTACTCCACCGTGTACCTTTGGATGGAGAAAGACAAGGACTTTGCTCAACGCTTCGCGCACGCACGCGATGTGGGTCACGATGCCATTGCAGACGAGTGCCTTGAAATCATCGACACCGAACCTGAGATTGCCGAGACTTGGTCGCAGTCTGGTGGCAGCAAGCACCGCGACAGCGCACACGTTGGCTGGCTCAAGAACCGCGCAGAGATGCGGCTCAAGCTGTTGGCCAAGTGGAACCCAAAGAAGTACGGCGACAAGACCATGACCGAGGTCACAGGCGCTGACGGCGGCGCAATCCAAATCGATGACACCGAACGTGCGGCCAAGCTCCAGTCCATTCTGGCCGCTGCCACAGCACGCAAAAATGGCTCAAGCGTTTGACCCCTCGCTGCTCAAGTACCTCACACCAGAGGAGCTTGCGGAGCTTGACTCATTGCTGACCAGCGACAAGACCATCTGGCGACCACTAGAAGGGCCACAGACAATGGCCTATGAGTCCACGGCTGACATCATTGGCTACGGTGGTGCTGCGGGTGGTGGTAAGACTGACTTGGCCTGTGGCAAGAGCCTCACGCGCCACCGCAAGATTGGTATCTTCCGTCAGAACGGAACTGAGCTGACTGGTGTGGTTGACCGCTTCACCGACTTGCTCAAGACCCGCAACGGCTACAATGGCCAGCAGAACATCTGGCGCACCTCACGCGCTGATGGCGTGCGAATCCAGATTGAGTTTGGCTCGTTCCCAAACCTCGGTGACGAAAAGAAGTACCAAGGTCGGCCGCATGACCTGCTGGTGTTTGACGAAGCCGCCAACATGCGCGAGGAGCAAGTGCGCTTCTTGCTGGGCTGGCTGCGTACAACCGTGCCAAACCAGCCATGCCAAGCGCTGATGACGTTCAACCCACCAACCACAGCCGAAGGGCGTTGGATTATCAAATACTTTGGGCCGTGGCTCGACAAGAAGCACCGCAACCCTGCCAAGGCTGGTGAACTGCGCTGGTTTGCCACGGTGGCTGGCAAAGACTTTGAGGTCGATGATGGCCGTGAGTTTGTCATCGTCAATGGCGACCACGTCTACGACTTTGACCCTGACGACTTTGAGAAGGCCGAGGTCATCAAACCGATGTCGCGCACCTTCATCCCTTCACGAATCAGTGATAACCCTTACCTGCTCGGGACTGGCTACATGGCAACACTGCAATCACTACCAGAGCCACTGCGCTCACAGATGCTCAACGGCGACTTCTCAGCGGGTATGGAGGACGACCCTTGGCAAGTTATACCCACGGCATGGGTAGAGGCTGCACAGGCTCGCTGGAAGCGTCCTGAAAAGCTCAAGCCTATGGACTCAGTCGGCGTGGACGTTGCGCGTGGCGGCAAAGACAAGACCATCATCGCTCGCCGCCATGACATGTGGTTCGATGAGTGCTTGACCTACGCTGGCACGGCCACGCCTGATGGCCCAACCGTGGCTGGCTTGGTAGTGTCGGCGGTGCGTGACCATGCCCCCATCCACATTGACGTGATTGGCGTTGGCTCAAGCCCCTACGACTTCTTGAACGAGATGGGCCAGCAGGTGCTTGGCGTAAACGTGGCCGAAAGAGCGCTTGGCCTCGATAGGTCTGGCCGTCTGCGCTTCAAGAACCAGCGTTCTGAGCTTTGGTGGCGCATGCGTGAAGCACTCGACCCAGCCAACAACACTGGCATTGCCCTGCCACCGCAGCCTGAGATTCTTGGCGACTTATGTGCGCCAACGTGGAAACTTGTAGGCAGCACCATTCAGGTGGCCAGCCGCGAAGAAATCCTGCAAAAGATTGGCCGCTCACCAGACTATGGCTCTGCGCTCTGCTTGGCCCTGATGGACACGCCAAAGCGCACGATGGTGATGGCCATGAACAAATCACACATGGAAGAGAACTATGACCCCTACAAAAGAAAGGCTTACGACCCCTATGCATAACTTCAAACTGATTGGCCAAGGCTTTGATGTGCAGCCATTGGTTGCCGTGATTGAGCGCAACCCTGAGTTGTGGGACAAGGTAACCATTCGACAGTCATACGAAGGCTCTGCCCATGCAGACACACAGTGCATATACATCCGTGGGCCTCGCGCTTTCACGCCTGAGATGTACTTCAATGACTTGGGCAGCTTGGACTGTGGCGATGAAATCATGGCGCTTGACCCAGAGCTTGGTGCGCTGCTTCGGCCAATCATCAACGACACGCTCAAGGTCGAGCAGCTTGGCCGCATACTCATCGTGAAGCTCAAGGCTGGTGGCCAGCTCACGCCGCACATTGATGAAGGCGCGTATGCCGACCACTTCAGCCGATTCCATTTGTGCCTGACTGGCGGCGATGGCAACGCTTTGGTGGCTGGTGATGAAGCCGCAACATTCCATCCGAGCGAGCTTTGGTGGTTTGACCACAAGACCACGCACTGGGCTGTCAACGACTCAGACAAAGACCGCATTCACATCATCATCGATGCAGTCAGCCCATTGTTCAAAACTCCAACGGTGACCGTATCGCAACACCAAACCGATAACGTGACCAAAAATGGTGGGGTGTCGAAAGTCGAAATCCGTGAGTCCACTGTCGATGAAATGCTGGCGCACGCTGGTCAGCTCTTTGAAGAGCATTGGGATGAGATTGCTTTGAACAAGCAAGTCATGGTTCTGAAGCCTGATGAAGAGCGATACCGCAGGATGGAGCAGCAAGGCGCTGCGCTTATCTTGGCTGCTTTTGCTGGCGAACAGATGGTTGGGTACTCCGTCAATTTCGTGATGAAGCACCTCCACTATGCTGATTTGTGTGTTTGCTCGAACGACCTGTTGTTTGTCGCAAAGGAAAAGCGCACAGGTCGGCTGGGGTTGCAGCTCATCAAAGCCACCGAGAAGTTCGCAAAAGAGCGCGGTGCTAAGTTGATGCTGTGGCATGCAAAGGAACAAACTGCTCTCGCCACAATCATCCCGAAAATGGGGTATGGAGTGCAGGACATCATTTTCAGCAAGGAGATTTGATATGGGCGTTACAGCAGCAGTCGCAGCGGTCACAGCAACAGCGTATTCGGTTTACAGTGGCGAACGCGCCGCAGAGAAACAAGACGAGGCTCTCAAGCAACAGCAGACCGCGCAAACAGAAGCCAAGACGGCAGCTACTCAGCAGCAACAAACTTCTGAGCAAAACATCAACAAGGCTCGTCAAAAAGCACCTGACGTTGCTTCTATTCAACAGGCAGCAGAGCAAGGCTCACAAGGCGGCTCGGCTGGCACAATGCTTACAGGCCCACAGGGCGTGAAAAAAGAAGACCTCTCCCTCGGTAAGTCAACATTGTTGGGTGGTTAAACCATGAGCCAATTCACCAGCGATGCAGGTTCGCATCCCCAAGCGCCAGAGCGCGATAAGCTGTTCACCCGATGGGGCCAGCTAAAGGCCGAGCGTGCATCTTGGTGGGCGCACTGGCAGGAAATCACTACCTACTTGCTGCCGCGCAATGGCCGCTACTTTCGCCAAGACCGCGACAAGGGCTGGCGCAGACACAACAACATCTATGACAACACTGGCACACGCGCACTGCGTGTTCTAGGCGCTGGCATGATGGCAGGTGCAACGTCACCAGCTCGTCCTTGGTTTCGCCTTGGCACTGCCGACCCTGACCTGAACAACTACATGCCAGTCAAGCTGTGGCTTGATGACGTGCAAAAACGCATGGGCATGGTCTTCCAGCGCTCCAACACATACCGCGCACTGCACGGCATCTACGAAGAGCTGGGCGGCTTTGGCACTGCGGCATCCATCATTTTGCCCGACTACAAGAACATCATCCATCACTACCCAGTGACCACAGGTGAGTTTTGTGTGGCGCAAGACTATCAAGGCAAGATTTGCACAATCTATCGCGAGTTTGAAAAGACCGTGGGTGAGATGGTCAAAGAGTTTGGCTACAAGCAATGCTCGAAGACCGTGCAAAACATGTATGACCGTGGCAGCTTAGATGCTTGGATTCCAATCATTCACGCCATCGAGCCACGCGCTGACCGTGATATTCGCAAGAAGGACGCGCTCAATATGCCTTGGGCTTCGTACTACTTTGAGATTGGCGGCGAGCGCAACAAGTACCTGCGCGAGTCTGGCTTCAAAGAGTTCCCTGCTGTCGTGCCTCGTTGGGCAACGGCAGGTGGTGACATCTACGGCAACAGCCCTGCAATGGAAGCGCTCGGCGACATCAAGCAGTTGCAGCATGAGCAGCTTCGCAAAGCTCAAGCGATTGACTACCAGACCATGCCACCGTTGCAGGTTCCAACCTCGATGAAGAACCGTGACGTTGAGCGCTTGCCAAACGGCATCACCTTCGTTGACGCGAACAGCCCAAGCGGCGGCATCAAGTCAATGTTTGAGGTCAATCTGAACCTTGACCACTTGCTGATGGACATCCAAGACTGTCGCGAGCGCGTGCGCGGCGCTTTCTATGCCGACCTGTTCTTGATGCTGGCCAACGCCACCGACACTCGCATGACTGCGACAGAGGTCGCAGAGCGCCACGAAGAGAAGCTGCTGATGCTTGGCCCAGTGCTTGAGCGTTTGCACAACGAGTTGCTTGACCCACTCATCGAGACAACCTTCTCGCGCATGCTTGAAGCTGGCGTGCTGCCTCCACCACCTGAAGAGATGCAGGGCATGGAGCTGAATGTTGAGTTCGTGTCGATGCTTGCTCAAGCCCAGCGTGCCATCGGCACAAACGGCGTTGACCGCTTTGTTGGCAACCTCGGCATGGTCGCTCAGTACAAGCCAGACGTGCTTGACAAGTTCAACGCTGACGAGTGGGCTGATGCCTACTCTGACATGCTGGGCGTTGACCCCAAGCTCATCGTGGCCAACGACCAAGTGGCCATCGTTCGCGATGCACGCAACAAGGCACAGGCTGCACAAGCGCAGACCGAAGCAATGCACACCCAGTCAGAAGTTGCTCGCAACCTTGCTGGCGCTCAAACCACAGAACCAAGCGCGTTGACCAACGTGATGGATATGTTCTCTGGCTACAACTCACGATAGGAAATCATCATGGCAACCAAAGGCACACTGCTGTACGGCAGCGCAGAAAAATACGGCAAAAGCGCAGACGCAACTGCATTCATCGAAAAGATGCTGACTGCCGTTGACACGCTGCACAAGGTTCACTTGATGACCACAGGCGCTGGCAGTTTTGCCGCGCATGAAGCACTGGGCGACACATACTCAGCGCTTGAAGATGGCCTCGATGGCTTGGCTGAAAGCTGGATGGGTTGTACCAAGCAAGCTGTCGAGTTCAAAGGTGTTGATGTCAGCAGCTACTCGGCTGAAGCTCGCAAGATTTATGACTACATCGAAGCCAACCGCGCATTGATGGGTGGTGAGTCGCACATCCAGAACTTGATTGATGACATTCTCGACAAGCTCGCACGCAACCTGTTCAAACTTGACCGCCTCGCATAAGGAAACACTATGTCACTCGTAAACATGAAAATGTCGCAAGAAGAGCGCGGCGAATACGCAGATGGAGCAAAGCCTATGGAGCCAAGCTACCCATACGGCTTGAGCATCGACCTCGATGACGGCTCAATGGAAAAGCTGGGCATCACCGCCTTGCCAAAGGTCGGCACTGAGATGATGATTACCGCCAAGGTGGTGGTCAAGTCTGTCAGCTCCAACCAGTACGAAGGAAGCGATGCTGAGTCTCGCATGTGCTTGCAAATTACCGACATGGAAATTGGCGGCGAGAATAAGAAGCAAGACAAAGCCGAGTCGCTATACGGTGACAGCTCAGAAGGCTCTCGCATCAACAACATCTCCAACGCCTTGTACGGTGCAAGCTGATGCAGTTGCCAGTCCACTACCCATCGATGACCGAGCATGGCAGGGTCGAGGCATGGGACTTGAATGTGGCCAGAGGCTTGGTGAAGAACCACACCAGCCTCAACATCTCTGGCTATCAATCGACTGTCGGCTCTACGTTCATCCCAATCTGGGAAAACAACACGGCATACGTTTACCCATCAAACGGCACGATGCTGCTGTGGAGTTCAAGCGCATCTGACACTGCGGTATTGATTCAAATCAATGGCCTTGATGCAAACTACAACATGCTCAGTGAAGAGCTGCTGTTGACGAATGGCACGACTGGCGTGGCCACAGTGAATGCGTACAAGCGCATCAATGGCATCACCGTCATCGATGGCGTGAACCCTGTTGGCGCAATCAGCCTCGGCAACAATGCAAAGACTGAAACCTACGCCAAGATTGCTGCTGGTGCTGGCACAAGTGCGATGACCATCTACACCGTACCTGCTGGCCATACATTCTTTTTGGCCAAGGTCAATGCATACGCAGACCAAGGCAACAACCAAATCACAAACTATCGCTCTTACACGGTCAATGCGTCTGGTATTGTTCGAGCTGTTTTGCAAGTTCCATTCTCTGGCGCTTACATCTCAGACAAGTCAGTGCCGCGAGGCTACGGCGAAAAGACTGACTGCCAATGGCAATGCAGTTCGAGCGCCACATCGCAGGTTGGCATTCAAGTTGAGGGCATCCTCATCAAGAACGACACGCCTTAATGGTGACCGTAATACCAAGCACTGTGGATAGATTGACAACATGAGTACCAGCTACGACCCAACTGATGTGCAAGCGCAAGAGCGCAAAGTCTCCGAAAAGGAGATGCGCGAGCGTAACGCCGCCAAGAACGAAGAAGCTGACCTCAAGTGGCTCATGGGTAGTCGGAGGGGTCGCCGCATTGTCGGTCGACTTCTGGAGCAATCAGGCGTGTATAGGCTGTCGTTCAACACCAACTCGATGCAAATGGCATTCGCAGAAGGCAACAGGAACTACGGCAACCGCATGTTAGCGATGCTCCACGCTCACTGCCCAGAGCTTTACATGCAACTACTCAAGGAGCAATCCAATGGAATCGCTGATGACGGACACAGCCGCAACGACCACTGAAGGTACGGCCTCATCGCAAGACGCAGCCAGCACAGCGCCGCAAGGCAATGAGCAGGTCGCGAACCAGCAGCAAGCCAATGCTGACCAGAACCAGACTAGCACTCAAGACGGTGTGAAGGATGGGGCTGCTGATGGCAACACGGAAGGCAAACCTCAAGGTGCGCCTGAAAGCTACGAGTTCAAAGCCCCCGAAGGCAAAGAGTTCGATTCCGAAACGCTGAACGCATTTTCGGAAGTTGCCAAAGAAGCCAATCTGTCGCAGGAAGCCGCGCAGAAACTGCTCGACAAGATGGGGCCAACACTGGCTCAACGTCAAATGGAGCAGTTTGAGAGTATCAAAAATGACTGGGCGCAATCAGCGCAATCAGACAAAGAGTTCGGAGGCGAAAAGCTGAACGAAAACTTGGCTGTTGCAAAGAAGGCTCTGGACTCTTTTGGCACTCCCGAACTACGCACGCTGCTTAATGAGTCTGGCTTGGGAAATAACCCCGAAGTGATTCGGTTTATGTACCGAGCTGGCAAGGCAATCAGTGAAGACAAGTTTGTTGGTTCAACAACTGGTGCGAACCCTCGTAGTGCGCCTCAGTCGTTCAACGACCAAGCCTCGGCACTTTATTCAAATCAGCAATCTTAAAAGGAAATCAAAATGGCAACTCTTGCTAATACCTCCCTGACCTTGGCCGACTGGGCCAAACGTACCGACCCAGATGGTCGCATTCCAATCGTTGCAGAATTGCTTTCGCAATCCAACGAAATCCTTGAAGACTGCGTGTTCAAAGAAGGCAACTTGCCTACTGGTGACCGTGTGGTTATTCGCACTGGCTTGCCCACCGTCTACTGGCGTGCATTGAACCAAGGTATTCCAAACAGCAAATCGACCACTGCTCAAGTGGACGAGGCTTGCGGCATCTTGGAAGCTCGCTCTGAAGTCGACAAAGACTTGGCCATGTTGAACGGCAACACCGCTCAATTCCGTTTGTCTGAAGACACAGCTTTCTTGGAAGCTATGAACCAGACTCAAGCCACGACTTTGTTCTACGGCAACCCCGCAACTGACCCCAAGCAATTCTTGGGTTTGGCCGCTCGCTACTCAAGCCTGTCTGCCTCTAACGCTCAAAACATCTTGAGCGCTGGTGGTTCTGGCTCTGACAACACATCCATCTACTTGGTGGTGTGGGGTGACAACACTGTGTACTGCCCTTTCCCTAAAGGCTCTAAGGCTGGTTTGATTCACGAAGACCTCGGTGAGCAAACTGTGTACAACAGCGATGGCACTCGCTTGCAAGCCTACGCTACCCGCTACCAGTGGAAAAACGGTTTGGTCGTGAAAGATTGGCGCTATGTCGTTCGCATCGCAAACATCGATGTGAGCGATTTGGTTGGCCAGACTGGCACTCAAGCCTCTACCGCTGCAACCGCTGTCATCAAATTGATGGCTCGCGCTTTGTATCGCATTCCAAACATGGCAATGGGTCGTGCTGCGTTCTACATGAACCGTACTGTTCACTCTGGTCTGAGCGTTGCCGCTTTGGACAAGAGCCAGTATGTGTTGAAAGTGAACGAAGGCTTGTCTCAGTTCGGCACACCATATAGCTGGTTGTCGTTCTTGGGAGTTCCTTTGCGCCGTGTTGACGCAATCCTGAACACTGAAGCTGTTGTCAGCTAATTAGCAGGGGGAGGCTAACGCTTCCCCCATCCAAACCTTGAAAGGAAATTCAAATGATTACCGATAAATTGCTCCGTGTTTCAGAAGACCAAGCACTGACCACAACTGCTGTTTCCACCAACACCATCGACCTGTCTATCGCTCGCGATATGGGCGAAGGCCACAACCTGTTCATGAACTTTGCAGTGACTACAGCTTTGGCTGGCGGCACATCCGTAAAGTTTGAAGTTATCAGCTCGGCCTCTGCTGACTTGTCTAGCCCAACCGTGATTGGTAGCTCTGACGCTGTTGTGTCTGCATCTTTGGTTGCTGGCTACAACACCGCAGTTCGCATCAACCCTCAGATTGCATCTAAGGGCCAACGCTACCTCGGCGCACGCTACACTATTGTTGGCACATACACCTCTGGTGCTGTTACTGCTGACGTGGTGGAAACTGTGCAAGACGGCAAGAAGTTCTACGCTTCTGGCTTCACTGTTGCTTAAACTTAAGGAAACTACATCATGGCTAAATGTCGCGTTTTAGAAAAGTCCTTCATCAACAATGCCATCCGTGAGGAAGGCGACATTGTTGAATTTGAAGGTCGTCTGGGTGCAAACCTAGAATTGGTAGAAGAGGAAGATGCCCAAGCCAAACCCACCAAAAAGTGGAAAAAAGGTGAAGCGGCTGAACCGACTGAAACTGCTGACGCAGAGTAAGCTCGGTGTAGTTCTTCTTTTTTGAAGGCATCGGGGGTGGCTGTGGGAAACCGTAGTCACCCCTTTTTCTTAGGAGCCTGACATGGCCAGCGAAATTGACATCTGTAACTTAGCCCTTGGCCACCTTGGCGATACCGCCACCGTGTCAAGTATCAAGCCGCCTGAAGGCTCTGCACAGGCACAACACTGCGCTCGGTTCTACCCGATTGCGCGTGACACACTTTTTGAGATGCACGCATGGGGCTTTGCCACCAAGCGCGTGTCGCTTGCTGCGTTGACCAGCACATGGCCAGAGTGGGACTACTGCTATGCCCTGCCATCTGACGTGGCCAACCTGCTTTCAATCATTCCACCTGACGCGAATGATGACTACTCGGCTCGCTTTGTGCCAACCGACACACCATTCACATCGGCCAACTTTGCGCCTGTTGTGGCTGCTGGCCGCTATGTGCCACAAGACTTTTCGTCTGAGGTTTTGGAAGATGGCACTGAGGTCATCTACACCGACCAGAAAGACGCTGTGCTGCGTTACACGGCCATCATTGCTGACCCAACCAAGTTCTCTCCGTTGTTCACCATGACGCTGTCGTGGCACTTGGCATCGATGCTGGCTGGCCCAATCATCAAGGGCGATGCTGGCGCTGCTGAAGCCAAGCGCTGCACGGCCATGATGCAAGGCTACTTGGCTCGCGCAACATCGTCTGATGCCAACCAACGCAAGGCCAACCCACAACAAATCGTTGGCTGGATGGCTGGGAGATAAGCATGGCCACATTACCAATTCTGGATTTGGCTGCGGCTGCATTCACGCAAATCACGCACAAGCCCAACACCAAAGAAGAGTTCGACCCAGAGGGTCAGGACTACGACTACGAGGCTGCAATGGCCGCTGGCATGGGGCCAACAGGCACAGGAGAAAACCTTGGCCACTGGGGTTCTGTGCGCGAAGCCACTGACGCTGAGAAGCACAAGCACGGTTTGCCTGATGAGAGCTACTTGATGCTCAAAGGCAAGACGCATGAGTCATGGGACAAGGCTGTGGCTGGCGAAGAAGAGCGCGGCTTCACAGTCAAGAAGTTCGGTGACCGCTACTACTCAATCCCAAATGAACAAGGAGCCGATTGATGGCTAACTTTCGCACGCTACAAAAATCGTTTGCTGGTGGCGAGATGTCGCCAGAGATGTTTGGCCGCATCGATGACAACAAGTTTCAGTCGGGCGCTGCTCGCCTTCGCAACTTTATCAGCAAGCCACAAGGCCCAGCAGAAAACCGCTCTGGTTTTGCTTTTGTGCGTGAGGTCAAGGACTCCACCAAGAAAGTGCGCCTCATCCCATTCACGTTCAACACCACGCAAACTATGGTGATTGAGCTGAACGCTGGCTACATTCGCTTTCATACAGAAGGCGCGACATTGTTGTCTGGCGGCTCACCCTATGAAATCACAAACCCATACGCTGAAGCTGATCTGTTCGACATTCACTATGTGCAGTCTGCTGACGTGCTTACGTTGGTGCATCCGAACTACGCGCCACGCGAATTGAAACGCTTGGGCGCGACCAACTGGACATTGACCACAATCAGTTTTGCTGCGCCTCTGGCCGCTCCAACTGGCGTGACCGCCACAAAGTATGTCCCAGCTTCTGCGGCCGTCAACACCGACACATATCAAGACGTGAAGTACGTTGTGACCGCGCTCACTGACGACTTGTTTGGTCAGTCAGTTGCATCATCTGTGGCCACCGTGTCGACCAACATCTATGTGACTGGCGCGTACAACACCATCTCATGGACTGCCGTGTCAGGAGCTGCACGCTACTACGTCTACAAGTTGCAGGGCGGCATCTACGGCTACATCGGCAACACCACTGGCACGTCAATCGTGGATGACAACATCGCGCCAGACCTTGGTGTGACACCTCCGCTGTACAGCTCAGACCTGCAAAGCTCTGGCAACTACCCAAGCGCCGTGTCTTACTTCGAGCAGCGCCGCTGCTTTGCTGGCACTACAAACGACCCACAAACGATTTGGATGACCAAGTCAGGCACTGAGTCCAACTTCAGCTACGGCTTGCCTGTGCGCGATGATGACCGCATCAAGTTCAAGGTGGCTGCGCGTGAGGCCAACACCATTCGCCACATCGTGCCGCTGACGCAGCTTTTGTTGCTGACTGGCTCCGCTGAATGGCGCGTGTCATCTGTCAACTCGGATGCCATCACGCCGTCATCCATCTCTGTGCGCCCACAGTCCTACGTTGGCGCGTCCAATGTGCAGCCTGTCATCATCAACAACTCTCTGGTGTACTGCGCTGCGCGTGGTGGCCACATCCGTGAGCTGGGCTACTCTTGGCAGTCAAGCGGCTTTGTGACTGGTGACCTGTCGCTGCGTGCCGCACACCTGTTTGACAACTACGACATCACCGACATGGCGTACTCAAAGGCTCCGCAGCCTCTGATTTGGTTCGTGTCATCGTCTGGCACTTTGATTGGCCTGACCTATGTGCCAGACCAGCAGATTGGCGCATGGCATTGGCACGACACCGATGGCGTTTTCGAGTCCTGCGCCGTTGTGGCCGAGGGCAAAGAAGATGTGCTGTACGTTGTGGTCAAGCGCGTCATCAACGGCAGCACCAAGCGCTACGTTGAACGCATGAACACTCGCCAGTTTGCCAACCTTGAAGATGCATTCTTTGTTGACTCTGGCGCAACATACGATGGCACAAACACCACAGCCGTCACCATGACCGTCAGCGGCGGCACAACTTGGGGGCCAGCAGATTCACTGACCATCACGGCATCAAGCGCCAAGTTTGCTTACCCTGCCACAACTGACGTTGGCGATGCGATTGTGTTGACTGACTCGGCTGGCGTGAAATACCGCCTGAGAATCGTCAGCACGTCCAGCACCACGGTTGCACAGGCAAGGGTAGACCGTACCCTTCCCGCGGCACTTAGAAGCACTGCAACGGCCGTTTGGTCGTTTGCACGCAACTCAATCAGCGGTCTGACTTGGCTCGAAGGTAAGACCGTCAGCATCTTGGCCGATGGCGCTGTGCATCCACAGCAGGTCGTGACCAGTGGCACGGTCAATTTGGAGCGTGCTGCATCGAAGGTTCAAGTTGGTTTGCCATACGACTCAGACCTGCAAACCCTGCCTGTCGCGCTTCAGGTTGACGCTGGCTTTGGCCAAGGCCGATTCAAAAACGTCAACAAGGCGTGGCTGCGCGTGTTCCAGTCGTCAGGCATTTTCATTGGCCCAGACGAAGCCAACTTGGTGGAGGCGAAGCAGCGCACCAACGAGAACTATGGCGAGCCACCTGCGCTCAAGACCCAAGAACTCATGGTCATGCTCACGCCTTCATGGGCCGACAGCGGCCAAGTCTACGTTCGCCAGCAAGACCCATTGCCTCTGACGGTGGTCGGCCTGACCATTGAAGTTGCGCTTGGCGCTTAATGGTGACCGTATAAAACACCCAAAAAGATAACCTGAACGCATCGGAGAATAGGTATGGCAAATAGCTCAACACCTTCTTGGGCCAACTGGACAGGAAGCATCAAACCAGAGGGCGCATCTCAGGCCCAAACGGCAAACATGTTTCAGACTGTTGGCCCAATCCTCGCCATCGCTGGCATGGCCAGCAGCGCCATTGGCGCTTACTACTCAGCCAAGACTCAGCAGTATCAACTGACATCTCAGGCTATGACGATGGACTATCAAAAGTCCATGTCCGAGCTGAATGCCAAGAACGCTGAGTTCACCGCGCAAACGATTTTGGAATCTGGCCAACGCCAGATTGGCGCAGCCACAATGCGTGCTGGCAACGTCAAAGGTGCGGCTCGCGCATCAATGGCAGCTCGCGGCATTCAGGCTGGCGTAGGCTCCGCTGCTGACGTTATCGCAACAACCGACCTCATGAAAGAGGTTGACGTGAACACCATCAATGCTCGCTCAGTCCAAGCGGCTGAAGCGCAACGAATGGCCGCAGTCAACCTGCAAAACCAAGCCATGATGTCTGGCGTGTCTGCTGACAACGCTCGAATGAGCGCATCCACCATCAACCCATTGCTGAGTACGTCAGGCTCTTTGCTGGGTAGCGCAAGCTCCGTGGCCACTGCTTACTACTCAGACAAACGCATGGCCGCATACGAAAACTGGCTGGCCAAACAGTCGTCATAAGGAAACAAAGATGGCAACCGTACCAATGCTTGATGCACCATCTCAGTCGCTTGATGCGGCTCAGATGCCAAACTTCACCGCCACTGGCGTGGAGCCGATGAAGAATTTTGCGCCAGAGCAAATGCAAAAAATGGGCGCTGGCATGACCACCGCTGGCACGACCTTGATGAAGATTGGCCAAAGCATCCAAAACGACTTGGATGATGCCAACACCAAGGCGATGGTCACATCATTCAGCGCCAACGCTCAAGCCATTTTGATGGACAAAGATGCTGGCTATCTGACCACCGCGCAGGGCAAGAGCGCCAAAGACCGCTACGCATCCACTCAAGAAGCCATGCTCAAGGCTCGCAAAGATGCAGAGGCTGGCCTTGAGAACGACTTTCAGCGCAAGATGTTCACGCAAGCCGTTGACCGTCAGATGCTGCAATTCAAAGGCCAGATGGATTTGCACGCCGTCAAAGAGGTGCGCCAGTACGAGAAGAAAGAGTCTGAAGCGTTTGTGAACAACGCAGCCGACTTGGCCATCAAGTCGTATGGCTCACGCGACCAGAAGGATGCGACTGGCCGTGTGAACAACTTGTACACATCGAACGTGGCCACAGGCTTGCAAACCATTGTTGATGACTTCGCAAAGGATGGCATCTCTGAAGACTCGGAGCAGGTCAAGCAAGCCAAGCAAAAGTTCACTGGCTATGTGGCCACTGGCGCTGTCACCGACATGATGCTCAACAACAAGTTCATCGAGGCTCGCAAGTTTCTCGATGGCGCTTACAAAAGCGGTGACGTTGACAGCAAGACAGCTCAGACCCTGTACAAGCAAATCGATGCTGGCTACAACAAAGAAGTGGCCACAGGTGCTGGCGACAAAATCTTCAGCTCGCGTGGCCCAACAGGCACTGACTTTGCAAGCGCATCGAGCTGGGTCATTAAAACCGAAGGCGGCTTTGTAGCAAACGATGCTGGCAAAGGCCCAACCAACTACGGCATCAACGGCGCTGCTTACTTTGGTGTGAAGGCTGAAGAGCTGACACCAACGCAAAAGAATTTCATTGCCAACCTGACACCTGAAAAAGCGCAAGAGATTTATCGCAAGCGCTACTGGGATGCAATCGGCGCTGACAAGCTCGAACCAAGCATGCGTGCGATTGCGTTTGACACCGCAGTCAACCAAGGCCCAGACACAGCAAAACGATTGCTGGCCGAGGCTGGCAACGACCCAGAAAAGATGCTCGACCTGCGCCGCGCTGAGTACAAGAAGCTGGTCAAGAACAACCCAGAGAAGTACGCGCAATACGAAAAGGGTTGGATGAACCGACTCGACCAGCTCGAAGCAAGCATCACTGGCACGCGCTCGCTGTCTGGCATGTTGGCAGAGGCTGACCAGATTGCCGACCCTGAGATTCGCGATATGACGCGCCAGCGCATCAAGAACAAGTGGAGCGAAGACGAGGCCGTCAAACGCGAAGACTACACCACCAAGCTCAATGGCGCATTCGACATCGCCTACTCGAAGCTGGGTGGCTGGCGCGACATCCCTGCCACGATGTGGGCAGAGATTAAACCCGAAGACCGCGCTCGCATGATGAACCCACCAAAGGCTGATGACCCAAGCACATTGTTTGAGCTTGAGATGAATCCAGAGCTGTGGACAAAAGAGTCGATGATTGAGCGCCGTGGGCTGTTGACTGAGTCAACCTTCCGCAAGTTCTACATGATGGGCAACGCGCCCGACTACAAAGAAAAAGTGCGCTCGGTAAACATCGACAACATTCGCTACAAGAACATCATGACCGATGCTGGCCTTGGTGACATTGCGACTGGCAAAACAGAGTCACAAAAGGAAGAGTCGAATCGAATCAAAGGCACGATTCAAGACCTAATCAGCGCAGAGCAAACAATCAAAAAGCGGCCACTCACGATGGAAGAGAAAGACTCCATCATGAAGTCTGTTGTCAAGCCTGTGAAGATTCGCGCATTGCGTGACTGGACTCCATCGGTTTTTGGTTTGGATGAGACAACCGATGAAGTGCCGTACTACAAAGTCAAAGACACTCGCAACGTCATAATCCCAGACAAGGTGCGAAACCAAATCGTTGCAGACTTCACTCGCAACGGCATCAAGATAGATGAGAAAACAATCTTCAACGCCTACATGAAAATGGAAGACAAAAAATGAGCGCTTATGACGACTACATCTCGCAACTGAAAAAAGAGCAAGACCGCAGCACAGCACTTGCATCTTCTTTGGGTGACGCTGTTGACACAAACCCAAACGATTTTGCTGAGATGAAGAAGCTGTCGCGTGCGGCAGACATGAGCGTTGATGCAGTCCCGGAGTTCCGAACCGAAGCAAAGACCACAAAGCTGTTGCAAGACATCGGTGGCCCTGACAAGTTTTGGAAAGAAGCGCCTCGCACTTCCAACTTCTTGGTGAACCCTGACAACTCGAAAATCTCGCACGACCAAGTGCAGAACATGGGTGAGTTTGAGCGCAAGTTCCGCATGATTGGTGGCGGCGCTGAAGAGGGTGCTGGCATGACCTTGAGTGGCCTTGGCCGCATGCTTGAGATTGCCCAGCGCAACACCATTGAAGGCTTTGCCAACATGTTCTTGCCAGAGCCGCAGCGCGGCCCAATGAACATTGCGCCATCAAAGCCAACTGCTGATTCTTTGATTGGCCCAATGTTGGGCGAAGACTGGGTGTCTGTCGGCCGCAAGCTAAAAGACCAAGCCAGAGATGAGGTGATGGTTCCAGCAAGCGAGCAGACATTCCTTGATAAAGTTGCTGGCGGTATTGGTCAAGTTGGTGGCCAAGCCGCGACTCACATTTTGACTGGTGGCACTATCAGCGGCCTCAACCTGTGGGCGCAAGGCGTTGACACGGTCTACGACAAGGTCGAAAAAGACAAAGCAGCCCAAGGGTACAAAGACATTGCTGCTCTCGGTGGTGGTGCTGTTACGGCCATCACAGAACGATGGGCGCTTGACAAGCTGCTTGGCCCATTGGCCGTGCCAGTGAAAAACCAAGTCGGTGCTGTGTTGGCTCGCATCGGCATTGCAACCGCATCTGAAGGTGGCCAAGAATTTACCGAGAACATTCTGCATGACACACTACGCAAAGCGCTCACAAATCGGGATGCCGAAATTGATTTTGGACAAGCAGGTGAGGAAGGTACTGTCGGCGCTGCTGTTGGTGGCACTGTCCGTTCTATCGTTGAAGCCGCCTTGCACATTAAACGCCGTACAGCAAGAGCAGAAGAAACAGAGCGCAAAACGCAAGTCCTCGAAACGCTGAACAACTTGGCCGCAGCCAACGAAGTTCGCTCGCGTGATGCTGAGACTTTTGCAAGCTGGATTGACCAAGTCGCAGAAGACAGCCCAATTCAAAACGTGTACCTCAACAGCGAAGTGCTGCGCCAATCTGGTTTGGCTGAGAGCTTGGTGAAGGCTGCGCCAGCGCTTGAGGATGCCATCAAAGAATCTTTGACGACTGGCAAAGAGCTTGAAATTCCTGTGGCCGAGTACATGAAGAGCATTGCTCCAACCGAACTCAGCACGCAGATGCTTGACGACCTCCGCATCGAGGGCGAGACAATGACTCGCCGCGAAGCTCGCGACTACATCGAGAGCGAGTCAAAGAAACTTGAGTCTGAAATCGAAGAGCGCGTGAAGATGGCGCAGCAAGATGAAGGCTTCATCAAGTCTGGCAAAGAAGTGCAGAAGGTCATGTTTGACCAAATCAAAGCCACTGGCATCTACCCAGCCAACGTGGCACGCGACCAGTCGTTCTTTCAGGCCAAGGTGTATGAGAGCCTTGCAGCTCGCTTGAACATGACACCAATGGAGGCGTACCAAGCATTCCCCAACGTCATCGCAAAAGACGAGGGTGGCATGATGGTCGAAGGCGACCAGATGTTCAACCAGCGCGGAGAGATTCAGACTGAGTCGACAGCATTCAAGGAGTTCTTCAAGGACACCAAGATTGTTGACAAGCAAGGCAAGCCGTTGAAGATGTACCACGGCACTGCTCAAAACATCCAGCAGTTCCGTGCAAAGCAAGCTGGCGCAATCTTTACCACGCCAGACCCTGACTTTGCCGATGACTACACGGAGATGAGCAAGGACTGGATGGTCGAACACTACGATGAAATCTTGACCAAAGAGCAAGCTGATGCGGCTATGGCAAAGGTCGAGGCTCAGATTAACGAAGAGTTCAAAGACGACCCAGAAAAAGCTGACTTGCTTATTTTCAAGATGCGTACTGGCGAGCTGCTAAACCCAAAGGTGCGTAGCTTTTTCAACAAGGCGATTGCAGACCAGATGCCATCTGGCCCAAACATCATGCCTGTGTACGTCAACGCAACAAATCCGTTCGACTATCAAAACCCAGAACACATTGCAGCCGTTGTGGCTGAGATGAACAAGTTCTCTGACACTTGGGGTCGCCCTCGCGGCGATTCAGCCAAGAGCTTCTTGGAGTCTGGCAACTGGGAAGAGATTGAAAAGACACGCACACAAGATGCAATCAAGGCTCTTGGCTTTGATGGCTTCTACGTCAAAGAAGGCAAGCACAAGAACCTCGCCGTCTACAACTCCAACCAAGTCAAGTCGGTGTTTAACCAGAACCCAACTGAGTCGCCAGAAATTCTTAACCAAAGAGGTAAAGGAAAAATTGCGACTGAGGATGCGTTTGACGAAGATGCACTGAAGCTCGAAGACCAGATTGCAGATGCTGGTGGTGAAGTCAAAGATGTGATGCAGGTCGACCAGTTGCTCGACAGCAAAGACATTCCTGTCATCACAATGCAAGACCTCGTTGGCATGAACATTTTCCCAACGATTGCTGACCGCACCGCAGCCGCTGCTCTGTACACAGGCATCGACTCATCGCAAATCAACTTGGCCATCCCATTGCTCGGTGGCCCATTCTTTCCGCTGCGCCTGACCAACGCGCTGTCCAACATCGTGTGGGCAAACCGTGGCAAGGGCGTTACATCTCAGAAGGCTGCAAAGCTGAAAGAGGGCGCGAACTACATGATGGTGCTGATGGGCGATGCAGACATGCACCAATCGAACAGCACTGTGGCTGCTGCATTCATCTCCACGCTTGAGGCATGGAACCGTGACGGCCGCATCACCAAGAAAAACGTCAAGGCACTTGGCGACTTGGTGAAAGATGTTGGCGCAAAAGCTGTTTCCGCATCTAAAGAGAAGATGGCCAAATCTGAGGCCGACTTGGCCGCAGCTAAAACCGATGCCGCGATTGAAAAAGCAAAGAAGGACATCGCCAAAGACAAAAAAGCGATTGCCATCAACCAGTCGGTTGAAAACTTTGTTGGCTTTGAAGACCCTGCCGCATTGCACCAGTACATGGACAGCATCTCATTTGATTCGCGAAAGCGCATTCTTGAGGTGATGGCCAGCAAGCAAGCGCTTGAACTCGGCGCACCTCCAATGGCACGCATCTTGGAAGCCACACGCGAGCCAAGTCTGGCTGGCCATCGTTGGGGTGACGGTGTCATCTTGCTTGAAGTCGACCAAGAGTCGCCACAGGTTGACCTTGGCACTGAAGGAACAACGCCTCACCCAGACTTTCCTGTGGGCATCCGTGGCCGTGTAGTCGGCAAGATGAACGCGCCAATCAACTACGAGCTGCTGTGGCAAGACTGGCTGGCAGAGAACTCAAACAAGGCATCACCACGCCGTGCGTTTGAGTTGAGCAAGCCTATTGTCAGCGTGACTCAAGAGCTGGTTGACAGCATTGGCCCTATCGTTCAAAAGAACATCAGCTCGGCCAAGCAAGCACGACTTGCTGCCGACTTCGCTGCCGACAACTGGAAGACATCGGACGATGCCAAGAAGGACGGCGGCGTATCACCGCAAGAGTTCTTGGATGCAATCGACAACTCGCCAGCCAAGAACGTGCTGGGCAAGTACACCCTGTCTGAGCTGAAGAAGGGCATCAAAGACAAGACCATGAAGGTCTACCAGCTCGGCGATGGCCAAGCGTTTTTCTTGCTCAAGACCGAGGGTGAGCGTGTCATCTTGGACACTTGGGTGGTGAACGAGCAAGGCTCAAACGGCATCGCCGAGCCAGCCATCATGCTCAAAGCGCTGCAAGAAGGCGCAACCGAGGTGAGCAGCTACGCCGTCAAGAGCGCTGAGTTCCCGCAGGGCTTCTTGCCCACGCTGTACAGCGCTTTTGGCTTCACTGAGAACGGCAAAACCCAGCCTTTGGCCAAGCTCAAACTTACAAGCAAACAGCTCGCTGACACTGTAAAATACTGGACAGAGAGCAACGCAGGTTTTGACGCAGCCAACGGCATGCCAGAACTTGTCACAATGGAGTGGAAACATGGAAAAGAACAAAGAGAAGGCATCATCGGGCGCTATCTCCAAAGCGGCTTTGCAAGCCTTTACAGCGGAGGAGTTGAAGCAAATGCCGAAGCAGCTTCGGCTGAGTTTGATGACGATAATCAGCAACAGGCTCAACAGGACGGACTTGCCAACGCCATCGAAAGAGGAATTGCAGGGTATCAAGAAAATGCTCCTCAATCACTTGACGCAGCCTCAACTCAACGAGCTGTCCAATCGATTGGCAACTTAACTGACAACGAACTCAAGAACCTCGGCCTGACTCCAGAAGACAGAGCCGCAGTTCAAAAGATTCTTGGCCAGATGTCTGGCGTGTTGAACCAACGCGCTACGCCACAAAACCTTGCAGAGAAGTCACGCGCCGAGTCATCGGCAAAGACTGGCTTACTCAATCAAACCAACCGTGGTGGCTTTTCGCCAAACACGTTGACCACCATCCTCACCAAAGAGGCTGACTACTCCACGCTGCACCACGAAACCGTTCACTTTGTGGTCGAGGCATACACGCGCATCGCTCAACAAGAGAACGCGCCAGCTCAAATCGTTGCCGACTTGGAAGCCCTGATTAAGTTTGGTGGCGTTGACAGCATCGAGCAGTGGCTGGCTATGGGGTTGGAAGAGCGCCGACCCGCGCAGGAAGCCATCGCCTACGCCTCTGAGATTTACTTCTTTGAGGGCAAGGCTCCAAGCGTTGAGCTTGAGTCTGTGTTTGACCGCTTGGCTCAGTGGATGCGCGACATCTACACGTCAATCGTTGACGAGCTGAATGCCATGTACAAGCAAGAGTTCGGCAAAGACCTGCCAATCTTGAATGACGAAGTGCGCTCGGTGTTTGACCGCATGCTGGCCAGCGATAAGCAAATCCAGCAAGCGCAGGAAATCCGCGACATGGTTCCAATGTTCCAGACTCAGGAAGAGTCGGGCATGGATGACGCGCAATGGCAAGCCTACAAGGCCATGTCTGACGAAGCTGACCAAGCTGGCGTGATGGACTTGACCAAGGCATCGATGCGCCAAATCAAATGGCTCGACAACGCACGCAGCAAGCTGCTCAAAGAGATGCAAAAGAAGACCGCAGCCCAGCGCAAGATTGTGCGCGAGCAGGTCGAGGAAGAGGTCAACAATGACCCTGTCTACATGGCCATCAACTTCCTCAAGCGCGGCGAAACAAAGGATGCTGACGGCAACCCTATCAAGGTGACGCAGGGCCACAAGCTCTCGTTGGCCGAAGTCAAAGCTCTCTACCCAGAGAACGACACTGGCCTTGCCGCAGCACCCGACTTCACCACGCTTGGCTATGGCAAGTACGGCATGCTGGGCGAGCAGGGCATCTCGCCTGACTTGGTGGCTGGCATGTTCGGCTTCCAATCTGGTGACGCTTTGGTGCGCTCGCTGGTGGATGCCAAGCCAATCAAAGAAGAGGTCGAGGCTCGCACTGACCAGCGCATGCTTGAAGAGCATGGCGACATGTACGACCAGAAGACCGTAGACGCTGAAATTGAGAAGGCGCTACACAACCAAGCACGCGCACGTTTTGTGGCCGTAGAGCTGCGTTTCTTGGCCAAGGCAACGGCTCCTGTGCGCCTGATGTTGCAAGCCGCCAAGAAAGCCGCAAAGCAAATCATCTCTGGTAAGGCAATCGGCGACATCAACCCACGCGAATATTCCATCGCAGAGGGCCGTGCGTCAAAGCAAGCCACTGCCGCCATGAAGAAGGGCGACAGCTTGGCAGCTCAAAAGGCAAAGCAGCAGCAACTGCTTAACAACCAGTTGACCACGCAAGCGATGGAGGCCAAAGCCGAAGTCGAAAAAGCCATCGATGGTTTCCGCAAGCTGTTCCGTCCTGACGAAAAGATTGCCAAGGGCCGCAACATGGACTTGGTCAACGCTGCTCGCTCCATCCTTGGCTACTACGGCATTGGCCCCAAGGGCAAGTCACCGCTCGACTTCATCGACACGCTGCGCTCATACAACCCAGACTTCTACGCCGACATCGAGCCGTTGATTCTGGAGGCTGCAAGCGGCTCAAAGCCATACACCGAGATGACGCTCGATGAGTTCCGCAGCCTGAATGATGCAATCAGCTCTCTGTGGTTCCAGTCCAAGCGCGAGAACGAGGCAATGATTGAAGGCCGCATGGTTTCAATCGAGCAAATCCGTGGTGAGCTGGTTGGCCGTCTTGAAGAGATTGGCATCCCAGAAGTGGTGGCAGGTGAGAAAGCGCCATTCACCAAAAAAGAAAAGTTCATGAAGCGCCTGTTGAACATCAAGGCGATTGGTCGCCGTGTTGAATACTGGGCAGACTCTTTGGACGGCTCCGCAGGTGGCAACGCTTTCACGCAATACATTTGGCGACCAGTGCGCTCTGCGCTCGACAACTACCGCATTGACCGCAACAAGTACGTCAGCCAATACGTTGACATGGTTGCAAAGCTCACGCTCGGCAAAGGCAAGATTGACGCAAGCGGAGAGATTGGTTACACGTTTGGCGATGAGAACGGCGGCAGCGGCAAGGCTGAATTGCTGGGCGCAATGTTGCACATGGGCAACGAGTCCAACTTCAAGAAGCTGCTGGTCGGCCGTGGCTGGGGTTCAATCAACCAGAACGGCGTGCTGGATGCATCGCGCTGGAATGCGCTCATCAATCGCATGATTGCCGAAGGTCACCTGACCAAGTCCGACTTTGACTTCTTGCAGTCAGTGTGGGACTTGAACGAGGAAATCAAACCTCTGGCCCAGAAGGCTCACCACGACATGTTTGGCTACTACTTCAAAGAAGTTGAGGCCACACCATTGGTGACACCGTTTGGCACTTATCGTGGCGGCTATGTGCCAGCCAAGACAGACCCAGAGATGGTTCGTGACGCTCAGAAGAACGCCAAGATGGAGGCTCTCGAAAGCGACTTCCGTCAGTCTATGCCAAGCACTGGCCTCGGTTTCACCAAGGGTCGTGTCGAGTACAACAAGCCGTTGTCGCTTGACCTGCGCGTGATGACCAAGCACATCGATGACGTGATTCGTTTTGCTCATGTGCAGCCAGCAATCAAGGACGTGCTGAAGATTATTCGCAGCCGCGACTTTGCAGACAACTTGTCTCGCATCGACTCAGAGGTTGTGGAGGGTATGTTGCTGCCGTGGCTTAACCGCGCTGCTCGCCAAATCACAAGCGAAGCTGGCATGAACTCATCCATCGACAACTTCTGGCGTACTGTGCGTCAGCGCACTGGCGTGGCCATCATGTTTGGCAACTTGAGCAACGCGCTGCAACAGTTCACTGGCCACTTCTTGACAGGCGTGAAGGTCGACAAGAGCAACATGAAAGCTGCTCTGGCCATGTACATGAAGAGTCCAAACTCTGTGACGCAGAACGTGGTCGAGAACTCCAAGTTTATGGAAGACCGTCTGAAGAATCAAATCTTTGACATTCAAGACAACCTCAACCAGTTGCTGCTCAACCCAACCAAGTTTGAGAAGGTGCAAGCATGGACAAGCCAGCACGGATACTTCTTGCAAACAGCCTTCCAAAACCAAGTGGACATCGTTGCATGGGTTGGCGCGTACAACCAAGCCATTGAGAAGCTCGGCTCTGGGTATGACGATGCAGAAGCTCACGCTGAAGCCGTGCAACGCGCTGACGCTGTGGTGCGTATGACGCAGTCAAGCCTGACCGCAGAAGACAAGTCTGCCTTTGAGGTTGGCACACCATTTATGGCCACGCTGCTTCAGTTCTCTGGCTACTTCAACATGATTGCCAACTTGAACGCCACTGAGTTCACAAAGATTTTCCGTGACCTCGGTTGGCGCGGCCACAAGGGCATGCTGTTCCAGAAGTACCTGCTTGGCTTTGCCTTGCCAATGATTGTGGCCGATGCCATCGTTCGCACACTTGGCGGCGGCTGGGATGATGAAGATGATGATGGCTACCTTGACGAGTTCATGGAGTGGTTCTTTGGCTCTCAAATCAAAGGCGCTGTGGCTATGGTTCCAGTCGCTGGCCCAGCCGTTTGGTCGCTCACCAACGTGGCCAACGACAAGCCATACGATGACAAAATGTCATCAAGCCCAGCCGTGTCTACGCTTGAAGGCTCGACCTTTGGCGTGGCCAAGGCGGCAATCAACATTGTCGACAAAGACAAGGAAGTCACAGGAAAGAACGTGCGTGACGTTTTAACTGCAATCAGCTTGGCCACTGGCGTGCCAGTCGCAGTGCTTGGCCGACCAGTCGGCTACGCTGTTGACGTGAACCGTGGCAAAGTAAATCCAACCAGCAAAGCTGACTACGCTCGCGGCCTCATCACAGGCAAGGCAAGCGAAGAGTCAGTGAAGAAGTAAGGTGACCGTAACTATGCAGCCAATGTTTAGCCTATTCAAAATCCAGCAGGAGCCACGTCCATGACGATCAGTTCAACAAACCGCAGGGCTGGCCCATATTCGGGCAACAGCTCTCAGACGGCCTTTCCGTTTTCGTTCAAAGTCTTTGAAGCAGCCGACATGCTTGTCGTTAAGGTGCAGGTGTCAACCAACATTGAAACGACTTTGACTTTGACGACTGACTACACAGTCTCGTTGAATGCCGACCAGAACTCAAACGCTGGCGGCACAATCAATTTGGTCACAGCCTTGCCAACTGGCTACAACATGGTTATCAGTTCAAAGGTTGCATACCTTCAAGAGACTGATTTGACAAACCAAGGCGGCTTCTACCCAGAAGTCATCACTGATGCGCTTGACCGTTTGACTATCGAGGTTCAACAGCTTGATGAGGGTCTTGCTCGCGCAGCTCAGTTGCCTATTACAAGCGCAGCAGATGCGGCGGCTTTGGTTGCCGACATTGAGCGAATTGCATCAAGCGCAGATAACCTTGACACTGTTGCCACCAACATTACAAGCGTTAATTCTGTTGCAACAAATATCAGCAACGTAAATGCTGTTGCTGGAAACTCAACAAACATCAATGCAGTCGCTGGCAATGCGACAAATATCAACACCGTTGCGACAAACATTTCATCGGTAAATACTGCCGCAACAAACATTGTTGCAATCCAAGGCGCATCTGGAAACGCAAGTGCAGCACAAGCAGCCCAAACGGCCGCAGAGGCTGCACGCGACCAAACGCTGGCCGTGTATGACTCGTTTGACGATAGATACCTTGGAAGCAAAACGAGCGACCCAACTGTTGACAACGATGGAAACGCTCTTGTTGGCGGCGCTCTGTATTTCAACAGCGTATCGCAAGTAATGTGTCTTTACACTGGCAGCGCATGGGTTGCTGCCTATGTGCAAGGTATTGCATCAAGTATTGGCTTTACGCCAACTGGCGGCATTTCCGCAACTGACGTTCAAGCGGCGATCGCCGAAGTTGACAGCGAAAAGTTGGCCAAGGCGAGCAATTTGTCAGACGTGGCAAACGCAGCAACTGCTCGCGGCAACTTGGGTGCTGCGGCTCTTGCGGTGGCTCAGTCGTTCACTGCCGCTCAGCGCGGTGCGATCACAGCACTCACAGACGGTGCAACAATTACCCCTGACTTTGCCGCAGCTAACAATTTCAGCTTGACTATTGGCGGTAACCGTACATTGGCTAACCCAACTAACTTGACTGCTGGTCAGTCTGGTGTGATTGTGATTACCCAAGATGGTACAGGCTCACGAACATTGGCTTATGGCTCATATTGGAAGTTTGCCAACGGAACTGCCCCAACACTGACAACAACTGCATCGGCTGTCGATGTGCTGGCATACTACGTTGAATCTTCTACCCGTATCACTGCACGTTTGATTGGCGATGTTAAATGAGCGTAATTCAAAACAACTTATTGATGACACCAGAGGGCTACCAGATTAGCCGTTCTGTGCGTCTGCGCAGGTCTGCATCTGCTTATTTCAATCGCACGTTTGGAACGCCAACAAATGCAAATATCTGGTCTTTAAGCGGGTGGGCTAAACGCGGATTGTTGGGCACTCAGATAAGTCTGTTCGGTGCAAGTGTTACGTCATATACGTCGGTGACATTCCTTAGTGGCGACACTTTGCGCATCAACTTAGGAAACGGTACAAACGGCCAACTTGTTACAACCCAAGTTTTCCGCGACCCTTCTGCCTACTACCATATCGCAATCGCGTATGACTCTACGCAAGCAACAGCATCAAACCGAATTAAGCTTTATATCAACGGAGTTCAAGTAACTTCGTTTTCAACGGCCAATTACCCAGCCCAGAACGTGTCTGCTGAGTGGAACTACGCTGGTGCGGTTGGTACTATCGGAACCGCTTCTACCGAGTATTGGGACGGCTACCTAACCGAAGTCAACTTCATCGACGGCCAAGCCCTAACACCATCGAGCTTCGGTGAAACCAACCCCGTAACAGGCGTATGGCAACCTAAGAAGTACGCTGGCACATACGGCACAAACGGTTTCTACCTGAACTTCTCTGACCCATCGGCTGCAACCGCTGCGGCCATCGGCAAGGACTACTCAGGTAATGGCAACAACTGGACGCCCAACAACATCTCGGTGACTGCTGGCGTCACATACGACAGCATGCTGGATGTGCCGACGCCGTGGGCTGATGGCGGGAATGGGCGTGGGAATTATCCCGTGTTGAATCCACTTGCAGTCGGTGGAATTTATGCTGGCACGTTATCAAATGGGAATTTGACAGCAGCAAGCGGAAGTGTCACTCAGCGGCCATCTACTATCGGAATTTCTAGCGGCTCATGGTACGCTGAAATGACTTTGGCTGGAACTGCAAACGGGAACAATTTTGGCATTGAGTTATCTGCTGGCATTTCAAATGGTGGATGGTCATGGGTTTATGACGGGTCAACATACGTAAACGGTTCTCGAACAGGCGTAGTGCTTTCATCGTGGTCGACAAATGCTACTTTGATGATTGCGGTAGACGTAACAAATGGCAAGCTGTATTTTGGACAAAACGGAACGTGGCTTGGGTCTGCAAACCCGTCTGCTGGAACGGGGGCAAATATCAGCTTCACTGCGGGTTCAGAAGTTGTCATTAGCTGCGGAGCTGGAACTGCAACATTCCACGCCAACTTCGGCCAACGCCCCTTCGCCTACACCCCGCCAACAGGCTTCAAGGCGCTGAACACGCAGAACTTGCCTGATGCGACGATCAAGAAGGGGAATCAGTATTTTGATGTAAACACTTGGAACGGAACTGGTGCAACGCAAAGCATCACAAACGGCGGCTTTCAACCTGATCTTGTCTGGGTAAAAAGTCGAAGCAACGTTGCGTATCACAACATTGTTGACGCTGTTCGTGGACTCGGTAACACCTTGTATTCAAATGCAACGGACGCTGAAACTTTCATCGCAAACCAAGTTACAACCCTTAACAGTAATGGGTTTACGCTTGGCGCTGATGCAAACGGTGGTACAAACTATTCTGGGCGCACCTATGTCGGCTGGCAATGGAAAGAAAGCGTCTCGGCTGGCTTTGACATCGTGACTTATACGGGCACTGGTGCGAATACTACGGTGGCGCACAGCCTCGGTGTGAAGCCAAGCCTAATCATCATCAAGCCTCGCAGCGCAGTAAACCCTTGGTCGGTATACCACGCCAGCATTGGGGCGACAAAGTATATGCTGCTGAACACAACGGACGCAGCAGCGACAAACGCAACCTTTATGAACAACACAGAGCCAACTTCGTCTGTGTTTTCGCTAGGCTCTGGCACATACGTCAACCAAAGCACAGTCACCCATGTCGCCTACCTTTTTGCCGAAGTCGCTGGCTTCTCGAAGCTCGGCAGCTACACGGGCAACGGGTCTGCTGATGGGCCGTTTGTGTATTGTGGGTTTAGGCCTAAATTCTTGTTGGTTAAGCGATCTGATTCACTAAGTGATTGGTATATGGTTGATACGTCTCGCGACACATACAACCTTGCAACTAAATCATTGTTTGCTGATTTATCAGATGCTGAAGGCACAATCTACGCAACCTTTGACACTCTTTCAAACGGCTTCAAGCTGCGTGGCTCAACTGCCAACAACATGAACGCCAGCGGCGGCACCTACATATTTGCTGCGTTCGCAGAGAACCCTTTTAAAAACTCCCTCGCCCGCTAAGGACTACAAACCATGTTTCAACTAAATGGACAACCCCTAGGCTTAGACACAGCCTTCACCACTGAAGACGGTACGCAGTACCCATCTAACTGGCTACGCTTTGCCTCACCAGAGGAGCGTGCTGCTATCGGCATTACCGAGGTAGCCGATGCTATGTCTTACGATGATCGCTTCTACTGGGGGCCAAACAACCCAAAGCAGCTCGAAGACGAAATCATCATTGCCGAGGAGGGCCAAGACTTTCCAACCTATGAGCAAAAAGGTCTGAAAACTCAATGGTCTACCCAGATCAAATACACCACCAACAAGCTGCTCTCCGCAACTGACTGGATGGTGATTCGTAAGGCCGAGCGAGATGTTGCAATTCCTGAATCAACGGTTGCTTATCGTGCTGCTGTGTTGGTTGAATGTGACCGCCTGCTGGCTGCTATTGATGGTGCTGCTGACGTTGAGGCGTTTATTGCTGTGGTGTCTAACCAAGATTGGCCAGCAGCATGACAGATACCATCTCCAAGACAGCCGCCGATCTTATGACGCACGAAGCAGTTTGCGCACAGCGCTACGAGACAATCAACCGATCGCTTGAGAATGGTCAGGCTCGAATGAACAAGATGGAGTATTTGATTTATGCCGTCTTGGCCGCCGTGCTTCTTGGCCCTGGTGCTGCTGCCGAGTTCTTCAAACGGCTGATCGGCCTGTGATGTGGGCCCAGAGTACCTCATCGCTTTGCAAGCGCTTCGAGGTGCTTGGGCTGGCATTCAGTATTGCTGTGACGCGCTCAATGGCGGCGCTGTTGAAATCCGTCAAGCAAAGAAAACAATCGAAGGTGGGGTCGCAAGTGCCAAAGCCATCTACAAAGAGGTCACTGGCATTTGGGACTGGGTTCTTGGGTTGCTTGGCAAACAGCCAGCAGCAAAAGCAGTGGCCATACCCGTTGCAGAACCCAGCCGAGAAGCAGAGGCCAGCTCTGCCAAAACCGTACAAACTAAAAAGCGCAAGTCAGAACCTGAGTACCTTGACGAAGATGCTATTGTTCAGCAATTCATTGAAGACCTCGGCGTCTGGTTCGATGCCTACCATGAGCTGAAAGCAATTGCAGACAAGGCATACATAGAGATTTTCAGCAAGGACGTGGTAGATCAGAAAGAGGTTTTGAAGCTCACGCAGTTGCAGGTAGAACTTGACAAGGCCTACCCAGACTTGATGAGCCAGATGACATCACGAGCACCGTGGCAGCTTGGGCCGATATGGTCTAGGTTCAACGAGATGCAGGACAAGGTAGCAGCGAAACAGGAGGCCCGTAGAGTACAAGAGAAAAGACAGAGAGCCAAGCGTGCTGCTGACGAGGCGCAACGGCGTAGTGATCAGATTGATCGCAACATGACGTGGTTCTGGTCGCTGATGACTGTGTTTTACTTTTGGGTCTTGATGGGGATGGTATGGGTAAGCAAGAATCAAATGCCTTGATATTCCTGTTGTCTCTGATCATTGGCATTTTGTTCGCGCTGTTTTTTTTGGCTTTGCTCGAGGCTGGCAAGTACAAGGGCAAGCTGGATCACAGCACGCGCGAGAATGACAGGGCGGCAATCGCATTGCGCGAGAGCCGTGAGAAATTGGAAAGATTATTAAAGGCGGTGAAAGCCACCGAGAAAGGTGAACAGTGAGATACGTTTTATTGATGATCGCTTTGGTCGCATCGGTTTTCATCTTTGGTGAAGATCGCTATCGCTACCCATGCCAGAACCCGCGCAACTGGGAAAACACCGAGTGCAAACCACCGATTTGCACCGTTGAAGGCACATGCCCAGACAAACTACTTCCACCTGAAATGTTACTGAAGGACGAAAAATGACATTCGCTGAAAAACTCAAAAAGATTCTGTGCATCATGCTTGGCATTGATGGCCAACCATTTATTCCAGAAGAGCGGATGACAGTCGAGCAGATCCAAGTTCGAGTCTGGGCAGTAGTGATTTTGACCATTGCATTTGTGTTTGCCTCAACCGTCTTGATTGCGATCATCTCGTTGATCTTTACCATCCAGCCAATGCTGCGTATGGCCCCCATTGACGCTATCTTTGCCAAGCAGGTGAACGATGCCATGCTGCTGTCTGGTGGCGTGCTGGGTGGTGTTGCTGGCATGACGTTCGTGAATGCTGGCGTGAACTACGTCTACAAGAAATTGACTGACGAAAATCCACAACCAAAGGCTGAAGACGATGCTGCGTAATCTAGGCATCTTCATCGCGTGCTTGCTGATGGCGTTCTTCGCTGGCAAGTACGACGAGCGCCAAGCGATCAAGGCTGAAGTCAATCGCATTGAATCGTCGATGCGCGATGAAGCCGCAGCAACCACAGCAAAACTTGAAAAGGAAAAACGAGATGCTCAAATCAAAGTTGATCAGCTTCGTGCTGATGTCGCTGCTGGCGCTGTCAGGCTGTCAGTCCGTGCCAGTTGCTCTTCCGGAGCTTCCGAAGGGAATCAGCAAGCGCGAGCCGAACTTGACCCAAAGACTGCTGACGACCTTATCGCCATCGCAGCAGACGGCGACCAAGCCATCATCGAATTAAATTCGTGCATTGATTTCTACAACAACCTCAGAGGTATTAAATGAAACTTAGCGAATATTTCACACTAGAAGAGGCGACGTACTCTGAAACCGCAATCCGCCTTGGAATCAACAATCAGCCAGACGCAAAGCAGCTTGAAAACATGAAGACTGTGGCTAACACTCACGCAGATCTTATTCGTCGCGAGCTTGGTCATCCAGTGCACATCAATTCATGGTTGCGCCTGCCAGACGTGAACGTAGCAGTTGGCGGGTCAAAGGTTTCGTCGCATATGGACGGATTCGCATTTGACATGACTTGCTCAGGCTACGGTGATACCTTGAAGGTAGCAAAAGCAATCGCAAAGATCTTCAGCGATCATGGCGTTAAGTTTGATCAGATCATTCACGAGTATGGCCGCTGGGTTCATGTATCAGGCGCTCCAGAAGGTAGATGCCAGCTGCTGACAATCTACCGTCCAGAGAACAAATACAAGACAGGACTGCTGTCTGAGACTGAATACCACGCGGCTTAATCTTCGTGTGTGTAAATGTTCCTTCTGACAAACCAGAAGAGAACAGCACCAGTCAAGCCTGCTGACGCAAAGATCAACCCGATCAAAGTCAGCAGGCTTTTTAGTTCTTCGCTCATGTGTTTCTCTCCATCAATGTGCGAATGATCTCTTTGGTGTAATTCATCCTATTTGGCGATGGCTCCATGTTGTAGTCTCGCAGGATCTCGATGATTTCGCTGTCAGCAATACCGCGCCATCCCTTTGGCTCTTTGTAGCCGACTTCTCTGTGTGGCACTGTTAGGCCAATTGGTTTTCGCATTTCTTCTCCAGTGTCTCTTTGGCGTATTCAAAACCAAGGTCGTAAGCGTTGCTCATGGCTGTTACTGTATTTTCATCGCAGCCAACGCCGCGAAGCATTTGGATTAGTTCTTCTTTGGTCATGTCTTACTCCTTAATACCGTGGGCGGCTTCGCAGTGCCGTATGCCGCTGATGAAGGCAGCGATTTCTTTTGCTTCACCAATGTCATAGCCAGCTTGTCGGCGCACAACAGACATCTGCTCTTTGTCCAGCGGCTTTATGTCACTCCGTGACGGGCGTTGTTGTGGTGTGGTGTAAAACGCCTCAATTGCTTCTCGTAAATTTTCGTCATCTAACGCGCCGTTATCAACAGCAAATTGAATAATTGATTCAAGATTCATTTCGTTTCTCTCTTTACGCAGTCTGGATAATCGCAGTATTGATATGAACAACTGCCGCACCCCTTTCTTGCTTGTTCTTTGTAATCCACAGGCTCACCCTGATCTTGCTTGGCTAGTGCTTCTTCTAGGACGATAATTCCGCCCTTGACGGCTATATGTGTGTTTACGCTACATTCTTCATCGTTCCATGCCGCTTTCAAAGCCTTAAGCGCCTGTTTCATTGCTTCTTTACTCATAGCGGTGCATCCTCTGTTTGTTGGCGTTGCTCTTGCGCGTATTGTTTAATTTGTTTAGCAGTCCAAGGAACTGCGCCTGTTGATGGTGGGAAAGGCCAGTTCATAAAGTTTCCTTTACTTGTGACCACCAGCTGCGCACCTCGCTTGGTTTGAAATAGACTTTCGATGTACCACTACCATTACTTTTCAGTTCAGGCTTTGGGCCGTTTCTGTATCGAATGTAATTGTTCAGCGTGTGCATTGATAAGCCAAGCTCTCTTGCTATCTCGGTGGCCGTAAGCAATGGTTCATGACGCTGCATTTTTTTCGGAAATACACCTACTCCTTGTTTTTTTATTGTCATACCTCATCATCCTTTTCAACAGGCTCAACGCCAGAGCCGTGGCATTTGCTACACGTAGCGCCGTCATACATTCCTTCACCAGACCCGCTGCACCATGAGCAGATTTCGTCTTCTGTGTCGTCGTCGTTCATAGCTGCACCTGCGTTGGCCATGGGCCGCGAATTTGGGTCATGCCTTGCGCTGGTAATTTGTTTATGCGAGCCTCAGTCTTGGTTGGTTTGATTCGCTCTCGAAAAACGATTGCATCTCCAGCTTCAACTTTTGGCTGGCCAGCATCTTCTGGTATTTTTGGCATCTTCACCATCTTGAAGATTGCTGTGTACGGGCCTTTTGAGACTCTAACCCAGCCACCAATGTAGACACCAAGTGGTCGCTTGTTCTTTAACACGCTACGGATCGCCTCGTAATCTGACTGAAGAATGTCGCACAAGTCGTGAATTGACAGGCCTTTTTTGTGCTTCATCAATGCTTCAACGATTGCTCTTGGGATGTCTTTGCGTTTCATCGCTCGACACCTTCCAGTCGATCTGCAACGAGCTTGGCGTAACCGGCAATATCAACCCAGCTGTCTGCGTAGTTCGGGTCGCCATTAACGATGCGGCCGATCTTGTGACAAATCATGTCGAGCGCCTCTCGTTGATCGTCATCAAGATGCCTTCCGTTGTTTGCTGCGTGCAAAAACACCACGCGCTTGAGGTCTTGTGTAACCTTTGCGTGGCCAGTGAACGTGCCGTAGCGTGAGCCGCGCTCAGTCAATGTTTCTACGATGTCAGTCATGCCGTCACCTCATCGCTTCGCTTCTGCTTGGCCAGCCACTCAGACACGTCATTGGCATCCCACACGACACGGTTGGATCCTGGCATCACGATGCGCGGTGGAAGCGTCTCTGGGCGGCGAGAAACATCAACCCGAACCGTCACTGGCGAGCGACCAAGGATCTCGGCTACATCTTTGATCTTCAATAGTTTTTGCATTTTCATCCTTTAATTGTGTTGCTGTGAAATAAGTATATCACGATTTGTTAAAGAAACAGACAAATTTTTTATTTTTTTCGAATCACTGCTTTATGAATGTGCCTTGCGGTGTGAGATAGCCTTTGCGATCCTTGATCTGCTGGTAAGCGCCTTCCAAACACTGAACCAAGTCAATGTCTTTGATCGCGCACACCATGATCAGAGTAACAACGATGTCACCAACGGCGTCCTTGATCTCATCCATGTCATCGCGGTTGATTGCATCGAGCAGCTCTGTAGTCTCTTCAAGCGTCTTGATTGCCTGAGATATAGCCGTGCCATTCTGGACGATCTTGCGAGCTTCTCCCCACTGAATCAGTTTCATTTCGACTTCTGAATAGCTCATGCTTTCACCCCAAATACATTGATGTCGGCCTTCAATTTGCCACGGCTGAGTTTTTGAATCTTCAGCTGCGCCATTGCAGGGATCTTTCCTCGTGAGCGCCAGTTGCTGATGCAAGGCTCGCACACACCGAGAACTTCGGCCAGCTTGCGCTGTGTTTTGTAGTGTTTTATTGCTTCATCTAAGTGCATGATGGTTCCTAATTGTTCACAGTTGTGATTGTAACACTCAAGGCTTTCAGCTCCTTGGGCTTCATTCGCAAGATGTCAGCGCGGGTGAAGCCGCAGGTCTGGTATGGGCCAAAGCCTGTTTTCACTTGAATGTCAGTCAGTTTGTCGAAGATCTCCTCTTGCAGCTTCTGCTTGGCCAGTCGTGCTTCTAGGATCTTCTCGGCTCTACCACGGCTCATGCCTTGCGCCATCAGGTCGTCAACAGTTTGCGCCTTGCCCTGCTGAAGCATCTTGGTCTTGCGCATTTGCTCGATCTGGGCCTGCTGGATTTCCTTGAGCTCGCCTTCGATGTGCTCAATCTTTCTGGCTTTGATTTCGTACACATGGCCGCAGTTTGGGCACACCGGCTGAGGTTCATGTATCGAGAAGCACTCTGGGCAGCACTTAACCTTGATATCATCTTCGTCATCCTCATCGGCCTTGCGCTTCTTTTTCTTGACGCCTTCCAGCGTCCAGTCGCGATCTTCATCTGGCAAACCATGGCGCATCACGTTGCCAGCGTGATCCAGCAGAATGGCCGTCTTGCCAGCAGCAGGTCGAAGTGCGCGACCCCAGCGTTGCAAGGCATTCACCAGCGACTGCGTCGGAGCCAAGTCAACCACGCAGTCGATCGTCACGTCTTGCTGGGCAATGCTGGCCAGGTCGAAGCCTTCACTCAGGATGTTGACGTTCGTAATGACCATGATCTTGCCGTTTGCAAAATCAATAATGGCTTTGTCGCGCTCGGCATCATCAGTTCCGCCGTCAATGTGAGCAGCAGGAATGCCGTTCTCATTGAACTCGGCAGCAACGTGCTTGCTGTGTTCGACAGAGACGCAGAAAATAGCCGTTTTAAGGCCGTTTGCGTGCTTTCGCCAGTGAGTGATGGCGTCACCCGTGATTTGCGGCTTATCGACCACCTCCTGCAAGTCTGAGGCGGCATAGTCACCCATGCGCGTCTTGACCGATGACACGTCGATCTGGTGCTGAGCTGTGAACACGCGATACGGCGACAGAAATCCGTTCTCGATAAGCCAACGCATTGGAGGCGCTTCGATGATGGTGTCTGCGTAACCGCCATGACCTTTGCCTAGTCCACGGCCATCAAGTCGCTGTGGCGACGCCGTGACAATCAGGCTGACGTTGCCAACAGCTGGCCCGTAGCGATCCATCACACGACCCCATGCGGTGTTTTGCACCACATGATGACCTTCATCCTGAATCACGATTGTCTTGGCTGGCTTTGCAATTCGCTTTGACAATCTTGCAATTGCGCCGTCGATTGAATCGAACCGGCCAACGATCGTCTGCACAGATCCAACCATGGTTGATGATGTTGTATCGACGAATGATTTGCCAAATGCTTTGAACTGCGCGATCTTGATTGCGCGAACCAATGCAGGTGCGGCTATGACGTTGTGCGGCAAAGCAAATCTGGCCAGAGATAGACTGATCTGACGAATGATTTCCTTGCGGTGCGCAGCAATCAGGATCGCGTTGTTTTTGTCAGCGGCGTTCTTTGCGATGTAGCTAAACATCACAGTCTTGCCAGCTCCGGTTGCGGCCACCAGCAATGGGCACTTGTAGCCATCAGCAAACGACTTGCGAACTTCGTTGACAACATCCTGTTGGTACGGTCGTAGTGTGATGGTCACTTCGGCTGCTCCGACAATTTATTGCCACGCTTGTTTACGCAGACAATTTTTCCTGAGTCAGTGACAACGAACCAAGCATTCGGCCCACCGATTTTCTTGCACGCTTGGTAAGCCTCGATCTTGTCTGGCTTCGTGCTGAAATAAAAAGGCTTAGGCTCAAATGCGTGACCGTCGAGCATATAAGAGCAGCTCAGGATGATTGCGATTGCTAGGGCGTATAGCCAGTTTTTGATCATGATTCCCTCGCTTTCAGCATGGCGTCGGCAACGCGATAAGACCACGCGGCCAGTTGGTCGGGCAGGTCTGAATCGGCCTCAATATCAAGCACGTTGGCCATCATCAAAGCCTTGGCCGCAAAGTAGTCGCGCAGGGTCATGCCTTTCCACTGTATGTATGGCGATCCATGCGTGTGCATTTCAGTAAATGGAAATGCTGGTGATTGGTTTTCTTGTGTCATTTTTTATCCTTTAATTCTTCCAGCACGTTGGTGCTGATGCAGAAAAAATACGAGATGAACGATTCATCTCCTGTGTTGCAATTCGCTCAGAGATGCGAAGGCACTCAAGGTATACCTCTCGGTTTTTGCTATTTGTATATAGGTGATATGACAAGATTGAAATCACCGTCAGAAATATAGACACTCCGACCACTAAAAATTCGTAGAAACTTCTGCTCATTGCTTTTCTCCTGTTGCTTTGGCTATGGCGGCGCGCAATCGCTCAAAAATTACGTCTGGCGTTCTGTCCTTGCGGCAAATGTCGTATGAATCAATCAGGAGTTTTGCCGACTCAAGCAGATCAGGCGCTGCGGCGATTAGGCGGGCGTTGGCTTCCGTATCAATGTTGGTGCATACCTCTGGTATCCAGTAGGCAGTGCTACCGTAGTCAAACCCGCTGGTGCGCTTGTATTGCCATGGGACTGGTGTGTGTTTACTCATAAATTTCTCCTTCAGAAAAACCAAATATATCACACCTGTGAAGTTTTGCAAGAAATATTTTTAAATTATTTTTTCACAAGCGTGAAGTTCTGTGATACACTGATTGCTCATCAACAACGAAAGTAAGTCGTGAACTACATCACCACAACCCTCAGCAACGAGGAATATCATGCAATGGATGGCATCTCAAGCAGCCACTTCAAAGTAATGGAACGCTCTGCGCTTCACTACTATCAAGCCTACGTGAATCCAGAGCGTGAAAAGAAAGAAGCAACAGCAGCAATGCTGACTGGCACTGCTTGGCACACCGCGCTTTTTGAGCCGCAGAACTTTCGCAAGGACTTCATTGAAGTGCCAGAAGGTATTGACCGTCGCACCAAAGAAGGCAAGCAGTTGTTTGCTGACATTGAGGCCAAAGGTCAAACGCCATTCAAGCCTAACGAGTATCGCGAGATTCTGAAGATGGCAGAGCTGGCCAGTGCCCATCCAGTCATGTCAATGCTTCTCACTCACGAGAACTGCATCATCGAGAATTCAATCTTCATCACAGACGAAGAAACTTCGCTCACACTGAAGATTCGCCCAGACTTGGCCATCATGCCTTGCGAGCAATTTCCAAACGGATTGATTCTGGATGGCAAGACCACGCAGGACGCGTCACCACACGAGTTCGGACGTTCGTATTGGAATCTCGACTACCACTACCAAGCGGCGTTCTACTGCGATGTGTGGCAACGATTCTGGCGCACCAACGATCGTCCGCCGTTCCTGTATTTCTGCCAAGAGAAAGATGCGCCATACGCTACGGCCATGTACTCGGCTCCATCAAAGATGATCGACTACGGCCACAAGCGTTACCGCGAACAGCTTGCGAAGATCGTCGAATGTCATCGCAAGCAAGAGTGGCCAAGCTACTCGAAAGAAATCACAAATCTGTCGTTACCAGTTTGGGCTGAAAAGGAGATTGACGGTGTCTAACAAAGATCACATGAACTACAAAGACGGTCACTTCAACTGTCATGCTTGCGGCGCAAAACAAGCCGTGAAGTTTCCGATTGAAGTGAGCGAGTACACATTGGCGATGAAGAAATTCATCAATGCTCATGGCGACTGCAAAACCAAAGAGGTGAAGCATGAAGAAAAACGTGATTGAGCTTGGCAAGGTCTACTCGCCACGCAAGCCAAATGCACGAAGCACACACCGCCGAGTGGTTGCTGTGCACAACGGGTTTGTTTCGTATTCGGATGGTGGCGATCTGAATAAATTTTGCTCTGAGAAATCGTTTCGACGGGCTGTTGTTTTTACTAAGGATTAAAAATGAGTTTTGAAGTACGCAAAGCACAGCGCCAAGGCGCACGTTTATTGATTCAACTGTCTGGCGTGTCTGGCTCTGGCAAGACATACACAGCGTTGCAGTTGGCTTACGGTCTGGCCGGTAATGATGCAAACAAAATCGTTCTCATCGACACCGAGAACCGCCGTGGCTCACTGTACGCAAACGCACTGCCACAGCCGTTCAACATCATCGACTTCTATTCACCATTCAGCCCAGATCGCTACATTGCAGCAATCGAAGCTGCGTGCAATGCTGGCGCTGAAGTGATCGTGATCGACTCAGTAACGCACGAGTGGGAGTCAGAGGGCGGTTGCGAATGGATCGCAAACCAATCACGCTTTCCAGATTGGAAGACGGCGAAGAAACTGCACAAGCGTTTCATGACGTATATGCTCCAGTGCCCTGCTCACATCATTGCTTGCACTCGCGCTCGTGAGAAGGTCGATTTCTCGAATCCGAAAGAGCCAATCAAACTTGGTATTCAGCCGATTCAAGAGAAGAACTTCTCATACGAAGCCACTGTAAGTTTGATGATGCAGAATCAAGGATATTCACAAGACGTGTTGAAGTGCCCAGCTGAATTGCAAGGCATTCTCGGTCGCGGTCAAGGCTACATCACATCGGAAGATGGTATGTCGCTGCGTAACTGGGTAGACGGCGCTGAGAAGGTTGATCCTAAGATTGAACATTACCGTGGATTGATCTTGAACTCGACAGAGGGCGGTATGGAATCGCTGAAGGCTCAGTGGTCACAGACTCCTGCTGACATCCAGAAGGTGCTCGGCAAAGCGTTTTTGGATTCTGCAAAAGCATCTGCTAAAGCCTTCGACGACCAGCGAGCATTTGGCACTGCGAATGAAGATGAGAGCATCGCTTCACTGAATGCACTCGCTGGCCAGCAGGTAAACAATCAGTTTGCAGCTAAACCACAACCAGAGCAACAGCCACAATCACAACCAGAGAAAGCAGACGATGACGAACCAATGTTTTGATCATCGAGCAGTCAAGGTCAACTTCGTGCTTGGTATCGACGAGATCAATTTGATTCTCGAAGGATTAAAAACCAGAGATCCAGCACAGGCGAAGCCACTGTTCGAGATGATGAGAAACGCGGCGATTGAAGAGATCAAAGCCGCACAAGAAACACACAATTTATCAATGAAGGAGTTAGAAAATGGCGTCAGTAAATAAAGTTATTTTGATGGGCAACGCAGGTCGCGATGCTGAGGTTCGTTATCTTGCAGATGGAAAAGCCGTTGCTAACGTAAGCATCGCAACGTCGATTAAACGTAAAGACAAGGCGACGGGTGAGATCATTGAAGACACGCAGTGGCATCGAGTGACGTTCTACGATCGTCTGGCTGAGATTGCTGGCGAGTACGTCACCAAGGGTAAATCAATCTACGTCGAAGGTCGCATTAAATACGGCGTTTACACAGACAAGAATACTGGCGTTGAGAAGAACACGGTTGACATCGTTGCTACTGAATTGCAATTGCTTGGCAGCAAGCCTGACAACGCTGGTCAGCAACAGCAAGCGCGTCCTGCTGCGGCTCCGGCTCAGCGTCCACCAGCTCCACCAGCTCAGCGCGGTGGATTTGACGATATGAGCGACGATATCCCATTTTAGAATGGTGTATACTTGACATACCTTTTTAACTGGAGGCTTTATGAAGGTATGTTCAAGTTGCAATGTTGAAAAAAATCTATCAGATTTTTACAAAATGGAAAGAATGAAGGATGGCCATCTAAACAAGTGCAAAGAGTGCGTTAAATCTCGCGTGAAAAAACACAGAGATGAAAACATCGAATCAATTAGAAGCTATGACAAAACCAGATCTAGGCTTCAGCATAGAGTAATTGCGAGAGCTGAGTATGCGAAGACAGATGCTGGGAAGGTAGCTATTGCGAAAGCAAAATCTAATTACAGGGATAGAAACCCAATGATTCGAGCTTCACACGTAATTGTTGGTAACGCAGTAAGAGATGGTCGCTTGAAAAAGCCATCAATATGCTCATGCTGCGGGTCAAGTAAAAACATAGAAGGACATCACGATGATTACACAAGACCGCTAGATGTTAGATGGCTGTGCTCGAAGTGCCACAAAGATTGGCACAAAAATCACGAGCCAATCTACAAATAAAAAAATGCCGCAGGTTTTAGTCTGCGGCATTTAACGTCCCTTGGAGAAACGGCAACTTACGGTTGAAATTCTACTGGAGTTGCCGTGTTAAAAGAAAAAAATATTCAAAATGCTTCACTACTTGCAATCGGTTCTGATCCAGACGTTTTGGCAATGCGACTTCAATCGGGCGTCTTTCGCTCAATGGATGATCCAAGTCGAATCGTTAAAGTCGGAACGCCAGGCGTCTCAGACTCGATCGCGATTGTCAAAGTCGTCATCACGCCAGACATGGTTGGAAAGACTGTTGCAGTCTGCGCAGCCGCAGAGTTCAAAACACTCAAAGGCAAGCAGCGAGATGCGCAAGTCAAGTGGGAGCAAGCGTTTCAAAAGCGGGGTGGCCGGTATCGTCTTATCAGGTCGCCACAACAGATGAAGGAGTTTATTGATGAAGTCAAAACAAACCCATGGTGTGACTGAGTGGTTTCCATCCAGTATTAAGCCTGTGCGTGCTGGTGTTTACGAAGTTCACACACCGAATTGCTTGGCAAATCGCTATGCGTACTATGACAAGAAAGGATGGAGATTGTGCGCATCGACAAAGCGGGAAGCGGAAGCTGAGAAATTCATATACGAGATGCGCTGCTCAAGCATGGTTTTGCCAAGATCTGAATGGCGCGGCCTATCTCAGGAGTCAAAGCCATGAGTTCACACGAATGCAATGAAGAGCTCGTGCTCAAAGACTTGGCTGGCCACGAGATGCAAATCATCAGGGACGACGGATCGCACCGCCATATCTGCTTTCGTCGCCCAAATACAAGGGACTGCTGGTTTGACCTGATCACATGGCCAGGCGTGATGTGCATCACCGGAGACATGGGCACTTATGTGTTCAGCCGCCTTCACGACATGTTTGAGTTCTTCCGCACGGATCGCGCATACGCGCATCGCAAAGGCAAAAAGCTTGGTATCAACCCACAGTACTGGTCTGAGAAGCTTCAGGCTCACGACGGATTCGAAGAGTTCCGCGAGGAGCGATTCCGCGAAAACGTCAAGCACGCGTTTGATATGTGGGTTGAGTCAGAAGGCCCAGCAGACGGCGAAGCCGAGCCTGATGAAATCGCCGAGTTCACCGCGCTAAAGAATGCACTGTGGGCTGAGATCGAAGACGAGGTCTTGTGCAACGCAAGCGAGCAAGAGATCCGCGCCATTGACGGTGCGCTGGCATTTGACAGCGACGTGACCGACTTCAATCTTGACAACGCATGGGAGTGGCGATGCAAGGAGTTCAAGTTCCATTTCATCTGGTGCTGCTACGCAATCGCATGGGGCATTCAGCTGTACGACGAAACCAAATCCTATCCAACAAGCCATGAGCAACAAAACCCATGCAGCTGAAGCAGAGCTACTGAAGTTTCTAGAGAGGCGTAGCAATACGTCTTTCTATGTCTTCAGAGTCGTGCAATGGCTGAAAGAAAAATACCCAGATTCGCACGCGAAGTTGTTGCCGAAACTGCGTGTCATTTATAAGGAGAAGCGGAATGCAGAGAGATGAAATCATTGAGATGGCTAGAGAGGCAGGTGCGCTAAAGGTCTTCCGTATGCCGAACCAATTTAAGCTATCTGGAAATGCCGCACTTGAAGCCTTTGCAAAGCTAGTAGAAGAAAAAACAAGAAAAGAGTTGCGCGAGGAAATCATTTACACATGGGTTCCACCTCATTTTGTTGATCTTGCTGTTAAAGAGGAGCGTGAGGAGTGTGCAAAGCTATGCGACACGGCGCATCCAAACACACTACCTGCAATGCTTGGTATGCAGATTCGAGCTAGGGGTCAAGAATGACAACGCAAATCGACAGCACGGGTAAAGCAGCCGTAGATCACAACTACTTCTGGCAACCGATTGAAACCTGCCCACGCGGAGCCAAGGTGCAACTGCTCGGCAAAGGCGGAGTGGCCATGTACGGTGAATATCACGGCAAGGGCGACTTCTACACGCACTGGGCTCCGCTGCCTAAGCTGAAGAAAGATTAAAAAATGAACTGGTTAAAAAAGTTCGCAAAAATTAGGCTTCGCTCGTGCAAACACGAGTTCTATCTTGATGATCTAAAGCGAACTAAAATTCCAGAGCCAGAGCGACCTGCGAATGGAGATGGATATGAAGCACACATCAAATGGCATAGAGAAATCTACACTCATCCATCCTATACGGAGCGTGTTGAGTGGGCTTGTTTTAAGTGTGGGCAGATATTCAGGGCGCACTGTGGACTGGACATATCACCAAGCAAAGGTGATGTAAGAAAACGTACAGATTCACAAGTGTGATATAGTTTTTATGACACGGCTAGGCTGATCCCCGAAAAGAGGCTTTGACCACCTCCTGCCCTCTGTCTTCTTTTACGGTCTGGTTCGCAAGGTCAAACGATGAAATCCGCAATAGCAAAAACATTTAAGTCTCTGTTCACTCGGCATCAAGCCATTGAGATCCGAATCAAAACCAAGCAAGGTATGTCCGGATGGTTTTTCGGCAAGAACAGCAGCAAAGAAATTCTGAGTCTGATTGAAAGACACGATGGAAACGCCGATGCGATCTATGTGACACTCAATCCAATCAAGCCTGAAGCGTTATCTCGCACTGGAGAGCAGCGATCTGCGCTTACCAAGGACGCTGACATTGATCGTCGGTACTTCATTCTGGTTGACGTTGATCCAGTCCGTCCTGCTGATGTGTCTAGCAGTGAAGAGGAGAAGCAAAAGTCGCTTGAGATGCTCAACCAGATTGAGATTTACCTCACGGCCAGTGGATTTCCGAAGCCTTCAATGGCAGACTCAGGCAACGGTTACCACCTGCTCTATTCATGCGACATGGAGAACAGCGAGGAATCAACCAAGCTGGTTCGTGCCTTCTTGAATGAGCTGAGCAACAAATTCAGCGATGAGCACGCCAAGGTTGACACCGTGGTTTACAACGCCGCACGAATCGTCAAACTGTATGGAACCATCGCCAAGAAGGGCGAGGAAACGGATGAGCGTCCACATCGCCGCTCGATGCTGCTATCGGCAGGCTCATCTGATGAGCTTGTGACGCCTGAGATGCTGCGTGCTTTTGCTGCGGTTCCAGTTACGGAGGAGCCAAAGAAAAAAACAGCAGCCACAGCCCACATTGCTGGCGCTTCAAACATGAAGTACGTGCTCACGGCGTTGCAGGATGCTGTCAACAAGGTTCAAAACGCACCTTCAGGCGAGCGCAACAACACGCTTAACAACGAAGCCTTCAGCATTGCCCAGTTCATCGGCTCTGGCCAGCTCAGCGAGCCTATGGCATGGCACGCACTGTCGGATGCTGCCGAGGTGAACGGTTTAGACACCAACGAGATCGACGCAACGCTGCACAGCGCGTTCTCAAAAGGCAAACTGAAGCCGAGATATGCACCGGAGGCAAAACAGCGCTCTGTGGCTGCTCCATCAGCTGCCAGACCGCCAGAAACAATCGACCCAGACACAGGAGAGATCGTCCAGCAGTCTGACGAACCAAAGAAATACCACGCGCTGTCTCAAGAGGCTTGGGAAGAGTTCAATTCGCAGTGGGTCTACATCGAGTCATCCAAGACGTTCATCCACCTGAAAACCATGCGACAGCTCACCGTGGATGCGTTCAACATGACGCACGCAGCTCTGTTTGCGTCGTATATGCCTGCCGAGGCTGGCAAGAAGCCAAACGCGGCTCTGTACCTGATGAAAGACCAAGCCGGTGCAGCCGTGCACAACACGATGTATCTGCCAACAATGTGGAACGGCAACCCGATCTTCGAGATCGACGGCATCCGATACCTCAATACGTATAACGAGATCGGCACACCAAAGATCGACGAAAACTGGCAGCAGCACGACGCATGGCAGATCTGCCTGAATCACCTGAAGACCATATTGCCGAACGACTGGATGGATGTGCTCATGTTTATGGCGCACAACGTCCAATACCCTGGCAAGAAGATCCTATGGGCTCCGATCATTGTCGGCATCCAAGGTGACGGAAAAACTGTTTTGGCCAAGATCATGGCCGCAGCCATGGGTGCGAAGAACACCAAGGTCGTCGGCCTGCAAGCCACGCGCTCAGAGTTCAACTCATGGGCCGAGGGTAGCTGTCTGGCTGTGTTCGAGGAGATCCGTGCGCCTGGCCATTCTCGCCACGACTTCATGAATAAACTCAAAGAGCTGATCACAAACGATGTGATCGACGTGGTGGCCAAAGGGCGCGACGGCCGCAACGTGGTCAACACCCAGAATTACATGGCGCTGAGCAACTTCAGGGACGCGCTGGCCATTGACGAGCATGACCGACGCTGGGGTGTGTTTTTCACCAAGTTCAAAGACCGCGCGGAGGTCGTTGCAACTTTTGATCAGGACTACTGGTCAAAGCTCAACGACTACGCAATTAAGGGTTTTCCCTCGGTTTTACGCGGGTGGCTTATGAGCATTGATCTGGCCAGCTTTGATCGCAACGCTGGGCCGAAGATGACGGACGCCAAGATGCTGATGGCGAAGAACAGCATGAATGAGAACACGCAATCCATTCAGGAGGCCATCGAAATCGGCGGAAGAGGGGTGAGTCACCAGATTGTTTCAACGAAGTGCCTGAATGACATCCTGATCAATCTGGAGCGATCCAGCATTAACACCAGTCGGATGTCTCACGCCCTCCAGTCACTCAAGTTTAAGAACGCTGGAGTCGTTAAATGGGAAGGATGGCCGCACAGGGTTTGGGTGCAAGAGGACATCGAGCTCAAGGGTGGAAGCAAGGACACGGATATGCTTCGACAGATGCTTGTTGACACAACTTGGTAACAAGCAGGTAACAAGTAGGTAACAAGTTGAAAATCACTTGTTACCTCTTGGAACCCGCATAAACACTAGCTTTTCTCTAAAAAGGTAACAAGTAACAAGTAATATGAGAGTGGCAGAGAGAAAATATATAAACAGCGCCACAGCGCAGCGCCACAAAACTGGGGCCGGAGTTGCGCAAACTTGTTACCTGTTACCTTTTGGCAAGAAACCCAGTAACCATGCGGGTTTGCGCAGGTAACGAGTTTTTAAGCTACTCGTTACCTTCTGACACGAAACTTACAATGTGAAGAAAAACGCTGACTGGAAACTTACATGAGCCGCCACACGCATCTGTACCAAAACAACGCTTGGAAAGACCTTCGGCGCAACCAATTGCAGAAGCAGCCGCTTTGCGAGTTCTGCCTGGCTCGCGGAATCATCACCATGGCGACCGTGTGCGATCACATCGAACCGCATCGGGGTGATCTGGATAAATTTTGGAGTGGCCCCTATCAAAGCCTATGCGCTCAATGTCACAGTACCGACAAGCAGAGAATCGAAAACGGCTCAGATGCAAAGCCGTTTGTTGGATTGGATGGTTGGCCAGTTTGAGAAATCGGCTGGAAATATTTTTCTCGCTGGGAATCAGAGTCGTTTTTTCTCCAAAAAATCCACCGGAGGGGGTCTAGGCACGTAAAAATGGCCGTGAAACTGACAAACCTGACAAACCTTACAATACTTACGTGAAACATTTGTGTTTCACGGCGAGAAAAGTTTTGCAAACCGTCTCTAAGTGCTTGATTCACATAGGATTTTATGAATCCTACTTTTACACCGTGCAACAAACACTCAAACCGTATGCACCGCGCCGCGCTACCGACGCGCCCTTGAATCAGTCACCGCGCCGCCGTATCGGTTAACCCGTCGCCGCTTCGCATACGCCGCGCCGTGATTCGTCGCCCGATTCGTCGCCGCGTGGTGCATTACTGATTAGCCACGCCGCGCGGGTTCAATCAGTACCCGCCGCGCGTCATTCATGCACCCAGCACGCGCCGCCGTAAACCCAGCAAAACGCCGCCCACGGGCCGCGCTTCATTCATTCATTGCCGAGCATACAAAACGAAAAACGAAGCGCCCACGGGCCGTTTTTACGGTGTAAGCGCTTACTAACTTAGCAGCTTAAAAAAAACGCGGAGAGCTCCGCGCCTTTTTTAAAATGCAGAATCAGTCAAACGAATCAAGCAAAACCCAAAACTCCGCCGCCGTGCATACGCTATAACGCGCGGGGGTTTCTAGCGTTACGCAGTACAAAAGGCCGTTTTCATCAATTGAATTGATTTTTTGCAGCGCCTGGCCTTGCGTCGTTATAACGCCGATATTTCCTTTTTCCATGGTTTACCCCTTTGCAAAGTTTGCGACAAAATCAAAATTTGGGTGCAACTCTTTGGCCCTTGCCACTGCCTCTTTGCACGTGGGCGAAGCGTTTGTGGCCGCAAAGAAAATCAAGCCGCCTTTGTGGGCGCTATCTTGCACGTTTGAATTTTGTTTAACCCAAAGATAAATTTTTCGTTTGTATACCTTGAAACCCGTTTTCATGCTTTGCCCCTTTTTAGTGTTCAATTTGAACGGCGACGGCTTCGCCCGATAGCTTGCCAATATATAACGTGCCACTATTGGAAAAAATGCAGCAATACACCCGCCGCCACTTGCCCGCGTATTGCACCATATAGCGCGTGGGTATCTTGCGCCCGTAACCCGTGGAGGTGTAAGACAATCCGCGCTCTTGCCACGGTAGCGGCTTTTCTTTGACCGTTACCCGCTCCGTTAAAAAGGGGCCGTTTTCCCCGCCTTTGTGTTGCAAATATGCTTGCATTGTTTACCCCTTGAATTGTTTATTGATAGCCCGCGCCGCTTCTTTGTCTACAAAAAAGAGCCAGTTTATTGTTTTGTCTATCGTGGCAAAGCTGCGAAGCTCTTTTGTGTCTTCATTAGACAAAAGAAAACCGCCCACGCCTTGCCAAAAATGCCACTTGCCAAAAATTGTGGGTTTCATACTTGCGCCCCTTTGGAAAGCTGCCGCGCTTGCGCGTCATAAAAGCGGCGGGCTTTTGCAAGCGTATGGAAACACTCCCAACAAACCCGCTTGCGCTCTTGATAATCAAAGGCTTTGACGTGATAAATGCCACTATCGCCCCAAAGTTGCACGCGGGCGGCGGCGGTTTCTTTTTCTTCTATGTAACCGCAAGCCAAAGCGTAAGGCGTAAGCCGCCCCGCCTTTGTTTTAAATTTATCCATTTTTAGCCCCTTTGTGTTGCGCTTTGAACATTGCCACGGCTTCACGTTTTGTATATCCCATGTATTGCATGGAAACCAGATAGCCGCCCACGATAGCGGAAACCCGCCACGCCCCGTGCATTGTTTTTTCAGTTGATACCGTCATTTTTTACCCCTTTTGAAAAATAAACTCTAAACAATCCCCCGCAAGCGCAAAGCCTTGCGCGTCATGCCATGCCGTAAAAAACGGGGTTTCACTTACACCCACGCAAGCGCCCGGCTTTTCGTTTTCTAGCCACGCCGCAAGCTCCGCGCTTTCTCTATCTTCTAGGCCGCTTTTGTCGCCGTTTATCAACGGGCAAGCCCAAAAAGCGGGGAGCGTATAGGTAACGGTTTTAATTTTTGCCATGTTGCACCCCTTAAACAATCAAAAGCGGGCCTTTTGCCCCCGCCGCCCTTGCGATAGCTTTAAGGGCGGTTTCCATGCTGCTATAACCGCAAGCGGATATATGGGCCACGCGCTTAAAGTTTGCGCGTTCTTTGTCATTGCTCCGCGCATAATTAGAGCCGTATAACGTAACGCCCGCGCTATTTATGGCGCTTTGCAAGGCGGCGCTTTCTTTGTGGTAACCGTAACCGCCCGCCGTACCGTGGCCCGCGCAATACTCCGCGCCATGCACCCATAAAGAGCAATAAACATTGCTTGCGGAGCTTGAACGGCCCATATAAAACCGCGCTTCTACAATGGGCGCAAGCTCTTTGCCACGCTTTCCCACGACAATCATGCGAAGCGTTGTTTCCTTTTCGCCGCCGTAATTTTTGCCGTTTTGATTGTGCAAGCCGTTAAATTTTGCCCGCATAGATAATTTTTCCATGTTGCGCCCCTTACTTAGTCAAAACGTCAAAATACGCAAGCATCAAGGCGACGCCCACGACGAAGAAAACGGCGGAGGCCGTAACCTTGAAAATAAAATCTACCGCTTTGCACTCTTTTTCAGTCATAAAAAACCCCTGGATTTTGCGCCGCAACCTTTGCACCGCTTGAATTTATTATACATGAATTTTAACATTTCGCAACAAAAACCACTAGGACAAACCCTATATTTTGAAAATATTTTTCACGCCGTCACCGTGCTGGGTTGCCACTTACCGCGCCGCCGTTGATTTTTACAATTACCGCCGCGCGGCTTTTCGCTTTTCGCTTCGCCGCCGTGCACGCTTCGCCGTTTTCCACGCGCCGCCGCGCATACTTTTCACGCCGCGCCGCGACGTTTTTCCCGTCGTTTTCACCCGCCGCGCCGCCGCGCCGCCGTGGGGGTGTATCCAAAGTCGCCGCGCCGACCGCGAAACATCGGCCGGTGCCATTTGATTTATTGCGAACCGTGATTTTTGGGGGCATAATCTTCACAAAGGAAAAGTTATGGCGACCAAAAAAGCACCCTCAAACACGGCTCAATCGGCAGTAAAAGCCATGCTTAATGCGGCATTGCCAGAGTTCGAGTGTCCGGCCCATGTGAAGTTGCGTCCCAAAGACCAACCGTTCTGGTCGGCTATCATGTCCTCCCGCGCGCGCGAGGAGTGGGCCAAGATTGACTTCGTTGTGGCTGCTCAGCTGGCCCGTTGCCAAGCAGACATCGAATATGAAACTGAGATTTTGGAAAGTGAAGGCTCAGTCATCGAAAACTTCCGCGGCACACCGGTGATGAACCCGCGCCATTCAGTTTTGGAACAGCTGGCACGCAAAGAATTAGCACTCATGCGATCACTCGGCTTGACTGGTTCTGCGTCACGCGGCAACAAAGAAGATGTCGAGAAAGCTCGCAAGGTTCAACGACAGGCCGCGGCCGCTCGCGATGAACTGCAAGAAGATGACTTGCTGGCGAGCTGATGGCAACGAAAAAACCAAAGAAGATGACTCGTGGTGAGCGTGTCATCGAGTTCATTCAGAAGTATTGCCGCGCACCAGAGGGTGAGCACGTTGGCAAGCCGATCGTGCTTGTTGAGTTTCAGCGCAAATTCATCCTTGACATCTACGACAACAAGCATGGAACACGCCGAGCGTTTCTGAGTATCGGCCGTAAGAACGGAAAAACAGCGCTGATCGCTGGCATATTGCTTGCTCATATTGCAGGGCCGGAGGCAACACTCAACAGCCAGATCATCTCCGGCGCGTTGAGCCGCGAGCAGGCTGCTGTCGTGTTTGCACTGGCCAGCAAGATGATCCAGATGTCACCAGAGTTGACGCGTGTGACACGCATCGTTCCATCATCCAAGCGAATTCTCGGACTGGCACGCAACGTCGAGTTCCGCGCACTATCGGCAGACGGCCGCACCGCTCACGGTCTGTCACCAATTCTGGCAATTCTTGACGAAACTGGTCAAGTAAGAGGGCCGCAGTCAGATTTCATCGACGCGATCACCACCGCGCAGGGTGCACACAAAGATCCGCTGCTGATTTGCATCAGCACACAGGCTCCAAACGATAACGATTTGCTGTCAATTTGGCTTGACGATGCGCAGGAAAGCAAAGATCCGCGCATCGTTTGCCACGTCTACGAGGCTCCAAAAGAATTGGACATCATGGATCGCGCTGGCTGGAAGTCAGCAAACCCTGCGATTGGCGTGTTTCGCAGCCTAAAAGACGTGGAAGAACAGGCCGAAAGAGCGCAAAGAATGCCAAGTTTTGAGCCAACTTTCCGCAATTTGGTGCTAAACCAGCGCGTCGAGATGGCAGCGCCGTTCATATCCAAGGGTGTTTGGCTGCTCAACAGCATGGAAGCCGATGATTCGGTGTTTTACCGCGTGCCGGTGTACGTCGGCCTCGATCTATCGGCCAAGAATGACTTGACCGCGATGGTGGCCATTGCCTTCGAGGAGAAGTGGCACGTCAAGCCTATTTTTTGGACGCCGGAGAAGGGTTTGCGTGACCGTGCGAAGCGTGACCGCGCACCATACGACATCTGGGCAGACCAAGGCTTCATCCGAGCTCTACCGAGCGCGTCGATCGAGTACGACGCAGTGGCACGCGAGATCGTCGAAGCACTGGACGGCATGAACGTAGTGGCCGTGGCCTATGACCGCTGGCGCTTCGATCTGCTCAAGAAAGAGTTTGACAATCTGGGCGGCGAATTGCCGCTGCAACCGTTTGGCCAGGGATTCAAAGACATGGCTCCGGCGATCGACTCATTGGAGACGATCTTGCTGAATGAAAAAATGGCTCACTCTGCGCATCCAGTTTTGACTATGTGTATGGCAAATGCTAAGATCGAGCAAGATGCAGCCGGAAACCGCAAGCTGAATAAGCAAAAAGCGACCGGCCGCATTGACGGCGCGGTTGCATTGGCGATGGCCGTAGGTGTAACCCCCCAGACAAGCACGGAAGGGGATTTCGATGGCTTTCTGTCTAATCCGGTGACGTTCAAATGAGTCTATTTTCCAGCTTCTCAAATTGGGTGATGGGCGGTTTGCGCCGATCCAAAGGCATCCAATACTCTACGCCGTCCAGCTACTCTGAAGACGCAGCTTCCACTGTCACGTATGACAGCGCGATGCAACTCTCAGCGGTTTGGGCTTGTGTCAAATTACTCTCTGAGACTGTCGCATCACTGCCTCTGACGATATACAAGAAGACGCCAGACGGCCGAGTTGTGCACGAAACTCACGCCTTGACCACGCTTTTCAATGGAAAAGTGAACCGATACCAGACGAAAATTGAGTTCTTCGAGACGGTCATGCTGAATTTGATCGTGAACGGCAACGCATACTGCGTTATCGAGCGCGTCGGTGGCCGAATCATCAGTTTGCTGCCAATTATGTCTGCGCAGGTCGAGCCGATGATGCTTGACGATGGCGCGATGGTCTACAACTACCAGAACGATCAGGGCATGGCCGTGTTCGCCGCTGAAAACATCTGGCACTTGAAACTGATGGGCAACGGCACGATCGGTATGTCGCCTTTGGCTTACCAGCGCAACTCACTCGGCATCGCGCAGGCCGCAGAAGGTGCTGTAACTAAGATTTACCGCAACGGTGCGAAGCCCTCCGGCGTTTTGAGCATTGACCGAATGCTGACTCCAGAGCAGCGCGAGAAAGTTCGAGCTAACTTCAACACTTTGACCACCAGCACCGATGATCGCTTGATGGTTCTCGAAGGCGGAATGAAGTTTGATTCAGTTTCGTTGTCACCACAGGACATTGAATTGCTGGACAGCCGTAAATTCCAGATCGCCGAGATCTGCCGCTGGTACGGAGTGCCTTCTGTGATGGTGAACGACTCCTCTGGCACGAGCGTCTGGGGTTCGGGTATCGAGCAGGTCATGCAAGGCTTCTACAAGCTGTCACTGCGACCATTGCTTGAGAAGATCGAAGCCAGCATTTTGGTGAACTTGATGACGGCCTCTGAGCGTGACCGCATGGATGTTGCGTTTGATTTTGACGCCCTGTTGCGTGCTGACGCGAAGTCTCGCTATGAGTCGTACCGCGTCGCGATCACCAATGGCTTGATGACTCCTAACGAGGCTCGCGCCATGGAGCATCTGCCAGAGAAGGAAGGCGGAGATCAGCTGTTGATTCAGGGCGCAATGGCTCCTGTCGACGGCCTTGGAAAGATTGCTGAGCCTGCTGCTGCCGTCGAAGATCCGATGGCCGACATCAATGACAAGCTCAAAGAAGATCAGCGCCAAGCCGAGATGCAAAAACTCATGGATGAGATGAAATCGCTGCACACGCTGGTAAAAATGAGCACGAAGAGTGCACCAGCGCAGCCTCCTGTGATCAACAACTACGTCAACCTGCCAGAGCAGAATAACGTCACAAACGTGAACACTCCAGACATTAAGAACGTGATCAACGTGCCTGAAAACAATGTCGTCGTGGAGGCTGTGATGCCTGAGTTAAAGCAGGTCAATCCAACAGTGAACGTCTACAACGATGTCAAGCCATCCGACGTGACAGTTGTTGATACGCATCCAAAACGCGCTGTGCAAACCGTTGAGCGCGATGCCAACGACGACATCAGCAAGACCATCATCACTTACGAGAAATAAACATGGCCGTGACATACACAACCGCAGTGAAAAACGCCCGTTTGAGCGCCGTCGTGACGGCCATGGGCACAACGGCAGTGCTGGAAATTGGCACTGCGTCCATGGCTGCTGTGTTGGCCGTGATCCCGCTCGACAACCCAGCCGCAACGGTGGCTTCCGGTGTGATGACGTTTGCTGGCTTTCCGAAGTCTGACATAACGGCCGACAACAGCGGAACGGCAGCGGCCGCACGCATTCGCACTGCGGTTGACGGCACCAACATCATCACCGGACTGACAGTCGGCACGTCGGGCGCCGACATCAATCTAGACAGCGTGACCATCACTGCTGGCCAGACAATCACAATCAATAGCGCCTCAATTACGCACGCGCCATGACAACAGGAACCATGTCGGCACTGGAGGGCGACGGCTCCTCCCTTGGTGGCATAGTTCAGGCCAATTGGTACTACTTTTTCCACCAAAAGGCAGAGGGCGTTGATGTATTTGACTCCCCAATTTACTTCGCGCTACCCGCCTCTGGTGTACTTTCTGCCACCGAGGGCTCCGACACGTTTTACGCGGCTGGCGATATTACGGCGCAGGGATCGCTCGAAGCGGCTGAGACTGGCGAGGATTCGCTTTCAGCTTTTGGCGTCGCGTTCCTGTCTGGCGAACTGAATGCAACCGAAGCTGGAAAGGATAATTTTTTATCTGTTGGCGATGTGCCAGTCGATGGAGAGCTGTCTGCATCCGAGGCGTCCGACACATTCTCGGCATCCGGCACGAAGCCTCAGCCCGTATACATCGCTCAAGGCGGAAATCAGCGGCAGGATTTAGAGTGGCAACCGTGGCCATTACTGGCCGATGAGGTGATCCGACGAGCAAAAAGAAAGCGCAACGAAATGTTGCTGTTGTTACACTGAGGTCGTACAATTCCGTGAAGAAGGAAACTTTTATGGAAATCAAACAATTAGGCGTTGATTCGCTCCAACTGAAATTTGTCGGTGACGATATGTCGTTCTCTGGCTACGCCTCCGTATTTGGCGGAGTCGATGCCTATGGCGACACGATCGACCCGAACGCATACGACAAGACGCTTGTGAATCGTGACCGTCCAATTCGTTTGCGCTGGAACCACTACGGCCCTATCATCGGCAAGTGGAAGAATATGTTTGTTGACAGCAAGGGTTTGTTTGTCGAGGGTCAATTGACTCCTGGCCACTCTGTTGCTGGCGACGTTTACGCCTCTATGAAGCATGGCGCGATTGACGGTATGTCGATCGGCTATATGCCAACACGAAGCGAGTCGATTGGCGATGGCCGTCGCTTGCTGAAAGAAATTGAATTGTTTGAGATCAGTGTGGTTGAAGAGCCTGCCGATTTAAACGCTACGATCAATAGCGTGAAATCTGCAATCGAAACTGCCTCAAGCATTCGTGAAGTTGAAGCTGCGCTGAGGGAGTCAGGCGGCTTTAGTCGGAATGATGCGTGTATGCTGGTATCGCGCATCAAGTCCTTGCTAAAAGGTGAGCTTTTGGCAGAAGAAAAGGCGAAGCAAGAAATTGCCAAGCTATTCCAGATTAAAGCAAACTAACTCCTGAAGGAAATCATCATGGAACTGAAAGACATCATCGAAGCTGGCTTGGCCAAGCAAGAAGTGAAATTGCAAGCTGCAATCGAGAAATTCGAAGGCCAGCTTAAAGAAAAAGGTGGCGTTGACACCGAAGTTAAGGGCGAAGTGAAAGAACTGTCTGAGCAGTTCAAATCTTTGTCTGCACAAATGGTTGAGTTGGCTCAAAAGCAAACTGCTGCCGCTCAAGTTGAAGTAAAGCCTGTGTCTGCTGCTGAAGAGTTCGTTAAGTCTGAGCAATTCAAGCAATTGGCTGCTGGAAATGTGCAACGCGCTCGCTTTGAAGTCAAGAACACTGTCACCTCTGGTTCGACAACCGTGTTCCCAGACCAAAAGCCTGGCATCATCCCTGGCAATTTCGCTCCAACTAGCATCCGCGCTGCTTTGACTAGCATCGCTGTGTCTACCAACATGGTCAACGCTTTGCGTGAAGCCAGCTGGACAAACTCTGCTGCTGAAGTGTCTCAAGGCGCTGCCAAGAATGAGTCTGATGTGACTTTCGAGCAATACAACGTGCCAATCACCACTGTTGCTCACTGGATCAAGATTAGCAATCAGTTGTTGGCTGACGCTCCTGCTGTTGTGGCCTACATCGAGACTCGCTTGCGTGATGGCTTGGCCCAGCGCATCGACGCTCAGTTGCTGAATGGCAACGGCACCAGCCCCAACCTGTCCGGCTTGACCGACAGCGGCAACTTCACTGCTTACACAGCTACTAGCGACGACTTGCTGATTGACGCCATCAACCGCGCCAAGTACGCATTGTGGGCCACAGGCAATGCTCCTGACACGGTGATCGTGAACCCAGCCGATTGGGGCGCAATGGAGCGCACTCGCGAGACTTACACTGGCGGCTCTGGTGAATACCTGTACGGCATGCCTGGCATGGCTGCTGGCATGAACCCATTCGGCGTGAATGTGATCTTGTCCAACAACATGGCTGCCGGTAAGTTCTTGATCGGTGCATTGCGCTCTTCTGCTGTGTTGTATAACCGCAGCGGCGCAGTGATCGAAATGGGCTTTGTCGGCTCGGACTTCACCAACAACCTGATCACTGTTCGCGCTGAAGAGCGTCTCGGTTTGGGTGTTGAGCGTCCTGCTGGCTTGCTGTATGGCAACTTCACGGCGTAAGCATTTTTACTTACAAAAGTAAATCTTAAAGACCCTCTTCGGAGGGTCTTTTTGTTTGTAAAATCAGAATATGAAACAAACAAAAATTTGCTCATGCTGCAAAGTTGAAAAGCCTCTTAATGACTATTACGAAGTCAAGAGAAAGATGCCGCTGGTTAGAAACATCAAGACAGACAACCGGAAGGCAATGTGCAAGCAATGCTATGTTGATAGAGCTAAAAAATGGTCTGGTGAAAACAAGGACAAACGAAGAGAGATTGTTAAAAGGTACGATTCAAAGAATGCAGAGCTATTAAAGGCAAAGAGTATTGAGTACAACAATAGACCAAAAACTAAGGCTCGCGTGAAGGAGTGGCTGAAGCAGAACTCTGTTAAATACCATCGTGAGCGCCGTCAATCAGATCCATTGTTTGCATTCAAAATAAAGACAAGAAACTTGATCAGAAAAGCGTTTGATAGGAATGGCTTTACCAAGCGCAGCAAGTCAAACGATATTCTTGGATGCTCATGGAAAGAGTTCGTCCTGCACATGGAAAAGCAATTTAAAGATGGAATGACTTGGCAGAACCGTGGAGAGTGGCACATCGACCACATCATTCCACTAGCGACAGCAACTTGTGAAGATGACATAATCCGCCTCAACCACTTTACAAACCTTCGACCCTTGTGGGCTGAAGAAAACCTTCGCAAAAGCGATAAATTGGAGTTCATTTTATGAAAATTGTAATCACCTCAAAGAAGCCAGTAATGGCTGTTGGCTACGGACGCCTACCAGCTGGCGTGCCTGTTGAAGTAAATGACTCATTGGCCAAGTTTTTCATTGAGCGCGGCGAAGCTGTGCGTCTTGAGACAAAGGAGTTGGCAGATCGCCCTTTAGTGGAAGATGGCGAGGAGGCACAGTCGTCGTCCTTGCCAGTGGGCCAAGCCTCACAAGAGGAGACATCGAGCGAGTCAGAGACTGGCGAGCCAGAGAAGAAAACCAGCAAGACTGGACGCAAGGCCAAAAAGCAGTAATTGTTGCCAACACCACATTCAGAGCTGCGCCTTGGGCAGACGCTCTGTTTGCTCTTGATGAGCCATGGTGGTCGTTGCATCTTGACGAAATAAATCGTGACTTCGTTGGCCAGAGGTTCTGCACGAACAATCTGCCAGCGAAGTACATGACGACGTACTTGAATCCTTCGAAATTCAACGCCTACGGCAACTCTGGCGCTGGTGGCGTGTCTTTGGCGCTGTTCGGTGATGCAGAGCGCGTGATCATGCTTGGGTTTGATTGTCAGCACACAGATGGCAAGGCGCATTGGCACGGAAACCATCCTAGAGGGCTCGCAAATGCGAAACAGATAGACAGGTGGCCTGCGTTGTTTAAACGGCTCAGAGATGACCATCCTGACGCTGAAATCATCAATGCCAGCCGAGTGACTGCGCTCGATATGTTTCCGAGACGAAATCTTGAGGATCTGCTGTGAGAATTTGCGTTTTAAGAAGTGGCAAGGAGTACGGGCCGAAGCACGTACAGTGGCTTGCTCGGCAGGTTCCTGATTTGGTTTGCCTTTCGGATGTTGAGGTCGAGGGTGTGCACACCATAAGACTCAAACACAATTGGCCAGGCTGGTGGGCGAAGATGGAGCTTTTCCGGCCCGACATTGAGGAAGACCTGCTGTTTTTCGACCTTGATACGGTTGTTTTGGGTGGGATCGAGCAGCTTGAGTCGCTTGAGCACACGACTCTTCTGAGCGACTTTTACAAACCCAATTTGCCAGCGTCAGGCTTGATGTTAATCAAGAATCGCGATAAAGACAGGGTTTGGTCTGACTGGATGGAAAACCCAGAGGCTCACATGAAGCGCTGCGTCACTCGTGAGCACTGGGGTGATCAGGGTTATCTGCGTGACGTTTTGCCGTGCAAAAGATGGCAACTTGAGTTGCCGAACAAGATCTTCAGCTACAAGGCGCACTCCTTAAAAACCGTTCCAGCAGGCGCGAGCGTGATCTGCTTCCATGGCAATCCTCGACCATGGGATGTCAAAAAGAGTTGGATTCCTGAGCTTTGAAAGGTAAACTCTGGGCATGAGCAATACGAACTTTCCTTTCTGGCAGGGCTTAAAGAAGCTCCTCGTTGATCGAGGGGATGGGACGCACGCCGAGCGCGTTGAGGCTTATCCGCCAAAGGTTTTGATGACCGATGGCGACGGCCCGTATGCTCGCCTTCGTGTCGATTCTGGCCAGACTGGATTTTTCGCTGGTCGCGAGTTTTCTGCGTTTCACGAATATTCGATTGCGCAGGGCGCAAGCATTGCGATTCGAGCAATCACCACGGTTGATGTTTTTCTTAACAGCTTTCTTGTTGATAACTGGGCTGGTAGCGTCAGGGTTGAATTGCGATCTGGCAGTACAGTGACGAGTCCTTTTGTAAACGACATTCCAGTAATGCGCGTCAACAACACTTCTGACATTGATTCATCGTATGTCACTCACGTAGACATGGATAACGGTGGCGTCGTGACTGGTGGAACTTTGCTTGATGTGTTTCAGGTTAACAGTGGCAACAAGAGTGACTCCGTGTCTGGCGGCAGTTCAGATCCTATCGGGATGCCTGCTGGCACATACTACATCTCGATTTCAAACATCGGAAATCAGACAGCAACGGGCGTATTCAAAGCGCGCTGGGAAGAAAGACCATGAGCATCACCACACTAGCACAAGCAAAATTGCACCTTCGCGTTGATCACAACGATGAAGACACCTTGATTCAAATCTATCTGGACGGATGCGAAAAGGCCGTTTCAATGTACTTGAACCGCACTCTCTACGCATCATCCGCAGGTAGCGACTTGGACGGACTCGTGATGAACGATGCAGTCAAAAGCGCAGTTCTGCTTCAGGTCGGAAACCTCTACGCAAACCGCGAGGCATCCGTGCAACCAATGCGCTCAGCGATTGTCGAATTGCCGTTTGGCGTCAAGTGGTTGCTTGACCCATTTCGCATCAACATGGGGATGTAAATGCAAGCAGGCAGCCTAAAAAATCGCGTGACGATTCAGCAGCAGTCGGCTACTCAAGATGAGATTGGCCAGCCAGTCAACACTTGGACGACGTTTGCAACTGTGTGGGCAGAGATTCGCCACAAAAGCGGCATGGAGTCGATTAAATCTGGCGAGGTGACATCAACTGTCAAGGCCAGCATTCGCGTTCGCTATAAGGCCGGTGTGACGGCTGCTATGCGTGTTGTGCACGGCTCCGTGACGTATCAGATTCAGTCAGTGCTGCGCGATGTCGCGAACAAGGACTACATGGATCTGGTTTGCGAGGTATACGGTGGCTAAAGGCCAGAACAGCGTCAACTATGGGATTGATACATCCCAGTTTGACGACTTGCTATCCAGACTTGAAGATGCCGCCGTAGAGGTAGTCCGTCCAGCAGCGCAAGCTGGCGCAAATGTGATTTACGAAGAGGCAAAGAGGCTTGCTGGACGTAGCACAAAGCCTCACTTCTTTTATGGAAAGTCATGGAAGAAGGGTGGTGAGAGCAAGGAAGGTCGATACAGATTCAATCCTGGAACGCTACAAAAAGCAATTTATCAGGTGTACTCGAAAGACAACTCAAGCCCAACTAGAGCTACATATCATGTGAGTTGGAACTATGAGAAAGCTCCGTATGGTTTATTTGTTGAGTACGGATTGAACCCGTTTGCTCCAGATAGACAGCCATTCTTGCGTCCTGCGCTCGTAAACAAATACAAAGAAGCATTGGCGGCAGTCGAAGGTGTAATCATGAAAAAGTTAGGTGAACTATGAGTCTTGAATCAAACGTCTACACGGTACTGAAAACTGTGTGCGATAACGTCTACCCAGATTTCGCCCCAGAGAACACGGCTCGCCCGTTCATCACTTGGAATCAGATTGGCGGCACGTCAATCAAGCCACTTGGCAAGTCTGTGCCAAATATGCGCGAGGCCGTGATTCAGGTTAGCGTCTGGGCAGAGACACGGCTTGGCGCGTCACAGCTGATTCTTGCTGCTGACTCAGCTCTGCGCACATCGACTCTGTTCGCTGCTCAAGCATCAGCAGAGATGGTTTCTGTTGCAGACCAAGGGACTGGATTGCGAGGAGCAATTCAGGACTTTGTGATTCGCGATTTGCGATAAAAGTCTTGCAGATGGCATTGAAATCACTCTAAAATCCAAATAGAGTGGTTTTTCGCTCAATGGCGCACGAAAGTGCTTCGTCCGGCCGGACATTTCACAGGAGTTTTAATCATGGCCTACTTCTTCCCTGAAGGCTCGAAATTTTATTTTTCGCAAGCCTTTGCATCTGCAAAAACAATCACAGCATTGTCTAACGCTTCACCCGCTGTCGCAACATCGACATCGCACGGTTATTCCGATGGCGACGAAATCGTGTTGACTTCTGGCTGGGAAGACGGTACGGACACCGTGTATAAAGTCGATTCATTGACTGCTGACACCTTCGGCGTCACTGGCTTGAACTCAACTGACACCGACTTCTACACTGCTGGTGGCGGCGTTGGTAGTGCACAAAAAGTGTCTAGCTGGACTGAAATCCCACAAGTGTTGACCATTGCCACTTCTGGCGGTGACGCTCGCTTCACGACCATCAACCCCATCGCTCGTCGCAACGCGATCAACATCCCAACTGGCTTCAACGCCACCAGCATCACGCTGACTTTGGGTCACGATCCAGCGAACGCAAACTTCCAAACCATGCTCGACATTAGCCGCACCTTGTCTAAAGTCGCGTTCAAGATGGTCTTGTCTGGTGGCGCTGTGACTTACGGTTACGGCTACATGAGCGTGTCTGAAGCTCCTTCGTTGAACGTCAACCAAGCAAACAGCGTCACTGCTGCTTTGACCTTGTTGGGTCGTTCGATCTCTTACGCCAGCTAAATACTGACGTAGGTTTACAGAAGCCCTGCATGAGAAATCATGCGGGGTTTTTGTTTTGTGAACATCACAACTGAAAAGTTTTTGCAATACAATGGGTGAACCAAATGATCTGCTTGACAGCTCTTCTACTGGCATTTTCAACACCCAAAGGAAACATCCAAATGGCAAAAATCGTACTTGGCTCACGCCCTAAGAATTTCAAAGCAATCGTCAGCATCCCCATGCTGGAAGGCGGAGAAGGCTCTATTGAGATGAGCTTTGTTTATCGCACACGCACAGAATTCGGCAAGATGATCGACACGCTCATGGATGATGCTGGCGTGGCTCCTACGGGCGCAGGCGATGATGAGCAGAAGTTCTCATTGGCAGATGCCCTGGAAAAGACCAAGGACACCAATGCTGACTACATTATGAAAGTCGCTGACGGCTGGAATTTGGACATCGAATTCAGCCGCCGCGCAGTTGCGCAGTTGTGCGACGAGTTACCTGCTGCTGCGATGGCCATTATGAACACCTACCGCTCAGCCATTACTGAAGGCCGTCTGGGAAACTAAGGCGGGTCGCTTCGGCGCTGTATACGCCAGAACCGAAAGACAAGCCCAGAAATGGGTTTGATCTTTCTGGCCTGATGGCGTCTCAAACAGTTGAAGTTTGGCCCGAAAACTGGCAAACTGTAGACCTGTTTATTTCGATTGCTACTCAGTGGCGGATTGGGATGGGTGGGCCGACAGGATTGGACTACAACGTCCTATTCCGCATGATTGATAATCTCGGCTTGCCATCGGATGACTGGAAACTGACATTCGATGACGTTCGTGTAATGGAATCGGCGGCATTGGAGTCAATGCGCCAAGCAAACAACTAGGTGCTGCATGGCTAATCAAAGCAACTCGAACAATCCAAAAATTAACATTGAGATGGGCGTTGACGCCTCTGGTGTTAAGGACGGGACGAAAGTAGCGAAAGACTCTATCAACGAGCTTTCGCAGGCTTTAGATCAGCAAAGCAAGAAGGCTACTGAGTCATTCAACAAGACTCAGGAAGCCGCAGATCAAACCGGCGTCGGCATAAAGAAAGTCATTCAGGAGCAAAAGAAGCTCGCTGATGAGGCCGAGAAGGTTGCCAAGCGCCAAGAGCGTGCCACAAACAGCATCATTGCAGCCGTCCAGCGCTCCACAGCCGAGCTTGAAGCTGGCGGCAAGGGCACGGCCGCATACCAGCAGAAAATAGCCGAGCAGCGCGGTGCAGACCTAACAAAGCTGGAGCCATACCTGGCCAAGCTACGCGAAATCGAAAAAGCCAATGAATCCGTGAACGGATCTCTTGGCAAGGGCAACAAGCAACTCAACGAATTCGGCATGACAGCCAAGGCCACGGCCGCTGCGTTGCGTCAGGTTCCAGCTCAGTTCACCGACATCTTGGTGTCACTGCAAGGTGGACAGGCTCCATTGACCGTGCTATTGCAACAGGGTGGCCAGCTGAAGGACATCTTTGGTAGCGCTGGCGCAGCTGCTCGCGCTCTTGGCGGCTACATCGCAGGATTGGTGAATCCGTTCACCGTTGCGGCAGCGGCCATTGGAGCTCTTGGATATGGCTACTTCAAGGGTGCAGCTGAGGCAGAGGCTTTCCAGAAGAGTTTGATCTTGACCGGCAATGCAGCCGGAGTAACTGCTGGCCAGTTGTCTGCAATCGCTGCCAGCTTGGATAGCGGAACCACGACGCAAGCCAAGGCCGCTGAGGTTTTGAATATCTTTGCGCAGACCGGCAAGGTTGGCGCTGAGAATTTCCAGCGCTTCACCAAAGCCGTAATTGATTTTGAGAATGCAGGCGGTGGTGCTGTTGAAGACATTACCAAAAACTTTGAGGCTCTTGGCAAGGCTCCATTGCAGGCTTCATTGAAACTGACTGAATCGACAAACTACCTGACTCGATCCGTGTACGCGCAGATCAAAGCGCTTGAAGAACAAGGAAAGTCTTCAGAAGCAGCAAAGGTTGCGCAAGAGGCTTATGCAGCATCGCTTGAAGGTATGACTCCAAAGTTGCTGGCCAACTTGGGTTACATCGAGAAGGCGTGGCTTGGAATTAAAGGCGCGGCACGACAGGCTCTTGATGCTGTGAAAGAGGTTGGGCGAGAGCTTACTCCTGAGCAGCAGCTTGACCAAATGAAACAAAAGCTGGCAAGCGCACAGGAATTGCAGAGTCGTGCAGCAGCTCGCGGTCAAGCTGTGAGTGGCGAGTCGCCACAAATCAAGATTTACAAAGAGCAAATTCGCTTGCTCCAGCAGTCCGTTGACCTTGAAAACCAACGAGAGCAGGCAAAGAAAGATGGCTTAAAGGCAGAGTCAGCAGCAATCGACCTTGGCGAAAAAGCCAAAGCGTTCTATTCTGACGAAAAGAAGCGAGAGCTTGAGAGAACTCAGGCTGCTCAGACTCGCGACAAAGCATTGGTCGGCCTGACTAAAGGTTCACAAGAGTACAACGCAGTCCTGCGTGACTACAACACAATCATCACAGGTATCAACGCCAAGACACCTCGCACTGGTGACGATGAGGTTGCAAACATCAAAGGCAAGACTGCGGCGTTGCGCGAGTACGTTGACGGCCTCACAAAAGCCACATTGAAATCTAGCGAGCTCACTGAAGGTGAGAAGATGATTTCAGGCTTCAAAGAGCAGATCAAGACGCTTCAAATAAAAGGCGTGGTTGGCATTGAGATTGACAACAAGAAAGCAGCACTTGCTGCTGCTCAGGCTTTGGTTGTTGTTGAGAAAGAAGCTCGCTCAAAGAAAATCATGTTTGAGACTGAGCTGAAGACCGACGAGCTCTTAGCCGCGTCTCGCGAAGTTGCTAAATCACTGGAAGACGAATTCCATATGGTCGGTAAGTCTCGACTTGAGCAGCAAAACATTACGACACAGCGTCAAATCCAGCTGAAGTACGCGAAGGAGATGCGCGACCTTGAAAAGAAGCAGGAGTTTCTAACTCCTGAGACTTTCCAAAGCGAGCGAGCAAAGATCAATCTTGCTGAGCAAACTGAGGCGTATGCAAACCTCAAGAAGACAATTAAAGAATCTTCTGAGATCGACACGTCAAAATTCAGCACTATGTTTGATGGCGCATTTGATGGCGCATTTAAATTTGCTGACGCATTAAACAACGTCATCGAGACTCAGCTCCGCTTAAACAAAGCCATGGCAATGAACGCCGAGGTGAACAAAAACGACCCAGCAAAGATGGCGGCTGAGCAAGCCAAGCTGATGGAGATGTCATCTCGCGCAAGTATTTCAGCTTATGGTTCAATGATTGGTGGATTGCGCAGCTACGCAAAAGAAGGAACGAAGGCATACGACGCTCTGTATAACGCAGAAAAGGTTTTCCGAGCATTTGAACTGGCAAGTGCCATAAGCAATGCAGCCACAAAACTCGGACTTGTTGATTTATTCGTTACAAAGAAGGTAGCTGGTGACGCCTTGATGACGACAAGCGGAGCTACATACGCAGCAACGGAAGTCGCTGGAAATGCTGCTGTTGGAGCTTCAAATGCAGTTGTTGGTGTGACAAACCAATCAAAGGGTGATCCATACACAGCATTTCCGCGCATGGCCGCTATGGCTGCGATCATGGCATCGCTTGGATTCGCAACAGGAATACTTGGCGGTGGAGGCGGTGGCGGAGCTGCTCCAACAAATGAAGGTAAAGGAACAGTCTTCGGCGATGCTGGCAAGGCAAGCGAGTCACTGAAAAATAGTCTCGACATCCTGAATTCAACTCAGGATATTGCACTGAACTACACACGCGAAATGGCAATGAGTCTGCGCACTATCCAGCAGCAAATTGGCGGTGTTGCAAACCTGTATTTGCGAAGCACTGGTATATCAGATCTCACAGGATCTATTGATACTGGAAAGTTCGATACATCTCTTAGTTCTGCCTTGACAAAAATTCAAGCTATTACGACCCTAGGATTATTAACACCATTACAAAGCGCATTGAATAAAGCTCTATTTGGAAAATCTGTAAGTATTACTGGCTCTGGAATTTCATCTAGCTCGCAGCTTCTCAGTGACATCATGGATCAGGGCTTTCAGGGTCAATATTACGCCGATGTCCAGACGAAGAAGAAGTTCTTTGGATTTACTTCCAGTACATCAACAAGCACCCAGTACAGTCAACTCGATTCAGAATTGAAGCAGCAATTCAGCGCAATTTTCCGGTCTGTCGGAAATACCGTAATGACTGCTGCGGATTTGCTTCAGGTTGAGACATCAGCTGTGAACAAGCGCCTGCAAGAGTACGTGGTGAATATCGGACGCATTGATCTACAAGGTCTGAGTGGCGAAGCTATTGCAGACAAGTTGGAAGCTGTGTTCGGCGCCGAATCAGACAAAATCGCACGCGCTGCAATTAGTGGATTTGAGTCCATCCAAAAGGTCGGCGAAGGCTATTTCGAGACACTGTCTCGCGTAGCTGCACAGTTCGAGCTGGTTCGCGTCTACACCGAGCGTCTTGGCGACACGATGCAAATGACTGGCGTGAGCGGAGGCTTACTGGCTGACAGCATCATCAACGCATTCGGTGGCATTTCAGAATATCAGTCTGCCGTCCAGCAGTATTACGAAGATTTCTTTACCGCTGAGCAGCGTGGTGCTGATGCGATCATCGAGATGACTCGCGCTATGGCTTACATGGGTGAGTCAGTTCCAGAGACGACACAGGGATTCAAGGACTTAGTGAACGCTCAGGATCTGACTACGGAATCCGGCCGTAAAGCATACGCCACCCTGATCTCGTTGTCTCCAGCGTTTGCTGAGATGATTCAGGCCGCTGAAGATCTGAAAGCTGGCTATCGTGACGCCGTATTCACTAGCGCAGAGATGACTGCATTCAACGCTCAGTCTGTGCGCGACCAGTTCAAGACGCTTGGCATTGTTGGACAGAACGTGCCAGAATCAATTGCTGGCCTGCGTGCGCTGGTTGATGCGCAAGACGAATCGACAGATGCTGGCAAGCGATTGAAGTTTGCTTTGATGGCACTAGCTCCGACATTCGTTGACGTGATAACAGCGCAGGAAGCGGCGCGCCAAGAGATCTTGGATGCAGAAAAAGCAGCCCAAGACAAGATCACATCTGAGCGCCAAAGCCTTGAGAAGCAATTGCTCACGGCAACTGGAAATACAGCCGAGATTCGCCGTCTTGAGCTGGAGTCATTGGATGCCAGCAATCGCGCCTTGCAGGAGCGTATCTGGGCCTTGGAAGACGAGAAAAAGGCTCAGCAGGAGCTTGCAGCTGCCAGTAGCGGCGTTGTCAGCGAGATTGATCGCCTCAAGAAGTCACTATCTGGCTCGACAGAAGCTCAGAGCGCAGCCGCATTGCAGGCTCAGTTTGCCACTACCACAGCTCAGGCTCGTTCTGGTGATCTGACTGCATTGGCTAAGTTGCCGACAATCAGCTCAGCTTTAGATCAGGCGTTCCAGTTGACAGCCACCACAGCCAGCGAAGTTGCTCGCATGAAGGGATTCTTGGCTGGTAGCTTGGCTGAGACGCTGGCGGTGCTTGGCGCTGGATCTGCTGATGCAGTGGCTAAGACTGTTGCGGCTGTTGATCTTAGTCAGACAGCCACAACCGATGGTCTGGAGCTGACTCCGACATCGACAACGTCTGGATTGATGTCTGGTGCATCATCGACTGCTGTGCTGATCGAAGAAATTTCAGCACTTCGCATTGACAATCAGGCGCAAGCCAGAGCCATTGTCCAATTACAATCTCGATTTACAAAGGTCGTCGAGCGTTGGGACTTGGACGGACTTCCAGAAACAAGGGCGGTGGTATGACAGCAGCAACGTATGCACTGAAAGTGGTCAAGCCGTTGACCATGACCACAGCCATGCTGGTGTCGTCTGACGTGCCTGAGAACGATTATGCTGCGTGGTCTAGTGGCACTACCTATGCTGCTGGCGCCCGTGTAATTCTGACCAGCACGCACAAGATTTACGAGTCTTTGCAGGGTAGTAACTTAAATAAAGATCCAGTCACTCAGCTGACGTACTGGGTCGAGGTTAGCCCTACGAACCGCTGGAAAGTGTTCGATACATCGAACAGCACGCAGACCACGCAAGCTGACAATATCAGCTACCGAATCACACCTGGCGTGGTAATCAGCAGCTTCTCGGCATTGAACTTGAATGGTGTTGAGACAATCCGAGTGCGCATGATAGACCCGACATACGGTACGGTTTACGATAAGACGACATCGCTTCTGTCCCATCCAGATTTGTCTGGTTGGTGGGAATGGTTCTTCAGCACTCGCGAGATCGCTGAATTGTCTGTGGCCACAGATCTTCCGTCATACCCAGAGGCAGACTTGCTGATCGACATGACAGGCGGCGGAACGATGTCTGTCGGTGTTTTCCTGTTTGGTCAAGTACGCAGCATCGGACTTGGCGTAAATCTCGGTGCGAACGTAGGCATTCAGGACTACTCGCGCAAAGAAACAAACGAGTTTGGCGATACAGTTTTGGTTCGTAGAGCCTTTTCAAAGCGTGCCAGTTTTGGTATGCTCTTGGAAAAGAAGGATGTTGACTCAACCGTGTCTTATTTGGCTGGAATTCGCGCAACCCCATGTTTGTGGATCGGCCACGGAGACTACGAATCGACGATCATTTTTGGCATCTACAAAGATTTCCAAGTCTCGATCTCGTACCCGACACATTCCGACTGCACACTTGAACTTGAGGGTCTTACATGACAATCCCAGCACTCCCACCAGCACCAGCCCTAGGCGACTCGCCAGATGTTTTTAATACAAAGGCATTTGCTTTTGTTGCAGCTCTGGACGACTGGGGAACCGCTGCGAACGCCACTGCAACAGCCGTAGATGCTGATGCTGTTGCTGCCGATGCAGATGCGGCTACTGCAACCACTCAGGCTGGCATTGCAACAACCGCTGCTGGCACGGCGACCACTCAGGCAGGCATTGCCACCACCAAGGCTGGAGAGGCTGCTGCAAGCGCAAATTTGGCTGATGCTTCGGCTGATGCAGCTGCCGCAAGTGCAGCATCAATAAATACAACATTGTTCTTGGCCAAGGCTGATAATCTGTCAGGACTTGCCAGCGCTTCGACCGCTCGAACCAATCTCGGACTTGGTTCTGCCGCAGTCGGAAATATTGGCACTGACGTTCAAGCCTATGACGTAGACACAGCCAAGACTGACGTAGTGCAGTCATTCACCGCAGCTCAGCGCGGTTCTGTTGTTGCACTGACAGATGGCGCATCAATCGCTACTGATCTTGCTCTTGCAAATAACTTCAGTGTCACACTGGCAGGCAACCGTACATTAGCAAACCCAACGAACTTGGTCGCTGGCCAGTCTGGTGTGATTAAGATTTCTCAGGATGCAACTGGCTCGCGCACGTTGGCATTCGGCTCCAACTGGAAATTTGCAGCAGGTACAGCACCATCATTGACGACAACAGCAAACGCAGTTGACATCTTGGCATATTACGTTGACAACGGATCGCGCATCACAGCTCGCCTGATTGGAGATGTAAAGTGAGCGCGGTTAACGCCGTCGCTCTATTCGCTGCAGCTGGTGGCGACTACCAAATCAGCCGCTCTGTGCGTCTGCGCCGTTCTGCGTCTGCTTATTTCAATCGGACACTCACTACACCGACAAACAACAAAATTTGGACTTGGAGTGGTTGGGCAAAACGTGGGTCATTAAGCAGTATTCAAGCGCTACTTTCTGGCCTTTCTGGAAATAATGACTCCATTAGTTTTGATGCCAACAACAAACTCTGTTTGTACCTTGCGTCAACTTCTGCCTTCTATCGCGTATCTACACCCGTATATCGTGACCCATCGGCTTGGTATCACGTAGTGGTTGCGGTTGATACGACACAAGCTACCGCGCAAAACAGAGCGCGTATGTATGTCAACAATTCTGAAATCACGGCGTGGGACACAAACACAGCAATCACGCTTAATGCTGCAAGCGTAATCAATAGCGCCGTTGCCCACCAGCTTGGCGCAGCTAGTGCAACTCAAACATTCGACGGCTACCTCACTGAAGTAAACTTCATCGACGGTCAAGCCCTGACACCATCCAGCTTCGGTGAGTTCGACAGCATCACTGGCGTGTGGAAGCCAAAGAAATACGGCGGCAGCTACGGCACAAACGGCTTCTACCTGAACTTCTCTGACCCTTCTGCTGCTACTGCTACGGCAATCGGCAAAGACATGAGCGGTAACGCGAATAACTGGACGCCGAACAACATCAGCGTTACTGCTGGCGTGACCTACGACAGCATGCTCGACGTGCCTACGCTGTGGGCTGATGGCGGGAATGGGCGGGGCAACTATGCTGTTCTGAATCCGCTTTCACTGGCGGCGGCATCTCCATTAACAGCATCTCAGGCAAACCTAACATTAGCTGCGTCTTCAACATGGAACACAATTCTTAGCTCCATTGGGATTTCTTCTGGTAAATGGTATTGGGAAATATCAATTGACCCTGGTGCTGGTATGCCGTCAAACGGCTCCAACGGAACAGCTCAGTTTGGCGTGGCAACTGATGCTGTGGCCAAGGCGTCATACCTTGGTAGCACATCCGCAGGATGGGGTTATAACTTTGACGGATTAAAGTTTAACGGCTCTAGTTCAGCGTATGGCGCAACGTTTACGGCTGGCGATACCATTGCAATTGCTCTTGACATGGATGCAGGAACTCTGACCTTTTATAAGAATGGTGCAAGCCAAGGCCAGGCCTTCTCAGGTATTACGGGGACAGTGTTCCCAGCAACTTCTCTTGGAAAAACAGGGGTAACGACACCAACGGTTTATTTGAATCACGGCCAACGTCCCTTCGCCTACACGCCACCCACAGGCTTCAAGGCGCTGAACACGCAGAACTTGC
>ERZ650308.29-NODE-29-length-84125-cov-8.671476_pt1 | contig 84125 bp, 72 predicted proteins | sample MGYA00376244_ERZ650308 | MGnify/ENA primary metagenome ERZ650308 (study PRJEB26733, sample SAMN07839295) | wastewater metagenome | biome: small river; feature: stream; material: water | place: USA: North Carolina | collected 2016-04-26 ... | reverse complement strand
ACATACATAGTGCAATATCTGAATCTATAGGCAGTTTGTTTATGGGGTAACTATAGGTATTCTTATGTGAATAAAAAATAAAAGCCAAGTAATTAAACTTGACTCTTATTTTGAAACTAAAATAATTAATCTTTAGCTGCAAGAGCTTGTTGAACTTGCTTAATATCTGCTTGTGTTTCCACTAGATATTGTTGCTTGTCCAATAAAATTTGTAGTTTCTCAGGCACTGCCAAAGTAGTTTGAATAATTGGTTCAATAATTGTTTCAAACTTACTTGGTGCAGCAGTTGCAACCATAATCCACTTTTGTGGGCTTAGTTGCTGACGAGCAAAATAGGCAGTAGCAGTATGTGGACACACTACGTATTTGTATTGTGCGTTAACAGCTTGAATGGTTTCACGAATTTGTTGATCATTTACACTAAAGGCTTGTACATTAGATTTAAAGCTATCCCAAGTATTAAATAAATAACTTAGACGTTCAAAATTGCTTGGATTACCAACATCCATTGCATTCGCGATCGTTGCAACGCTAGCTTTAGGTTCAAATTTACTATTTGAGATATAATCAGAAATAACTCGATTAGCGTTAGTTGCTAGAGCAATTTCACGAATTGGGAATCCCATAGATTTTGCCCAGAATGCTGCGGTTGAATTACCAACATTACCTGTCGGAATAATATAAGCAGCTGCTTCATTATGAGCTAATTGAAATTGCCAGCTGGTATAAGCATAATAAGTTAATTGTGGCAATAAACGAGCAATATTAATACTATTTGCGCTGCTTAAATGTGCGCGGTTTTTCCACCAATCATCAGTAAAAGCTTGCTTAACAATTTTTTGGCAATCATCAAATGTTCCTTCAACTGCTACCGCCAAAATATTATCACCCCAACAAGTAATTTGTTTTTCTTGGCGTTGTGAAATCTGACCTTTAGGGAACATTACCACTACATCAACATTCGATTTTTGGTGAAATGCACTAGCTACAGCTGAACCAGTATCACCAGAGGTTGCGACAATAATTGTAGTTTTACGATTTTTAGATAAACGCGTCATACATTCTGCTAAAAAGCGTGCACCAAAATCTTTAAATGATAAAGTCGGACCTTGGAATAATTCCATAACATAGGTGTTATCATTAAGTTGTTTTACTGGTAATGGGAAATTAAATGCATTTTGGCAAATATCACCAAGTTGGCTTTCTAATTCATCACCTTTAAAATATTCGGCTAAAATCTTAGCCGCAAATTGTGGATAAGTCAATTTTGGATCTAGGTCAGCCCAATTGATTTGTGGAAAATATTCAGGTACGAACAAGCCTCCATCTTCAGCTAAACCTTGCAAAATTGCTTGACTAACTGTTTTATGGTTATTTTTATCACGAGTACTATAGAAAAACATTTTAATCTTTCTTGATTAAATAAGTATAATTTAAATTATTTTGTAATTACGTAAGCACCATTTGGATTAATTGGTGAAATCCAATGATCAGCTGCAATATCATGTGCTTTAAATGCTGCTAGCATAGCTTGGCTAACTGTTTCAGCTTGAACTTGATTTTCGCAGAAAGCTAATAAGCTTGGACCAGATCCAGAGAAAGTTGAACTAATAGCACCAGCATTAAGGGCTGCTTGCTTAACGTCATAATAACCAGTCACAAGAGCTGAGCGTTGTGGTTCAATGATTAAATCTTGCATTGCTCGGCGCAGTAATTCAATATCTTTGGTATATAAGGCACTAATTGTTGCAGCTAATTGTGCTGATTGCTCAACATATTTTTTTAGTGCAACATTTGGACTTAAAATTCCCCGCGCGCCTTTAGTTTCAACCTGTAGATGCGGGTGAATAATTACACAGTATAATTCTGGATAGGGTAGATTGATTACTTCAATCGGCTCCAGGTTGCGAATTAAGGTAATTCCACCAAACACGGATGGCGCTACATTGTCAGCATGACGTCCACCTGAGGCAATTTCTTCACCGTATAGTGCATATTCTACCAATTTTTCACGGCTAACTGGGTTAACTAGAAATCCATTTAGCGCAACTACTGCAGCGACTGCCGAAGCAGCTGAGCCGCCCATACCTGAACCAAGCGCGATACCTTTATCAATTTGTAATGAAAACCCACATTCAATACCAAGTTCTTCACACATTTTTTGTAAAGCATACGAAGCGGTATTTTTATTGGCTTCGAGCGGTAAACCTTCGACTGAGTTAATTTTCTCAATGATAATTTGACCATCACTGCGTTTAGTCAAAGTCACAGTATCACCAACCGCATCAAGAGCTAGCCCCATGATATCAAAACCAACTCCAAGGTTCGCGCTGGTTGCTGGTGCAAAAGCACTTATCTGGTTAATTCCAGATTTCAATAAACTCATCTGCAACACCTTAGTATAAGAATGAAGTTAAGCGCAGTAAATCGGCAAAAATACCTGCAGCAGTTACCGCACCACCAGCACCAGGACCTTGAATTATCATTGGTCGTGTTTGGTCATAGCGTTGGGTTTGGAAAATAATAATATTATCTGTACCGTTTAAACGCGCCAATGGGTGAGTTTGTGATACGGATTGAATTGCAACACTAATTGAACCATCTGGGGCAATTTTACCAGCGTAGCATAATTTTTCGCTTTTTGCCGCTGCCGCTGCTGCCATATTCATGATTAAATAATCAAATTCAGGCAGGCGTGTCATGAATTCATCAATTGAGCAGTCACGTAATTCAGCTGGTACCAAATTGGTTACACCAATATCTGCTAATGAAACGTTATAGCCAATTTCACGTGCTAAGCAAACTAATTTACGTGCAACGTCTTGACCAGATAGATCTTCACGTGGATCTGGCTCAGTATAGCCAAGTTCTTTAGCCTCTTTAACGATTTCAGAGAAAATGCGTCCTTTACCTAGTTCATTAAAGATATAGCTTAACGTTCCTGATACTACGCCCTCGATTGAAAGGATGTCATCACCTGTTTTAATTAAATCTTGTAGCGTATTAATAACTGGTAGCCCAGCACATACAGTTGCTTCATATAAATAATGACAACTATTTTTAGCTGCAGTGGCTTTAATTTGACGATAGTAATCAATATCACCAGCATTAGCATGTTTATTTGGTGTAATTATATTGAAGCCTTGATTAAAGAAATCTACATAATATTTAGCTAAATCTTTACTTGCAGTACAATCAATAATTACAGCATGAGGAATATCATCACTCAGCAAATGCTCGGTAAATTCAGACATATTCATTGGAATTGAATTTTGTTCGAGATTTTTGCGCCATGCACCATTAAGTGAGTCATCACTAAGTAGCATTTGCTGGCTATTCATAATTCCACGGACACAGATATCAACCTGGTATTTAGCTTTAATTTGTGCGCGAGTTGCTTCGATTTGGTCTAATAAAGTTGCACCAATTCCACCTGGTCCGATTAAACCAACTGAAATTACGCGATCTGATAAATAGAAACCAGCATGAGCTGCTTGCAACGCTTTATTGATATCTTTGTTACCGATTACCACTGAAATATTCCGTTCTGAAGAACCTTGCGCGATTGCGCGAATATTAATATTTGCTTTGGCTAATGTGCCAAAGAATTTACCTGCAACGCCAGGATTACCTACCATATCATCACCAACCGCAGCCAAAATTGCACAGTTTGAATCAGCTGTAACTTTATTGATTTGACCATTATCAATTTCAAATTTTAGGTTTTGATTAAGTGCTTCAAGTGCAGTATCAACTGATTTATTAGCAATTGCTAAGCATAATGAGTGTTCAGAACTTGCTTGGGAAATTAAAATTACGGAAACTTTACATTGGCGCATAATTTCAAAAATTCGTGCAGCGCTACCAGATACTCCAGCCATGCCAGCACCTTCAATATTAATTAAGGCGATTTCATCAACATAAGTTAAACCTTTGATCGGATGCTCAGATTTAGTTGATATATTGGTAATTAAGGTTCCTTCCGCGCTTGGATTATAGCTATTACGGATATATAATGGAATATTGGCATCTTGTACTGGGGCAATTGTCATTGGATGTAATACACTTGCACCGAAATACGCTAATTCTAAAGCTTCTTGGTATGATAAATGATCGATGCAGAAAGCTGATTTAACTTTAGCTGGGTGAGCTGTGTAAATTCCATCAACGTCGGTCCAAATAATTAATTTAGTACCTTGGAATAAACGGGCAAAAATTGCCCCTGAGAAATCACTACCGTTACGACCAAGAGTTGTGCGTTTACCGTCTGGAGTTGATGCGATAAATCCAGTTACAACTAACTGATCAAAATCTTTATCTGCAAAATAGTGGGCTAAACTGGCTTGGCTACGCTCCCAGTCAATGCATACTACGCCATCTTTTTTATCACAGTATAAAACTTTGGTTGCATCAAGATAGAGAGTTTTATTTGATAAGCCTAAATAAGCTGTTAGAATTTGTGCTGACCATTGTTCGCCGTAACCTAAAATAAAGTCTTGGATTTCGCTAGAGTATGCGCCAATTTTTGCTACCGTGTTATAAACATCAGCAATAGTATCGAAATCATTGCGTAATACGGCTAATAATTCGCTTGGGTTACTATCTGGTAATAATGTATTAATAATTATTTGATGTGCTTTTTCTAGAGAATTAAGCTCTTCACTCCAAGCTCTACCATCGCGCGCAGCATCCAGCATATTTTGTAATTTTGTCGTAGTTCCTTTGGTTGCGGATACAACGATAACTTCTTTGCTACCTGTTAAGATTTTTTTTACTTCATTAAAGCGACAAGCATCAGCTAGGCTTGAGCCACCAAATTTATGTACGGTATAAAAATTTTTGTTTAGTTCCACGATAGTCTGCGCTCCTTTGCGATGTAAATTCATTGAACCCGCTATAATTAATATCGGTATAGTTATTATTTGTTACAAATGCTTTTTGGGTTTACTGTAACCCACAGATATGAGAAAGTTACCGATAAGGCGGTAGTGCGTGCCAAATTATATCACTGAATATCAAGCTCTTGGCATCGAATTGTCCATTTTTTATTGCATTGCAGCAACAGAACTAGTAAAATATGAGGTTCATTTGTGAAAAATTACCATGTCTAGGCCATTGGTTGATAAAATGTTATATAATAATGGCTTGTTAAATCAGAGTGATATGCGCTATGGTTAGTATTTTGTCATTATGACGCTGTTATTTTACAGCGTGATTATTTATATTAAAAGGGAGATCTTATGTTTAGAGTGTTTAATTTTGCTGCAGGTCCTGCAATGTTGCCAGAGTCTGTTTTACGTCAAGTTCAACAAGATCTATTAAGCTGGCAAGATACTGGAACTTCAATTATGGAAATTGGTCACCGCACTGTAACTTTCCAAGATATGCTGTCAAAATTAGAAGCTAAATTACGTAAGTTAATGAATATTCCCTCTAACTATAAAGTTTTATTTCTATCTGGCGGTGGACAGGGTCATTTTAGCTTTATACCAATGAATTTATGCGGGAAAAATAAAGTGGTAGATTATTTTGTGAGTGGTACATGGTCTGAACGTGCAGCTAAATACGCTAGTCGTTATGCTGATGTGAGTATAGTAACTACAGCATCAATGAGTGCGATTCCTGATAAAAGCACGTGGAAATTAAATCCAGATGCAGCTTATGCTTATTATTGCCCGAATGAAACCATTAATGGCGTTCAATTTTCTGAGATTCCTGATGTAGGTAATGTCCCATTAGTTGCAGATTTTACTTCATCAATTTTATCTGAAGAAATTGATGTGAGCAAATTTGGTTTAATCTTTGCTTCTGCGCAAAAAAATCTAGGTATTGCCGGAATTACATTATTAATTATTCGTGATGATCTATTGGATCAAGCTCAAGCAGTTACTCCTGAGATTTTTAATTATAAACTACAAGCTGAGCAAACCTCGCTATTAAACACTATTCCTACCGTGCCAGTTTATATGATGGATTTAATGGTGGATTGGATAATTGAAGAGCAGGGTGGGCTTAAACAATTGTCTACTGTTAACCATCGTAAAGTTGCTAAATTATATGATTGTATTGATAATAGCAATGGTTTTTATAGTAATAATGTTGAAGAAAAATATCGTTCGTTAATTAATGTACCATTTAATTTACCAAATGATGATCTTTTAAAGCATTTTTTAGTTGAAGCTCGCCAATTTGGTTTGGCTTATTTAAATGGGCACAAATTAGTTGGTGGTGCACGTGCTAGCTTGTATAATGCTATGCCTGAAGAAGGTGTTGATAAATTGATTGAATTCATGCAACATTTTGCTAAAAAATACGCGGAATAAATAATGCAACAAACACCACGCGAAATCGCAAGTTTATTTGAAACCGTTGTAATTAAAAACGGCTTTAAAGGTGAGTTTCACCTAGATAAAGCTACTCGTTTAATTAATGCGACGGATAATAGTATTTATGAGGTTTTACCATTAGCTGTTGTTCAGCCCTACGACATATCTGATCTCCAGCAATTAATTAACTTGGCGCAGCTAGAGCCATTTAATCGTTTGTATTTTTGCGCTCGTGGGGGCGGAACAGGTACTAATGGTCAATCTTTAAGCGATGGTGTGGTAATTGATTTAAGTCGTTTCATGAATCGTGTACTAGAATTTAAACCAGAAGAACGTACGATTACAGTTGAACCAGGTATGATTTTAAGTGATCTTAATCGTATGTTGGCTAAACATGGTTTATTCTTTGCACCAAATGTTTCAACTGCAGATCGCGCTACAATTGGTGGGATGATTGCCACTGATGCGGCTGGTAAAGGTTCGTTGATTTATGGAAAAACTGCTGATCACTTCCTAGGTATGCAATTAATTTTACCGAATGGCGATTTGATTGATACTTTAGATCAGAATATAACACCAAGCCACGTACAAGTTAAATTAGAACAGCAAGTTGCGGATTTTATTAAACCAGTTCAAGCAGAGATTGAATCTCGTTTCCCACCTTTAAAGCGCCCGCTTTCAGGTTATAATATTAAGCAATGTTATCAAGATGGCAAGCTTAATTTACAGCGTTTAATTGCTGGATCAGAGGGAACTTTAGGTTTAGTTGCTGCGGCTAAACTCAATTTACTGCCAATTCCCAAGTTTAAAACCTTAATGGTTGTTCATTACCCGAGTTTTTTGGATGCACTTAAAGATGCACAGTTCTTAATTCAATTTAAGCCTTTAGCCATTGAAGCGATTGATGAAAAAGTTCAGCAAAGTGCGCAAACACTACCTAATTGGCCGAGTTTAGCCAAAATGCTGAATTGCGAAGGTCAAAGTTATATTTCAAATTTTGTTGAATTCGTGGCTGATACTCAGGCTGAGTTAGACGTTAAAATTAGCGAAGTACAACAAGCCTTAAATTCACGTCAAGCTAATTATGTAACAATTCACGAAAACAATCAAATCAATCAGCTGTGGTCAATTCGTTCATTAGCAGTTGGTTTAGTTGCCAAATTACCTGGTGCTGCTAAACCAATTGCATTTGTTGAAGATGCGATTGTGCCACCTGAGCATTTAGCTGATTTCGTAGCTGATTTACAAACAGAGTTAGAACTTCAAAACTTTAGATATGCAATGTATGGACATGTGGATGTTGGTTGCATTCATGTACGTCCAGCGTTGGATATGCAAAACCCAGAAGACCGTGCGCATATTCGCCCAATTACCGAGACGGTAATTAAATTACTGGATAAATATGATGGTATTTTGTGGGGAGAACACGGTAAAGGTTATCGTGGTGAATTTGTTCCGCATGTTTTTGGTCCAATTTTATATCCAGTTTTATGTCAAATTAAGCAACTTTGTGATCCTAATAATCGTTTTAACCCTGGTAAATTAACTGCACCAAGCGCAGACACGCAGTTACAACGCATCGAATTAGTGCCTATGCGTGGAGAGTTAGATCAAATTGTACCGACTGGTGAACAAAAATTATTTTCTGGTGCAATGTTGTGTAACGGTAATGCTGCGTGCTTTAATCAAGAGCCAAGTAACGTGATGTGTCCATCGTATAAGATTACGAAAGATCGGATTCATTCACCTAAAGGTCGCGCGATGTTAGTTAAAGAATGGCTGCGTGAAAAATCCAAACCCAATGGTGAGCATAAGCAAGCTGCGGATGCCGCATTTGCAGCTCTATCAGGTTGTTTGGGTTGTAAAGGTTGTGCTGGAAAATGTCCGACGCAAGTTAGTATTCCAGATTTACGGAGTAACTTTTTACATAATTATCACCGTGATTATGCTAAGCGTAAATTTAATGATAAGTTAACATCACGAATTGAAAGATTATTGCCAATAGTTGCTAAATTTCCTAAAGTATGGAATTTTATCCAGCGTAGCCGTTTGGCGCCGAGCTTTGGCTTAGTTAATATTCCACAATTTAAAACCACAGAACCTTTAGATCATGGATTAAAACGGCTTAAGGTTGCAACTTATAATGATGCCAGTCAAATTTCAGCTTTTGCTGCTAATCCAGTGGTGATTTTTGCTGATGTATTTACTGGTTTATTAGATAATAATGTGGTTTTTGCTATGCTGGAAAGCTTACAAAAACTTGGTTTTACACCATATGTTATTTATCCACGTGATAGTGGAAAAGCTTTAATTGTGGCTGGTATGTTAGATGAGTTCCGAAAAAATACTGCGTATTTGGCGAATTTATTGAACCCACTATTTAGCGCACAAATTCCTGTGCTTGGTTTGGAAAACACAATTACGACTTTATTTAGAGATGAAGTTGGTAAATTTACGCCAGCTTTTACTGGTAGGGCACAAACTATTGCGGAGTTTTTAGCTACGCATTTGGCTAAGTTAGAAGGTGCTAAGACGGAGATTAAATATCGTCTTTTGCCACATTGTACTGAGCAGGCATTGTTGCCAGCTGATGCGACGAAGTGGCAGCAAATTTTTGCTAAACTTGGTGCCGAACTAGAAGTAAAAAATTTAGGTTGTTGCGGTATGGCTGGAACTTATGGTCATTTGAAAGAACAGCAAACTAATTCGCAGGGATTATTTGCGCTGAATTGGGCAAGTACAGTAAATAATACTGAACGAGTTAATCTTGCCAGCGGTTTTTCATGTCGTTCACAAGGTGCTAAATTGGCTGAGAAAACTTTGCTACATCCAATAGAAATAGTCAATAGTTTGATTAAAGCAATTTAATTTTAATTTAGAGTTATGTTATTATAAAAATAGGAAATAATTTTTAGAAAGATTTTAGAGTGAAGAATAAATTTTTAATAGTGGATTTTGACAGTACTTTTGTTCAGGTAGAAACTTTAGATGAATTAGCTGCAATTGCTTTAGCAGATCATCCTGAGAGTGAACGCGTAATTGAGAAAATTCGTACGATTACGTCGCAAGGTATGGAAGGTAAAATTTCTTTGAAAGAAAGTTTTGCTAGTCGTTTAAAATTATTAAGTGCAAATAAAAAGCATATCGAGCAATTAATTGCTAATTTAGCCGATAAAATCAGCCCATCATTTAAACGTAATGCAGCTTTTCTACAAGAATTTGCCGATAATATTTATATTGTTTCTGGTGGTTTTAAAGAATATATTACCCCGATTGTAAGTAAATTTGGAATTAAAGAAGATCATATTTTTGCTAATACCTTTACTTATGATGAAGCTGGGAATATTAATGGTTTGGATGCAAATAATCCATTATGTCAGGATCAAGGTAAAGTTAAAGTTGTGAATGATTTGAAATTAGAAGGTAATGTTTGGGCGGTTGGTGATGGAATTACTGACTACGAAATTCGCCAAGCTGGTGCTGCAGATATTTTCTATGCATTTACTGAGAATGTTGAGCGTGCAAGTGTTACTGCCAAAGCTGATGTAGTAATCAAGAATTTTGATGAGTTTTTGTATATGCATGATTTCCCACGTGCAATTTCTTATCCACGCAATCGGATTAAAATTTTACTTTTAGAAAATTTACATCCAAATGGTATTAAAATGTTGGAACATGAAGGTTACACTGTTGAAACACTGAAAGGTAGTTTGAATGAAGATGAATTGTGTGCCAAAATTAAAGATGTTACTATTTTAGGTATTCGTTCAAAAACTACAGTAAGTAAAAAAGTTCTTGATGCTGCAGAGCGTCTAATTGCGATTGGAACTTTCTGTATTGGTACTAATCAAGTTGATTTAGATTATGCAACGCAAAAAGGTGTGTGTGTTTTCAATGCACCATACAGTAATACACGTAGTGTAGTTGAATTAGTTATTGGTAATATTATTATGCTTATGCGTAAGGCAGTTAGCAAGAATGCTCAATTACATCAAGGTAAATGGGACAAATCTGCAGATAATTGTTTTGAAGTGCGTGGTAAAAAACTTGGTATTATTGGTTATGGTAATATTGGTTCACAACTATCAGTTTTAGCCGAAGCAATTGGTATGCAAGTCTATTATTATGATACGATGGAAAAATTACAGTTGGGCAATGCGCGCAAATGTGATACACTCGACCAATTATTATCTGAAGTCGATATAGTTACCATTCACGTTGATGGTCGTAAGAGTAATGCCAATATTATTGGTGAGCATGAATTTGCAATGATGAAAGACAATGTAATTTTCATTAATTTAAGTCGTGGTCATGTAGTCGATATCAATGCGATGGTTACTGCTTTAGACTCTGGTAAAATTTTGGGTGCCGCGGTTGACGTATTCCCAGTTGAACCAAAAAACAATCAAGAAGAATTTGTGAGCGAATTGCGTGGTTATGACAATGTAATTTTATCTCCACATATTGGTGGAAGCACTGAAGAAGCTCAATTAAATATTGGTGAATTTGTTGCTCGTCGGATTACTAATTATGTAAATGGTGGTGACTCAACGCAAAGCGTGAATTTACCAAATATTCAATTACCTGAATTACGTAAAGCACATCGCTTGATTCATTTGCATCGTAATGTACCTGGTGTATTAGCTAAAATCAATCAAATGTTAGCTAGTCATCAAGCGAATATTTTGGGTCAATACCTTAAAACCAATGAACAAGTTGGTTATGTAATTAGTGATATTGATGTTGAATATGATAAAGATTTAATTAATCAGTTGAAAAAAATTGATGGTACGATAAAATCACGAGTTTTATACTAAATCGGGTTTTACAGACTAAAGCGTTACCTAAGAGGTGACGCTTTTTTATTTAACTAATGGAGGCATGATGACTAAAGCGCTAATTTATGGTTTAATTTCATCGTTATTTTTTTCATCGACTTATATTTTAAATCGAGAAATGGCAACAGCAAATTTTGCTTGGCAGTGGAGCGCTTCGCTGCGTTTCTTTATTATGCTTCCAATTTTATTTATTTTGCTGAGCAAAAACAAAGCTTATTTGCCAGTTTTACGCAGCATTCGAGCTAATATTTTTAGCTGGATCTTGTGGTCTTGTGTGGGATTTGGTTTTTTTTACACTTCATTATGTTATGCGGCAAGTTTTGGACCTGCTTGGTTAATCGCTGGAGCTTGGCAAATTACTATTCCAGCTGGGGCTTTGCTCACGCCATTTTTCTTAGCACCAAGCATGGTTGATGGCGAAATTAAACAAGTTTATCATAAAATACCTGTAAAATTATTGTGGACTGGTTTATTGATTATGCTGGGGGTAGCCCTAATGTTGGTGCATGAAGCGACTACGGTTAGTTTTTTTATGGTATTGGGAGTTGTTATTCCTGTTGGAGTAGCTGCATTTGCCTATCCGCTTGGTAGTCGTAAAATTTTATTTAAGCACGGGCACGATTTAAATACTTTGCAACGAATTTTTGGCATGACCTTATGCAGTATGCCTGTTTGGTTAATTTTAGCTGGATTTGAATTTTATCACGCTAATTTGCCACCACCAAGTCAAATTATCCAAGCTGGTACAGTTGCAGTTTTCTCGGGTGTTATTGCAACCTTATTACTTTTTGAAGCAGCTAATATGGTTAAATCTAACTTAAGTCAACTAGCCGTAATTGAGGCTACTCAGGCAGGTGAAGTTGTTTTTACTTTGATTGGTGGAGTTGTGTTGTTTAATGATGGTTTACCAGATACATATGGTTGGATCGGAATCGGTTTGGTTTTAATTGGTATGATTGTGAATAGTTTGGTGGTACGTAAATAACGATTTTAAATATAATTTTTAATGGTTAAGCCCATAAATTGGAATAATTAAAGTCATTTAGGTTACCAAGGTATACTTCACATTGGTAACCAGTTACGAATTATTACAGCTCTGTTTTACATTTCACCATTAGTGAATACAATGTGTCTTTTAGTGCAACGCGCTCTTTTTTTACTTTTTCTAGTTCTAAATCACTCATGCTTTCTTGCTCATGGTCAACTTTGTGAACCAAAGTATCTAATTTTTCATACTGTTTGAGTAAGTGCTGAAAGTGGTGATCATTAATTTTTAAGTGATGAAACGCTTCTTTTAAATCTGGAAAACTATCAGTTAAATTTTGATGTGGTGTTCTCATCGGATTTATCCTCTCTAATTAAAAGTTAGATGGTAATTATAACATAATAGATGACAAATAACATTACTGACTTTAGGTTTTAATTGGTGAGTTGTGAAATAAACTCTTCAAGAGCAGCATCACCAATAGCGTTATGCTTGAATACACCAGCATTTTCTAAAACTTGACAGAATTTATTTGTAACTTCTTTAAGTAAGATTTCTCGTACGGTAGTGTCAGAAAAACTCGTATATTTAGCATATAATTCAACAAACCAAGCTTCATGTTTGAGCAATTTTTCATCAAACAGTAATTCGGTCAATGCCAAATTGGCATCATTTAAAAGTAATAGTTTTTCTAATTCAGCTAGCTCATAATCTAAACGTCCAGGTAAAATTGCTAATCCCATTGCCTCAATTAAACCAATATTTTCTTTTTTAATATGGTGCAATTCTTGGTGGGAATGAAATATGCCATCTGGGTATTCTTCATTGGTGTGATTATTACGTAAGAGTAAATATAATGCATATTTATCTGTACCAATCCTACGTAGAATTGGGGTAATTGCGTTATGTCGCGTGCCTTCTTCTGAGTATGCCAAAATATTTATTTCTGGATTGGTATATGCATACCATTTGTTAAGTATAATTGAAGCTAATTTAGTTAACTCATCTTGAGTACCAACTAATTGTAGCGTACTTACTGGCCAGTTTAAATAATTAATTGTAGTTTGTGGATATTGTTTTAATTGATAACTGGCTTTAATTTTGGCTCGTTCAATTGGGAAAATATGATTTCCTGCTTGGTAGTGATCGTGAGTTAAAATTGAACCTCCAACAATTGGAATATCGCTATTAGCACCAATTAAATAATGTGGCACTTGATTGACAAAAGCAAAAAAATTATTAATTGTATTTTGGTCAATAACCATGTCACAATGCTCTGGATTAATAATTATCGAATGTTCAGGATAGTATAAATATGGTGAATATTGAAAGTAATAATTTTGATTTTGATTAAGCGTAATTTGTAGCATGCGATGATTATGACGTGCTGGCTGATTTGATGAATTTCCACTATAGCCTTCGTTTTCAAGGCAAAGTAAGCATTTTGGGTAATTAGTCGCAGGAGTTTGTTTTGCACGGGCAATTTCAGCAGGATCTTTTTCTGGACGCGATAAATTGATCGTAATTTCCAGACCACCGTATTCCGTTTCTCCATACCAACTTTTATTTTTAGCAATTGCTGCTGTTTTTATGTAATCAGTATTTTGGCTAAATTGATAATACCAATTTAAAGCTTGTTCGATTCCATTTTGACTTAATAATTGTTTAAATTTGGCTTCAATTTGGCTGGGTAAAGGCAATAATTCAGCAATTAAACGCGTCTCAATTTGCTCTTGACTATCACCAAGAATAGCATGTTGGTGTTTATCTAAATTTTGATAAATTAAATTTACAATTTGTGTTAACGTCATTATGTCTTCAGACTCAGACTCTAGTATATTTTCGCTTAAATTAACATGCTTCAGACCAAGCAATGAAAAATAATGATTAGTCAGGTAAATATTATCACGTGCATCAACTAAGTTTAATTCTTGTGCCTTCTTAATCAGTAATTGAATTAATGAAAGTAATTTATTATTTTTCATTTGAAACTCCAAATTGCCATTTACTATAACTATAATAAGGTTTTGCTGGTGTAAAAATTACTTGTTCGCGATATTCTGGCCAGTTAATAGCGTTAGGCAATTTTTGAGTTTCTAGACATAAGCCAGAATGCTTAATTGGGCGGAAATTTGCTGAATAGACCACACAACAGTTTTCACTCGTCGTTATTTGTAAAGAACGTCCATTAATTGGGTCGGAAAGCTTAATTATGGCATCTGGATCTAATAAAAAAGGGTGATCGTAGCCTTGTTTGGCTAATACTAATTGTAATTCATTTTGAAAAATATCTTGCCCTAACAATTTACTTTTACGGAAGTCAAAGGCTGTGCCAGCAACATTTGTAATTTTACCTGTAACGCAACCAGATGAGTTTATTTCGGCAAATGATTGAGCTGGGACTTCAAGTTCCATACGTAGTGCATCAAGGCCTCCGCTTAAATCAAAATAGCTATGGTTGGTTAAATTAATGATTGTTGGAGCGTCACATGTTGCAAAATATTCTATTGTTAGTTGATAGTTTGCGGTTACTCGGTAATTAACCTTAAAATTAACATTAGCTGGAAATCCACATTCGCCAGCTGGGCTAAAGTAAGTTAGTTCTACACCATCACTTAATTCATTGACATTCCAAATTTTTTTGTCTAAACCAAATGGTCCACCATGCAAATTATTGACTTCATTATTATTTAATGCTAATTGGTATTCAACGCCGTCTAAATTGAATTTACCACCATCAATTCTTCCCGCAATTCTTCCTGTAATTGCACCTAGATGTCCGGGATTACTTGGTTCAAATTGTTCATGAGCAGAAACAATATTGGTAATTTTACCTGTTTTGTCAGGTGTATAAATTGCACGTATAATTCCGCCATAATTCAGAAAGTTAATTTGAAAGCCATTTGCTGCGATTAATTGATATTCAATAATATCTTGATCATTATGTTGGGCAATTGTTGAGTGTTTAATTTGTAACATTTTTGTACCTTAAATTGTAATCATTTCATGTGCTCCAGTGCTAGCTTTTACTATGTAAAAATCAGCATTTAGACCAGTTTTTTGTTGATATTTTGTTGTAACTTGCATGATGAAATCATTGACCAAGTCCTCAGCAACCAAATTGACGGTGCAACCACCAAATCCAGCGCCAGTCATTCGAGCTCCAATACAGCTTTGTTGCTCCCATGCAGCTTCTACTAAGCTGTCGAGTTCAAAGCCAGTTACAGCGTAATCATCACGTAATGAGATATGTGAAGCCTTCATTAATTGTCCAAATGCAATTAGGTCATTTTCATTTAATGCATTTACGGCAGATAAAGTGCGTTGATTTTCCGTTACTGCATGGCGTGCTCGTTGATAAATAATTGGATTAGCGATTAAATTTGCATGCTGCTCTAATTGTGTTAGATTAATTTCACCAAGTGCATTAATTTCTAATTGTTGTTGTAATAACTTTAAAGCTTCGCGGCATTCGGCCAAGCGTTCATTATATTTTGAATCGGCCAATCCACGTTTTTTATTAGTATTTCCAATGACTATTTTATAGCCTGTAATATTTAACGGTGCATAGATATAATTTAAAGTATTACAGTCAAGTAGAATTGCATGATTGGCTTTACCCATTGCAGACGCAAATTGATCCATAATTCCACAACCTACATTAATATAATTATTTTCTGCAGCTTGTCCAAGTAAGGCAATTTTTATTGGATCAAATTTAGTTTCAAAGTATGTATTTAATACAGTTCCTGTTAAAACTTCAATCGATGCCGATGAAGATAAACCAGCTCCATTGGGAATATTACCTAAAAATACAATATTTAAACCATGGGTAATTTTAGCTCCAGATTTAATAAATTCATGTATGACTCCTTTAGGATAATTGGCCCAATTATGTGCCGAATTAAATTCTAAATTATTTAAATCAAATTCAACTATACCTTGATCTGGGAAGTTAATTGAGTAAAAACGGCATAACTTATCTTTTCGTGGCGCAACTAGAGCATAGGTGCCAATATCAAGAGCACATGGAAATACATTTCCACCATTATAATCAGTATGTTCACCAATTAGATTAACTCTTCCAGGTGCAAAAAATAATCTAGTTGAGTCTGTGTTATTAAATAATAGTCTGAATTGATCAGTTAGTTGTTCTTGAATTTCTACTGGCATAATTAAATTCCGTTAAATTAGTTAAATGCATCTGAATTTATTGACTTATGTTAAAAACATAAATTTATAATGTCGGAGTTTGTCATTATTTTGTTTAAAATGTATAGTAAGTTATTTGAGTAAAACCACACTTAATTGGGTTTGGCCCATAACATGAATTTTATCATTTTTAAACATGATATAATATTTTCTTTGGGCAAATTAAGTATTTAATTAAATGAATTATATTTTGGAATAATTATGAAAATTTTAAGTCTTATTTTGATGTCACTATCATTTTGTGCTATGGCAGAGCGCTTTTCTGTGCCTGAACAAGATAATGACTGGCAGCGTCATGGTCACACGCATACTTATACCCAAGACAACGTAGTACATGGTGATGGACAAAATTATAATGTAGATAAAACCACAACTTTGAATGGGAATGGCACTAAATCGACAACAACTAGTGTTACGAACCAAAGTAATCATAAATCATATACATATCAGGATACCACCAATGCAAATTATAGCAATCATGCGGTTAACACAACTAATACTGAAACAGTGACCAATAATCAAAATGATCACTCCTACACGTATCAAGGTCAGGGTCAGAAAAATTATACTAATGGAAGTGTTTATTCGCATCAAACCGGTGTTGTAACAAATAATCAAACAGGTAAGAGTTATAATTTAAATGATACAGAGGTGCACACGACAACTAATACTAATAGCACCGTTACTGTATCGCCAACTAATTCAACGACAGTCGTAGTTCAGCAGCAACCACAAGTTGTGTATTATCCAAGTTATTACTATAGTCCAATGGTAACACCAATGATGGTTGGTGTACCAATTTATGGCGCAACAGCAAATCAAAATAATATTAATTCATCCAATTATGTACAACAAAATGGACAAAATAAAGTGGAAAGTGGTAGTTATGAAAGTGCGTTAAGTAGTTATATGCATTAATTAATTTTTAAGGAGCTTTATTATGAAATATAGAAGTTTAATTCTTGTATTATCGGGAATTAGCTTGGTCAATGCTGCAAGCATTGAAATTCCGATGTATATCACTACTGAGTCAGGAGTCTTTGCAGGTAATATTCAGGCAACTGATACTGCTCATGGGTTATTATTGACGCCTGATTTATCTCATTTAACACCTGATTTAACTATTGGTGTACATGGTTTTCATGTGCATGAAAATCCTTCTTGTGCAGATGGTGGTATGGCAGCTGGTGGACATCTTGATCCAGCAAAAACTAAGCATCATTTTGGTCCTTACAATGATGGCGGGCATTTAGGTGATTTGCCAGCTTTGACAATTAATGCAGATGGTAGCGTTAATTTACCAGTATTAGCGCCACGTTTAAAAGTAAGTGATTTAGCTGGGCATAGTCTGATGATACATAATGGAGGTGATAATTATTCTGATACGCCAGCTCCATTAGGTGGAGGAGGGAAACGTATGGTTTGTGGCGTTGTTCCAGTAGTTAAACCGTAAGTTTTTATAGATATTGCAAAAATATAGGGTAGATTTTTCTACCCTATATTTGATTCTCTAGTTTAAAACCCAAATGGGAAAAACTCGCAATTGGTGTCAATAAATAAGTATTTTTAGTACTAGTAATTTACACAATCAATGAATTTATTGTTGCATAATTACCAGTTGGTGACATAATATATCTATATGCAATTGATTTGAAATTGTAAATTGAGATAATTTACAATATGCTTGCTTTTTATCTAATTTTAATTAGTTGATTTTATTAGTGTACTATTTGGTTGGCGAATGCTAATTTCTCCGAGTTCAACTACTCGAGATAATTGAATTTTATCACCAGATAATTGTGCTAATTTATCTAGTTTGGCAATAGCGCTGCTTCCGCTACCGTTATCAAGTGATTTAATTACGTCATCGTATTTACTACCAGTTTGACGAATGCTATTGCCTAGGTCGGCAATTCTATGTAAGATGGTTTTAAATTTGTCAGTTAATTCAATTGAGAGGCGAATTATTTCTTCTGCACGTTCTTCAACTTGATAACTTTCCCACGCACGTTCAATCATGCCTAATAGAACTAGTAATGTTGATGGTCCAGCAATAAATATTCGCTGTTGATAAGCTTCACGCAGTAGGCTGCCATTTAGTTTTTGATCTTCTTCAATAATTAAACCAAATAATCCTTCGTTTGGGATAAACATGATTATATAATCAAAAACAGATTTATTAATCGCTTGTTTTACGACCGAAAGATAATCTTTATTACTTAGATTTTTCATTGTTGATTTAATTGCATCTAAAATTGCTTTGCTTTTATCTTCGTGATTTACGATGCTCTCATAATAGCGCTGGATGATATTTTTGCTGTCAACTACGACGGCACGATTATGCGGCAAATTTATGATTACATCAGGAATTAAACGTTTATCATTAAGTGTAATTTGTGCTTGTTCAGTATAGCTAATATGTTGGTGTAGCCCAACGCTCTCAAGAATATTAGATAAAATCATTTCACCAAATTCACCTTTTTTCTTACTATCTTTAGTTAATGCGGTTGCAAGATTTTGTGCTTGTAAATTTAAATCCGCAGAATTACGGTTGATAACTTTAGTTTCTAAGGTCAACTCATTAATTTTAAGTTGTAGCTCTTTGAGGTATTCTTGGATTGGTAAAACTACGTTTTCTTTACCGATATCACGAAGTGATGAATCAGCACGTTCTTTGAGTTCATTTATTGCTAAATTTTTTAGGCTAGTAAATTCATTGTTCATTTGTAATTTTAATTCGAGCAATGTTTTTTCTAATTGTTGATATGCTAACTTGAGATGCTCATTTTCAACTTCAAGGCGACTTTTGTTTGAACCTAATTCTAGATTTTGGTGCTGTAATCGTTTACTCTCTATTTCTAGATTTTGGATTAGAAGTTGTTGTTGAATATGGAGTTGGGTGTTTTTGGTAGTTTCTTGTTTACCATGGTTATATTCTGCTTCCAATTTTGTGTAGTTAGTACTGAGTTCATGATATTGAGCTTGTAGTTCTTCATTACGCTGATTACTTTGGCTAAGATTACTTAATTTGGTGTAAAGTAGAAATAAACCCATAATTATTATTATGCTAAAGAATATAGTTATAATACTTAGAGTACTCATTTTAATCAGTCCAATTTATTAAGAGTTAGTTATGATTGATTCATCAATGATTTAGATTTATTTGGTGAGAGCAGGTAATTATGCTTTATTGATCCAGCTTGTTTAGATGTTTCTTTGGGATTAATTAGCTCTCATCTTGTCGTGAGTTCATTGGATGTATTTCTCGGTCTTTAGTATTGCTAGTCTAGGTTGTTAAAGTCAAATTTTAAGACTGAGAACTTGATTTGATTCTTTTACATGGATTTCCAACTGCAACACTATTTGCGGGAATATCGTTAATTACTACTGAACCAGCCCCAATTACGCAATTATCACCAATGGTTACACCAGGACAAATATTAACACCACCACCAATCCAGACATTATTACCAATTGTAATTGCCTGACTGGATTGAATTCCTGCGTTTCGCTGTGTGACATCAATTGGATGACCTGTAGTATAAATACCAACATTTGGTCCAATTAGGGCATTCTCGCCAATAGTTACAGGAGCACCATCTAAGATAACTAAATTATGATTGGCATAAAAATTTTTGCCAAGTTTGATATTATATCCGTAATCACAGAAAAAATTTGGCTCAATATGTGCTTGATAATCTGCATGAAAAAGCTTTTCTAAAATTAATAGCTTTTCTTGTACATTATTTACTGAAGTCTGATTGTATTCTTGGCAAAGAATTTTTGCTTGGTGGTGATCTTGCATTAATTCTGGATCAAGAGCCAAGTAGTCTTGACCATTGAGCATTTTTTCTTTTTCGGTCATTTTTTGATCTTGGTAGAAGAAATAATTACATAACCATTTTGTTCATATTGAGAATTGGTAGCATAATACCAATTACAATCAACATTACTACGGCACCCATGAAGACAATTAAAGCTGGTTCTAGGATACCTGTTAATAGCTGACTACGATGCGTTAGTTCTAGCTCTTGATGGCTACCTGCCTGTTCAAGTAAGTGTTCTAAATTACCAGATTTTTCACCACTGGCAATCAAATGAATTACAACTGGTGGAAAAGCTTTTTGTGCATTTAGAGCTACGGCTAAACCAATACCTTCACGTACCATTTTAACTGCGCGGTCAACGGCATTTTTTAACATGAAGTTACTTAGAGTATCACGGCTAGCTTCAAGGGCATTTAACATTGGAACACCACTAGACAGTAGCATTGATAGTGTATTGGAGAAGCGAGCAATATCTATATTCACCAATAATTTACCTGCAATTGGTAAGTTTAGTAAGCGGCGGTGAAATTTGATTTTGTTTTCTGGTTTCTTTAGCGATCTAATAAATAAAATTGTCGAGATAATAATTGCCGCTAACATGTATAGACCATAATTGCGTAAACCGTTACTAGCACCAATCATGGCACGGGTAATTAGTGGTAATACTTGTTTGGATGCTTCAAAAACTTTTACAATTTGTGGAACAACGAACACCAGTAGGGCAACAATTACCATTGTTGCAACAATTGATACAATAACAGGGTAAAGTAATGCCATCATAATTTTACTGGTTAATTCACGTGTTTTGTCGCTATAATCAGCTAGTTTAGTCATAACGTTACCAAGACTACCAGATTGTTCACCTGCATTAACTAAACTACAGTAAACTGCTGGAAAAATCTTAGGATACATGCGTAATGAAGCGCCAAGTGGACGTCCGCCTAAAACTTCACTTCGAACTCCGCTCATAATTGCTTTTTGTTCTTGGCTTTCTAATTGATCAGATAAAGCACCAAGAGACTGTTCTACCGACATTCCTGAATTGATTAGAATTGAAAATTGACGGGTAATTAATGACAATTCTAAAGATGAAATTGCTTTTCTTTGAAATGAAACATTTTTGGCAGTTTTTTCTTTACGTGCTTTTTCTGATTCTAATTGTGAAACAATTAAACCAGTATTACGGAGTAATTGCCGAGCTTGTTTTGGATTTTCAGCTTGAATCACTCCAGAACGTTCTTTACCAGCTTTATCAATGGCTTTGTAGTTAAATGTTTGCATGGTTTACTCTTTAGTAATTGCAATAATTTCTTCAATTGAGGTTTTGCCTTCAATTGCCCAACGTAATCCGTCCATTCTTAAAGTACGCATATTACGTTTTGTGGTTGCATAATGTTCAATTTCAGTTTCAGATGCACCAGTATGAATTAAGCGTTGGACTTCATCATCTACCATCAATAGCTCATGAATCCCTGTTCGTCCTTTATATCCAGTTCCACTACAATGTTCACACCCTACAGCTTTATAAATCTTAGCCTCTGTAGGAATATTATATTCTTCACGTAGTGCAGGAGCAATTGCTAAATTTTCAGTTTTACATTTTGGACAAAGCAAACGAATTAAACGCTGTGCTAAGATTCCAATTAAAGTTGAAGAAAGTAGGAATGATTCAACTCCCATATCAAGCATACGAGTAATCGTAGAAGATGCGGAATTAGTATGTAGGGTTGCCATTACCAAATGCCCAGTTAAGCTGGATTGCACCGCAATTTGTGCAGTTTCCAAATCGCGAATCTCTCCAATCATTACTACATCGGGATCTTGCCGTAAAATTGAACGTAGCGCACGTGCAAAAGTCATATCAATCTTTGCATTAACTTGAGTTTGGCTGATTCCGGGAATATCATACTCGACAGGATCTTCCACCGTCATAATATTGAGTGCATTTGAGTCAACCCGTGCTAATGCTGCATAAAGCGTGGTTGATTTACCCGAACCAGTCGGTCCTGTTACTAAAAAAATTCCATGTGGTCGAGTAATTAAGTTATCAATATTAACTAGTGTATCGCTTGCCATACCAAGCGTCTCAAGTTGTAAACGTTCTTTATTTTTATCGAGTAAACGCATTACAATTCGTTCACCGTGACCTGTTGGAATACTTGAGACCCGCAAATCAACTTCACGTCCAGCTAGGCGTAAACTAATCCGCCCATCTTGTGGTAAACGTTTTTCAGCAATATCCATTTGTGCCAGAATCTTAATACGTGAAATTAATGCTGCGTGTAAGCCAGGATTAACTTCAGTAATTTTGTGTAATACGCCATCGCGGCGGAATCGTACTAACGAATTACGTTCATAAGCATCAAGGTGTACGTCAGATGCATCTTCTTTTACCGCTTGAGTTAAAAATGCATTGATGATTCGAATTACCGGAGCATCATTTTCTGATTCAAGCAAATCCTCGGTTTTTTGCAAATTCTGCATTAAATCGGAAATATCAATATCATCTTGCATATCATCAACGACTGCTGCGGCATTGGCACTGGAGTAAGCTTCTGCAACTAATGAGTCAAAAGTCTTTTCATCAATATTATGTAACTTGATCGGCAAATTTACTTTTCGCTTAATTTCACTAATTACTAATGGATTAAATTTATTTGCGGTTGCAACATGAATAAAATTATCATCAGCTGCAACGATACAAATTTTATTAGCTCGTGCGAAAGTATAAGGCAACCGTCGCGAATATTTATTAGGTGAAAACTTTAGTTGTTCCATGATTACTCGATTAATTACTCGTATCCGTGCCATTAATTGTTATTGCGTTTGGTGCTGTTTGTTTCACAGTTACACCATTATTGCTCCAAGTTTTAACTGGCGCAGTTGTGTTTGATTGCGCGGTGCTATTTGGCTGTAAGTTAGTTCCTTGCACTCCATGAGTTAAATCAATAATTGGTTCGTTTGGAATATTGTTCACTTGAGGAGGAACCTTATTGTCATAAGGAACTTGATTGTCCAAAGTTACTGCATTAATTTGTGGTAAAAGCGCATTGCCTTTGGCTTGAATCATATTTTGTTGATCCATGATATAGCGGTAACGTTGATTTGTTAGAGCTTTAGATCCTTCAGCATCACGAATAATTACTGGACGTAAGAAAATTACTAAGTTTTGTTTTTTATGGATGCGGCTTTGCCAGCTAAATAACCAACCTAGGTACGGAATTGAGCTTAATACTGGGAAGCCAGAATTTTGTAATTGGATTGAATCTGATGTCATCCCACCAAGCGCAATCATTTGTCCATCATTAACAATCATTTGAGTTTTTAAATTACGTTTTAAGATATTTGGACCATTTTGAGCATAAATACCAGTTGGTTGATCTGGATCTAGAGCCGAATCTTCTTGATAAACCGATAACTGAATAGCGCCACTTTGAGTTACTAGAGGTTTAATTTTTAATGAAGTTCCCAAATCTTGACGATTAACGGTTGTAAATGGATTTACGGTTGAATTACCACCAGTCGTTGCATATGAACCAGATGGAATACCGATATTTGAACCGACGAAAATCGACGCTTCTTCATTATCTAACGTTAGCAAAGTAGGGCGACCAATAATATTACCAGAGCTGGTTGCTGCTAACATATCAGCCAGTGCGGAAATACCAGGAATGGTTTGTCCACCGATATTTACGGTTCCTGTTACTAAACCAACATATATTTCATTTGGTATTGATGGTGGTGCTGATGGTGAACCAGAGTTGGTTCCACCTAATGCACCCATTACTGAACCAGCTAAACTCGAAACTGAGCTACCGTTACCACCATAATTGGATAGAACTGCAGCGCCGGCATTGTTATTCCCAGCACCACCAATCCATTGAATACCAAAGTTACCTTGTTCAGTTGTATTAACATTGGCAATTAATGCTTCAATCATGACTTGAACTCTGCGTACGTCTAACATATTAATTACCATACGGAAATTACGATAAACTGCTTCAGGAGCTTGTATAATTAACGCATTGGTGGTTGGTTCGGCTTGGATTAAAATTTTAGCTGCATTTTTATCATTGTTGGCTTGTGTGCTACCAGAACTACCTTTGGAACTACTTTGTGGAGCTTTGCTACCACCTCCACTGCCGCCACCGCCAAATCCGCCGCCGCCACCTCCAGATGAACCACTGCCGCTACTTTGGAAAGCAGAGCTGGTGTCAGAAATCGCACGATTGGCAGATGATGCTGCTAGATCTGGGTTGTCTTGTCCGTTGGCAATAATTCGTAAAACTTCTGCAACATGTGCAGCATCAGCATTTCTAAGATAGACGACGTGTAAGTTGTTGTTACTATGTTGAGTGTCCAAATCTAAGCTTTGCGCCAACCTTTTAATATCTTCTTGTTTTGATGCAACATTTGATGAAATAATTAATGAATTTGAATTAGCATCAACTGTAATATTTACCGCTGGTCCATTATCAGTCGAAGCACCACCACTTCCACCAGTTGCTCCACCAGTTGCATTACCAAGATAGCTTTGTAAGGTTTGTGCTACATCACTGGCATAAGCATATTTTAGCTTTACTGTTACTGCAGGTATTTTTGTGGTTTTAGTAACATTTAAGTCATTAATTATTTTTGTAATACGGCTCATGTTTGATGCATAATCAGTAACAACTAAAGCATTACTATTGGTATAAACTGAAACCGTATTATTTGGTGAAATCATTGGGCGTAAGGTATTTGCCAATTGAGTTGCTGAACCATTGTCAATGGTGAATATTTTGGTGATTAACTGATCTCCTGGGTTATTTTTACCCATGTTGTCAGTACGCATGCCATAAGTACGTGCATCTGTTTCAGGAAGAACTTTAATTACACCATCTGCTTCAACAGTTGCAAATCCTTGCATGCGTAATGCTGATTCCAAAACTTTATAACTTTCTGCTTTTGAGATTGGCTTTTCTGAAACTATATTTACAGTTCCTTTAACGCGTGGATCAACGACAAAATTTTTACCAGATAATTTACTAATTGCTTTTATTACGCTTTGGATATCAGCATTTTCAAAATTTAAGACAACTTTGTCATCCGACGTTGTATCGGTGTTATTTGAAGTTACTGTGTTATTTGTCGCTGCTGGAGTTGGATTTGCAGCATAGACAGCTGTATTAAAAATTGATAATCCACAAATTACCACGCAAAGTTTTTTTAGCTTTAGATTCATATTTCCCTCTTATTTTTATACCTAATTAGTTTTGATTACTAGCGTTTTGTTGTTGAAACTCTTGTATCATCTTCTGCCTTTTACTCATAATACTGTCATCTGAATTATTATTACTGCCGCTCGAGTTTTGTGCTGCATTACCGCCAGCATCGTTGTCTGTAGTTTGTGCAGCAGTGGCTGAGTTATTTGCTGGAGAAGAATCATTGCGTTGATCGTGATTCGAGTTACTTTTAACTTGAGCATCATTGTTATTATATGGAGAGTTTGATCCATTATTAAAATGGCTATTATTGGCTTGATTTGAAGTTGATCCAGTATTTGGTGCGGTGTTACTCATTGCATTACTGCCACCGATATTTACGCTGACATCCTGATTATTTGTAGTTATTATGATGCCAGTCGGTAAAATTGCTTTGATTGTACCTTCCAAGACCTTATCACCAATTGATGCAATTGTATGTTTATCATCTATCTGTAGGAATGCAACACTGTTTTTAGGTCCTGCTGCATAAACTCCAATGACTTTTAGATTTATTGCAGGGGTTTCTGCATGTTCTTCAACATAGACACCAAATGCAGCACGGTTAATGATTGCTTGGGCAAAATCTTGGCTTTTTTCTGACTTAAGTGCAGGGTTGTCAACTTGTGTATAACCAAGAGGATTTATCATCCACCAAACTATTTTAGCTATGAGTAAGGCTATGGAAATTAAAGTTAAATAACGCAATGATTTACTAATGTTTATAATTAATTGATTTGGACTTATTTTTTTCATCAACAAGATACTATCTATCAAAAACGAAATGGCTAGCAATACAGCCTAATTATAGTTACAAACAAGCATTGTAGCACATGGAACTAGTTCGCTGTGTTTATAATCTGCTACGATTAATGTTACTTGGTTTTATTCATTATTGCTTATGTGATGGCGCTAGGAGATGATTTGACTTTTGAGCAATTTTCGCATACACCATATATATTTAAGGTATGACTAAGTACTTGAAAATTATTAAGTTGTGCTATTGAAATTTGTAAGTCTTCAATTTGTTGATTACTAAATTCAATTACTTTGGAGCAACTGGTGCAAATTAAATGGTCGTGGTGCTCTAGGCTATTATTAAGTTCGTAAATAGCTTGTTCGTTACCAAAGTTATGTTTGCTAATCAATTTATGTTCTTCAAAGCTGGATAAAATTCGATATACAGTGGCGAGGCTAATTTCAATAGACTGCTTAGCTAGAGTATTAACAATTTCCATGGCACTAATATGTTTATGCTGTACAAATAGCTCTAAAATTGCAATTTTATGTGGAGTGATTTTAATTTTACAGTCTTTAAGTTGTTGAATATAATTCATCTGAACTTTCTTTGCTATTAATTGAGTATAAGGCTATTGCAATTGTTAATTAGTATTATAACTTGTATTTATTACTATATTTATTACTATATTTATTTTGATGCTTAATTTCTTCTTTAAATGAATTAAAATTTTATTTCATTCAAGTTAGATTTTGTATATAGCAAAATCTAACTACATTAAATCATGTGCTAATTGCAATTAAAGAAGAATAACAATGACAATTTAAGCACGCAATTATACTAATAGTTTAGTTATTGATGCAAATTTACTAACTTAGAAAAATTAGGTGTATTTCTTTAGTAGTCATTAAAGTTCGGGTAATAATTCTAGTTTTAATGCTAAAATTCGGTTTAAAGCAAATTTTTTGGTGTACTAAATGAAAATAATGCGTAATAGTTTGATTGCATGGTATTGTTTTGTATCGGTAATTTTGAGTGGTTGTAGTGGTGTGAAGTTCTCTGAGTGGCGCTTTCCATATATGTACCCAGTTCAACAAGGTAATTATGTAACTGAGCAACAAATTAGTCAACTTAAGGTCGGCATGACCAAAGATCAAGTTGCATTTGTGGTTGGTCACCCAGTTACGCAATTTATGTTTAATTCTCAACAATGGCAGTATATGTTCCAGCAGTTTAAAAATGATAAGTTAAGAAATAGTTATATCATCAATATTAATTTTGAAAGCGATATAATGAAATCAGTCGAGTCTTCTGGTCAAATTTTTATTAAATAAGGATAGATTATGTTAGCTGTTGCCTTAAATGGTGCGCATGGGAGAATGGGGCAAGAAATTTTGGCTTTGATTCATGCGGCTCAAGATGAATATCAATTGAGCTTTGCTAAGTCACAAGATTTAGTGCGAGCAGAGCCGTTTATTCGTTCAACTTGGCCACTTGAAAATTCTGCCCAAGTCATAATTGATTTTTCAGCACCAGAGTCTTGCATGGAAACTGTAGATTGGTGTTTGGAAAATAATGTACCATTAGTCATTGGTACAACAGGGTTTAGTGAGTTGCAGTTACAACAGATTAGTGCAGCTGCATTGCAGATACCAGTCTTATTGTCGCCAAACATGAGTTTATCGGTTAATATTATGTTTAAGGTTGCGGCCTTGGTTGCTAAATCTTTGGCAAGTGCCGAAGTTGAGATTATTGAAAGCCATCATCGTTATAAAAAAGACGCTCCATCTGGTACTGCTATTGGTCTTGGTAAAGCGATTGCGGAAGCTCGTGGTGTGGAGTTTGCTCAAGTCGCAACTTTTGAACGTTATGGCGTGGCTAATCAGACCAGAAGACCAGAAGAAATTGGTTTTGCTGTCGTACGTGGTGGAGATATAATTGGTAAGCATACGGCTTTATTTTTGACCGAAGGTGAAGAATTGAGTTTAACCAGTGAAATAACCAATCGTAAAAGTTTTGCCGCCGGTGCATTAGTGGCAGCTAAATATCTGGTGTCGCAGCCTGCTGGTTTTTATTCAATGTATGATGTTTTGGGTTTAAATCATATTTAAGCTTTTATTTTGCTAATTTTAAAGAGATTTTTATTTAAAAAGTGCTGTAGAAACAGCTTAAATTATAGCTTGAATTTAAAATTGTGCTAAAATTCGCAATTATTTGTTAATTTAACTTCTATTTTGTTCACGGGAGGGTTTTATGCAAACCATGCAAAGAAAAAGATCTGGGTTTACTTTAATTGAAATTATGGTCGTAATTGTTATTATGGGTATTATGGCAGCATTGGTAGTTCCTCGTGTGATGGGTAGTACTGATGATGCACGTAAGGCAGCTGCTTTGGCAGATGTTAAAAATATTAAAACTGCATTAGATTTATATAAATTGGATAACACTCGTTATCCAACTCAACAACAAGGGTTAGTTGCATTGGTTACAAAACCATCAATTGCTCCTATTCCTAAGAATTTTAAACCAAATGGTTATTTAGATAAATTACCACAAGATCCTTGGGGTAATGAATACCAATTTCAAAATCCTGGTAAACATGGTGAAATTGATGTGTATAGCTATGGTCAAGATGGGTCAACTTCATCTGGTGATAATGGTGCTACGGTAATTGGTAACTGGCAATAATTTATTAATAATTTGAGTGCTTTTTAGTTAAAAGAGTCTTATGCGTGCAAATGGATTTACCCTAATTGAGGTGATGATAGTTTTGGTCATTATTGGGGTGATGTCTGCTATTGCAACCATGAGTATTAATGCACCAAGCTATTCAAGGTTTTTAGCCAGTGCAGAAAAATTGACGGCTACATTTTCAATTCTATCTGATGATGCAATTTATACAAGCAGTGTAATTGCATGCTCTTTGGGCACTGATAGTATTAAATGTAGCCGTTATCGTGACGGTGAGTGGCAAGATTTAAATTTAAAGAAAATATTATCCTGGAGCTGGCCAGATAATATGGTGATTAAGAGAGTTTTAATCAATGGAAATCCTATTCGTGAAAAGCAACAGGTGAAATTTTTACCAAGTGGTGATAACGACAGTTTATCTGTAGAAGTTAGTAATGGTGAATTTACATCTTGGATTGATAGTGATTTAACTGGTAAGTATAAGGTTTCTAATTGATATGCAGCACCGTCGCGCTGGTTTTACGCTAATTGAATGCTTAGTGGCATTGTTTATTGTCACGATTGTGTTAGCATCCGCATCGCGTGCAATCGGTCTAATTATTAGTGATGTGCATGATACATTTGTGCGTGAAGTTGCTACTTGGGTCGCAGAAAATGAATATAACATGTATTTTGTGAATAATGAATATCCAGATATTGGAGCAGTGAAAAAGAAAGTTAGCTTAGCCAGCATTGATTTTGATGTATCAAAAACAGTTAAAAATACTCCTAATCCATATTTTAGACAAATTGATATTGCGATTAGTGAACAAAAAACCCCAGATTATGTAATTTTTAAGACAGTAGTTTATGTTTCACAGTATTAAACCCGTGCATAAGCTAAATTCTCAACGTGGATTTACCTTGATTGAAATTATGATTTCGGTCATTATCTTTGCAATTATTTCAGCGATTTCATACCGAATTATTACCAGCTTAATAACTACCAAGGAAATTGCTGGTGGTGCCCAAGAAAAGTGGGGTAGTCTCTCGTTAATTAATTCAAATATGGGCAATGCTTGGAATCGTGTTATTCCATTGGTGGTACGTGATGTTAACGGTATTATTTTACCAGCATTGCAAGGTAAACCAACTTTGAGTGGTAATTATGATTCGCAATTAGAAATGACTTTAAGTGGTTATATTGGTGACGATGTATATGGTACCACTCCGCCAAGAAGAATCGGTTATCGCTTTAATCAAGGCAGCTTATATTTGGTGACGTGGCCACAACTTAATCGTTCATTAACAACGGTGCCACAAATTGATCTATTGATTGAAAATGTTAAGTCATTTAACGCTTTATATTTATATCCAGATAAACAATGGCGTGATAGTTGGCCTCCTGTGGGTGGTGATCCAACCGTTTTACCTAAAGCTGTAAAAATTCAATATCAGCTGAAATCTGGTGAAAGTATTGAACGAGTGAAAGAACTATGAGAATGGTTCGTAAAATAACTGGCGCCGCATTGATTACCGTTATGGTAGTTGTGTTCATTGTGATGGCAATTATTGCGAATTTAACGGTAACCGATTTTAGAGTTATTCAACGCCTAAGTAATCGTCAGATGATTGAGCAGGCATCAACTTTAGCTTGGAGTGCGGTAGCCTTTGGTCGCGCAGGACTTGGTACCAGTGGTGCAACGTCTGGTTTTGATAGTTTAAATGATGTTTGGGCACAGCCTTTACCGAAGACTAAATTAATGGAAAACACTTATATGAGTGGTTATCTAATTGATGAGCAAAGTAAATTTAACATTAATGATTTAGTGACCACCAATGGTCAAGTCAATCAAGTGGTTTTAACTCAATTTACAAATTTATTGAGTAATATTAATTTGCCGCAGAGTTTGGCATCTAATATTGCATCGTATATGGCATCTCCGCAGTATCAGTCTGATATTATGCAGCAATATACGCAAGGTAATCCTCCATATCGTCCTGCTGGTCGACCATTGTTAGACTTGTCTGAGTTAATTTTGGTCAAAGGAATTACTCCGCCTATGGTGCAAAAATTGGTGCAATACGTAACTGCTATTCCTGTTAATGGCTCTGGTTTAACCAATGAAAGTGCAGAAAGCGCAACTAAAGCGCCGCCTCCGCCGCCAAGTACCGCCCAAGGAAGTGGTATGGGGATCAATGTTAATACTGCCTCTGCTGAGGTAATTGCCGCTAAAAGTGGAATTCAACTGCCAATTGCACAGCGTATTTTAAGTTATCGTTCCAATAATCCATTTGAATCGGCTGCACAATTAACTAATTTTTTAACTCAAAATGGAGTTCAATCTAAATCACCAAATGGCACGCCATTAAATTTAAGTAGCCTTGGAACTACGTCTAATTATTTTACAGTACATGCGGTAATTGATCTTGGCGATGATCAATTTCGTTGGGTCGCGTTAGTTTTTCGTCAAAACCGTAGTGGTCAATGGCCACAAATTTTATGGCAACATCCAGAATGACAATTTTACGTGTTTTTATTCATAACGAGGATTTAACTGAGTGTAATTGGCAGCTTCATGACGGCTTTGAGCAGTCTGGTGAAGGCAGTGATTCTTTACAATCAGTTATGAAAATTCCTTTTGATTCGGTAGAAGTTTATTTGTCGCCGCACTTGGCAACGATTTTTAAAGCTGATCTTGGTGCGGTTAGTGATCGCAAAATTAGCGATGATTTATTGCTTGGTGTCATTGAAGATAGCCTAGCTGAAGAGATGGACGAATGTAAGCCAATTCTAATGCGCCTCACTGATGGTGATGCTTACATTGCGGTATTGACGCGAAGTTTTTATGAGTATCTATTGAGTTGCTTGAGCGAACATGTTAAGCAAGTAAAATTTATTCAACCATTTTCTTATGCGAGTCAATATCAGGATAAGTTATGGACTGTATTTTTAATCGGTGAGTATCAATATATTCGGACGTCACAATTTGAATATTTTTTACTTGATGACGCCTTGCCTATTCCATTATTACTTGAAAGCATGCTGGAGAATTATACTGAAGATAGCATTGTTTTGTATTGTGAAGATGATGACGTTGTAAAGTACCTAGAGAAAAAATACTCGATTAAGTGTTTGGTGCAACGTGAATTTAATTATGGTACATTGCTGTGGAATTTCTATAACGAAAAAAGTAAGCGCTTTAACTTAAAACTAACGCCAGAATCTCGTTCAGGAATTCTCACTTTTGCTAAGAGTGCAGCTGTATTTTTAGGTATTTATGTTGTTTATTGGTTGCTAAATCTGGGTGTAATGATTTATCAGAAAAATAAGTTACAGCAGCAAGTTATTCAAGATGTTAGTGGTATTGTTCAAATGGATAAATTTTCACCTGGTTTGCTGGCAACGATTGATGATAAATTTAATAGCCTTTCGCACGATAAAGGTGTTTATTCGCAAAATGATTATGTTGCGTTATTTGCAACTTTCTTGAAAACTATGCCGGATGTAAATAAAAATGTGATTGTCGGGAGTAAGTATTCTGGTAGCAGTCTTAAAATATTCTTGAACTCACAGTACGATACGGCACAATTTAATAATGATAAAATTATCTTGTTAAATAAGCGAATTTTAGCGACTATTACAGATTATAAAACCTATCAGGCTAGTGAAGATAGTGCCAATAAAAATAATAATGGTGGTGGAGTTTTAAATAACTTAGATGATAATGGTGGAACCAATACCGCTCAAATGCCTGACCCAGCCTGGGTAATTAGCTTACAAATAATTTCAAATATGGACGAATTGAATGATAACCAAACTAAAGCTTCAAAGTGAAAATTTAAAAAAACAGCTAATGCCTAAGGTTCAGCTGTTAATTAACCGCTGGCAATTATTACAAGCTCGTGAACAACAATTATTAATGCTGATGACCGTTGTTGCGGTATTGAGCATTGTTTTTTATAGTGTGACTGGGTTAATTCAATATAATAATAGAGTGACTCGTGAGGTTAGTAACTTAAATCAATTTCGACTTTTTTCGAAGCAAGCTGCGAACTCATACAAAGCGTTAAATAAGGTACAAGCTAATACGTTTAATCAGGTTAATTTGGTGCAAGTAAAAGCTGATGTGGTTCAGGTTCTTCAAGTTAAAGATCCAGATATTTTGATTCAAGATGGTCAAATGACAATTAATGTACCAAACGTACAGTATAATCAAGTAGTAACGCTTTTTGAACAGTTTCGTAGAAGTTATGCGTTGTTTCCTTCGCAAGTAACTATTATTCGTCAATCAAAGGCTGGCTATGTATCATTTAATGCTGTATTTGAGGTTAAACAATAATGAGTAAGTTACAACGTATTTTGACTATTTGCCTTTTAGTGTTTAGCTTTATTGGTGGTTTAATCATGTATATGCCTGCATGGTTGGTTGGATCATTGGCAGATAAATATTCAGAACATCGTATTTCGACGAGTAATGAAAAGGGAACTTTTTGGAATGGTGGAGCGATGCTGATGGCATCTGATTCTGACGGTAAAAATTTGGTACAGGTTACACGTATTAATTGGAAAGTGAAATTAGGATTTAGTAAATTTATCGATATTAATTTTACCTCATCTGATAGAACAATTGCTAACGTTAGTCTTACTGGTAAAGGTTTACAGGTAAGTAATGTAAATTTAAACTTGTCGATGGATCAATTAGAGCCATTTTTGGGTAATTTAAGTAGCATGGGCTTATCTGGAAATGTACATGTTAATGCATCCAGCTTAAGTTTAGGTAAAGCTAACACAGGAACGATAAATGTTAAGCTTGAAGATGTTGGTTCAAGTATTTCTCCAGTGAATCCAGTAGGCAGTTATGACGTTCAATTGAACCTAGCTAATTCGGGTATTGACGTCGTTAGCTCACCAGATTCGGTTATCAGTGTTAAAGCAAATGGAACGATGAAGGGATTGACTTTGAACTCTACGGTTCAGGCCGATAAAAAAGAAAAACTCTTACAGTTTATGACTATGATGGGGCTACCTCAGCCAGATGGTTCATATCAAATGAAAGTATTTTAATGAATAATTTAGTTTATGGATTCCATAGCGTTAGTCCTTTAGTGTGGCAATCTCCCGAGACAATTCAGATTATTTATTTGGATGGTAAACGTCAGGATAAACGAACTCAGGATTTATTGGATGCTGCGAATGATAAAAATGTTGCTGTGGAATTGGTCGGTGCAGCAAAATTAGATAAATTGTGTGGTAGCAATAAGCATCAAGGCGTAGTCGCAGTTTTACTAGAAAAATTGAGCAAAAAAGATATTAGCCTTAAAGCCGTTTTAAAAGATTTAGCGGATAAGCCTAATTCAACCTTGATGGTTTTGGATGGTATTACTGATCCACATAATTTAGGTGCAATTATTCGAACTTGTGATTGCTTTGGCGTTGATGCGATTATCATTCCTAAAGATAACTCGGCTAATGTTAATGCAACTGTGGCCAAAGTTTCATCTGGAGCAATCAATAATGTTCCTGTGATTGTGGTTAATAATTTGGCGTGTACTCTTGAAGATATTAAAGAAGCTGATTATTGGATTGCTGGTACGACGTTAGCAGATCGTTCGGTTAATTTATTTGATTTCAAACCTGATCAGCGCATGGTTTGGGTTATGGGTAGCGAGGGTGAAGGAATTCGCCGTTTAGTTGCTGAGAACTGTGACTATTTGGTTAGTATTCCAATGTATGGAAATACGCAATCACTGAATGTATCGGTGGCTGCTGGCGTAGTTTTATCCTATGCTAAATATAGCATGCAACGTAAAACTAAATAAGTTAGGCTGGGATATATAAAATATTGATGTAGCAATGGTAAATTAAAAATAAGGGAATTAGAAGATGGGAATGGATATTCAACAGCAATTGGCGATAATAAAAAAAGGTGTTGATGAGTTATTATTAGAAAATGAATTAATTGAAAAACTAAAACAAAATCGTCCACTACGAGTGAAACTTGGTTTTGATCCAACCGCACCTGATTTGCATTTAGGTCATGCCGTGGTTTTAACTAAAATGCGTCAATTACAAGACCTAGGGCATCATATTATGTTTTTGGTTGGTGATTTTACTGGTATGATTGGTGATCCAACTGGTAAAAATTCCACACGCCCACCATTAACTCATGAACAAGTTAAAATTAATGCAGAAACCTACACTACCCAGGCGTTTAAGATTCTTGATCCTCAGAAAACTGAAATTTGCTTTAATTCAACTTGGTTAGGTGAGCTTGGTGCGGCTGGAATGTTAAAATTGGCGGCCAGTCAAACGGTTGCGCGGATGTTGGAGCGTGATGATTTTTCGAAACGTTTCAAGAATAACCAATCAATTTCGATTCATGAATTTATGTATCCTTTATTGCAGGGTTATGATTCGGTAGCGATGCGTGCTGATATCGAATTGGGTGGCACTGATCAGAAATTTAATCTCTTGATGGGACGTGAGTTGCAAAAGAGTAATGGTCAGGCTACACAAGTGGTAATAACCTTACCGCTATTAGTTGGTTTAGATGGCGTCAATAAGATGTCTAAGTCTTTAGGTAATTATATTGGGATTGCTGAATCTGCTACTGAGATATTTGGTAAGGTGATGAGTATTTCTGATGAGTTAATGTGGACTTATTTTGATTTAGTTTCATTGAAGACACCTGAGCAAATTGCTGAATTAAAACAGGCGGTATCTGCTGGTGAAAATCCACGGAATATCAAAGTACAACTTGCAATGGAATTGGTTGCACGTTTTCACGATCAAACTGAAGCAGATAAAGCTTTGGCTGATTTTGAAACTAAGTTTAAACGTAATGAAATTCCAGAAGATTTAGTTTTACAAGAAGTACAGCTTGCTGCAGATAACATTGGTCTTGGTGTATTACTTAAACAAGCAGGATTGGTTGCTTCAACCAGTGAGGGCACACGGATGATTGAACAAGGTGGTGTCAAGATAGATGGTGAGAAAATTAGTGACAAAAACCATTTGTTAACTAAAGGTGCGATCTTTGTGGTGCAGGTTGGCAAGCGTAAATTTGCTAAGTTAAATTTAATTTAATTAAAATTTAGCGGCTAGATTTAGATAACTAATTTATACTATCTCTAGCCAACTTTAAGCTTTTATAATTTACTAAATATTACCAGCTAAAATTATAAGTATATTATTCAGCAATATCTTCATTCCAGATACTTGGATTTTTGGCAATAAATTCATGCATCAATTGCTTGGCTTCAGCTAAATCAAGATTAACTACCTCAAGCCCACGACTACGCATATAATCTTCTGCTCCTTTAAATGTCTCATTTTCAGCCATTACTACCCGAGGTATTTTGTATAATAGAATTGCTCCGCTACACATATCACATGGCGATAAGGTAGAGTAAATTGTAGCTTTAGCATAATCAGCTGCACTAAGTCGACCAGCATTTTTAAGACAATCCATTTCCCCATGTAAAATTGGATCTCCTTGTTGAATTCGTTGATTATGACCTCGTCCGACGATTTTTCCATCAATTACTAGTATACTACCAATTGGAATTCCGCCTTGTTCTGCACTAAGTTTTGCCTCGTTAAGTGCTTCATTCATGAAATGTAAATCATTTGCTTGTATCAAATGTGAATCCTTAAAAGTTTATTAAATATTTCATCGTGTATTTTTTCGAAACATTATTTAAATCTATAGCTCTATATTAATGTGAAATAGAGTAAATAATAACTGATAATAATTTCTTGGCTGCTGTTGGGTTTTATTTTAATGATACTACTTCAAGCTAAATTACCTTTATTTATCGATAACTAAAAACTTACTTGCAGATGATTTGAAATTAGCTAATTGTTGTTCTTGCCAAGTGTTATCAAAGCCTAATTCATTAGCCATTAAGTGAGCAACTAATCTAGCACTTTCAAGAGCTGCATTAGCATCTAAATAAATTGCGCGCGTTCTGCGCATTAAAATATCTTCAATATTTCGTACATGTTCATGGCGGATTTGGTAAATTACTTCAGCTTGAAAATAGGGTAATTTAGGATGCAGTAACTCATAATTATTTAATTCAGCTTGAATTAATTTTATTTTATTTACTTCTGCACCATAGCTACTAAGTGGGTAGTTTTCTGGTATTGTAGTATAACCAAATAAGTGTAAATTCTCCGTTTTCGAGTTAGTTTTGGTCGTTAATTTTTCTTCAATATAATTGATTGTATCTTGTCCCATCCGACGATAAATTGTCCATTTCCCGCCAACCATGGTAATCAATCCATTTTTAGTTTCAATAATTTCATGTTTGCGCGAGATTTTAGCTGTATTTTTGGCATTGGTGGGTTTAACTAATGGACGTTGTCCACAAAACACTGATCGAATATCTTTACGAGTAACTTGACTCGTACCATAAGCATTTAAAGTTGCCAAAATAAAATCAATTTCTTCAGGTTGTGCTTGCGGGGCAAGGCTTGGTGTATCAACTTTTACATCGGTAGTACCAACGACAATTTTATCATGCCATGGTAAAATAAATAGCACGCGACCATCACTGGTTTCTGGTACTAAAATCGCATGCTCAGAATCAAAAACCTCTTTATCAAACACCAAATGAGTACCTTGAGCTGCAGCCACAGCTTGATGTTTTTGGTTTGGTTCGGCTAAATCCATTACTTGATCGCTAAAGGTTCCTGTAGCATTAATTACAAATTTAGCATTAAATTGTTGGGTGGTTTGAGTTAATTTATCGTAAGCTTTGACCCCACAAATTTTTCCATTAGTTTCAATAAATTTGCTAACTTTATGATAATTTAAAGCCGTACCGCCAAGTTGCTCAAAGGTTTTGACTAGTGTGATTAGCATTCGAGTATCATCAAATTTGCCATCAAAGTAAATTGCACCGCCAGTGATTTTATCTTGATTTAGATCTTTGGCTTCGCTCAAAGTATCGGCTTTTGATAAGAAGCGGCTAATACCAACTTTACGTTTACCAGCTAAGAAGTCATAAAGTTTAATGCCAATCCAATATTTAATTTTTTCAGTTATATTTTGTAGTGGAATCAAATAGCTTTGACGAACGGCCAAATGTGGTGCATTCTTTAAAAAGTAGTAGCGTTCTTCAAGACCTTCTTTAACTAATGCAAAGTCTAAATTAGCCAAATACCGAATTCCACCATGAACAAGTTTAGTTGATTTTGAAGACGTACCACTACCATAATCTTCAGCTTCAAGTAACAAGGTTTTATAACCGCGACTAGCGGCCTCGACTGCGCAGCCAAGACCAGTGGCACCACCACCAATTATAATAATATCAAAATTTTGTGTCATACTATTCTTTTGCCCAGCCTTTACTACGGGTAACAGCTTCATGCCAGTTATCAAGAAGCTCAATTCGTGTTGTCGAATTCATTTGTGGTTCAAAAACTCGTTCAATTTTCCAGACTTGTTCTAATTCTGCGGTTGATTTCCAAAATCCAACGGCTAATCCAGCCAAATAAGCTGCACCAAGTGCGGTTAATTCTAGACAAGTAGGACGTTCAACGACACAATCTAAAATATCAGCTTGAAACTGCATTAGGAAATTATTTTTGCAGGCACCACCATCAACGCGGAGTGCGGTTAAATTAATCCCTGAATCTGAGGTCATTGCCTTAACCACATCCGAAACCTGAAAGGCAATTGATTCAAGTGTTGCACGTGCAATATGCGCTTGAGTTGTACCGCGCGTAACTCCAACAATTATGCCACGGGCATATTGATCCCAATGTGGTGCGCCTAATCCAGCGAAAGCCGGCACCATATACACGCCACCATTATCTTTAACTTGATTTGATAAAGCTTCAATTTCTGCGGCTTCATCAATAAATTTTAGACCATCACGTATCCATTGTACTGCCGCACCAGCTATAAATACCGAACCCTCTAAACAGTAATTACGCTCACCATTAACATTCCAGCCAACTGTAGTTAATAAATTATTTTTGGATTCAAGCGCTTTGGTTCCTGTGTTTTTAAGTAAGAAACAACCTGTACCATAAGTATTTTTTACCATTCCTGGACGAATGCACAAATTACCAAAAGTTGCCGCTTGTTGATCACCTGCAATTCCAGCAATTGGTATCCGTTTACCAAATAGACCTGAGCTGGCCTCACCAATTACGGCTGAAGATGATACTACGCGTGGTAGAATATTTGCAGGAATATCAAGAATATTCAATAATTCTTTATCCCATTCACCAGTATGAATATTAAACAATAAGGTACGCGAAGCATTTGATTCATCGGTAATATGCTCGCGGCGATTAGTTAAGTTCCAAGTAAGCCAACTATCAACTGTTCCAAAAGCAATTTTCCCTTGAGACGCTAATTCACGGACTCCTGCCACATTATCCAAAATCCATTTTAGCTTTGTACCAGAAAAATAGGCATCGAGAACTAGACCTGTTTTACGTTTAAATAAATCCGCATGACCTTGGCGCTTTAATTCATCAATCATGTCTGAAGTACGGCGATCTTGCCAGACAATTGCATTGTGTACTGGGATACCAGTTTCAGTATTCCAAACAATAGTTGTTTCGCGTTGATTAGTAATTCCGATTGCAACGATATCTTGTGCCTGAACATTAATTGCGGACATGGCTAATTTTGCTGTAGTTAATTGAGTTAGCCAAATTTCCATCGGGTCATGTTCAACTAATCCAGGAGCAGGGAATACCTGAGTGAATTCTAATTGTTTACTGCTGCAAATGTTGCCATCATGATCAAATAAAATTGAACGGGAACTAGTTGTACCTTGGTCTAAGGCTAATACATATTTTTTCATAATTAAGCTTTCTTAGCTAAAGTTAAATCAAAGATCCACGCACCGAGTGGCGCGCCAATTAGAGAGCCGAAAACTGGAGCAGTCCAAATCCATGAACCATCAGTTAAGCCGTTATTTTTAAATCCCATAATAGCGGTAAATAATCGTGGGCTAAAATCACGTGCTGGATTCATCGCATAACCGTGCATTGCGCCAAATGACATTCCTATGCCAACAATTAGTGCGGACACTGCAAATGGAGCTAAAAATCCAGCCTTGTCATTGATAAAATTTTCTACAATTGCCAATATTCCAAACATTAAAATACAGCTAGCAATAATTTCAGCCAAAAATCCAGGCATGAAGCTGGTCGTAATTGCTGGAAAAGTAGTAAAAATTCCAGCAGTGTGTTCTAAATGTGGATCAACTTGTTGAAATTTCGCCATGTAGAAAAAATAAACAATTGCTGCACCAATAAATCCACCGAGCATTTGTGCGCTAATGAAAAGTGGTGCTTTACGTGCAGGGAAACGTTTGGTCACAATTAATGCTAACGTAACTGCGGGATTGAGGTGTGCGCCAGTGATGCGACCACTCACCAAAATACCGAGAAATACACCAATTCCCCAACCAAAGGTGATATTTGTGTAGCCACCCAAATTAAAGAGAGTTACCATGGCATTAACACCATTGCCAAATAGGAGAATAAACATCGTACCAAATAGTTCTGCCATAAATTCTTGATATTTTGAATGTTGCATATAGGACCTTTTTAAACTTGAAAGGTAAAGCAATGATTATAACAAGTTTATATTGGTTTATTTATCATGCGATGCAGCGAATAATCACTTTGTAACTTTAATATGCTAATATATTTAATATTAACAATCTATTATGGTAGATATTTATGTATTAAATAGTATGTGGTTGAGATCAAATATCAGTGTCGTACCTTGTATAAACTATTGTTACATGGTATAATTGCGATGATCAATATCTAATTATTCTTGCTTATAAGATTATGGAAAAAATTATGGATTTCTCTGTATTTGCACAGTATATAAACAATAAATTTATGAAAATTCTTAGCTGTGTGCCTGATCTGTTTAAGTCAATCTTATATCTTTTGAATCAAAACTATCTGCGAATTTGGCGAATGCCGCACCAGTATCTATCTCACTCAATTTATTTATAAATTAAGTGCTAAACTATTTATCTTATTGTTACAATTTAATTACACTGTATTTTATCGCAAACCATATGGTTGTTTTTTAATACTCTGATCGTGGAGAAATATCATGACACAAAACTTGCATTTTGATACGTTACAAATTCATGCTGGACAAGAATCTGATCCAACAACAGGATCACGTGCGGTGCCGATTTATCAAACTACGGCTTATACTTTTAAAGATACAGATCATGCTGCGGATTTATTTGCGCTAAAAGAGTTTGGTAATATTTATACGCGAATTATGAATCCAACTACCGATGTGTTTGAAAAGCGAATTGCAGTACTCGAAGGTGGAGTTGCGGCTTTGGCAGTTGCATCAGGTTCTGCTGCAATAACTTATGCCATTATGAATTTGGCGAGTGCCGGGGATGAAATTGTTTCAGCTGGTAGTTTGTATGGTGGAACTTATAACTTATTTGCAAATACTTTGCCACGCTATGGAATTAATACTAAATTTGTTGATGCGAATAATCCAGCTAACTTTGCGGCGGCAATTACTGATAAAACTAAAGCTTTATTTATAGAAACTATTGGCAATCCTAGTGCCAGCATTGTTGATATTGCCGCGGTAGCTTTAATTGCCAAGCAGCATGGGATACCTTTAATTGTAGATAATACCTTTGCTACGCCATATTTATGCCGTCCATTTGAGCATGGTGCAAATATCATTGTGCATTCTGCAACCAAATTTATTGGTGGGCATGGTACTTCAATTGGTGGCGTGATTGTCGATGGTGGTAATTTTGATTGGGCTGCAAGTGGACGTTTTTCAGAATTTACAACACCAGATAAAAGTTATAACGGGCTGATCTATAGCGAAGCTTTTGGTAATTTGGCTTATATTCTTAAAGCTCGCGTGCAGTTATTACGTGATACGGGTGCATGCTTGAGTCCATTTAATTCATTTATGTTTATTCAAGGCTTGGAAACTTTATCCTTGCGAGTTCAGCGCCATGTTGAAAATGCACAAAAAATTGCTGAATATTTAGAAGATCATCCACAAGTAAGTTGGGTGAATTATCCAGGATTAGTTTCTAACCATTATTATAAACTTGGTAAAAAATATCTGCCAAAAGGTTGTGGTTCAATTTTTACTTTTGGAATCAAAGGTGGAACGGTTGCGGCTAAAGAGTTTGTGCATAATTTAAAATTATTTTCGTTACTTGCCAATGTTGCAGATGCTAAATCTTTGATTATTCATCCATCAAGTACGACACATGCGCAATTAAGTCAGGAGCAGCAAATTTTGGCTGGGGTTGATAGCGATTTATTACGTTTATCAATTGGTATTGAAGATTCTCGTGATTTAATTAATGATTTAGAACAGGCTTTTAAAGCGGTTGCAAACTTAAAATAATAAAATAGTAGTACTTGCCGATGGGGGACTTTATGGCATCATTTATGAGATTTCCAGAAAAAGATAATTGTGGTGTGGGAGTTATTGCAAATAAATATGGTATTCCACAACACGATATTTTAATTAAAGGTATTTCGGCTTTAATTAAGCTTTCACATCGTGGCGCAATTCAATCTGATGGACGTACTGGAGATGGTTGTGGCTTGCTATTGCAGATCCCTGATGAGTACTTTCGTACTTTAATGGTTGAAGAAGATGAATTCCAATTGGCTGATTGTTATGCTGCGGGAAATATCTTCTTTTCATTAGAAAAAATGAGTATTTCAGAGCAGCGCTCAATTATTAGTGAAGAATGTACGCGCTTAGGATTTGACAGCATTTTTTTCCGCCGTGTGCCAATTAATGTTTCGGTGTTAGGGCGGATTGCAAAAAATAGCTTACCAATTATTGAACAATTATTTGTTAATTGCCCAGATGGAATGAAGTCAGATGATTTTGAAATTTATCTATACGCGTTACGCAAAAATATTGAACAACGTCTAATTAATAATACCGATTTCTTTATTTGTAGTTTATCTAGTCGGACCATGATTTATAAGGCTTTGTGCCTACCGCGGATTTTAAAAGAATTTTATTTAGATTTAGCCGATCCATTATTTAAGACTAGTATTTGTGTATTCCATCAGCGTTTTTCAACCAATACGCAACCAAGTTGGCGTTTGGCACAACCATTTCGTTATGTAGCACACAATGGTGAAATTAACACCGTTTCGGCAAATCGCTTATGGGCTAAAGATCACGGAATTAAATTATTACCACAATCTTTGCAAGATAAATTATTGCATGTTACCAGTTTAGTTAGTGAAAGTGGCTCAGATTCATTTAGTTTAGATAATATGCTAGAAATGTTGTTAATTGCTGGAGTAAATTACAAGCAAGCTTTGCGGGCATTAATTCCACCATATTGGCAAAATAATAATAAATTGAATGAAAATGTACGTGCTTGGTATGAAATGGTGAGCATTGGTTACGAACCATGGGATGGTCCAGCGGGGATTGTATTTACTAATGGTTTACAAGTTATGTCATGCTTGGATCGCAATGGATTACGTCCACTACGTTATTCGATCACGCAAGATGGTACGGTAATTATTGCATCAGAAACTGGGATTGTAGATTATCCAGAAGAGGATTTTATTGTTAAAGGTCGTCTTGGCGCTGGTGAGATGATTGTAATTGATACGCAAGCTAAGATGGTTTTATTTGATAAAGCGATTTATCGTCAATTTGACTTAAATGTACTGAAAAATGATCAATATATTTGTCCAGAAACTAGTGCTAGTCAAGGCGGCGTATCTAGGTTAAATGCCGATTTGGCAACGTATAAAAAACTCTTTATGGTGACGAATGAAGAGCTTGAGCAAGTTATTCGGGTAGCGGCATTAGAAGGTATGGAGCCAACTATGTCAATGGGTGATGATGCCGCGATTGCTGTTTTAAGTTCGTCAAATCGTTTGTTGTCGGATTATTTCCGGCAAAGTTTTGCGCAAGTTACTAACCCTGCGATTGATTCAATTCGTGAAAAATACGTTATGTCTTTAGATACTTATTTGGGCACAAAAACTAATTTAGTTAAGCCTGAAATAATTAATGGTTATAAATTAAAATCACCATTATTAACTCCAGAATTATTTAATTATGTCACCAGTGAAGCCGCTGAGTGGAAAAAAGTTGCGCAACTAGAGTTGTCATTTAATCCTATACAAGAGACGTTGGAATTAGCGATTGAGCGGATTATAGATTCGGCAAGTGCATTGGTACGTTCAGGAGTAAACTTCCTGATTTTATCTGATCGTGAAATTACATCCGATCGTGTAGTTATTCATGCCGCAATGTTAGTTGGCGCGATTCATAATCATTTAATTAAGCAACAATTACGTAATCAAGTTGATCTGATTGTAGAAACTGCAACTGCACGTGATCCACATCATTTCTGTGTTTTGCTGGGTTTTGGCGCAAGCGCAATTTATCCATACTTTAGCTATCACTTAATTAATGAAATTGCTAATCAAGTAAATTCACCGAAAACTCTGACCGAGTTAATTGCTAATTATACTGCGGCAATTAATAAAGGTATTCTCAAAATTATGTCTAAAATGGGAATTTCTACGGTATCTTCTTATCGTGGTTCGCATCTATTTGAAGCTTTGGGAATTGATGCAACGGTTAGTACGAAATGTTTTGGTGATGCAGCTTCACGAATCGGAGGTTCAACATTTGTTGATTTTCAAGCTGATTTAGAACGCATTCATACTAAAGCTTGGAATAGTGGCGAAGCTGTAGAAATGGGTGGAAGCATCAAATATTCTTATTTTGGTGAATATCATGCATTTAACCCTGATGTGGTAAAAAAATTGCAGGTGGCGGTACGTAGTGGTAAATTAAATGATTATTATGAGTTTGCGAACGAAGTAAATAATCGTCCAGCAATGACTTTACGTGATTTATTACAAGTCAAATTAAATCCAGAAAATCTAAAAGATGAAGCTATTGCTTACCGTGTAGCGAGTACGCAAGAAATTTGTACTCGTTTTGATACCGCGGCGATGTCAATTGGAGCACTAAGTGCCGAAGCGCATCAAGCTTTAGCAATTGCGATGAATGCGCTAGGTGGTAAATCTAATTCTGGTGAGGGTGGTGAAGCTTCTGAACGTTTTGGCACTAATCGTAATTCCAAAATTAAACAAATTGCTTCAGGACGCTTTGGAGTCACACCTGAATATTTGATGAGCGCAGAAATTATCCAAATTAAGATTGCTCAAGGTGCTAAACCTGGTGAAGGCGGTCAATTACCTGGTGATAAAGTGAGTGTAGAAATTGCTAAATTGCGTCATGCTACGCCTGGTGTAACCTTAATTTCACCACCTCCGCATCATGATGTTTATTCCATTGAGGATTTAGCGCAATTGATTTTTGATTTAAAGCAAGTGAATCCAGGTGCGTTAATTTCAGTTAAATTGGTTTCTGAACCAGGTATTGGCGTAATTGCGTGTGGTGTGGTTAAAGCGCATGCCGATTTGATTACTATTTCGGGTTATGACGGTGGAACTGGTGCCGCGCCAATTACCTCAGTGAAGAATGTTGGTAGTCCATGGGAACTTGGTTTAGCTGAAACTCATGCGGCTTTGGTTGAAAATAATTTACGCCATAAAATTCGTCTGCAAGTTGATGGCGGACTTAAAACTGGTCTGGATGTAGTGAAAGCCGCAATTATGGGCGCTGAAACTTTTGGTTTTGGTACTGCACCGATGATTGCATTAGGTTGTAAATATCTGCGGATTTGTCATTTGAATAACTGTGCAACAGGAATTGCGACCCAGAACGAAAAGTTGCGTAAAGAGCATTTTGTGGGCTTACCTGAAATGGTAATGAATTACTTTAAAGGTGTCGCACACGAAGTTCAACAATTATTAATTCAAATGGGCGTAACGAGTTTATTAGATTTAATTGGGCGTAATGATTTGCTTGAGCAAGTTGGTTGTTTATCGGGTAGAAAAATTGATTTATCACAAGTTTTAGCTATGGCAGGAGTTAGTTCTAATTACCCGAGCTATTATACTGAGGCAAATATTAGCCATGATCGTGGTGTTTTAAATCAACGAATTTATGCTGATTGTATGGAAGCAGTTTACAATCTTGAAGAATTAACTAAGCAATACACGATTTATAATACGGATCGTTCGGTTGGGGCAACTTTAGCTGGTGAAATTGCCAAAAATTATGGCGCAACTGGTTTGGAGCATCCAATTAGCTTACATTTTAAAGGTGTAGCAGGACAATCCTTTGGTGTTTGGGCAGTTAAAGGGATGGAGCTATATCTTAATGGTGAAGCCAACGATTATGTGGCTAAAGGTTTAGCCGGCGGTAAAATAGTCATTAAGCATAGTAATAATATTAGTGGCCTAGTTACGGTTATGGGAAATACCTGTTTATATGGTGCAACTAGTGGTAAGTTATTTGCCAATGGCGGTGCTGGTGATCGCTTTGCTGCTCGTAATTCTGGTGTGGTCGCCGTAGTTGAAGGTTTAGCCAGCAATGGTTGTGAATATATGACTGGTGGTGCGGTGATCGTTCTTGGTAGTATTGACCAAAACTTTGGTGCTGGGATGACTGGTGGCGTTTGTTATGTGTGGGATAAACACAGCAAAGTTCATGAAAATTTAAATCATGATTTGGTTGAAGCTTGTTATTTGGATGAATTTAAAGAAACCTATGATCAGCATTTGGATTATGTGAATAATCTAATCCAAAGTCATTACAAAGAAACTCATTCAGCAAAAGCAGCACAGTTTTTAGCTGATTTTGAAGGTAATGCTCGAAACTTGGTGGTAATTAAACCTAAGGCAGTTTCCGAAGCTAAACTTGTTAATTATTTACAACGTTAGGTCAATTAATGAAAAAAGATACCAACAAATTTATCAACCATCCACGCATTGATGCTCCTAAAATTGAGTTAACTGAGCGTAAAACTAAATTTATTGAGATTTATAAATCTTATGAACAACAAGAAGCTGGCCATCAAGCAGAGCGTTGTTTAGAGTGTGGCAATCCCTACTGTCAGTGGAAATGTCCAGTACATAACTACATTCCAAATTGGCTTAAATTAGTCCAAGAAGGGCGAATTATTGAGGCCGCTGAGTTATCTCATCAAACCAATAGTTTTCCTGAAGTGTGTGGTCGGGTATGTCCACAAGAACGTTTGTGTGAGGGTAGTTGTACCTTAGATGATGGTTTTGGTGCGGTGTCGATTGGTAATGTGGAAAAATATATTAGTGACGAAGCATTTAAACAAGGTTGGAGCGTGAGTTATCCAACTTTTGCTGCGAATGTTAAACATGTAGCAATTATTGGTGCTGGTCCAGCTGGTTTAGCATGTGCTGATATTTTAGCGCGTAATGGGATTAAATCGAGTGTTTTTGATCGTCAGGCACAAATTGGTGGTTTGATGACTTATGGAATCCCTGCCTTTAAACTAGAAAAAGATATTATTCAGCGTCGTCGTGCTCAGTTTGAGCAAGCTGGAGTTGAATTCAAATTAAATATGAGTTTAGGCCAGGATATTCATTTAGATGAATTAGTTACGCAGTATGATGCAGTATTTGTCGCAACTGGAACTTACCAAACCGTAAAGGAAGCTTCGATTAGCACTAATTCAAATGGAGTTTTGGAGGCTATTGATTACTTGACTGAAGTTAATACGCATGTAATTGATGGTGGAGAGTTAAGTATAGCTGCACAAATTCAGGATAAAACTGTAGTGGTCTTGGGTGGCGGTGATACGACAATGGACTGCATTCGTACTTCGATACGTTTGGGAGCTAAGCAAGTAACTGGAATTTACCGTCGTAGTGAAGATGACTTACCTGGTTCACGACGTGAATTTAAAAACTCAGTTGAAGAGGGGTGTATTTTTGAATTTAATGCTCAACCGGTTGGTTTAATTTTTGATGGCGATAAAGTTTGTGGTGTTAAGTGTGTTCGGACGCGCAATAGTCAAAATCCAGATGGTCGAACTAGTCTAGAGCATATTGTGGGTAGTGAATTTAAGGTAGATGCCGATGTGGTGATAACTGCTTTTGGTTTCAAACCTGAAACTTTACCATGGATCGATGCTCATGGCGTTGAACTAGATAATCATGGTCGCATTAAAGTGCAGAAAAATCGTCAGCAAACTACTAATCCTAAAATTTTTGCGGGTGGTGATATTGTACGCGGGGCAAGTTTAGTTGTCCATGCGATTGCAGATGGTATGCAAGCTGGCTTGCAAATTAAAGCCTTTCTTGCTCAAGTTTAGTTGTTAGGATAGGACATGGATTATTCTTTATTTGCTAATTCACTGTGGGTAGCGCTTTCAGCAATGTTGGTGCTTCTGATGAATTTTGGTTTAGCCTTTTTTTATACAGGTTTAGTTTCTGGTCGTAATGCGCTTAATACCATTAAAATGAGTATCATTACACTTGGAATTGTGCCAATCGTATGGTGGGCTTTGGGTTATTCATTAGTGTTTGCAGGAACTGGTAAATTTATTGGCACGCCACAATTGAGTTTCTTAAATGCAATTGGTGTTAACGATATAGTTAGTGGAACCAAAGTTTTAACAATTGCATTTATTTGTTTTCAAGCGATGTTTGCGAGTATTGCACCAGCAATTATCTCTGGTTCTGGGGTGGAGCGCATGAAATTTCGTACCTATATGATTTTTATTATCTTATGGGTGCTTTTGGTTTATTGTACTTTGGCGCATTCATTTTGGAATAGTAATGGTTGGGCACTAGCTTATGGGGCTTTTGACTTTGCTGGTGGGGTAGTAGTTCATGTTAGCGCTGGTTTTTCAGGTCTAGCTTTAGCGATGGTGTTAAAACCACGTAAAGCTAGTGATGGTGGGCATGGTAAACATAATTTGCCACTAATGGTCTTGGGCTGTGGCTTACTTTGGTTTGGTTGGTTTGGTTTTAATGCTGGCTCAGCTTTGGAAGTTTCCTCACTTACGATTCAGGCTGTAGCAAACACTTTATTTGCGCCAGCAGCAGCGATGGTAGTTTGGATCTCTTGCGATTATATTAGTGGGCGTGATCGTACAGTAACCTCAATTTGTAATTCAATAATAATTGGTTTAGTGGCAATTACTCCTTCTGCGGGTTATGTGACTATTTCATCAGCGGTAGCGATCGGTGGAATAGCATCACTTTTATCTTTTATTATTACAATTTTTTATAACCGAATTAAACATAAAGTTGATGACTCTTTAGATGTCTTTACTTGTCACGGTTTGCCGGGTTTAATCGGTGGTATTTTGGTTGGGATCTTTGCATCACATGATATCAATCCGGCAATTCCAAATGGTGCAATTTTTGGTAATTGGCAATTATTTATTAAACAAAGTGTCGTGACGATTTTAGCTGCATTATTTAGCTTTGTTGCTACCTATTTAATTTTGCAAATTTTACATAAAACTATTGGTATTCGAGTTACCGAAGAGCATGAGCTTGGTGGCTTGGATTTATCTGAACACGGCGAAAAAGCCTATAATAATTAAGCGAGCATAAGATGCCTGTAAAAATTCCTAATAATTTACCTGCCGCAGATATTTTAACTACGGAAAATATTTTCGTAATGACTGAGGAGCGTGCGGCAAATCAAGACATTCGTGCATTAAAAATTGCAATTCTAAATTTGATGCCGAATAAAATTATTACCGAGACGCAAATTTTGCGCTTATTAGGAAATACTCCGCTGCAAATTGAGATGGTGTTTTTACATACGTCTAGTTATGAGTCACGTAATGTTGCCAGTGAACATTTGGAAAATTTTTATACTACTTTTGCAGTTATAAAGAATCAGAAATTTGATGGCTTGATTATCACTGGTGCACCAGTGGAACAATTGCAATTTGCTGATGTTGAATACTGGTCAGAGCTTTGTGAAATTATGGAGTGGAGCAAGCATAATGTATTTTCTACTCTACATATTTGCTGGGGTGCTCAAGCTGGAATGTTTTATCATTTTGGTGTTGAAAAGTATGATTTAGATGAGAAAATGTTTGGGGTTTTCCCACATTATGTTAAACAGCAAGCTACCAAATTACTCCGTGGGTTTGATGATTTATTTTGGGTACCACATTCACGACATACGGCAACACGGCGTGAAGATATTCTTAAGCATCCAGAACTAATTATCTTGGCTGAGTCGAGTGAGTCTGGGGTTTATTTGGTGGTAACTGAAGATTATCGTCAAGTGTTTGTCAGTGGTCATTCCGAATATGATACGTTGAGCTTACAAGATGAGTACTTACGTGATTTAAATAAAGGGCTAGAAATATCTCCACCTAAGCATTATTATCCTGAAAATGATACCAAGCAAGAACCACTTGCATTGTGGCGTAGTCATGCAAACCTGCTATTTGCAAATTGGTTAAATTATTGCGTATATCAAGAAACACCGTTTAGCTTAGATGAAATTGAGGATTGCTTAACTTGGCATATTTAGCACACTTATTTATTTGTTTAGATTTTTATTCTGGTCTTTCTCAGAGAAAAGTGGCTAAATAAATGAATGATTCATTATCATCCACGACATTACCTGAATTAAATTCGAGTGATTTTGCAGCTCGTCAACTAGTCGTAAATTATTTTCAAACTATTGAATCTAAGCGTATTTTCTGTATTCTTGATTTAGAATATAATATTTTGGCGATTAATGATTTAACCATGAGCATTTTCCAATTATATGGTGATCATTTTCTAGGTAAAAACTTTCTCTATGATTTTAATCGTAGTCCTTATCGTTTTACTTTTGCCAAAGCTAATTTGTTAAATTGTCATTTGAATAAACGTAAAATTCAATTTTTGTCCGTGAATAAAATGCGGACAATCGGTTATGAATTATTATTATTTGAATATATACCGTTGATTAATAAAGAAACTGGTCATGTGATTGCGATTTTAATTTCCGCTGAAGTTCCCAAAATACCGATTAATTTTTATAATTTAAAAGAGCGTTTAAAACAAGGAACGACAGAATATAGCGAACCTGACGATAATCTACAGCTTACTGAGCGAGAACGAGAAGTTTTATTTTTATTATTTCATTGTCGTTCAAGAGGTGAAATTGCTGAAATTTTGTCCAATATATATAATAAGAATATTAGCGAAGCTGCAATTAGAAAATTAATTCAACGCAATTTATATGGCAAATTTAATGTGTTAAACGATCAAGAGTTGCGTTATACGATCAGGAGTATGGGATTTCATTTAAAAATTCCCGATATCATGAGTGATGAATTTATTTTTAATGTAGATGAGCTTTAATGCTGGCTCGATTAACTTAAATCGTTGCAAGTTATTGTGATCTTGACCCAATCCAAATTTTTGTTATGTAGTTTGTTAGGTTGTAAATTTACTCTTAGTCCTATTTAGTGCTAATTTTTATGCTGCGGTGCTAAAAGTTGTTCCGCTAAAATATTCGACTAGATAAAAATTACGGATACAAGGAGCATAAAAATTGCACACAAGAAGAAAGCAGATAATAAATTAATGTAGTTATGCCAATTCTTATCTTTAAATTCACCTGACTGATCGGTATAATCACTATTTTCTTTAAGATCGTACTCAATTTCATTTTGTAACTGAGCCTTGATTTGTCTATTTTTAGTTAGATCATAACTAGATTTTAAATGTTCTTTTTTATGAGACATGTTTTTTGTGTAATCAGATTCTAACAAATTTTGTGCGGTAGAGCAAATACAGTAACATAATCCTAAAAAATACAATAATGTCTTGCTCATCGATATTTCCCGCTATAATGTTAGTTAGGTGAGTAATTTTTACAATACTCAAGGCGTAAATAATTACGCATTGATATTACATGCATTTACTGGCTAAATCAGTTGAGGATTCATTGCCGATTTTATCAAAATGCTGTTCTAGAAATTGAGTGGCTAATTTTCTACCGCCGTCAAATAAATGTTTCAAGTATTGCATATCGGTATTTAATTTACTTGATACGCCAAGGCCTTCAACAATGCTTTCAGCTTCAATCGAATGAATATAAACACGTTTATGTTTCTCTTGATTGAGTTCACCATTATCAATTAGATTAGTTACAAAATTTACCGCACGGAGTTCACGCATTAAGCTTGAGTTGAAAGACAGTGTATTTATTCGATCAAGAATCTCCCGTGAGGTTTTGGGCAGATGATTTATATTTACTGGATTAATTTGAATAATTAAAATATCTGGTGATTGGGTTTCAGTAATTAATGGAAATAATGGTGGATTACCAATATAGCCGCCATCCCAATAATGTTCGCCATTTATTTCAACCGCTTGAAATAAGAAAGGTAAACAAGCGGATGCTAAAACTGCTTCAATTGAAACCTCGGGATTATTAAATACGCGTAATCTGCCATTATTTACATTGGTTGCTGCAATAAATAATTTGCATATCTCTGAGTTACGTAGGACTTCAAAATCAACGGTCTTCATTAACACTTCACGGAGTGGATTAATATTTAATGGGTTTAGTTCATAGGGAGACATTATTTTTGCCAGGAAATCAAAAAATACATAATTTGGCGAATAATCCATGTTACCGATACTCAGCATTTTATCTAACGGACTAGGGCGCAAAAATCCTTTTTGTCCAGCTTGTGAAGTTAATTGCCAAAATTCCTGCAATTTTTGTCGAGCACCTTCCGCGCCACCGATTGCTAATCCATATGCAGTTACTGCAGCATTCATTGCACCAGCGCTGGTCCCTGAAATTCCGTCAATTTCTAATCGTCCATCTTCAAGTAATCGATCCAATACACCCCATGTAAAAGCTCCATGTGATCCACCACCTTGCAATGCCAAATTAATTTTTTTCTTAGTGGCTGGGTTAGAGTTAGTTAAATTTTGTTTTGATGTTATCAATTTCAATATCCTTTAAATATATCGTCTAAATTATTCAATTGTATATACGGTTATGTCTTCTGTGCGGCCACGAATATTCTGTGAGCCTAAAGATTTAAAGTTAAATTTATCTGTGATGGCAGTCACAGTTGTTTCACTAATTAATAGTGGTGTTTTTAGCTCTTTAGTCAGTTGTTCTATTCGTGCTGCAACATTGACTGCATCACCAATAGCAGTGTATTCAACACGTTTTTCTGAGCCGATGTTACCGATTACTGCAAATCCAGTATGTATTCCAATACCAATATCAATAGTTGGTTTACCTTCACTTGCCCATTTTGTACATAAGCGAGTAATTTCTTCTCGCATTTCAATTGCGGTTTTAACAGCATTAAACTCTTGTTGTGGGTCATCAAGAGGAATCCCAAATTCTACCATTATGCCATCACCAAGAAATTTATCGAGGATTCCTTGATTACGGAAAATGATTTCTACCATGGCAGAAAAATATTCGTTTAGCAATAGTACGACTTGCTCTGGGTCATGCTTCTCCGAAAAAGTGGTAAAATTCCGAATATCTGAAAATAGGACAGTTACTTTACGGCGTTCACCACTGAGTTTAATTTGGTCTTCTGATTTGAGGATTGATTCCATAATATGTTGTGAAACATAGCGAGTAAAGCTAATTAATAACCTTTCGCGTTCACGGAGCCCTTGTGCCATCCGGTTAATATCAGTGCTAAGCTCTTCAAATTCATCTTTACTATGAATATTTATTTTATAATTTAAGTTTCCGCTTTCAATTTCCTTGACCCCATCATGTAATTTTTTTAAGGCGCTGGTTTGTCGTTGTGATAAATACCAACCAAAAATTAAAGTTAATAATAATGTTATGCTTAGAGTAAAAAAACCGTCTTTTAAGAGTTTATTGAGTTTTTCCATAACGCCAGATGCAAATAAATTAACTCCGACAGTTGCTAAATATTTACCATCTTTGGTGTAAATAGGCGCATAACCTATCATCCATTCACCCCAAATATCGGTTACAAAATTTGGTGGTGCATAAATTTCGTCTAGATGTTCAGCAAGTCTAGCGGAAATAGCTTCATCTGCTGGTTCTCCAATGGGTGAAAAATTTGCGCTACTACGTTCTTCAGCATCAATTAGATAATTAAATTGATTTGATCTTTCACTAATTGGATCAACAATATAAATGTATTTAACAAATAAATTTTCGCGACGATTATTATCGCGAATCTTGCGTAAAATATTTTGTGTTTTTTGATATTCACTAGAGTTGGAATCTTTATTCAGTTGTACTTGTTGAATCATGTGTGGGTCAACTTCATTTGCAGCATCTACTGCAATTGATAATACATTGGTGTGTAGTTCTTCTAAAAGCAATCGTTTAGCTTGAAAGTGAATGATACTTAGACTTAGGACGGTACTAATTACAGCCGTAATTACTAATGCCATGTATAGTTTAGTCCGATACTTCATTGATATAGATTTCCTTTGATTAATATTTGCACTTGAGAGGTCTTGTGGTGATTAAAAGTCGAATGATTGTCCGCGTTTGACAAATCCTTGAAAGCCATCGAGCTTGGCATCAGGTAACGTGCCTGAGTTGTAATCATATAGCCACATTTTTCGTTTAATGCTGGCATCAAGATTTTTTAATTCATCATAATGCGCGTGTTGCTGGCTGTGAAAATTGGAAGTCTCGCAATCCTGAAAAATCATGTCAACTTGAGCATAAATTAAGGCAAGGAATTCTGGTGAAAATCGACTATCTGTTGAAATAAAGATTTTTAGTTTTTCTCCTTGAATTAATAAGCCGTAACTAGGTAATAATTGCTGATTAGAATAGCTGTGTATGACTTTAATCAGTTTAAAGGATTGTTTTTCCCAAACAAATTTTAAGTCCTGAATCGGCATAACTCTAAAAAATGTTGTCAAATTAGCTTCTTGATCTTCGAGTGTCGACATCCCGCCAGATAGTACATTATTCCATAGTAGATCACGCTGATCATCGCTAATATATAGTTTTGGTGGATTTTTATCTATAAAAAACTTTGCAAATCCCAGCCATTCTAAACCGCCAACGTGATCTGCATGTAAATGACTAATGTATACGGCATCAATATCGGTACTGGAATAGCCCAATTCATATAAAGAATTACGCACATCGCCACCGCAGTCGATTAGCATGTGTTTTTGATCAGTGCTTTTTAGGAGCATGTTGGATTGAAAATTTTTGTATCCAACACTTAAAGCCGAACAGACACCGAGGAAAATAAGTTTCATGACTTGGACCAATGTATTTTAATAACCATGTGATAAAGTAATACCTCTAAAATTAATAATGGTATTAATCGAATCCGATGATTGTAGCATGGTATAAAAAGAATAAATGTCCAATTTTCAGGACATTTTGGTCAGTAAAGATTTTGTAATTAATCTTTAAAATCTATAAACTAATTAATTTTTAATTTTTTTAACAGTTAGTTTAAATTTAGAAGGTACATTGATAGATAGAGTTGAAAATTTTATTTCTACCATTTAAACCTCAGATTAATAGATAAAATAAAGGCTAAGGTATTTAGTATTCATCAACTTAGTCATAAAAAATTGTTTTTGGGGGATGCATTATATTCATGCCTGTTTTTAACGAGAGCCAAGTTAGAATAGCGTATATAATTTATTTCATAATTTAGTGTCATGGTTGTTAGAAATGGTGCACTTATATCAAGGAAAGTAAGATGAAAAAAAATATTATCAAGTTCTTAGTGTGGATCTTTCATGAATAAAATAAAGTTTTATACTGTCATTGCTAGTTTAGTGGTTATGCCATTGGTTGAAGCATCCGTGGTTGGACAAGAGGTTATCAGTGATTTAAAAGCTCGTTCGTTTGATGCCAAAATGAGTGTATGGAGTGTTACTCAGTTAGGTAATAACATGGATCAAATTGGAATTTATCAGGTGCCATATTTTAATGGCCAACAAACGCTAGTAACTCCGGTAAATGATAATTTATCGCCAGCAAAAGCTTTTGCTACACAGTATCAAGCCTTAATTGCCTCTGCTGAGAAGAGTGTTGATATTGCGAGCTTAGATTCGCAACCAGGGTTAACTTTAGATGCAATTCGCGATGGCTTAACTCAACTTGATCAAAAGAATAAACCAATTGAAATTCGCTTAATGTTCGGTAACATTATGGGGGCGGCTAATTACATAACTGCGAATAACCCTTTATCGGCTAGAAAAACAATTGGTTATATAACCAGTAAATTAAAAAAAGATTCTAAATTAGTTGTTTATGTTGGTGTGTATCGAGCAGGATACTCATACCGCTCTTGGAATCATGCCAAGATATTGGTGGTTGATAGTCAAAATATTTTAACTGGTGGTGTAAATTTTCTGGATAGCGGTTATGCTAGTGATCTTAATCCGGTTAATGATTTATCACTTTATTATCCAAATATGAATTTGGGTCTACCAGCAAATAAGTTTCTCGACAACGAATGGAATTATTTATGCAGTTACAAGAATGATACTTCGATTAGTGGTTATTTTAATCGTGGTTGGAGTAATGCAGCGAGTGGTTCAATCCAAATGGAAACGTGGAAAAACGGACAAGTTATTGATGAAAATTGTCCAGCTGACTTAGGTAATAAATATAATTTTAGTAGCAATCATGAAAATGAAGCTGACCCAAGTTTAAATTATGCTATTTCAACAGCACGTTTAGGAGCTGTTGCCAATTGGAAACAAGATACTTCGGATATTGCCCAAATTTCAATGATTGAACATGCAAATTCATATGTTAAGATTTCACAACAAGCAGTTTATTATTCAACTTTGGCCAAGATTGATAAAGCTGGTGGTTATGAAGTATTTCCAATTAATGTTTTAAAAGCTCTGTGCTCGGCGATGTCTCGCGGTGTATCTGTTAGCCTGATGACATCTGGTGAAAATGGACAACCTGGGATTTATCCATCATCGCTTAGTTGGCCAAAAAGCCCGGTATTTCCATCTTACTCAACTAAGGAACAATTGAAAGGATATTTGGTAAAAGTTGGTGGTTGTAATTCGCTGGATGTTGAAAATCCAGAAAAATTACAAATTCGTGTAAATAGTAATAAGCAAAACCTGAGTGCCAATTTAAGTGATTACCGTTATTTCCCAAATCATTCTAAAGTCGTAATTGTTGATAGTAAAAATCAAGAAACTGGAAAGGTGGATGGTAAATTGGTCTATGTTGGTTCACATAACACTTATGATCAATCACATGCAGAATATGGTGTAATTGTTGATTCTAATGATTTTGTTTCTCGTTTTGAGCAACAGTTTTGGGACTATAATTGGAATAGTGCTAAGTAATTTAAAGGTAGTCTAATATGAAAAAAATTGTTACAATCTTAAGCCTTATTGGTCTTACTTCGCTTATTTCGTGTAGTAATGGTAATCAGGAAACAGATGGGGGTAGTACTAGTAGTCAAAGTTGGCATAATTTAAAATCTCCATTTACCCAAAGCGGAAACTCAATTGATGAAAATGATGCCATTGATACGGCTTTGGTTAATGGCTTAAATAATGGTAAACGTTATTTTGCGTTTCCAGGAAATGGTGAGATTTGGTTATATGATAGTGGTAAGTGGATGAATGTTACACCAGATGATAAACTGCTTGAGAGCACTGAGGATTTTGTAAACTTTAATGTTGACCCAAGCGGTAAAACTGTATTGGCTTTAACTACAGAAAATAAGCTGTTATATTTTAATGGCGATACTTGGGTTGATACCGGGCTTAGTAGTTGCTCAGGCACCTCTAATTTGATTGATTATGTTGCGATTAATGCTAGTTTTAATACGATTAGCCTACTTGCAACAAATGGCAGTATTTGCCAATATAATAGTAACAATGCTAAATGGCAAAAAATCAGTATTAAAAACTTTGACAAGGATTCGGATATTAGTTTAAGTAGTTTGTCAAATGCTAGTCAGTTATATATTTTTAATCCTAAAACACCAAGTTTAACTTTCTATAATGATTTAAGTCAGGCTGGTAATAGTATTTCTACTAATTTTTCTGCCGATGATTTGCTAGATAGCGGTAGCGATGGTTTTATTACCAATTTAAACGCGAGCAATGTTGTTTTATTTAGCAAGAGCAAGAATAATTTTTATTTTCTTAATAACAAAAATAGTTGGCAAGATACTAAATTAGAGCTAACTCAATATGGTGCAACTGAAATAACTGAACGAGGTTATTACTTTGATAATGAAGGTAATCCATATATTTTTGCGGCATTAAATAATAACAAAGTGATTGTTTATTATCATGGGAAATGGCAATTAACTTCGATTAACATTCCTGCAGATGCTCTTATTTCTGATTTTGTCGTTGGTTTGTCTAATTCAACAGTTCGTTTGCTGCTAAGCTATGAAAACGAAGATGTTTATGACAATAAAACTTATGATATTTTTTATGATTATAGTACAAATAATGCAATTAATTTGGAGCAAGACAAGGAGTTAAATGAGGTTTTTGCTAGTCCTAGCCTTGAGTACTTATTCGCAGTAGGTTCTGATTTTAAAATTTATCAGCTAAATATGAAGAGTCAGCAATGGCAAGATACTAATTTTGATCTGCGTAGTTATGGGGAAGCAAATAATATATCTTCAATGAGTGCGACTAATGATGGTGTTGTGAATTTGAGCTTGTCAAATGGAGCCGTGGTTAGTTATTATTAAATAATGATGGCTTTATCATAATTAAAATTTATGTTGATAGCTATTTGATTTTATGTTATAAATGATAATTACGGAGTTACTGTTATTTGCACTGAGTTAGAGTATGCATTTGCATAATCGCTTACCGCTTGCACGTTATAATTGCCTGGTACAGCTGGAGAAACTTGTGCACTAGCAATATCTTGACAAGTAACGGTTGCAACTGCAGAACCGGCATTAGCAATTTCTGTATCATTTACAGGAAAAAAATCTACATCGTAACTGTTTACGGATAATCCTTCTACTAATGTATAGTCATCGCCATTACTAAGTCCAGTTACGTTAAATGAAAGAACTTGATTAGTCGTTAGACTACAAGTTGCGGCACTTGCAGATAAACCTAAGGTTTGCGCAAAGTAACCGTTTTGGTTAGACCCGCCAGAATTACATGCTGCCAGTGAGAATGCACATGAGAAAATTAAAATTTTATTGAGTAAAGACATAAATTTTCCTTATTTTAGATTACAGTACATTATTTTAGCAGTTTCAACTATATTATTTTATATAACTAATGAAAATATTATTACAATAGCATTATTTTCATCTAATTTGGTAATAAAAAATGATTTGTGATGGCATCATTATTCATCAATATATGATAAATCAAGTCTTAGCAATCATTATTAAAGAAAGGATTAGTTGTCAGATAATATAGTAAGTATTTATTACATTATTTGGGTTTTTGATTTAGGAAAATAGGTGGTTAAAAATAATTATTTTACTATTATAATTAAACAGTTTTTTATGTGATATCTGAACCTATTCAGAAGTGTGTTAAAATATCGCACTCCAGTCCCATACTAATTTAGGCCGCATACCAAATGACTATCCAACAAACCTATCAAGAAATTACCGCTAATATTCCCAATTTTAAAACTCGTGATGCACAGCTTGAAATGGTTGAAGTTATTGATGAGTGCTTTAGTGGAGTTGAAGATGAGCTAAAAGATGGACATAATTTATGTTTGATTGAAGCACCTACAGGTACTGGAAAAAGTTTTGCGTATATTTTGGCAGGAATTGTCAATGCTAAACGCGCAGATAAGAAATTTGTAATTTCAACTGCAACCAAGACTTTGCAAGGGCAGTTATATAATAAAGATTTACCGCAGTTTATTAAACATAGCGGTGAGCGTTTTATTTATGGATTAGCCAAAGGGCGGAGTAATTACTTGTGTCCATATCAGCTGGAAAATAGTTTGGCTGATGCTGGCGTCGATATGATTGCGCAAGTGGATAAAACTAATGATAAGTTGCAACAAATTGCTAAAGAGTTTGCCAAGCGGAAATGGGATGGTGATTTAGATAATGCACCCCTTCAGATTGAAAGCAAGTTAAAGCCTTTAATTACGATCGATAAACATCAATGCTTGGGTTACCAGTGTTCGTTTAATCAAAAAGATAATTCTGAGTGTCCTTTTTATCAAAATCGTGAATTTCAAAAAAGTTGTGATGTAATTATTACCAACCATAGTTTACTAATGGCAGATTTGAACAATGGCGGTGGAACAGTTTTGCCTTGGAAACCAGCAGATTATTTCTTGTGTGTTGATGAGGCGCACAATTTTCCTGCTTATGCAATTAGTGGCTTTATGGGGCAATTTGAATTAAAGCAAAGTATTGGTTTAGTTAATAATGCAGCAAAATTAATTGCGAATCCTGCTACTAATAGTTATATTCTAGATAATATTCCATTATGTGATGAATTGGTCTTAAAAGCCGATGAATTAGCTTTTTCATTGGATAAACTTTATCAATTAATTCGCCTGAATCGCAATGTTTTTGATAATGGTGTATTTATTCTGAATGATTATTTGAATACAGCAATTACTCAAGATCTTAAAGATATTTTTATGGATATTGCGGTCAGCTCTGGTGATTTACAAGCTGGTATGGGTAAGGTTCAAGATAAACTTAAAGAAAAGATTAAAAATGCCTCAGATTATGTAAGCGAAGCTAATTTAGTCAAGCTAGGTTTTTATTTTGCCAATATTGAAAGTATTGCAATCACAGCCAATTATCTGATAAACCAAGATAATTCACGCTATAATGCTAATGCGCGCTGGGTTGAGCAAAAATTATTCAATGGTAATGAAGAATATTTAATTACCGCTGGCGTTACTCATGTTGGCAATGTGTTATTAAATAAATTGTGGAAAACAGTGCATGCTGCATGCTTAACTTCCGCAACTTTGGCAATTGGTGAACGCTTTGATTATGTTAAATTTCAGCTGGGTTTGAATTTATTACCCAATGTTAAAACACAAAAATTGTCAACAAGTTTTAATTATCCTGAACATAGCCAGTTGGTTATTCCACAGTTTCGTTCTGCGCCAGAATTTACGACCCGTGAGATCTTTCAAAAAGAACTTACATTATATTTGAGCCAAATTTTAAATTATACTGAAGCTTATGGTAGTTTGGTATTATTCTTTAATCGTCAGCAACTTATTGATACCTTTAAAACATTACCAGTAAAATTACAAAATAAAATTTTGTTACAAACTGAGTTTAGTAGTAATCAGAAATTAATTAGTGAACATAAAGAGACCATAGATGGCGGCAAACCAAGCATTATTTTTGGATTAAATTCATTTGCTGAAGGCGTGGATTTGCCAAGTAAATATTGTATGCACGTGATTGTTACCAAATTGCCTTTTGATACGCATAAAGATCCGCAAAATATGGTGCGGGAGTATTGGGTTAAAGCTGAAAAAGGTAATTACTTTATGGATGTATCTTTACCAGAGACGTGCATTAAATTAATTCAAGCAGTTGGACGGCTAATTCGGAATGAAAAAGATTATGGACAGGTTACCATTTGCGATAATCGGATAGCATTAAAACAATATGGTGCAGTTTTGCTAAATGCGTTGCCAGAGTTTAGTCGTCAATATAATCCAGATTTTATTAAACAGGCATTTGCGAAGATTAAACATTAATTTTAAAAATACCTCATTAAAGATAAGGAATAAGAGTCAATGGCGCAACAATTAATTAAGCCAAACATTGTAGATTTAGCTAATGACAAGTTTAAATTATATAAACTGGAAGATCATGTTAATGATTGGGTCAAAGCAAAACTTGATGGGCTAAAATTAAAAAACCAGAAAAATTACTACACAGAGTCTGCCATTCCTGATTATCTTAAAGAGGCGTTAAAAGGTCGTGCAAAGACGGAGAATAAAACCAACTTTGGCAAGCCCGATTTTAGCATTACTCAGTATAAACAAGCACCTGTTATTATTGAAAATAAGCTTGGACTTAAAAAACTTATTGCAGAGACAAAAGATGGAATTAAATTTGATGAAAAATCCATTAAAGACTATGCTGTAAATGGTGCATTATATTATGCAACTGGTATGATTGCATCTGGCAAATATCGTGATGTTATTGCAATTGGCATAGCTGGTGATTCTGATGAGGCTATTGAATTAAAAGTGTACTATGTTTACGGTTCAGGTGAAGACTCATTTAAGTTACTTGGAAATATAGCCACATTGGACTTTTTAGAAAATCAAAAAACTTTTGATGCATTTTATAAAGACGCCAGTTTAACTGATGATGAAAAGCATGAAATTCTCATTAACTCGCAAGCTAAGTTGCAAAGGTATGCCAAAAGTCTTAATAAGTTAATGCACAATCACAATATAACTGCTCCGCAGCGGGTATTGTACGTATCAGGTATGCTATTATCAATGCAAAAAATAATAGATGCGGATGGTAATGAAATTCAAGATGGGTTAGTTACAGAAGATTTAAAAGGCATACAAACAGAGTCTAAGCGTGACGGAATACAAATTGTAAATCAAATTAAAGAATTTTTAACTGCACGAAAAATTCCATCCGAAAAACAAAATTTAATGTTGTCAAGCTTCTCTGAGATATCAAAAGATCCTCAACGTGATGAGTTAGAAGAATTGGATAAAGAAATATCAAATCTTATTAAAGAAAAAAAAGCTAGTATTAATAAACAGATTTTTACGTATATTTATCACAATATTTTTCTTTCAATTGAAGCAATGGCAGGACACCTTGATATTATGGGTGAGATGTATTCGGAGTTTTTGAAATATGCTCTAGGCGATGGTAAAGAAATTGGTATTGTGTTAACCCCGCCATATATTACCAAAATGATGGCGACGATATTAGGGGTGAATAAAGACAGCCGAGTAATGGATTTAGCAACAGGTTCAGCAGGGTTCCTTATTTCTTCTATGGAAATGATGATAAACAATGCAGAAAGCACTCACGGTAAAGAAACAACAGCTAGTAAGAATAAAATAGATGATATTAAGAAAACGCAACTTTTAGGGGTTGAACTGAACGCTGAAATGTTTACTCTTGCTGCAACGAACATGATTTTACGCGGTGATGGTAGCGCAAATATTCATAAAGGAAATACATTTAATACACCAGAAAATCTTTATACATCTTTTAAAGCAAATAAGTTATTACTGAATCCACCGTTTAGTTATGATGAGAATGGTATGCCATTTATTGCATTTGGTTTAGATAAAATGGAACAAGGCGGACTTGGTGCAATCATTATCCAAGATTCAGCTGGTTCTGGTAAGGCGACGAAAACTAACCAAGCAATGCTCAAAAAACATACGCTAAAAGCTAGTATCAAGATGCCAACTGATTTATTTCAACCAATGGCTGGGGTGCAAACTAGTATCTATATTTTAGAAGCGCACAAACCACATGATTATGAACAAACAGTAAAGTTTATTGATTTTAGAAATGACGGCTACAAACGAACTAGTCGAGCTTTGCAAGAAATGGATGAACCTACCAAACGCTATGCTGACATTCTAAAAATATACAAGGCAGGGAAAAATGCCAAAGTTGAAGCAAATTGGAACTTAAATGAAGTATTTATCGAAGATTTTATCACTTCCAGTGGTGCGGATTGGAATTTCGATCAACATAAAGTTGTTGATAGTAAGCCAACATTAGAAGATTTTAAAAAAACCGTAAGCGATTACTTGGCTTGGGAAGTGTCTAACGTTCTAAAACAGCAAAATACACAGAATGATAATCTGGGAAAGTAGAAACCTCACTTAACGATAAATTAAAAAAAGTTGAGTGGGGGAGGAGTATTTATTTAAAAGATTTATTCTTTATTAAAAGAGGCAAAAGATTAACTGTTGAAAATAGAACTAAAGGAAATCGCCCATTAGTAACAGCAGGGTATGAGAATAATGGAGTCGCTGAATTTATCGGAAATAATGATCAAGAAATTTTTCCTGAAGGTACAATAACAATTGATATGTTTGCTAATGTATTTTATCGAAATTATAGCTACTCAGCAGATGATAATATTTTGGTTTTATTTGAAAAACAATCTATTTTGTCAAAAGCAAAGATTTTTATGGTTAATTTAATTAATAAAGTTCTTAGTGGTAAATTTTCTTATGGTAAACAATACAGAATGGGTAGTTTTGAAGAGACAAAAATTCAACTTCCAACTAAAAATGGAAAAATAGATTTTGAATTTATGGAAAGCTTCATCGCTGAGCTAGAAGCTCAACGAATCGCTGAGCTAGAAGCATATTTATTAGTTACAGGATTAAAAGATTATACTTTAACAACCGAAGAACAACAAGCTTTAGATGGCTTTAAACAAGGAATATTTAAATTTGGTGAGTTTACTTATGATAGTATTTTTAATAAAATTACTCAGGGTAGAAGACTTAAAAAAGAAGATCAGGTTTCTGGTAATATTCCTTTCGTAATGGCTGGAACAACAAATACAGGGGTTGTAAATTACATTTCAAACCCAGTGGCAAGTTTTCCTAAAAACTCAATTACTGTAGACATTTTTGGTAATACTTTTTATCGAAGTTATGCTTTTGGTGCAGGTGATGATACCGGTGTTTATTGGAACAGTGAAAAAAATTATTCAAAAGAAATTTTACTATTTTTGTCAACTTCTATGGAGAAGTCAATCTCAGGAAAGTTCAATTTTGGGAAAAAATTGAGAAGTTCTCAAAGTTTAAACTTTAAAATGATGCTTCCAACACAAAACCAACAACCAAACTATGAGATGATGGAGACTTTTATGTCGGCGATTCAAAAGCTTGTCATTAAAGATGTTGTTTTGTACGCCGACAAAAAAATCGCGGCTACAAAGAGTATTGTGAATAAATAGGCACATATATTTGGAAATGTATCAACTAATCAGAGAAAGTAAATCTTAAGCATGGGTAAAATACGAATTATTGGTGGCGAGCATCGTTCACGGCAATTGCTAGTCCTTGATTCAGATGGTTTACGCCCGACTTTAGATCGTGTCAAAGAGACGCTATTTAATTGGTTAGGGCAAGATTTGACAAGGCAAAATTGCTTGGATCTTTTTGCTGGTAGTGGCTCATTGGGGTTTGAAGCAATTTCACGCAATGCTCAATCAGTGATTATGGTTGAAAAATCTTTGCAAGTTGCGCAGCAATTAATTAGTAATGCTAAATTATTGCGAGCTGAGAATTGTCAGGTCATAAATCTTACTGCTGAAAAATTTTTAAGTAAAAATAGTCAAAAGTTTGATGTGATTTTTCTTGATCCGCCGTACAGTAGTGATTTACTTCAGCAAAATTTACAACAAATTAGCTCGCATTTGTCCGAGAGTGGTGTAATTTATGTTGAATATCACCAAAACAAACCAGATCTAAATCAATTTAATATTTTAAAACAGTGTAAGGCTGGTAGCGTAAATTATGCACTGTTAAGTTTAAAGGAATAACTCTTATGTCATTATTTATTACTGATGAATGCATTAATTGTGATGTTTGCGAACCTGAATGTCCAAATCAAGCAATTACCCAAGGTGCTGAAATTTATGAGATTAACCCAGACTTATGTACACAATGCATTGGTCACTATGATGAGCCGCAATGTCAAATCGTGTGTCCAGTTGCGTGTATTGATTTAGATCCAAATAAAGTTGAAAGCGATGAAATGTTACTAGATAAATATAAGAAAATTTGGGATAAATAATTCGTAATTCTTAGAAGTATTTTAACTTAAAAAGACTTTTTAAATCAAAGTTAAACATCAGGTACATATTTGGGGTCATCATTGCTGATAAAAATGTGTTAACTTTTATATCGGTTAATTTTTATGTTATTATTCGCCTTTAATTAATTTAGTGAAAGTGTTATAAGTGTCAACAGTAATTAATGCGTGCTTAGGAATTTTATTTAATTCAGACACTAATCAGGTTCTATTGGCTTCACGACCAGAAGGCAAAGTTTTAGCAGGATATTGGGAGTTTCCCGGTGGAAAAATAGAACCAGGTGAGAATGCATTCCAAGCGTTACAGCGAGAACTATTTGAGGAGCTTGGAATTCAGGTTTCGATGTCTTTTATGAAACAAATTGGCGAAATTGAGCATCAGTATCCACATGGATTGGCTAAGTTAGCCTTAATTGTAATTAAATCTTGGAGTGGCGAATTGCTTGCTTGCGAAGGGCAAGAGCTATTTTGGTCGGAATTAGATATTGAAAATACGGTGTCTCCATTGTTACCTACAACTGCCAAAATATTTGAATTATTAGCACTGCAAAGGAGTGAAATATAATGCAACAATATCATGAGTTATTACGTCATGTTTTAAAAAATGGACATGTTAAAGACGATCGTACTGGAACTGGAACTATTTCAAGTTTTGGGTATCAAATGCGCTTTGATTTGGGGCTTGGATTTCCATTAGTTACAACCAAAAAAGTTCATTTAAAGTCAATTATTCATGAATTACTATGGTTTTTGCGTGGTGATACCAATATTAAGTATTTAGTAGAAAATGATGTGTCTATTTGGAATGAATGGGCTGATGCCAATGGTGAATTGGGACCAATTTATGGTAAACAATGGCGTAGTTGGCAAGGTGCAAGTGGTGAAGTAATTGATCAAATTAGTAATGTTATTGAAGAAATCAAATCTAATCCTAATTCACGACGTTTAATTGTGTCTGCGTGGAATGTTAGTGAATTAGATAAAATGGCTTTGATGCCATGCCATAGCTTATTTCAATTTTATGTTAATAATGGTAAATTGTCATGCCAATTGTATCAACGCTCAGCAGATGTATTCTTGGGCGTTCCGTTTAATATCGCCAGTTACGCATTATTAACGATGATGATTGCTCAAGTTTGTGATTTACAGTTAGGTGAATTTATCCATAGTTTTGGTGATGTACACATTTACTCCAATCATTTGGAACAAGTTGAGTTACAGTTAAGCCGTGAACCACGTCCGTTACCGCAAATGAAAATTAATCCTGCCATTAAATGCATTTTTGATTTTGAGTATAGTGATTTTGAATTGGTCAATTATGATGCACATCCATCAATTAAAGCACCAATTGCGGTGTAATAAAGGTCTGTTAAATGAAATTTGCTAATAAGATTAGCTTGGTTGTTGCCTTAAATTCGGATTATGTTATTGGTACAGAAAATAAGCTGCCATGGCATATTCCTGAAGATTTGGCTTATTTTAAACAAGTAACACTTGGTAAGCCAATAATTATGGGGCGTAAAACCTTTGAGTCAATTGGTCGTATATTACCTGGGCGTAAAAATATTGTAATTAGTCATAATTTCAGTCACCCTGGCGTTACAACTTATACCAGCTTAGCTGAGGCGCTTACAGATAATCATGATGTCCCTGAAATTTGTGTAATTGGTGGCGGGCAAATTTTTCAGCAGGCGTTGGAGTATGCTAATACTTTGCATTTAACCTGGGTTGATGTTCATGTTACGAATCCATGTGCGTGGTTTCCTAAAGTTGATTTTAGTCAGTGGCAATTAGATGAGAAGCGCGAGCTCTTGAGCCAATCTGGAATTAAATGTTTAATTGAAAAATATACTCGCTAATGAAAAATCCTAAATTGCAATATTATGTAAAATTATGTTTGGCATTATTAATGTGGGCTGGAATGTACCATGTAGTTAAGCCAGCAGCAGAATTAGGTGATCCAGTCTTGATTGCATTTATCCGGTATTTTATTTCTGCTGGGTTATTATTGGTGGTTTTGCGGGTAAAAACTAAGCAATGGATACCTAAATTGGCATTACAACAATGGTTATTGATATTTTGCATTGGTGTAATAGGTATTTGTGTTTATAATATTTTATTTTTTAATGCTGAGGCATTAATTTCTGGGAATATCGTTGCTATCCTATATTCATTCACCCCATGCTTGACTACGGTTATTTCAGCTTATGTTTTTAAGAATAAATTAAATAGATTAAGTAAAATTGGTATTTTAATTGCATTGTGTGGTTCAATTGGTGTGGTAAATTATGCAACTCCAGAGTGTGGACAGTTTTTTTGTAGTAATATTTTTGCTAGCATTAATCGTGGTGAAATTTATGGAGTTCTGGCAACTATTGCCTTTGCTTGTTATTCGGTTTTAAGTAAGTATACGGCGCAGAAAAATGTTTCAGCAATGGTTTTAACCGCATATTCTGCGTTAGTTGGTTGTATTTTACTTGGCGTAGTTGCGCTTTTTCAATCCGACTTTAATATGATTGGTCATTTTAATCTGAGTATTTGGCTGGCTTTGATTTATATGTCTGTTTTTGGAACTGTGGTTAGTTATTTATGGTATACGGCGGCGATTATTAATTTAGGTGTATTTAAAACCGTGGTTTTTCAAAATACCATTCCTTTGCAAACTGTAATAATTGGTTATATTTTTTATCACGATGAAATTAGCCGTGGTGTGATGTTGTGTGGTGGAGTTGTTTTATTTGGGGTTTACTTAACTAATTTTGCGTTAAGTTTGCGACGATCATCTTGAGTCTCTTATGAGAGTAATGGTCATATTTATATTGGCTTAATTGGTTATATTAGTGATGTTGCTATTTGTTTTTATTTTAAGTGCGTTGAGATTTAATTTTTTAAACTTTAAAGTAAGGAATTATTATGAAAAAATTACTAACCGTATTGTTATTTGGTGTGGCTACAGTTGGGGTAGTTAATGCAGACCAGACACAACAAATGCCTTCAATGATGACTGATCCAGTCTGTCAAACTGCGATGGAACATATGCGTACTACGCATAAAGAAGTTGAAGCTGCCATAAAAGCTAATGATGCAAATAAAGTTGGAACCTTGGTTATAGCCAACCATAATTACATGGAAAGCTTTATGGCAAAAAACCCACAATGTAAACCTCAACGCGGTATGGGCATGATGCCACCGGCACAAGGGAATAATCCGCAAGCTAATTAATATTGTATCTATTCCTATTGGTATAACATTAGATAAATAAAGAGCAGGTTGATTAAATCTGCTCTTTATTTTTATGGGTTTCAAACATTCTTTAAGCATTTTTCGATTAACTTATAGTTTATTTTTAACTACAGTATTCGGACAGAATATCTTAAAGTAGGATTGAATTAATTGATTTAGTACTTGATTATAAACGGTGTTTTGTGATATAGTATAGGCTATTATGTGTCTCGTAATAAATTTTTCGGAGCCTCACCGAAGCAAATTTTTACAACTAAACCTTAAGGATAAAATTAAATGGCTAATACAGCTCAAGCAAGAAAACGTGCCCGTCAATCAATTGATCGTCGTAACCGCAATTTCGCGTTACGTACTGAATTTCGTACTGCAATTAAGAAAGTTTTAAAAGCTATTTTGGCTGGTAATAAAGACAATGCAAAAGTAGAATTTGTTTCTGCACAATCTACAATTGATAAAATTGCACGTAAAGGCATTTTTCATAAAAATAAAGCTGCTCGTCATAAAAGTAGATTATCTGCTAAAATTAAAGCTATGGCTTAATTTGGCATTGATAATAAAAAAACTCTTGGTCATTCCAAGAGTTTTTTTATTATGTTTATTTTTTTGAAAGAATTATATTATGGCATGGATTTATTTGTTACTGGCTGGAGTGTGTGAGATAGGTTGGCCAATCGGCTTAAAAATGGCAAATGGAAAACATCCTTGGTTATGGACGGTATTTGCTGTTATTGCCATGGCGCTTAGTGGTTATTTGTTATATCAAGCACAGAAATCAATTCCGATGGGAACGGCTTATGCTATCTGGACAGGAATTGGTGCAGTAGGTGCTTTTACAGTGGGCATTTTATTTTTCAAAGATGGTGTGTCTTTTTTTAGATTACTATCGGTGTTTTTTATAATTGTTGGAATTATCGGGCTAAAACTTTCTGCACATTAGTAGTTATTTAAAAATAAAGTATTGAGTTGAATGCTATTCAAATTCACTAAATAAATCTATTACTTGGGTTGCTGCCTTTAGCTTTCGATGAATACTAACTTGATAATTAATTTCTGATTGGTTATTTTTTAGTAATTTATATGCTTGTTCTACACCTAATTGTTGATAATTCAACCATATGTCAGCAATCTGTGAATTGATAAATACTGGTTGTCTGTCATGGCCAATGCTTAGTATGAAATCATTTGGATTATCAGTTAAAATAGCAAAGCTATGAGTAGTTTCTTGAGTGATTGGATCTTGCCATTGATCCCAAATTCCAGCAGCTATTAAAGTTATTGTTTGATGAGAATTCTTTTGTGTGCTAAACTTTACAATATTGCCAGCATGGCTACCATTACTACATGATTCAAAGAATCCTGTGATTGGGACTAGGCAACGTTGTTGGCGAAATGGAGTACGCCAAGTTGGAGCTTGATAGATTAGTTCTAAGCGTGAGTTTTCATCATTCAGTGCAGGTCGATCGAGGCGCGCATTGTAACTACTAAAGCGTGGTCTAGCTGTTTTACTCCATGCTGGCACTAAGGAATAATTCATTAATTTGATGATGTTACGATTATTTTCGCGTAGAATTACAGGGGCTGGCTTATATGGAAAAATATGTGGCTCAAAGTTAAGTGATTTGTCGTAATGTGCATTAGTTAATTTAGCTAAATCATCAATTGAAAGTTTTAGTTCGTATTGAGAGCACATGTGAGCACCTTATTTACAGATTAAATGACTGCCGATAGTTTAACATTTTTGTAGTCAATTAGTTCGATGCATTCATTTTAGTTCGTTTGTTAACTAGTGCCAGATTTAATGTTACATATATGTGGTTAATTATCTTTTGCTTTCTGCTAAGTATGCATAAGTATGGTATAATCCGTCTTTATTTTTAATAAAAACATATGTTTTATGCAGCAAAAATTTATCTTAAATGATTTGAGTGTAACGAATAAGTTAGCCAAATCGATCGCGCACGTAATTCCTTATAATTTTGTGATAACTCTAAGTGGTAATTTAGGCGCAGGTAAGACAACTTTAACTCGCGAAGTCTTGCGTTGTTTGGGTGTGACTGGTTCAATCAAAAGTCCAACTTTTACGCTAGTCGAACCATATCAACTGGCAAATTATACCTTATATCACTTTGATTTATACCGGTTTAGCGATCCAGAAGAGTGGTTTGATGCTGGGTTTGATGAGTATTTTCTTACGCCACAAGTTAGTTTTATTGAGTGGGCTGAGAAAGCTCAGGGTTTAATTCCACAAATTGATTGGCAGATAAATATTACTTTTCAGCATAATATTCGTGAATTAACTATTGATTCTCTAACTCTTATAGGTGACACATGTCTCACGAAATTGATCAACAGCGACGTAATCTAATTAAGTTTGGTATGGTATCAAGCCTAACTTTGTTAATTAGTAGCAAAAACTCATCAGCTGATAGCTTAATTGATCAATTTGCAAGTGATAGCACCAATCAAATTATTTCGGTGCGAATTTGGCCCTCAGATGTGTATACTCGTCTGACAATTGAAGCCGAGCGAAATATTAAAGCTAAATTTTTTAGCTTGTCGAATCCTAATCGTTTCGTGATTGATATTCTTAATTCCAACCTAAATACAGTTTTAAAAAACTTGTCTAATAATGAGTTTAGTAATGATCCAATTATTAGCGGGATTAAAGTTGGTCAATTTAATGCAACTACGGTACGAATCGTAATTTATGTACGACAACCAGTTTCAGCGCAAACTCAAACGGTTGATCCAGTTAATTTGGGTAGTGTAAATTATAAATATCGTTATGTTTTTGATATGTACCCAGCGAATGCTCAGTCTAATCGTGATGAAAGCTCACCGTTAAATGATCAATTATTAGCATTTTTACAACTTAATGCAGATCAGGATAAATCTGCATCCGAATCATCAACTAATGCCAAGCCAGTGGTGGTTAGTAAGCGTTCTCAAGATTACCCAGAAATTTCAGCACCATCGACTAATCCACAAATTGAACCTAAAAAAGGTAAGTTATTGGTTATGATTGATCCTGGACATGGTGGAGAAGATCCAGGTGCGATTGGTGCGCAGGGCACTAAGGAAAAGCATATTGTTTTGGATATTGGTAAGCGGTTACGTGATTTAATTAATTCAAGTGATAATATGCAAGCGCAGATGACGCGAACTCAAGATATTTTTATTCCATTAGGTACTCGGGTTGCGATTGCTCGTAAGGCCAAAGCGGATATTTTTGTGTCAGTGCATGCTGATGCATTTACGTCACCAGCAGCGCGTGGTTCTTCTGTATTTGTATTATCCGATAGCGGTGCAAGTAGTGCGTTTGCCAAATATATGGCAGTGAGCCAGAATAATTCTGATCTAATTGGTGGAATGTCGTTTCAAACTCGGGATAGTGCTGTTAGCCGTATTTTATTAGACATGACACAAAGTTTTACGATGCGTAAAAGTACTAAATTAGCTCAAACTATCTTAGCTGAACTGAAACAAATTAATAAATTACATAATAATGGTATTGAACGAGCTGGATTTGCAGTATTAAAAGCTCCTGATATCCCCTCAATTTTGGTTGAATCGGCGTTTGTTTCAAATCCAATTGAAGAAAATTTACTGCGTACCGAAGAATTTCGTCAGAAAGTTGCACAACAGGTTTTTGATGGATTACAAAGTTATGCTAAGCAAAATTATAAATTAGCATGAGTAAGATAATTATTTTTAATAAGCCTTATGGGGTTATTTGTCAGTTTTCACCAAGTCCACCACATCCAACATTAAAAGAATATATACATTTAGCAGGAGTTTATCCTGCTGGGCGACTTGATACTGATAGCGAGGGATTGTTGATTCTTACTAATGATGGTAAATTACAATCTTTAATTAGTGAGCCTAAACATAAAAAATTTAAAACTTATTGGGTGCAGGTGGATGGAATTCCTAATGAACTACAATTGGGTCAATTGCGTCGAGGAGTTGATTTAGGAGATTTTGTTAGTGCCACAGCTAAAGTTAAATTAATTGATGAGCCGTTTGATTTGTGGGAACGAAACCCACCAATTCGAATGCGTAAAAATTTGCCAACTTCATGGCTGGAAATCTCAATTTGTGAAGGTAAAAATCGCCAAGTACGTCGAATGACAGCTAAAGTTGGTTTACCAACATTACGGCTAGTCCGAGCTATGATTGGGAGTGTAGCACTGGGTGATTTAAAACCTGGCCAATGGCAAGAAATGAGCTATGCCGAATTTATTCAGAAATTAAACTAAACCACCTATTATGGTGGTTTTAGCTTTTATCTCAAGTAATTAATATTCATTTTGTTCAAAAACAGTTTGCGCCCGTCCAACAATTAGTGGATCAACTTGACCAATTTTAGTCAAATCTTTGTTAGTGTATGGAATCTTTTGTAAAATAAAACGTAGTCCGTTAAGGCGAGCGCGTTTTTTGCAGTCTGACTTAATTACTGTCCATGGTGCATCTGCGGTATCAGTTGCGAAGAACATTGCTTCTTTGGCCTTAGTGTAGCTATCCCATTTATCAAGTGAGGCTAAATCTACTGGTGATAATTTCCACTGTTTTAATGGATGGACTTGACGTTCTTTAAAGCGGCGATGTTGTTCTTTTTGGCTGACTGAGAACCAAAATTTAATTAAATGAATGCCACTTTGTGTCAACATGCGTTCAAACTCAGGTGCTTGGCGCATAAATTCATTATACTGGCTATCCGTACAAAATCCCATGACACGTTCAACACCAGCACGGTTATACCATGAGCGATCAAACAAAACTATTTCACCTGCAGTGGGTAAATTCTGCACATAACGTTGAAAATACCATTGTCCGCGTTCAGTTTCAGTTGGCTTTTCTAATGCAATTACACGCGCACCACGTGGATTTAAATTTTCCATAAAGCGTTTAATTGTTCCGCCTTTGCCTGCTGCATCACGTCCTTCAAATAAAATTACAACTTTTTGACCTGTTTCTTTTACCCATGCTTGTAATTTCAGTAATTCAATTTGTAAATGATATTTTTGTTTCTCGTAGCTTTTACGTGACATTAAATTTAAGTAAGGGTAAGCACCTTTACGCCAGTCTTTAGCCAAAATTTCATCTGGGTTAAGTTTATTTTTGCGTAATTCGTTTTTATTGCTATTTTTTAAGACTAAATCGCGTACGGCTGCAACATCATCAGGTGAGAGACCATCTAAAATTGTTTCGATAGATTCTATTAGCGAATCTTTTTCTTTACCTTCATTGGTTAAGATATCGTTTATTGTGGCGAAAGTTGCTTCTTGTGATGATGCCATCGATTTAGTTAGATTAAATTTTTCAATGTCATTTAGGCTTTGCTTTGGAATAACGTCACCAGAGGATACTTTACGGGGGTTTTCGGTAATTTTTTCTGCGGTTTTATTTTTTAAGGTTAGATTACTTGTTACTTGTTCCTGATTTGGCATGGTGACTTTATTTGTGTTTTTCATTTCTGCTCTTTCAATTATTGATTCTAATTTAAGAGAATTATTTTAACATAAAACATGATTTTAGATAAGGTTATTCTGCATGAAGATCAATAGAGTCATGGAGTTGCTGTTAAATAGTTATGAGTAATTACGATTGTGAATAATTAAATTTTGCTGTCTTTTGTAAGGCTATCCCATTCTAAACTATGGATAATTATTTATTCTATAAATAAGTTGCAATAAAGGTGAACCGTTTTAAATCGGGTAGATTATAATTCAGCTTTGCCCAGTAAATTTTAAATAAATTTATTGGTTTTGTCATGGGTAATATTATTTAGGAAAATCTATTTCCACGAGTGGATTTTCCCTAGTAGGATTTATTTATATGAATGTGCGGGAGTGTATATGAAATTAGTTAATGTGTTTAAAACTCGGTTATTATCATTTTTTGACAATCGTTTTACGCGCCGTAGTCAATTTAAAGGTGATGCTAATTTACTCGATGAAAATTATCCAGTTGATGGTGGTTTAGCACCTAAAACTATTACGCAAAATCTAATTATGCATGCATATATGTCAAACGGTGAATCATTGCGTAATTTGGGTTCGGATATTGACGGTTTGACGCAAAAAGAAGTTGATGAGAAGATTGATAAATTTGGCTACAACGAAATTGATAAGCATGAAAGTTTAACGTGGTATACGCATCTTTGGTTAAGTTATAAAAATCCGTTTAACTTGCTGTTAACTATTTTGGCGGCAGTATCTTATTTGACTGATGATATTAAAGGTGCCGTAGTTATTGGTGGCATGGTGTTAATTTCTACGGTGTTACGCTTTGTGCAAGAGCGCCGTTCTAATAATGCCGCCGATAAATTGAAAGCTATGGTAAGTACCACAGCAACGGTTGTTCGCCATAGCGAAGAAGATGATGAAGATGACGAGCAGATTGCTGAACTTGAGAAACAAATTACCGCCTCAAATCCACTACAAATGGAAAATCGGATTGAAATGGCCATTAAAAATTTAGTGCCAGGAGACGTGATTACATTATCGGCGGGTGATATGGTGCCTGCTGATGTTAGAATCTTAAAGGCTAAGGATCTATTTGTTTCACAATCGGCGTTAACTGGGGAATCATTACCAGTCGAGAAATTTTCTACTCAAGGGCATGCTAATGTTATCGATGCTTTGGAATTAGAAAATATTGCCTATATGGGAACTAATATTGTGAGTGGTTCTGCCTTGGCGGTGGTTTTAACTACTGGACGTCATACCTTCTTTGGGTCTGTGGCAGATAAGATTGTTGCGCAAGATGTGGCTGAAACTTCATTTCAAAAAGGTGTGAATAAAGTTAGTTGGTTATTAATTTACTTTATGTTAATTATGTCGCCAATTGTATTTATTATTAATGGTTTAAGCACTCATGCTTGGCGTGATGCGGCGTTATTTGCTTTATCGGTTGCGGTGGGGTTAACTCCTGAAATGTTGCCGATGATTGTTACTTCGACCTTGGCTAAAGGTGCAGTATATATGTCACGGCGTAAAGTGATTGTAAAACGTCTTGATGCGATTCAAAATTTTGGCGCGATGGATATTTTATGTACTGACAAAACAGGAACCTTAACACAAGATAAAATTTGTTTAGAAAAGCATACCGATATTTTTGGCTGTGATTACGATGACGTTTTAGAGTTCGCTTATTTAAATAGTTATTATCAAACTGGTTTAAAAAATTTACTTGATGTTGCCGTTTTAGAGCGTGGCAATTTTGGCGATATTCCTTTATTGGTAAAGAAATATAATAAAGTTGATGAAGTACCATTTGACTTTCAACGGCGTAGAATGTCAGTAGTAGTTGCAGAAAACGGTGGTGATAATGTCTTGATTTGTAAGGGTGCTGTTGAAGAAATGTTGCGTGCCTGTACGCATGCAGAACATAATAATGAAGTTATGCCTTTAAGCACAGAGTTATTGGATAAATTAAGATCGGTGACGGCAGAATTAAACTCTGATGGATTAAGGGTGGTGGCTGTTGCCAAACGTGTTTACCCAAGCTCTAAGACAGTTTACTCGGTTGAAGATGAGCAAGAAATGATTCTGGTGGGTTATGTGGCATTTTTGGATCCACCAAAAGAAACAACGCGCCCAGCGATCGAAGCTTTAAATAAACTTGGCATTGAAGTTAAAATCTTAACTGGTGATAATGATTTGGTTACGGCTAAAGTCTGTCGTGAGGTTGGTTTAAATATCGAGGGAATGTTACTTGGTTCGGATGTAGATAAATTATCTGATGAAGAGTTAGGCTTTATTGCTAAAGATACTACCGTATTCGCTAAATTAACTCCAGCGCATAAAGAGCGGATTGTGATGGTCCTGCGTGAAGCTGGACATGTAGTTGGATTTATGGGCGATGGGATTAATGATGCGCCTGCTTTGCGTGCGGCGGATATCGGTATTTCAGTGGATACTGCCGTGGATATTTCTAAAGAAGCTGCGGACATTATTTTGTTAGAAAAAAGCTTAATGGTGTTGGTGCAGGGCGTTGAAGAAGGGCGCAAAACTTTTGCGAATATGCTGAAATACATTAAAATGACTGCTAGTTCTAATTTTGGGAATGTTTTCTCGGTTTTGATTGCTTCAGCATTTATTCCATTTTTGCCAATGTTACCCGTGCAATTATTATTGCAAAATTTAATTTACGATATTTCGCAAACCGTAATTCCATTTGATAATGTTGATGCAGAGTTTATTGAAAAGCCACAACGTTGGGATCCAGCAGATTTACGGCGTTTCATGATCTTTTTTGGTCCAATTAGCTCGATTTTTGATGTTCTAACTTTCTTTGTGATGTGGCATGTGTTTGGTGCGGATAGCTCGGCTCATCAGACTTTATTCCAAAGTGGATGGTTTGTTGAGGGGTTATTAACTCAAACTTTGATTGTACATATGATTCGTACTAAGAAAATTCCATTTATTCAAAGCACGGCGGCGTGGCCAATGTTATTGATGACAAGTTGCGCAGTTAGCATCGGAATTGCATTACCAATGTCGCCGCTTGCTTCGATGATTGGTATGCAGGCATTACCAGCAGGATACTTTATATTTTTAGTTTTAGCGGTGGCTGGATATATGGTCTTAACTCAGTCATTAAAAGGTTTCTATGTGCGTAAATTTGGTTGGCAATAATTATTACTCAGAAAATTAAAAAGTGGGTTATTAAAACCCACTTTTTTGTTTTTCATAGTTTATTAATTTTGCAGAATTAATGTTAACTGTTTAGTACGACGGTTAGTAGAATTTAGCCATTTGATTCAGTTTTACAGGTTTAATTTTTGAACCTTGTCCTGCACAGCCAAATTCATTGTAACGATCGATACAAATTTGTTTTGCAGCATCTTTAGCCACTTTTAAGTACTGTCGTGGATCAAAATGCTCTGGATTAGTTCCAAAGTAGCGACGGATTGCACCAGTCATTGCGAGGCGAATATCGGTGTCAATGTTAATTTTACGCACGCCATGCTTAATAGCAATTTGAATTTCTTCAACTGGTACACCATAAGTTTCTTTGAGATCACCACCAAACTCACGAATTACTGCTAACCAATCTTGTGGTACTGAGCTCGAGCCATGCATTACCAGATGCGTATTTGGGATCATTTGGTGAATTTGCTTTACGCGTTCAATCGCTAAAATATCGCCAGTGGGTTTACGCGTAAATTTATACGCGCCATGCGAAGTTCCAATTGCAATTGCGAGTGCATCAACTCCTGTTGCGTGTACAAAATCTTTAGCCTGGGCTGGATCAGTTAAAAGTTGTTCTTTTTCAAGTACACCATCAAAACCATGTCCATCTTCTTTATCACCTTGACCAGTTTCTAAAGAGCCCAGACATCCTAATTCACCCTCAACGGATACGCCAACGGCATGAGCCATTTCACTAACTTTGCGTGTAGTTTCAACATTGTATTCATAGCTACTAGGTGTTTTACCATCGCTCATTAGTGAGCCATCCATCATAACAGATGAAAATCCTAATTGAATCGCTTGAAAGCAAGTACTTGGTGAAGCTCCATGGTCTAAGTGCATGACTACGGGAATTTCCGGATATTCAGCAATTGCACCTTCGATTAAATGTCGCAAAAATTGTTCACCAGCATATTTACGAGCACCAGCAGATGCTTGTAAAATTACGGGCGAATTAGTTGCTTGTGCTGCTTCCATGATAGCTTGAACTTGTTCCAAATTATTTACATTAAACGCAGGAACACCATAGGTAAATTCTGCCGCGTGATCTAAAACTTGACGTAGTGCTACTAAAGCCATGACAACTTGCTCCTATGAGTATTTTATTAATTTAAATGCTTCAATTTTCCACACAAATAACATTGCAAAAATTGAGAAGAAAGCAATATAGATTGCAGGTAACCATAAAATCGAGCTAACTTTAATTAAACTGAACAAAATTAATTGAGTTAGGCCTGCTACTATACCAAAAGATATATTATAGCTTAAACCGACACCTGAGTAGCGAACTTGTATCGGAAAAAAGCTTGCGGCTAGAACTGGTAATCTGCCACAAATAATACCAATGTAAAACAAAATCACATAATGGATTAGGACAATGTGGGTTAAATCTAATTGTGAATAATGAGTAAATAGGATAAAGTTAGTTAGATTAAAAGCTAAGATACTAAAAATTAGAAAAGTTCGACCAAATAAATGATGGTATTTACCAGCTAAAAGGGCACTTAGAATGAAAACAATAATTGAGTAAGAATTGTATTTTAGGATCTGACCCAAAGGAAAATGATAATAAGTTGATAAAAAAACTGGCATAAAAAAAGTGTAGACAGCCAATGAACTAGCTAAAAAGGAGCCAAATGCAACCATTTGCCAAAGTGGAGTGCAAAAATTTTGTAAAATTTGCTTAAATGGAGTTTTAGGGTGTTGTGCTAAAAAATGCTTATATTTTTCAAACTCAGGTGTTTCAAGTAGATTTTTGCGTAAAAAATAGCTGATGATGCCAAAAATTCCGCCAAGAATAAAAGCAATTCGCCAAGCATCGATGCCAAAATTATGCTTGCCAAGCAAAAATGCTCCCAGCATGGAAGCAAGAAAAAAGCCAATATTAGTACCAGCAACGACAATATTGGTGTTCAGTGCTTTATTTTTTAGGTCAGATAATTCATAAGCAAAGACAATTGAACCTGGTATTTCACCACCAATTGCGAGCCCTTGAATGCTACGTAATAAAACTAGGCTGATAGTTGCGGCAATTCCAATTTGCTGATAACTTGGTATAAGCCCAATTAAAAAAGTTGGTAATGCCATTAGTAGCACAGTATAGACAAAAATATTTTTCCGACCACGAGTATCACCAAAATGCGCAAAAATTATTCCGCCAATGGGGCGTAGTAAGGCACCAATTGCAAAAATTCCGAAAGTCGCAATAATATTGGCAATGCCATCATGGACAGGAATTAGGCTGGCACCAATGGCTTTGGCAAAGTAAATAAAAATTGCAAAGTCATAATATTCTAAAATTGCCCCAAGAGTGATAAGAGTAAATGATTTTTTCATCGTTGTATTCTTTTAAAATCTATAAGTTTATTTTGATGGATCTTGGGTGTTTTCACCCAACCCCTCAAAAGTGTAAAATTTTGAAACCTAGTTTTCTTCAAACTTAATATTATCAAGGCTCATCAGCTTGATAAGTTCATTAAACTCCATATTTAAAAATTCCTTGTTAAATTCATAACGTCCATAAATATTAATATGTGCCCAAGCAATTGGTGAAATACGCTTGAGCTTTTCAATTTCATCAATTTTGCCAGCCTTTTCCAATTTTATCAGTAAATTTGATAACAATCTTGCATTGTATAAAATAATATTATTGGCTATAAATCTGGTACATTCATTGTAAATTTGTTGAGACATTTCAGAATGCACATTTAGCTTACCCTCATTGGCATAGGATATTGCTCGACGAAGTTTGTTATATGACTCACCTCGATTTAGAGCTTTTTGAATGTTTTGACGATAAGTAATATCATCAACATAACGCAAAAGATGGATACTGCGGATAATATTATCTAATTCACATAATGCAGATTTGGTTCGATTTCTACGTTTATGTGAGCTTAACTTACTAATTATTACGCCTTGAGTGGTTGCTTTGGTGGCTAACGATACCATAATTTTTTTGATGTTATCTTCTTCATCCAAAATAAGCTGTTTATTCACTTTTTTGGTTGGCTTTATCTTATATTTGCTGTATTCTTCTTTTGATTTAAAGCCATAAATATGCCCATCAATTTTACCAGCAGTATCCTTATATCTTGGTGCAAAAATATAATCAAAAAAGTATAAAATGATGAAGTTTACAGCATTAGTTCCATGGGTATCAGTGGATAGAATATCGGGATCAATGTCTGAGGTATTGTTAAATAGTAGGTCAAATATGAAGTTACCTTCATACTCATGAGCACCAAGTAATTTAACATTTGCCGCAATATGATTTACTACCAGTGTCAATGCTGACACTCCTTTATTAACGCCAAAGTATTTGGGTGAACATCTTGAATTAAAAGTGTCGAGTATGGTTTCAATTTTTGTCCCATCAGCACTAGCATGTATAAATTCTTCAAGAATATTATGATGCTTACTAATCGGGAGCTTCGCAATTTCATTACTAGCTTTATCATTAGCTGCACGCAATGTTTCTAGTCTTATTCTATTATGTGTGGTAGATGCTAGTGAGTTATAACTTATATCAGATATTTTACCCATTTCTCCAAGACCAATGAATGTACCCATTGCAATTATGCTGGCTAAAAGGCTGCTTGTCTGTAGCTCTGATTTGTTATAACGATTAACCAGTGGTGTAAAACATTCCAAAAGAGAACAATATTTGTGATTTTCAATAAGGATATCAGCAATAGCAATTCTCGGCAAATCTTTAAAAATATAATGATTGTCAGGTTCATCAAGCTTAGCATATGGCAAACTCCAAGTATTTCCTAACTTTTTACCCGATAGTTTTATATGTGGATTTTCACCAGCATCAAAACGAGTATTAACTCGCACAATCCAATATTCAAGTTCTTTTTCTAATTCATCTAATGTTTCAGACAGTGGTGCAATGAGTTTTTTATAGCCAAGATTCTTTATAATATTTTCTTTATCTTGCCAACAAACATCATCAACAAGGTCATCATCAAAGTTTCTGTATTTGTTGCTATCATTAACAAACACATGTCCAGCCCCACAATTATGGCTTAATTGTTGATATAACCAAAACTCATATTTGTCGCAGTTTATAACTTTTGTATTGCTAACTTCATTACATAAATATGGATATACTGATTTTACGATAGCGGTTACTGGAAATTCGCTAGGTTTTACTTTCATTAATGTCTTATAAACCGTAAGCTTTTGTTGTACAAAATCATAAGCTTGTATGAGATTAGCAGAATTATTATTACCTTTAAAATCTAGACTTAGCAACAATGGTCGCAGGTTTTTCTTGATTCTGCCTGCTATCTGTACATAATAACTCCATTCTAAGGCTGCAAGGTCAAATTTTTGATCATTTAAATATTCAGTAAATGCTTTAAATTCATCAACTGGCAATATTTTATAAGCAATATCCTTGATCTTACTAAATGCAAATTCATCATATTGATTATCATAGAACATTTCAAATATCGATGCTGCTTTTTTAAATTGAGCCGTTTGGATTATTTGTTGTTGTGCAACAAATGTTTTAGCATATTTATCAGCCTCATGCAAATACCAATCAACATAATGAATAAAACAGTCGATTAGGTTGTCATTCATTTTTTTAAATCGATAGTGAATAAAACATATCAAGTAAATTAATGCCTTCTTTTTATTCATCCGTTTAAGCTTATAAACATTGTAGTAATCAACCAATGAAGCATAATATTTAATGCTGGAATTAGAGATATTCAGCTGTGGTAAAAATTCCTTGGATACATAATACAGCTCTTTGATTTGTCGAAGTTTTACGATTTCAGCTTGCATTTCCTTATAACCAAATGACTTTAATTCACGCTTCAAATAAGTGATTTCATGTAAACTATTATTGGCTTCAAGCAATTTCTCTAGCTTTTTGTGTATATCTTGTTTGACTAATTTATTTAAGAGCAGTGTTAATCTTTTTTCTTCAGCAGTAATTGCTTTACCAATAATATCCTGCAAAACCGTATAACCTGGGAGGATAACTCTATTTTTATGTAAATATCGAACCACTTCTTTAAAAATGAATACTGGGTCATTATCAATACTGACCATCTCTGCTACAAATACTTCAATTTGTTTCTTAATGCTTAAATCACATACTTTATAATCAAATAGTTTTAAGATTTTATATTCTAATTCAAGTCTAGTTGGGCGACTAATGTTTAATTTGATTTTTTTCTTATAAGAAGGGAAGTACTTAGATTTTACAAATAGAAAATTAGCACTGATATTTTTGACTGTTTCTAAATTAAATAACTGTCTACTGGCTTTGAAATAACCAAGAAGTAAAATGAAATATACTTTGCTCGTTGTTGAGCCAATACCATTAACTATATTTTCCTCATGATTATCCAACGTAAAGTAATGCTGTTGCTCATCCGAGTCAAAGTTTTTTGGTTCGTAATAAAATTTAATCTCAGCATTATTTAGGATTATTAAGCGTTTTGTAGTCATTTATTCTTATTTTTTATGTATGATCCAACAATAATATTACGGTGACGAAGATAATTATAAAATGTGGATTTAGCTATACCCAATTGGCTAATAATCTGACTAACTGTTAATTTGCCTTCTTTGTACAGAGTTTCAGCAGCACATGCAATAGATTCATTTTTCTGTGACAATCCTTTGGGTTTGCCACCAAGTCTACCCCTAGCACGTGCAGCAGCTAATCCAGCAGTAGTTCTTTCCTGAATTAAATCACGCTCAAACTCAGCCAAGGATGCAAATATATTAAAAATTAGTCTACCTTGTGGTGTAGTGGTATCAATATGGTCATGCAAGCTCCTAAGTCCAACATCTTGTTCTATAAATTTGTTGACTAATTCCACCAAATGTTTTAGAGACCTACCAAGACGGTCTAGTTTCCAAATTACAACAATATCTCCCGGTCGCAAATTATTGACTAATTCCTGTAATTTTGGTCTGTCGGCTTTAGTACCACTCATTACCTCAGTATAAATTTTTTCGCAACCATCTTGTTTTAGAGCATCGGTTTGTAAATCTAAATTCTGTTCTTTAGTTGATATCCTTGCATAGCCAATTTTCATAAAGCAAATTCCAATAAAGAGTCCATTTTAATCAGCAAATATGATTTGCTAAAACTTTGATATAGAAGACTGGTATTATAGACTTGTTTTAGGGTATAATGGAGCATATTTTAAGTTTATCCAACAGTCTTTAATAACGGACGTTATTTTGGACTTTATTTTTCTATTAAAGTGAAAAAGCATGACACCATACCAAGACATTAATAAGATTCTATCTTCTATGGCAAATAGCATTCAAGACATTTTAGGTAAGAATCTGGTTGGCTTATATTTATTCGGCTCTTTATCTTATGGTGATTTTAATCCGAATAGTAGTGATATTGATTTAACTACAGTCTTAACTCAACCGCTTAATAATTGTGAAATTGAATTAATAAAACAGCTACATGTACAGATTGGAGATCTATCTAAAAATGGAAAGATCGATTAGAGTGTTCATATACGCCAATTTATATGTTTGAAAATATTTTACCACCTAAAGAACCTCGGCCATATTATGGCGGTGCAATTTTTTATGAAAAAGCCCCATATGGAAATGAATGGATTATAAATAACTGATGTTACGCACGGAGATGTGCAAATTGTGTAAAATAGTGATGTTCATTT
>ERZ650308.27-NODE-27-length-85259-cov-38.294728_pt1 | contig 85259 bp, 76 predicted proteins | sample MGYA00376244_ERZ650308 | MGnify/ENA primary metagenome ERZ650308 (study PRJEB26733, sample SAMN07839295) | wastewater metagenome | biome: small river; feature: stream; material: water | place: USA: North Carolina | collected 2016-04-26 ... | reverse complement strand
TGTATTTGATGCTGGTTGTAACACAAGTGATACCGCTTCAATAAAAGTAACTATAGTGATATGCTGGACAGATGGTATTAATGAATTAGAAACTAGCGGAATTTTTGTATATCCCAATCCAACTTCGGGTGGCAACTTTATTTTATCTAAAGATTTGCCTTACACTATAGAAGACGCAACAGGAAAGCAACTACAACAAATCACTGCAAGTGGCGTTTATTTTGTTGTTGTAGGTCAAAAACGCTACCGATTGGTGAATTTGTAATTAAAATCAGTTGATTATTAGCTAATTGTAACAGAGATTCACCTAATTAACGACCAATATGAAAAAGAAGTTTTATAGTTTTGGTACATATGAGGAAAAAGGAGCAGTAGAAATTGAAACACAAGTCGATTTTCCTTCAAACACTCATATTCCTTTCGATAGCGAAATGAGAACGAATAATGTTTTTAAAATTGCCAAAGGGCAGTTTTTTTTGGACCTTGCTGGATTTGTAGATAGTTCTGCACATTTTGCTATTTCCAAACGATTTAAGCAATTACTGGAAGAAAACCATATAAAGGGTTGGACTTGTTTCCCGATTATCATTAAAGGTTCAGATCAAGAGTATTTTGTTTTTCAGCCTAAATCTATTGCGGGAGAAATATTAAATCTTAGAGAAATAAATAATTACACAGAAAAGAACAGAAGATTTGACTTAAATACTTGGGATGGTTCTGAGATTTTCACCTTAAAAAACACGTTGATATTTGCTTGTACAGAAGAAGTCAAGCAACTTATTGAAAAAGCAGGAATAACCAATATTGATTTTCAGGATTATTCAACGATTAAATCATCGTAAATGTTTATTTCTCGCTTTTTTCTTCAGTTTCTTCCGAGTCCGATTTTTTGAAAATTTCACCAACTTCTTTTGTTAGTCGTTGAATAGTTTCCACGCCGACAGTTAAAGGTCCGCGGCTAACATCTGCATACGTCGAGAAGTTTTCCGATAATGTTTGGGAAGGATACACGAAAATTCGGTCGAGTAGGGTGTTTTCTTTTTCAAAGCGACTTGGAAGATTTTCCATTCCTAAAAAGTCGGAAACGGAACCAGCGCGTGCAAAGATGGAAACCAATAAATCATCCACTTTCAATTGCCCGATTGCCCCCAAAGCATCTTCTGGTTTCTCAATCACTTCGTGTGTCAAGTCGGCCATAAAACGGCGATAGGTGCGGTATGCTTTTATCTTTTCAAACGTTTCGCGCGTACTGTAAACGGAAATGTTGCAATTCAATTCTTTGGACAAACGCATGACGCGTTCCAACCATTGGTTACACGATTGTTCCAACTCTGCAAACGGTGGACAAATCAATGTGATGTTGCGGTAAGTCGAGAAATTATGGTTGAAGTGACAAAAGAAAACTGTTCTATCGCACACATCGAGTAAGTGATCGCGGTCATCGCCCACCAATCGTTTCAGCAAGTTGGTTTTTGAATTGTCGTTGACCAACACGATATCTGCAACTAGTTCTTTTGAAACACGTGCTATGCCACTCGAAATATTGCGATCAATGGTCGCCATCGCATGTACGTTGATTTCGCCACTGTTGTAATGCGTGATAAAATCGTCGATGTGTTTGCGTGAACGGCGAATTTTCATTTCTGCATCTTCATCATTTTCTAAAACACTGACAACAGATATCGGATTTTTCACTTTTTTATCGGAAATAAGAATCGAAAAATCGAGCATTTTTTCATTTCCTTTCAATTCGTTTGCAGCAACTAAGACGTGTTGTGTCCGCATGGCAGGACCTTCCAAGGGTTCGTTTTTGGATTGTTCGATGAGGAGTTTTTTACCTGCGTTTTCTGTCACGAACGAAGCCGTCATGCTCGTTAATAGAATCAAAATTACGGTTCCGTTCACGATGTTGATGTCTAAAATCCCCATAGTAAAACCAACGTTGATGACTGCTAACGTTGCTGCAGCATGTGCGGTACTGAGTCCAAAAATAACTTGTCGTTCAGCGCCCGTTAACTTGAAGAACAATTGCGTTACCAAAGCAGCTAAAAACTTACTTGAAATAGCGAAGGTGGTTAAAATTCCCGCAACAGCCCATGCCCAAGGATCGTTTGCAAGGGAACGAACATTTACCACCATCCCGATGGAAATCAAGAAGAAAGGAATAAACAATGAGTTGCCAATGAATTCGATGCGGTTCATCAAAGCAGATGAGTGAGGTATTAAACTATTGAGTACCAATCCAGCAACAAAGGCCCCGATAATTGATTCGATACCAGCTGCTTCCGCTAAAAATGCGGCGAAAAACAGAACGGATAATACAAAGACATAATGGGCTGATTTTTCGGATTCCAATTTACTAAAAAACCAACGTGCAATTTTAGGCACAAAATAAAACATGATTAGGCTGAAAATACTCAAGGTAACACCTAAATGGATGATAACGTTGGTATTGATAACGCCGTTGTCTGAACCCGAAATTACCGCTAAAATGATCAGTACTGCTGTGTCCGTTAGAATTGTTCCACCAACAGCAATTGCAACAGCTTCCATCTTTGAAATCCCATATTTTGAAACAATTGGATATGCAACTAATGTGTGTGTAGCGAACATACTTGCGGTGAGTAAACTTCCAATTTGATCCAATCCCAGCGCATACCGACAAATGGGGTAACCTAAAAGTAAGGGGATGAAAAAGGTCAGCGCACCGAAAACAAGGGATTTATTTTTGTAGCGTTTGAATTCTTGCATGTCCAACTCCAAACCTGCCATGAACATGATGTACAACAAACCGATTTTTGAAAACATACTAACAAAACCCATTTTCATGTTGGTTTCTGAAATCATTTCAAAGCCATTTGGACCAATAATTACACCCGAAATGATCAAACCGATAAGTGCAGGGATTTTGAATTTTCGCAGAATGATGGGCGATAATAAAATGATAAACAGCAAAATAGAAAACGTCAGGATTTGATTTTCCAGTGGAAATTTGAATTCGCCAATTAGGTGATCAAATTCTTTCGCAAATTCGTTCAATAAACCGTTCATTGTATTTTATTATCAGACAAATGTAGTTGGTATTTTTGCGATTTTAACCTGTTTTGAATTATTAGGGAATTAATTTTTGTGAAATAAATCAGAAAAGAGAGAAACTTCTCAACAATTTCAACAGCTAAGTTAGATTTTCTTTTTTTTTCATTAATTTCGCTCTCACAATTTTTTAACAAAATTCTATGTCATATTTGTTTACCTCAGAATCAGTTTCTGAAGGGCACCCGGATAAAGTGGCGGATCAAATTTCAGATGCGCTAATTGATCATTTCATGGCTTTTGATCCAGAATCAAAAGTAGCTTGTGAAACATTGGTAACTACAGGTCAAGTTGTTTTGGCAGGTGAGGTAAAAACCAACACGTATTTAGACGTGCAAGCGATTGCTAGAGATGTGATTCGTAAAATTGGTTACACGAAGTCTGAATACATGTTCGAAGCTAATTCGTGTGGTATTCTTTCTGCAATTCACGACCAATCAGCGGATATTAATCAAGGTGTTGACCGTGCAGTTGCAAATAATGACTTTGAAGCGAAAGCAGAAGCGCAAGGTGCAGGTGACCAAGGTATGATGTTTGGTTATGCGACCAAAGAAACTGATAACTACATGCCATTGGCATTGGATTTGGCGCACAAGATTTTGCAAGAATTGTCTGCAATTAGAAACAATGAGCCCAATTTAATTCCTTACTTACGTCCCGATGCAAAATCGCAAGTTACGATTGAGTATTCGGATGATAATGTGCCACAACGTATTGACACAATCGTTGTTTCAACACAACACGATGATTTTGATTCGGAAGCTACGATGTTAGCAAAAATCAAATCGGATATTATTTCAATTGTTATTCCTCGTGTTAAAGCAAAATTAACGCCTGCTTTACAAGGTTTATTCAACGATCAAATCACGTATCATATCAATCCTACTGGTAAATTTGTTATCGGTGGACCTCACGGAGATACAGGTTTGACAGGACGTAAAATAATTGTTGATACGTACGGTGGAAAAGGTGCTCACGGAGGTGGTGCATTCTCAGGAAAAGATCCATCAAAAGTTGACCGTTCTGCAGCTTATGCAACACGTCACATGGCTAAAAACTTAGTTGCAGCTGGATTGTGTGATGAGGTTTTGGTGCAAGTATCGTATGCAATTGGTGTTGCTAAACCTTGTGGTTTGTTCATCAATACAAACGGAACAGCGAAAGTGAATTTAACAGACGGAGAAATCGCTAAGAAATGTGCTGAAATTTTCGACATGCGTCCTTACGCTATCGAACAACGTTTGAAATTGAGAAATCCAATTTATAGCGAATCAGCGGCTTATGGTCACATGGGACGTAAAAATGAAGTGGTTACAAAATCATTCAGAAGTCCAGATGGTTCGACAATTACAAAAGAAGTTGAATTGTTTACATGGGAGAAATTAGATTTCGTTGATCAAGTAAAATCAGTATTTGGATTGTAATTCAAAACGATAAGAAATAGCTAAAACGCTCCAGAAATGGGGCGTTTTTTTTGTTTAAATGGATGTGGAGTTTGAAGTATAATTATTGGGGTTTAGTTACCCGGGTAAATTGTGGTAAAGCTGTAGCTTGACCAAAAAAAAACCGCCTCACAGGAGACGGTTAACTAGGATAACTCTTTTGTACTTTTCGTAATCAGACTATTGGTATTTTCCAAGCAACAGGAAAAAAAATCGATTGTATGTAACAGTTATTGTTTACGAAAGTTGCATCGCATAAGCAGCTAAATCAACTAACTTATTGGAGTATCCCCACTCATTATCGTACCATGAAACCACTTTGACAAAGTGTTCATTCAAAGAAATACCAGCTTTTGCATCAAAAATTGATGTGCGTGCATCGCCCAAGAAATCTTGCGAAACAACATCATCAGCTGTATATCCTAATATACCTTTTAATTCATTTTCAGAAGCTTTTTTCATTGCAGCACAAATTGCTTCGTAACTTGCAGCTTGAGCTAACTTCACAGTTAAATCCACCACAGAAACATCAGCAACAGGTACTCGGAATGACATTCCAGTTAATTTTCCTTTCAAATCAGGAATAACTAGTGCAACTGCTTTTGCAGCTCCAGTTGATGATGGAATGATGTTTTGAAAACCACCACGTCCACCGCGCCAATCTTTCGCACTTGGTCCATCAACTGTTTTTTGTGTTGCAGTAACTGCGTGAATTGTACTCATCAAACCTTCAGTAATTCCAAAGTTGTCGTGCAATACTTTTGCAATTGGTGCCAAACAGTTGGTTGTACACGATGCGTTTGATATAATTGTTTGATGTGCTTGCAATGAAGTGTGATTAACACCCATAACAAACGTTGGTGTTTCATCTTTAGCAGGAGCAGAAAAAATAACTTTTTTCGCACCAGCATCCAAATGTTTTTGTCCATCTGCTTGCGTTAAAAACAAACCTGTACATTCCAAAACAACATCTACGCCAACCGCTCCCCAATTGATTTGAGCAGGATCTTTTTCAGCGCTAACACGCACTTTTTTTCCATTAATAACCAACGTATTGTCAATGACTTCTACTTTTCCTTTGAAAGGTCCGTGTGTTGAGTCGTATTGTAATAAATAGGCCATGTAATCAACTTCCATCAGGTCGTTTATGGCAACTATTTCGATGTCAGATCTCTCTGAAGCAACGCGACAAGCTAAGCGCCCGATACGTCCAAAACCATTGATTCCTATTTTCATCTTTTTATACATTTTGACAATACTTATTGTATTATGTACAACAAATATATAAAAAGATTCATAGTGTACAAATGACACTAACTATTTTTTTACAATAATTTTGTAGCTTGAATTAATTTCAACTCATTCCAAGTTGCTTTGTCGCCCAGTTTTTCTTTGATAGCAGCTAGTGATTCTCCTTCGTAACTATCAAATAAATGAGCCAATGCACGAATGCGTTCTTCTGGTAGTACTTGTTCTATCGTTATTTTCTCCGCACGAATTAGTTGCACAAAATGACCGTTGATTGTTGTTGCAGATAATTGACGTAAACGAGCAATTTCGTTGATATCCAATCCATCCTCCAATAATTCGAGGGTTTTTTCGTGCGTACTTTTCTTTTCGCTTACTTGTTTTTCTTTTTTGTCACGCTGTGAATAGTGTTTTTTAGCACTCTCAATAACTGCATCAAAACTGTCGTCTTCATCGGAAAGTAAATTCCCGTTTTGTCTTAATTCTTGTTGAATAACTGCGATTTTAGCAATAACATAGTTCGTTATTTCTGCTGTTTTGACTGTTTCTTTGTTAATCTCACTGCCATTACAAACCGCTTCAACGAGCAATCGGACTTTCTTCAAGCGTAAAACGACGGTGATTAACAAGTTCAACAACTCTTCTATTTCATCTTGGTAATCTTTTGTTCGCTTGATTTTTGTTAACTCAATTTTGCGTTTCAAAACCGCATACACTTGCGTGTCGAGTAACTTAAAAAAATAAGTATACGCAGCTTGAACGCGTTCGGATACAAATTCCCAATTGATTGTTTCTTTCGAGAAAATAGTATTCAATTGCGCTTGAAACTTTTTAGCAGCATCAAAAGTAGTTTGAACAAGTTGCATTTGATTCGCTGCCCAAGTTTTGTCTTTTCCTTTTTCTGTCTTAGGACCTTGTAACTTTAGTCCCAATTCGAAAGTTGCCCATTTTGCAGTATAATCATACCAATCAAATGCTTCCATCAACGACTGATACACAAAACGTGCCGTTTCCTTATCGAGAAATAACGTTAGTTTATTGGAATCTGCTTTTTGTTCTCCGTAAGCAACAACAGACTGATCATTGATCAACCCATTCATCGAAATGGGTTTCAACAAAACCAATCCTTGCAAACTGCGCAAGCGCGACAAAGCAACGTAAGCTTGGCCAGGCGCGAAAACTTGTGAAACATCAAGCACTGCTTTTTCAAAGGTCAACCCCTGACTTTTGTGTACCGTGATTGCCCACGCAAGTTTTATTGGAAAATGCACAAAAGTCCCAAGGATTTCTTCTTTGATTTCTCCTGTTTGTTGATCCAATTGGTATTTGATATTTGTCCACTCGTATTTCTCAACGGTGATTGTTCGTTTTTCCTCCGGAAAAAGCACAACGATTTCATCCTCTGAAAGCGATTGAATGCGTCCCATTTTTCCGTTATAGAAGTTTTTTTCAAACGACACATCGTTTTTCACAAACATTATTTGCGCCCCAACTTTTAATGCTAAAGTAGGGTCAAGTGGAAACATGTGTTTTGGGAAGTCACCAACGATTTCAGCCTCGTAAAAATGAGTTTTTCCTTTCAACGCATTCAATGCTGTCGCATTCAAATCGTCTGCTTTGGCATTGTGTGTTGTAAGTGTGATATATCCCTCTTCTTTGGTTGGATCAAACAAGGGATTGACGTATTCATTTAAAATGCGCTGATCTTTTTCTGAAACTTGATTGTTGCGCAAGTTGTTCAAGATGTCGATAAATGTTGCGTCGTCTTGTCGGAATATTTTATCTAATTCAATGTAGAGTGGGGGACTTTCAGTAAGTACTTTAGCGTTAAAAAAGAAAACACCGTGATAATGTTGTTGTAAAACCGACCATTCTTCAGGTTTCACAACCGGCGGAAGCTGCAATAAATCGCCAATAAACAAAACTTGAACACCACCAAAAGGACGGTTGTTTTTACGAACATTGCGCAAGGTCCAATCTATCGCATCCAATAAATCAGCGCGAAGCATACTGACTTCGTCAATAATCAATAACTCCAAACTTTTGATCAAATTTTGGCGCACTGCATTGAACTGAAAATGGCGTTTGAGTGTCTCTTTTGTTTCTAATTTGGTATTACCAACTAATATTGGTTCAGCTATAAATTCAGGAACGAACCCTCCAAATGGCAATTGAAAAAACGAATGAATAGTAACCCCACCAGCATTCAATGCTGCAATTCCTGTTGGTGCGACAATCACGGTATTTTTATGCGTTGTTTCAACTATTTTCTTCAACAAGGTAGTTTTGCCTGTCCCAGCTTTTCCGGTCAAGAATAAATGTTGACTTGTTTGGTTGATAAAACGCTCCGTAAATGCGGCAGGTCCCTCGATTGTCATTGTAATTTCTTTCATCATTTTATTGAAGATAAGCAAAAAGCTCACTTCTTGCACTATTTCGAATAGCTTTTTTTAGTCGTTTGTTTCGTTTTCTGAAATTGCCTCGTCTGCATCCTCGTATAATTCGTTCGCAGCGAGTTCGTTTCGATCGATTTGTTTGGTGGCTTTTGCACCGAGCTTTTTCAAGTTTTCAATCTTGCCAACAAGATTTCCTGATCCGACATGTAATTTTTTCATGGCCGCTTCGTATGCACCCAATGCTTCTTTTTGTTTCTTTTCAATGTTTTTCATGTCATCGATGAAACCAACAAATTTATCATACAATTTACCTGCTTCCGAAGCAATACGTAAGGTGTTGATTGTTTGGCGTTCTTGTTTCCAAATGCTTTCGATTGTTTTCAATGTCGCTAACAAAGTAGATGGCGTAACAATGACTATTCGTTTTTCCCATGCACGTGCATACAATTCTGGCTCGCCCTTTATTGCTAGGGAAAACGCTGATTCGATGGGTAAAAACAACAAAACAAACTCTGGTGTGTGAATGTCTTTTGACCGCGCATAATCTTTGTCCGATAACGTTTTGATGTGTGTGTGAATCGACAATAAATGCGCTTTCAAATACGCCGCTTTTTCTGTTTCATCAGTAGCATTAATGTAACGTTCAAATGCAGTCAAAGACACTTTCGAATCAACAATAATGTGTTTGTTATCTGGTAATTTGATTAAGAAATCCGGACGTAATTGCTTGTCGTCTTCTCCTTTTAACGTGTGTTGCTTTTCGTATTCTACGCCTTCTTGTAAACCGCTGATTTCTAAAATGCGTTCCAATGCCAATTCGCCCCAATTACCTTGTGTTTTTTGGTCGCCTTTCAAGGCATCAGCTAAATTTTGCGCACTGTGATTCATCTGGTGGTGCTGTTCTGAAAGTGCTTTCACCAAACTCTCCATCGAAGAGAATTGCGCAATTCCATGTTCTTTTTGTGCACGTACCTCATTTTCAAAAGTGGTCAGTTTTTCTTTGAAAGGCAATAACAATTGTTCCAGTTGAAATTGATTTTCTTGCTTGATGACTTGATTTCCTTGGTGCACAATGTTTTTAGAAATCGCCGCTAGTTGTTCGCGAAGTAAACCTTCATCGTCGTTTCTTTTTTTGCGTTCGTAATCTAGCTTTTCAATCAGTAAGACCAATTCTTTTTCTGTGCTCGCTAATTTTATAGCTTTTTCGTTCAATAAATTCTTCGATTCAGTTAATTGGTCATTTAACCGCTCCGTTTTTTGAAACAGCCGAAAAGCAATTATGATAACAAAAATTAATGTCAAACTGACCGCAAGCAATTCCATTTTTGATTTTCAGTTAAAAATAGGCAACATAACCGAAATGTATCTTGGAATCACGAAATAATATGGGATTATTTAATTGTTTCCCCAAAGCATAGGTGATCGAAAACAAGCCAATGTTTGTTCCAAAGGTTAATCCAGCACCAAATCCCATCGGATGATCGGACACGTAATTAGATGTGTTGCGTTCGTACCACGATTGGTCAAAGAATGCAAAGAAATAGGAGTTCAAATCGAGTAAAAAACGTGCTTCGAGCGTACCTGTTACTTTTGAAGTTGCCAATAATTCATCTTCCAAAAATCCCCGTTGTTGCGTGTTCCCACCAAAACGAAGCAATTCATTTTGCTGGATTGTTTGCGCATTAAAACCTTCTGCCGATACGCCAGTTTTAAGCACTATTCGTTTTGAAAGCGATGCGTACCAATCCATTGACACTTTTGCCGTATAAATGACAGAATTTGAAACGATGCTGTCTTTGGTTAATTTTCGTGTTCCAGCTGTGGCTTCTATTAACCAGATGAAACCAGCACGAGGATTGGGCAAATAATCGATTGTTTGATGCGCAATTGCCAATCCATATTGATTGCTTTTCACCGATCCGACAAGTGGGTTTGTTTGATTTCCTAAAAGCGAAGATTGGTAATTGCGGTAAAATCCTTTTAAGGTATTGCCTTTTGAAACAAAGTAACTCACACCGAATCCTGTTTTCAATTCTAGAAATGTAGAATCCCGTTTGAATAACTGAAATTGACCATCAATTCCAAATGGTGTTTGTAAAAAATAAGGAACATTGGTTTGTAATCGAAGTTGTGGACTACCCGGAGCGATTGATTTCCAATTCAATTCCATCAATTCTCCTTTTTTAAAAGCATTCTGAAGTTTCAACCGCAAATCGCCAGTTAATTGATACGATAAAGTAACTGGATTTTGTTGCAAACCAACGGTACCGTTAAACGACGATACGGGTCTGCTTTCGAGGTAGAGGAACAATTGAACTCCTTCAGGAGTAAATAACAATTCGTGCGCTTTGGTTTCTTTTAAATACGTTAATTGTTTGAGACGAAGCGCAACCAAATCATCCACTTGTTGACTAAACCACTCACCTTCGTGAACTCCTATATAAGCTGCGATAAATTTCGGTGACAATTTCACCGAATTGCCAATCACTTCAATACTCGTCCACTTCAAGCGAAGGTTCGGGATGATTTTCAAACGCGTTTTCAACTGTTTGTTTTCATAACTCAATCCTTCAAACCCAACTTGCGCAAATGGATAACCATTGTTTTCTAATTTTTCAAGTACTGTTTCGATAAGAGCGGTTATTTTATCTGGATCAGCCTTTTCTTGTTTAAATGCTTTACTTGGTAATCCGAGGGAAGCGAGTATCGCTGCGGTCTCTTCGTTAATGTCAATTTGGATGTTTGATATCTTCTCGCCAAGATTTCCAAACACAATTGTATTGGAACTGTCTTTCGGAATAATTGAATCAATCGAAAATGCAAAATAACCTTTTTTGTATGCACTTAGCTGCATTGTTTTGAGTTGATCTTGCAGTTGCTTTTCGTTAGTGTATTGAAATGTTGATGGAAAGAGGCGTTCACTACCAGGAATGTCGATACGCGCGTTTTTTTGGCTCAATCCTGTTGCAGCGAAAAAAAAAACAACGAAAAAAAACACGTAACCAAAGCTGTGCGATACAGTTATACGAGTAGTTTTAGGACGAAATAATTCTTTCAAAAGCAAAATGTGAATAATATCTTGTTATTAGTAACGCTAAAAATAATAGTTTTGTATCCTAGATAGCAATTCGTTGAATTAAAAAACAAACAATTATGAAAAATAGATTTTTTGCACTTACAGCTTTCGCAGCATTACTTGCTTTATTAGCAACTTCTTGTGGATCATCTCAAGGTGGTCACTGTGATGCTTACGGGAGCGTAGATCAAATTGAAAACAACGATCTTGCCTCAAAGTAATTAACAGTTGAAACTAACAAACCAAAAGTCTCCTGTGTGAGGCTTTTTTTTGTGCTTATTTTTTCGGACGTAATACAAAATTTTGTCCCAAGTATACTTTCCGAACTTGCTCGTCAGCAGCTAATTCTTCTGCCGTTCCCGATTTTAAGATGTTTCCTTCGAACAACAAATATGCGCGATCTGTAATTGAAAGTGTTTCTTGCACGTTGTGGTCGGTTATCAAAATTCCAATATTTTTTTTACGTAAATCAGATACAATACTTTGTATGTCTTCAACTGCGATAGGGTCAACACCTGCAAATGGTTCGTCAAGTAGTACAAATTTTGGATTGGTAGCTAGTGCACGTGCAATTTCTGTTCTTCGTTTTTCACCTCCGGATAAGCGATTCCCTAAATTTTTTCGCACTTTGGTCAAGTTGAATTCTTCCAACAATTGCTCCAAACGCTCTTTTCGTTCCGGCTTTGATAAATCTGTCATTTCTAAAATTGACAAGATATTATCTTCAACAGATAGTTTTCTGAATACAGAAACTTCTTGTGGTAAATAACCAATTCCTAACTGCGACCGCTTGAACATCGGGTAATGTGTGATCTCGGTATCGTCCAAAAAAACGGTTCCTGAATCTGGCTTTACTAATCCAACCATCATGTAAAAGGAAGTTGTTTTTCCTGCTCCATTTGGACCCAATAAACCAACAATTTCACCTTGGTTCACTTCAATGGAAACTCCTTGGACAACGCCACGACCTTTGTAAGTCTTCTTGATATTTTCTGTGTATAGTTTCACGGAATAAAAGTACAATTAAAAATTAAGTGACCAACGCGCCCGAATTCCTAAAGGAGGTATGCCAGTATCTAAATGTGTCGCTCTCCAAACCAAATCTACCCGTCCAACTTTGAAAATATTTTCAATACCAACGCCAATTTCAACATATGGAACACCGCCAAATGATTTTGTAAACGTAGGAATCAACATGGCTGCTTCGTGTCGTTTGCTGATTGTTCCGTAGGTAAATCGTGCAGTAGAAACCAAGCGCCATTTCAACTTTTTCACCAAAGGAATGCGGTCGAATAACAAACCTTGCCAATGCTGTTCTAAAAATCCACCCACGTATTTATCGGATATAAATTCAAAATAACTCATGCGATTAAACGAATTCGTATACAACCAATAGGATTGACTTCCTTCGTGAACTTTTAAAAATGGATATGCTGCAATACCACTAACTACTCCCGCGTTAAATCCATAACGTAAACGACCAATAGGTCCAAGATTACGCGTGTGGTCCATTAAAAACTCAATTTTTTGATAATCGTAGTCACTGCCAAACACACCTTTTATTCCGAAAATCCCTTGAATAGAGAAAATTGGATATTTGGAAACAAGTGCTGTACGATCAAAAGCTCCTGATACAAATTCCTCGTTTTTACACCACCTAAAGCGGATTGTTGCCTCAGCTGATTGCACTTTGGAAATCGTAATTAATTGATTGTTTTCATCGTATTTTTGATAATTTGCTAAACCAAGTGGCGTGTATTCTTTCCATTCGAAGCCCCCAAAAACAATGATGTCTTTTCCCAAGTCTTTTTCTAAATTAATTCCGATTTTATCGACAAATGTCAATTTATCCAATGGTCCTGTTCGAAAAAGTGAACCAAAAGTTGATCCAATTGCTGCAGCTGTAGCAGATAAACCGAGTTGTTCAATGTCGTAACTGTAGTAAGTCGACAGCATTCCGCGTTTTTTCGGAGTAATGTTGTAGCGAGCTGTCAAGGCATATTTGAAGCGCTCATCCCCAAAACCATAAAACAATCTTCCACCGAGCTCAATTCGTCTTGAAAATTTATTTGATGTGCGTACTGCTAAACCTGTTCGAAAACTTTCTACAGGATTAAATGAAGCTAAAGTATGTAGCGAACCAATTTCAACTTTCCCTATTGGATAGTAGCCAGTTGACAACATATAGGTTGTGTTTTTCAAGAAACTAAAGAATGGATCTTTGTTCAAGGAATCAACCATTTGATTGATACCAATTTCTTGTTCGTTTAGTGCTTTGTGCCGATGTTTGTTCCAGTAGGCTGTGTCACGCTTATCTGCACCTTCTTCAAACGACACTGTACTGGTGCTTTGATAAAATTCATCAGGATATTTCTCATTGATACTAAAGTTACGACGTGAACTGTATTTACGGCCATAAAAACCATATAATTCAGTCCCTTTCGTAATTTTTAAATCGATAATCATTTTTTCTTCTGTCAACATCCATACTTCTGGCTGCACCATGTCAAAGTGATGTTCCATGTACAAATCTTGAACGTAATTGATGTTTGCCCATGGAGAAATTGTTGCTTTGAATTCTTTGACAGCATACGTCGTATCATGAATCCAAAGTTCTCCTTGAAAGGTCATGTCACCTGTTCGTTTTGGTCGAAACGTCAATTTGTAGCACCATTGGTTATCAATAAATTGCGAATCGGACAAGAAGAATTTATAGTAAAAGCGTGCATTGTTTGCTATGGGACTAACAAATGATTTTTGAAACAATTCAATGTAGTTGTCATACACATTGAAATCAAGGTACATTTCACCTAAAAATTGATTCAACTGAATGTTTTCTATCCCAGAAATACGAGTAGCAGCAACAACCTCTTTCTTTTTCTTGGGATTGTTTTTATAGTTGAATTGAGAAATGTTTTCACTCAAAATGACAGGTAAAAATTGGCCGCCTTTATCTGTTGAATCGAGGTAATTCATAACAAGATCCAAGCGTTTTACAAAACCACGGTCTTTGAATTTATCACCAATATTATTAACGTCAACTTGCAGCTTATTATACAATTCGTATCCGTAAGCATTCAATTTTGCTTTATTGTTCGCATCTTTATTTGCTATAACTCGTTTCAGAAGGATCTCTGTTGGAGACTCATCTGGTGGTCGAATGACAACTTCATCAATATCATTTTCATTCAAAACTAAATAACACGAAACCGTCTGAGCAACATCTTTTTTTACAGCGATTGTTTGAATGCGGTACTCGTAAAGAAAAAACACAAGGCTGTCAGAGGCGTAGTAAGTGGTTAAATTAAAATGTCCTGTACTATCTGAAACAGTTCCAATTTTTGTGTTTTTAAAATTGATGCGGACACCAGGTAATCCGATATTGGAACCTTTTTCATATACAAATCCGCTAACAGAGGTTTGCTGTGCTGAAAGCAACAAACAAAATAGAAGCGAAAAGAGCGACAGTACTACTTTCATCATAAGCATTTTAAAGATAACAAAAAAAGTGTTTATGATTGTTTATTGCGTGATTTTTCGACACGTTTCACAACAATAATCCCTATTTCATATAACAAAACAATTGGAATAGAAACAATGATTTGAGAAACCATATCTGGCGGTGTAATGATAGCTGCTAGAATCAATACACCTACAATTGCATGTTTGCGGTATTTTTTCAAAAAGCCAGATGAAACTAGACCAATTTTACCCATAATGTATGCTACGACAGGTAATAAGAAGAATAATCCGGAATAAAAGACAGTTGACAAAATTGTACTCATGTACGAGTTAATCAAGAAGTCGTTTTGTATGTCCGCAGTTATTTTATAAGTTCCAAAAAACTGAATACTCATTGGTGCAACAATGAAATATCCGAAAAGGATACCCAAAAAGAAAAGAATACTCACATAAAAAACGATGCCTTTTACCATGTTTCGTTCGTTTACTTTCAAACCTGGTTTGACAAAAGACCATAATTGATAAAAAATATATGGGAAAGCCACAACAACAGCACCTAAAAAGCTCATCCAAAGTGCATAGGCAAATTGCCCACCTACTTGGTTGGAAATTATTTTCACTGGAATTTCTTCCACGCACATGAAGTTGAGGGTTTGGCAAAAGAACTTAAAGGTAAAAAAGTCGGGTTTGCTCATCGAAAGGAAAATGTTTTTCATTATCCAATCCTGATTCCACCACAAAACAACCGTTAGTGCTAACACTACAACGGCAGATCTTACTAATCGCCATCTTAATTCCTCCAAGTGTTGGAGAAAAGACATTTTATTTTCTTCTTCCATGATGTGCTACAAAAGTAACGATTTGAGAAATTAAAACGACCTAAAATGGAAAGAATACTTGTGAAATAAAGTTTTTTGACTTAATTTAGTAACAATACCGTCATTTGGACATTTTCTCTCGGTTTTCAGCGTAAAATTGTTTAATTTCGGTAACCAATTATGAATAACACAAAAATTACACAGACCTATGGAGCAATATGACCTTAAAGGAGCACTCCGGAAGTTTTTTGGATTCGATCATTTCAAAGGCAGTCAAGAAGCCATCATTACCAATGTGTTGAACAAACAGAATACATTTGTAATAATGCCGACTGGCGGAGGAAAATCACTTTGTTACCAACTTCCAGCATTGTTGTCTGAGGGAACAGCTATTGTCGTTTCGCCGCTCATCGCTTTGATGAAAAATCAAGTTGATGCCATCAGAAATGTGAGTGATCACAATTCAGTTGCACATTTTTTGAACTCATCGTTGAGTAAAACTGAAATCAACAAAGTCAAAGAGGACATTCTTGCGGGTAAAACAAAATTACTGTATGTCGCTCCTGAATCCTTAACAAAACAAGAAAACATTGATTTCTTGACTTCTGTTCCAATTTCGTTTTTCGCTATCGATGAAGCGCATTGTATTTCTGAATGGGGACACGATTTCCGTCCAGAATACCGCCGTTTGCGTGAGATTTTTGAAATGATTTCGAATGTACCGATTATCGCATTAACGGCAACAGCAACACCAAAAGTACAAGCGGATATTCAGAAAAACCTCAACATGGTGGACGCGACCTTGTTCAAGTCTTCGTTTAATAGGGATAACTTATATTACGAAATCAGACCAAAGAACAACGTTGAAAAAGAAATTATTCGCTACATCAGAGCCCGCGCTGGTAAATCGGGCATCATCTATTGTTTGTCGCGTAAAAAAGTAGAAGAGCTTGCTGAATTATTGCAAGTAAACGGCATTAATGCCTTGGCTTATCATGCAGGTCTTGATGCGACAACACGTGCGCGTCACCAAGATATGTTTTTGATGGAAGAAGTCGAAGTGATTGTCGCAACCATTGCTTTTGGAATGGGAATAGATAAACCAGATGTTCGCTTCGTGATTCACCACGATATTCCAAAATCACTTGAAAGTTACTACCAAGAAACCGGTAGAGCTGGCCGTGATGGTGGAGTAGGTGAATGCGTTACCTTTTACAGTTACAAAGACATTGAAAAACTGGAGAAATTCTTACAAGGAAAACCAGTTGCGGAACAAGAAATCGGGAAACAACTACTCAGTGAAATCGTTTCTTATTCCGAAACATCTGTTTGTCGTAGAAAATTTATTTTACATTATTTCGGCGAAGTCTTTGATGAGAAAGGATGTCATGAAATGTGTGATAATTGCAAACACCCTCGTGAACGTCTTGAAGGCAAAGAATTTGTCCACCAACTATTACAAGTTGTTGATATTCTCCAAGAACAACAAAAATCGAAACATATTTGTGCCTTTTTATCTGGAGGTGTAACAGCGGAAATCAAAAGTTACCGCCATGATCAACATCCTAAGTTTGGTATTGGTAAAGAAAAAGACGAACATTTTTGGAATGCTGTTATTCGCCAAACGGTTGTAGCAGGATTACTTTACAAAGATATTGAAACATACGGGACACTTAAATTCACAGACGAAGGTCGTGCGTTTTTAGCGCAACCAAAAGATTTCATCTTGTTAAAGCAACACGATTTTTCGATTGCTGAAGAGGATGATTCATTCGTTTCTGCAGGAAAAGGTGGCGCTTTTGATGAAGTATTGTATGATTTACTTGTTGACTTACGCAAATCAATTTCAAAGCAAAACAATATTCCTCCATTCGTTATTTTCCAAGAACCTTCGTTAAAGGAAATGAGTTTTCAATACCCCATTACAATTGATGAGTTGACAAACTGTCAAGGTGTTGGTACTGGAAAAGCTCAACGTTATGGTGCTCCTTTTATTGAATTAATAAAAGCTTATGTCGAGGAAAATGACATCGAAAGACCGCAAGACTTGGTTGTCAAATCGTTGGTCAACAAATCCGGTTTAAAAGTGCAATTGATTCAAAACATCGATAGAAAATTGCCGTTGGAAGATATCGGACGCGCTCAAGGAAAAACGATGGACGAAGTCATTGAAGAAATCGAAGCAATTGTTTCATCTGGCACACGCGTTAACATCAATTATTACATCGATGACATCCTTGATCCAGAAAATCAAGAAGAAATCTATGAATACTTTTCAGAAGCGGACACAGATGATCTAAAAACAGCTTATCACGAATTGGATGGTGATTATTCGGAAGAAGAATTGCGCTTGATGCGCATCAAATTCATGAGTGAAATGGCGAATTAATAGTCAACTTCGCAACAGAACATAAAAAAAGGGAATCATTTGATTCCCTTTTTTGTTTTTGCTTTTATTGTTGTTTACACCGCAACCGCACCTTTGATGTGTGGATGTGGATCGTAGTTTACGAGTTCAAAATCAGCGATAGTGAACCCGAAAATATCGGTAACTGCTGGATTAATTTTCATTGTGGGCAATGGTCTAAAATCACGTGTCAATTGAAGTTTGACTTGTTCCAAGTGATTGGTGTAAATGTGCGCATCGCCAAACGTGTGAATAAATTCACCTGGTTGAAGGTCACAAACTTGCGCAATCATCATTGTCAACAACGCATACGATGCAATGTTAAATGGAACACCCAAAAATGTATCTGCTGAACGTTGGTAAAGTTGACAACTTAACTTTCCATCAGCAACATAGAATTGAAACATTGTGTGACAAGGAGGAAGTGCCATTTCGTCAACATAAGCCACATTCCATGCACTAACAAGCAAGCGACGTGAATTTGGATTGTTTTTGATTTGATCAATTAATTGAGATATTTGGTCTATTTTTCTGCCGTCAGGAGTCGGCCATGAACGCCATTGGTAACCGTAAACAGGACCTAAATCGCCATTTTCATCTGCCCATTCATCCCAAATCGACACATTGTTTTCTTTCAAGTATTGAATATTCGTTTCACCTTTCAGAAACCACAACAACTCATGAATGATAGAGCGTAAATGCAATTTCTTGGTTGTAAGTGCAGGAAAACCCTCCGCTAAATCAAAACGCATTTGATAACCAAACGTAGAAATTGTTCCAGTCCCCGTTCTGTCACCTTTGAAGGTGCCGTTATCCAAAATGTGTGTCAATAAATCGTGGTATTGTTTCATCTTACTGAATTTATTCAATCAATTTTCTAAATTAGTGATTATTCTTTTTCTTCAATTAATTTGGTTAATAAGTTGTGTGTTTTGTGAATCCTTTTTATACATTTGCTTCATGTGTATGTCAAAAATAGTTCTCTCGGTTTGTTTCTCTTTACTCGTTTCAGTAACGCTTAATGCCCAGAAAATCCGAAGAAAAAATTTCGGCGAATATTCAGGAACAATTGCTCCATTTGAATTGGTGATTGATACTGTTTCAGTAAAAGTATCAGGTGCTCCAATTGTTGTTCATTTTGAAAAAGAATTACATTTATTTAGTCAAACAATTGGTGATAGTCAACTTACTGGAACTTGGGAAATAACAAAGAAAACGACTGCTATAATTTACCTAAAGGTTGCTTTTCCTGGAAACATTTTTGAACAATACGAATTATACCTTACCGATAAAAAAATGGTAAGGAACGGAATGTATCCGCAACCAAACACGCAATTAATGAAACATTAATAGTGGATGAATTTAAGTTGCTTGGTTTCTTGATTACTCACCAATGTAACAAAGTATACGCCAGCTGGCAAATTGTAATCCGCTAAATCAACGTGTACTTTATTTGAACCATAAACTAGGGGAATACCACTCAAGGTAGCGTTTTCTGCCCCATTTAGTGCGCAAATTTTAAGTGATAATTCGGATGGATTACTAGCGAACAATTCAATGGTAAACGATTCTTCAACGGGATTTGGATAGAGCGAAACACTACTAAAGGACTCGTTCTCAGAAAGAGACAAATGACAAATCCCAGGTAAGTTTTGATCCATCCACGCTGTTCTATCGTCAATCCATTGTTTTAAAGCAGTTATTTCTCCTGCAAAATCCGCTGGAATTGGACTTGGATTTGGCCATGTATAAGTTCCTAAAATCGGCCATTTTTCAAAATGTCTATCCTTTGCTTCGTCTATATATAAAGCAACCGAATCAATAAAATGAAATAAGGAATCGCGACTTAATACACCTTGCCTCAACGAAGTCCAACGGCATTTCACTTCTTCCTGAAACCAAGGATCGGACATAAATATTTCCCACCAAGTTGGGACTTGAAAACCCCCAGTACAGACATTTCCAAATTCATAAGCCCAACCAGTTGAAAGGTTGCCGTTACAATAATCAGCATTCCACCAAGCAAGGTTAAAATCCCACACTGGCCCCATGCGTAATTCACCTCCATTGCTGTTTTTTTCTTTGTGAAGGAATGAACTCAAACGGTAGCCGTCTACATTTTTACTGATTTCATTGAGTAACATGAAATCGATAAAAGATTTGTGTTTGATATACTTTCGATACCCAATCAATGGATCTGTATAATTGGGTCCATTTAGTGCATTTTCAAACGAATCAACATAGGAGTGAATGTAGGCATTTTGTTGTGGAGTAATCACATCATAAGTAGGGTAGTGGTGTTGAAAATTAATTGGACTTCCGTCAGCTGCAGGATAGTTAGAAGTCCAAGCAATGTTGCTATTTCCAGTTGTTTTATCAATTTTAAAAATGTATCCGCCAGTTAATTCATCACCACTATTATCCGTTGGTAATAATTTTGCAATATCCACTCTGTTTTGATCCCGTTTTATTTTCTCCATCAAATAATATATGCCTTGGTATTGACCATTTACGACCAATTCACATAATTTGCTTTTTGCAGCATAATGTCCCATTTTTGAGGATAAATCATACGTAATATTGTTGCGTAGACATGTTTTATCGTTGTAGGGCGCATACAATATCCAATCGTGTTCCATTGGCATTCCTAAGATAATGGTGTCTAAAATAGAACCATCAGTATTTCTTGTTTCAAAACCATATGATTTTTGAGGAAAACCACCAGATGAAGAGCCACGTTGTTCAATGCCAATTAGTTTGTTATACGCATTCGGAAAATCTGTTAAATGATTGATATTACCCAAACCATTGTCGATGATTTTCATACTGGCCTGTAACTTAGGTTCGTCAGGGATATTTTGATTATTAGGTGTATTAATAATAACAAGTGGTAGATTGCTTGAGCTAAAAGTTGTTGCAGTTGCTGGATTTGTACCAAAGGTCAATGTCCAATTATTCAATGTTCCTTGATCATTTGTACTGTTGTCTCTAACTTCTAATTGCCAAGTTCCATTCGGATTCTGTCCGTTATTAATTAATCCTATTTGTTCAATTGGTTTGTAAATTCCAGAAAATGGTGCAGAACCAGAAGCTATGGTAGTTGATACGTCTGAACGTAAACATGTATTGGAAAAGTTGTTTCCACTACCGCCATTATTGTCAATTAGTTTGATGATTGTTCCATCAGGCGCAATCAGTTTTATCGTTAAGTCAGCATCATACGTGTGGTTGATATTCAAACAAATTTGCTCCAACCCAAAACTCACTTGATTGATGTTGTTTGGTAATCCTGAAACGCTTAAATTTTTAGTTAATGTCTGATTATCAAGAATCAATCCGCTATTCCCGTAAAAGGTTTGCGCACTTAATTTGAACGTAAATGAAATGATAACCAATGTACTAAGAACGAAGAAACGCATATAGTTTTTTTTATGAAAATACTATTTTTTTCTTAGTCGGCAACAATATAATTAATGCTGAATGGTTTGAATTTTTTCAGGTTCGTGTTTGTGCTTGAAAAGAACAGCAAATAAAACTGCGATAACTAAAGCGTACAGCGCAAAACAAAGCCAGATCGAATGCCAATCATTTTTACCGTTTGACAACGTGAAAAAATGTTCTATCAAATAACCACTTGTTAAACTTCCAATGATTGCGCCAAATCCATTGGTCATCATCATAAATATTCCTTGTGCACTTGAACGAATTGTTGGACTTGTGTTTTGTTCAATAAACAAAGAACCTGAAATATTGAAAAAATCAAAGGCCATTCCGTAAACGATACACGATAAGATAATCATCCATAATCCATCAGTAGGGTTTCCGTAGGCAAACAATCCAAAACGTAAAAACCAGGCTATTAAGCTAAATAGCATCACTTTTTTAATTCCGAATTTCTTCAAGAAAAATGGAATTGCTAGAATGAACAAGGTTTCTGAAATTTGAGAAATGGATATGATTATTGTCGAATATTTAACGGCAAATGAATCTGCGTATTTCGGAATCTCTTTGAAACTACTTAAAAAGACATCTCCATAAGCATTAGTTAACTGTAGCGCAGCTCCTAAAAACAGACTGAATAAGAAAAACAAAGCCATTTTATATGTTTTAAATAAATAAAAAGCGTCTAATCCAATTGTCTGAATGAATGATTTTTTTTCTCCTTTTTCCAACATAGGTTTACATGCAGGAAGTGTAAACGCATATATTCCTAATAAAATGGAGACAAATGCGGATATGTAAAATTGATTTTCAGAAGCTTTATTCCCTGTTAGATTTGTTACCCAAGTTGCTGCTATAAAACCAACAGTGCCCCAAACTCTTATTGGAGGAAACACACTCACAACATCGTATTGATTTGCGATCAAAGTATTGTAAGCTACAGAACTCGAAAGTGCTAATGTTGGCATGTAAAAGATCATTGCAATAAGGATGATCCAGAAGAAATCAGTTGGATTGTCAACCAAAGGAACGAATAACATCGTTATTCCACCAAGTAAATGCAACGCTCCAAAAAGTTTCTCAGCATTTATCCAACGATCTGCAATAATCCCACAAAGTGTTGGCATGAAAACTGAAGCAATTCCCATGGTAGAGAATATTGCGGCAAATTCCGTATTGTCCCAATGTTTCGTGACGAACCAATAGTTAGCGACGGTTAACAACCAAGCTCCCCAAATAAAAAATTGCAGAAAGCTCATCACGGTCAAGCGCGATTTCATAGAAAGTAGCATTGTAGTTTATTTAGTTAGAACGATGGTTTAATTCGTTCGTTTGTTTATTTCGTCTCTCAATAAAGAAGCACGTTCGTAATCTTCATTTTCAATTGCTTCTTGAAGTGCAATTTCCAATTCTTCTTTGGATAGTTGTTGAAATTCAGAAAAAGCTTGTGAGGATTCCAAGTTTTCTTCGTGTTCGTCTTCGAGCATCATTTCATCGGATAAAATTCCAGCAGATGAAAGAATAGATTCGAAAGTATAAATAGGACAGTGAAAGCGCACAGCCAACGCAATAGCATCTGAGGTGCGTGCGTCAATCTCAGAAACCAAACCATCTTTGTGAAAGATTAATTTGGCAAAAAACACGCCTTCTTGTAAGTTGTAAATGACAACTTCAGTCAATGTAATGCCGAATGATAATGAAAAAGATTTGAATAAATCGTGCGTTAATGGTCGGTTTGGTGTCATTTTCTCCAACTCGATAGCTATTGCTTGCGCTTCGAAGCCACCAATTATTATGGGTAAACGTCGTTTTCCACCCAATTCAGAAAGAACCAAGGCATATGCTCCGTTTTGTGTTTGACTGTAGGATAAACCTACTATTTCCATTTTTATTTTATCCATCCGATCGCTTTGTTGCGCAAGATTTAAAGAAAAACTAGGGAAGTCGCCCTCCCTAGTTTGTAAATTTAGCTAAATAGCTGAATATTAGTGTTGTGTTGCTTTGAATTTTTTAACAGCTTCGGTTAATTTCGGTAACACATCAAATGCATCACCAACAACTCCGTAATCTGCAGCTTTGAAGAATGGCGCCTCAGCATCGGTATTGATAACAACGATGACTTTAGAACCGTTAACACCAGCTAAATGTTGGATAGCTCCAGAAATCCCAGCAGCAATGTACAAATTTGGACGAATTGCAACACCTGTTTGTCCAACGTGTTCGTGATGCGGTCTCCACCCAATATCTGCAACTGGACGAGAACAAGCCGTAGCTGCACCAAGTGCATTTGCCAAGTCTTCAACCATGTTCCAGTTTTCAGGACCTTTCAATCCTCTACCAGCTGAAACAACTAATTCTGCTTCTGGTAATGGAATAGCACCTTCAGGTTTTTTTGTTTCAAGAACAGTGATTTTACTTGCGCTAACATTTCCATCAAAAGCGGAAACAGAACAAGCGTTTCCAGTTTTCTCCGGTTGAATCGAGTTGGGTAACAACGAAACAATTTTGATAGCTGAATTTACGGCAACATGACCAATTGCTTTTCCTGAAAATACGTTCACTTTCACAACAAATCCATTGCTTGTATCTGGAATTGCAATAGCTCCAGAAACCAAACCTGCTTTCAATTTAACAGAAAGTCTTGGTGCGACAGCTTTCGCAATGATATCGTGAGAAAATAAAACCAAGTCAGCTTGTGTTGCTGTAACGGCATTTCCAATTAATTGCGTCAATTGGTGCGCGTCGTCTGTCGCAACAGAACGATCGATCAGCACATTTTTTGCGCCGTATTCACCAAGTGAAGCAAGTACGTCATCACTTGCTGTTCCTGTAGCAATAACAGAAATGTTTCCTCCAATTTTGGAAGCGTATGTAACAACTTCAAAAGCACTTTTCGACAAATGAGTTGCGGTATTGATATATACTAAAATATTCATGTCTGAAAGAATTGGATTAAATAACTTTTGCTTCGTTGTGTAACAATGCTACTAACTCATCCATGTTGGATGGATCAATCATTTTAACTGCTGATTTAGCTGAAGGTAGACCGTATTCAACATACGTTGTTAACTCGTCTGTTGCAATTGCTGGTATAACTGTCAGCGGTTTTGTACGAGCAGCCATGATGCCACGCATGTTTGGAATACGTTGTTCAGCCATTCCTTTTGCACACGACACAACCAAAGGTAACGTAGCTTCAACAACTTGAACGCCACCAACGATTTCACGCTCCATACGAGCAACATTATTGGTTACATCCAATTTTGTAGCCAAAGAAATGAATGGCAAATCCAATGCCTCAGCTAGCATTCCGCCAACTTGTGAACCATTGTAGTTAATTGTTTCTTTTCCAGTTAAAACAAGATCGAAATTATTTTCTTTTGCATAATGAGCAATTTGCATTGCAGTATAGTAAGCGTTTTTTGGCTCTGCATCTATTCGAACAGCATCATCAGCACCAATTGCTAATGCTTTGCGAATAATTGCTTCGTCAGCTACATTTCCTACTGTGATAATTGTCAATGAACCACCAAGTGTTTCTTTTAATTCTAATCCACGAACCAAAGCATACCACTCGTCATAAGGGTTTACAATGTATTGAACGCCATTTTCATCAAATTGCTTGTTACCATCTGTAAAGGCAATTTTTGACGTTGTGTCGGGAGATTTACTAATACAAACTAGAATTTTCATGTTCTATTTTTTTTATCGATAAATTTTTGAAAGTGAAGTGGGGCGAACCTGCACCTAACTTTATCGTTTTTATTTGTGTTCAACCGTTTGAATTCACCCTGCAAATGTACTAATTTCAAAACGCAAATACCTTGTGTTTTTGCATAAAAAGCATACAAAAAATTGAACATTTTTAATAAAAAGCAAAAAAAAATAATAAGTGTCAATTTGACACTTACATTCTATTTGGTATTTTTATTACTTTTGGTGTTCAAAATCGAAATTTAACAAGATTCAGATGAAAACGATTCAATTTAGAGAGGCACTTCGTGAGGCAATGTCCGAAGAAATGCGAAGAGATGAAAATGTCTTTTTACTAGGTGAAGAGGTTGCACAATATAACGGAGCATACAAAGTATCTCAAGGTATGTTGGATGAATTCGGGCCAAAGCGTGTTATCGATACTCCAATTGCTGAATTAGGATTTACAGGTATTGCTGTTGGAGCTTCTATGAATGGTCTTCGTCCTATCGTGGAGTTCATGACGTGGAACTTTGCAATTTTAGCTGCAGATCAGATTATTAATTCAGCTGCAAAAATGTTGCAAATGTCAGGAGGTCAATACGGTTGTCCAATTGTATTTAGAGGCGGTAACGGAACAGCGGGACAATTAGCTGCAACGCATTCACAAAGTTTTGAAGCGTTTTATGCGCACGTACCAGGTTTGAAAGTAATCACACCTTCTAATCCGTACGATGCAAAAGGTTTGTTAAAAGCTGCAATCCGCGATAACGATCCAGTTGTTTTCTTTGAGTCAGAGAAAATGTATGGTGACAAAGGTGAAGTTCCTGAAGGTGAGTACATCATTCCAATTGGAGTAGGTGATGTGAAACGTAAAGGGACAGATGTAACAGTTGTTTCTTTTGGTAAAATCATCAAAGTTGCTTATGAAGCAGCTGAAGTTTTGGAAAAAGAAGGAATTTCTGTTGAGGTTATCGATTTACGTACCATTCGTCCAATTGATTATGCAATCATTATTGAATCAATCAAAAAAACCAATCGTTGTGTTGTTTTAGAAGAATCATGGCCTTTGGCATCAATTTCTTCTGAAATCGCTTATCATTTACAACGTTATGCCTTTGATTATTTAGATGCACCAGTTATGCGTATTACACAAACGGATACACCTTTTGCTTTTTCTCCAACTTTAATCGATGCAGCATTACCAAATGTTGATAAATTAATCAAAGGGATCAAAGCAACATTGAACCGTAATTAATAAAATTTAAATAGTAAGCATAAAAAAAGGTCTTCATTTTGAAGACCTTTTTTATTGGATATCTTTTTGAAAATTAGATTTCAGCACTTGAACATGGAAACGCGCGGTCAACTTTTTTAAACAAACCTTGCAAAACTTTTCCAGGACCCACTTCGATCACCTCAGATGCTCCATCAGCTATCATTTGGTTCATTGTTTGTGTCCATCGAACAGGAGCAGTTAATTGATCGATCAAATTTTGTTTGATTTCGCTAGGATTTGTAACTGCTTGCGCTGTTGTGTTTTGATATACTGGACAAATTGGTGTGTTGAATTCAGTTGCTTCAATAGCCGCTGCTAATTCTGCACGAGCAGGTTCCATTAATGGTGAGTGAAATGCTCCTCCAACAGGCAATATCAATGCACGTTTAGCTCCAGCTTCCGTTAATTTAGCACATGCTTCTTCCACGGCAGGAATTGCTCCAGATATTACTAATTGTCCTGGGCAGTTATAATTTGCTGCTACAACAACTCCAGCTATTCCAGCACAAATTTCTTCCACAACAGCGTCTTCTAATCCTAAGATTGCAGCCATCGTTGAAGGAACTGCTTCGCATGCAGCTTGCATTGCTAATGCACGTTTGTAAACCAATTGCAAGCCGTCTTCGAAGGACAATGTTTTATTAGCAACTAATGCGGAAATTTCACCCAATGAATGACCTGCAACCATAGCTGGTTGAAATGCATCCCCAAGACATGCCGCAAGGATTGTTGAATGTAAAAAGATAGCAGGTTGAGTAACTTTCGTTTGTTTCAATTCATCATCTGAACCTTCAAACATTATTTTTTGAATGTCAAATCCTAACAACTCGTTTGCTTTGTCAAACAGGTTCTTTGCAATTTCAGAATTATCATATAGGTCCTTGCCCATTCCAGAAAATTGAGCTCCTTGACCAGGAAATACATATGCTTTCATAAAAAATAGTTTTGTACAAAGTTACGATTTTCTGATTTATTAGCACAAAAAAAAGCGTTCACATCTGTGAACGCTTTTCAAAAAAAATGAATTTTTTATTATTTTCTAACTACTAATTTTTTAGTAATCATAGTATTGTTAGCTACGAAATTTACTGTGTAAACTCCAGCAGCCATAGTTGCTGTATTGATCTCAACTTTGTTTTTACCTGCAGTAGCATTTGTTACTGTAGCAGATGAAACTGTTTTACCAGCTAAATCAGTTACAACAACTGTTACGTCTGCATTGTTTTTCAAGTTGAAAGAAACAGTTGTAGACGCTGTTGCAGGGTTAGGGAACATGTTCAATTCGTATGCAGCTGCATTTTCTTCGATAGAAGCATTGTCTTGGAAGTCAATACGAACCATTGGAGTTGAAGATGTGTAGTACCAAGTTGTGTTTGTCATATCATAGTAAAATGACGTTTGTTTTTCAGAGTTACCAGCAGTTCCAACTACTAAATCGTCTGTAGCTCCACCGTCACCGTATGAACCAACAACGATTAAATATGGAGTTCCAGCTACTACAGGGAAAGCACTTGATAAAGGCAAATCGATTTCAGTACCAACCTCAGCAGCAGTTACGACATGTGTAATTGACCCAGCAGAGTAAATAAAGTCACCTGTAGCAGGATCAATGTCGTAAACTGTAGCGTAAATTTCAGCACCTGGATTTGTGTTTGGGTGCAAGAAAACATTTACAGAATAAATATTTGCATCAGCAACAATATCAAAAATGTTACCTACTTCAAAACCTTCACCTTGGTTGAATGAACCTGAAGAGTAAGTTCCTCTGTCGCGTTGGTAAACATAGTTAGAAACATCAAATGAACCATTTGTAATCACATTATCAGTAGGAGCAGCATCTGTAGCACCAGAAGTTACAGCACCACCAAAAGCATATGTTCCAACAGTTGTTGGTGTGAAGTCTGTTGTAGCATCTACTGTATCAATCGCGTTTGGAGCTATTGTATCTAATGCAGAAGTTCCTGTGTAAGATCCAGATGTAGCTGTAAATAAAGCGTCATTTTGTGCAAGCGCACCTATGTTTTGAATAATTCCACCAAATTTCACTGCTGCGATTTGATCAACTGGCATTTTGTAATATGGTAAACGAGCTCCCCATGGACCTTCAGTACCCCAGTACATTCCAGTTAAAGTTAAATCATAATCATCTGTTTGAGTGATTTTAACATCATCAACCGCCCAGAACCAGTCGTAAGCACCAACGTATTTAAAACCAATTTTAACAGCTGCTTGTCCACCAGCAACAGATGAAATGTTTACTTGCACTTGTTGTGGGTTTGGAGCATTTGTACTTGTAGCCATTGAAGCATTCACTTCAAATTCTGTCCAAGTTGTACCACCATTATTAGAAACGATAACATACGTTTTCTCAGCATATCTTCTATGTGTTTGTTGGAAAACCAATGAAACATTAGGATTTGCACTCAAGTTAATTGTACCAGCAGTTACTATTGTTGCATTTTGTGTAGCAGAAGCACCTGCCGCATCAGAATTGATTAATGCATATCCGTTTGCTACAGATGTAAATGCAGCTGGATTTAATGCAGCTACAGGACCTGCACTCGCATTAGTAGTAATTGCCCAATCACCACCAGTATGTGGAGGAGTTGCAGTTGAACCAGCGTTAGCAATAGTCCATTGAGATGGATTGCTGAAGTCGTTTGACCAAAGTGTAATACCTTTTTCTTCGTTTACCGTTGCTTTCGCAGGAACTTCAGAGATTGTATTAAACTTATTTACAGCGTTTTTTGTTGCTTGTTTAACAGTTTGAGCACTTGCTGTTCCAGCGAATGCTACTGCTAAAATTCCAATGTAAATTTTTTTCATAGCGATTTATAATTTGTCGTAAAAATATAGAATGCTTTTTATAAATAAAAGATTTTTTTAAAATAAAAATTTCAAATGAAATACAATTGATAATTAAGGAGTTATTTCATCAATCACAATAAAAACTGCAAGGGTATTTCAAATCGTTTACTCCACGATTTCTCTGAATGATTCTCACCAGGAAAAAATCGGGATTGAAAATTTCTTTTTGGAACTTTCCCCTTGTTCATGAAGAGACTATTGACATGTTTTTGAAAAGGTGCGTAGAGTGCGTCCAACGTTTGATTGCCATAGTCGAAGTAAATCTTGTGTGTTTTGAAAATGCTCATGTGTTGGTCGATATATGCATAAAACGCCACAGGTATTGGATTGTTTTCAACACTAAAAACTCCAGGCCAATGCGTAGATATACAAGCGGCACCACCAAATACTTCAGGATATTCGCAAATTGCGTATAGTGAAATCAACCCACCCATACTAGCGCCAGCTACAAATGTATTTTCTTTATCAACGAATGTTGAATAGGTTTTATCAATATATGGTTTTAATTCTTGTACAAGAAATTTCAAATAATTATCCGATTGAATTGTATCGGCAAATAGGCGCGTTTGTGGATCGCGGTTTAATTGGTAAAGCGAATCCTGAGTGCTTTTGGATAATGATTTGAATGGTTTTTCAGGGAAATATTCCGCATGTCTTTTCGCATCTCCGTTCCAAACGCCTACTACAATCGTGTTCTTTATCTTTTTGGTATCGATTAATCGCTGCATCGTTTCATCGACCTGCCATTCTTGTTTGTTCCACATAATCGTAGAATCAAACAATGCTTTGCCATCGTGCATGTACAAAACAGCGTATTGCTTTGCAGGGTTGTAATTATTGGGCAACCAAACAGCAACCGATCTGTCCGAAACAAAAGTGGAGTGAAAACTAGGTATGAAATCAATTTTACCGGCACTGACTGTTGGTAGTTGTGCGAAACAAGTTGAAAAATAAAGACTAACCAAAAATAAGAGACGCATGTTCATAATGAAAGATTTTTTGTAAAAATAAGGATTAGACGTTGAAGCGCAAATAATAGTAATTAGGTGTAAAGTAGATTAAAGGTAAGTTGGTATGTAATTTCCGAACGGATTATTTACCCGGGTAATTTGTGGTAAAGCTGCAGATTGACCCTAATGTAAAAAAACTAAAACTTATTAATAGTTTAACAAAAAAGAAAAATCCCGAACACCGAAGTGATCGAGATGAATCCTACAAGTCAAAGGTGGAAGCCCTTAAACAAGTTTCATAAAAACAAAAAACCCTGATTTTGACATCAGGGTTTTGTACTCGGAGCGGGACTTGAACCCGCACGCCCATACAGGCACAGGATTTTAAGTCCGGCGTGTCTACCAATTCCACCATCCGAGCGGACTTGAGCGGGAGACGAGATTCGAACTCGCGACCCCAACCTTGGCAAGGTTGTGCTCTACCAACTGAGCTACTCTCGCGTTATTTCATGCTTACTTTTCTCATTTGAAAAGCGACTTACCTCAATCGGTAAGCGGGTGCAAATTTAATAAACCTTTTTATCAAATTGCAAAAAATCCCGACTTTTTTTTCTTTTTTTTCTTTTTCCAATTTCATTTATCAGCCAATCAATGGATTAGCGTCCCCTGTTTATTGGGCATTTAATTCAAAGCTATTCTGATTCATTTCCGTCCAATTGTTTTTTTAGACGTTTTATTTTCTTTTTCAATTTGAATGCTTTCCTTTGCATACTATGAAAGGTTTTGGTCTTTTTCTTCTTTCTTTTCGTCCATTAATACTGGTGTTTTTTATCATTTTGTTCGGCGTTCGGTGTTACGAAGTCGCACAATTTGATTTTTCGCTCGTTACGGTAAATCCAATCAATTCTTTTTTTATTGGCATCATCCAAGATAGTTGGTTCAGCGTATTACTTTGGTTTTTTATCGCACTAGTTTCATACCCTATACACTTAATCAATCCACGTGTTGCCTATCGTTTTTCAGTTGCAGTTGTTGCAATAATCACTTTGTTTCACATTGGTTTTTCCTATTATTTCTTGTTGATGAACAAACCTGTTGATGAGTCACTTTTCTTCTTCAGTGTTCAAGAATTGACGCTAATTATTGGTTTAACAAACCGCATTAATTTACCGATAATCCTCTTGTTTATTGTACTTTTGCTAGCTTTTAGTTGGGGAATAAGATACCTAAAAAAGAAAACACCTCTTGTGCCAGATAGCAAAGGTATCGTCGCCTATTTTGTAATGTTTGTTTGTGCTTTAGTTTTCAGTTCGATAATAAATTACACGAATGAAAACGACAAGTTAGCAGAAAGTTTGGTTGCAAATAAATCAGCTTATTTTATCGGGCATTCGCTGACTTATTTTACTGCAGATGATCAAGCGCAGTCAAAAGTGAAAACCGCTGATTTTAAGCGCTTATCTCCAGCTTTTTACGGAAGAAAGTCGGTTAATCATGATCAATATCCATTGATGCATGCAACGGAAGCTTCCAGTACACTAGCTCCTTTTTTAACGAAAACAAAAAACAAGAAACAACCCGATATTGTTATTGTTATCGTGGAGAGCCTGTCTACAGAATTAGTCGGGAAATATGCTTACAAAACGGGACATTTGATGCCTTTTTTAGACTCACTTTCCCAAAAAGCAATCTATTTTCCCAACACGCTATCTACCGCTCAACGAACCCACAATGTGCTACCTGCTTTCTTGGCTTCTGTTCCGAACACTGTCGATGGTGCTGTTTTTCAACAAATCGATTACCCCGATCATTTCTCCTTATTTAATTTATTGCGCAAAAGCTACTACACACGTTTTTATTGTGGCGTCTTGCTCGAATACATCAACATGCGTGGATTTATGAATTACCATCATGTCGCGCAACTTTCTGATAAATGGCATCCAAAAATTAAAGCACACAGCGATTTGGTCAACAGTCCATGGGGAATTCCAGACAATGATTTGTTCCATCAAGCTCAGTTAGATTTCAACAAAAGCAATTATACAACGAAAAATCGCTTTGATGTTTTTCTGACGATTAGTACGCATGATCCTTACGTATACCCAAATAAAGTAGCTTACACTCAAGTGGCTTCGCAACGCATTAGTCAAATCAACGATTCAAAAACGCGGAAAAGTTTGTTGCAAAAAGCAAGTGAATTAGGTTCCTTTTGTTATACAGATGAAGCGCTGAAAACATTTTTTGAACGCGAAAAAAAGCTGCCGAATTATGAAAACACCATCTATATCTTAACTGGTGACCATGGTTCAGAATTATGTGCACTCGATCCTGTTTCTAATTACAAAGTACCACTGTTAATTGTTTCTTCGCTGTTGAAATCGCCTAAAAGAATGAATAACATAGTTTCTCACCTTGATATTCCACCGACTATTTTATCGTTGTTGCACCACGAATACAATTCGGAAGTTCCTGTAGCAGTCCCATTTGTCGGGAAAGAATTAGACATGCGATCTGGATTTCACAATCAACGTTCGTTTGTCTTTACGACAAGTCAATTGAAAACGAGTGATTTGTATCAAAATGGCATTTTTTTTGTCGGAAACAACTGTTATTCGACCAATCATGAGCTGAAACCAACGAAAATCAACTCCCATAAATTAAAACGTTATTTCAAGCGTCAGTTAACCTATTATCAACGATTTAGTCGGTACACGATTAATCAAAACAAATTAATTCCTCCGTTCAATTTCAAACGATTTGTCGAACAAAAAGTTTGGAAAAAGGAGCTGACTGCAGTAGCATCGATTACAAGAGAAAACTCACAAAAGAAAATGACCTTGTTTTCAAAAGTTCCCTTGAAAAATTTGATTAAGCATGAATTAAAAATAGAGGTAAAGAGTTCCGTATTTCTCAAAAAACCATCCGATTTGAATAATTATGTAGATTTCGTGATTGCTAATTCGGAAATAACATGGCCAAAAAAGTCAGCGGTCTTATACACAGCGTTACGTCCCATATTTACAGGGAAATTCAAACCTAACCAACAAAATGAAATTGTTTTCACGGTTCAATTTGACCCTAGATTCATGCATCAATTAACGAATAAGTCTACATTGTATTTTTATTTACACCGAACTAAAGCACGAAAAAAACTATTTTCACACCTAGAATCGAACATTTCAATTAATAAAAAATAAGATGAGTCCCTATTTAATTGCCGCCATACTAGTTGGTTACTTCGCACTTTTATTTGCTATCTCAATTATCACGTCCAAAAATGCTAATGATGCATCATTTTTTTCTGGTAACAAGAAAAGTTCTTGGTATTTGGTCGCTTTTGGAATGATTGGCACCTCACTGTCAGGTGTGACTTTTGTTTCTGTTCCTGGTGGTGTAGGAGCTGGAGCGTGGCATTATTACCAATTAGTACTTGGGTTTTTTATCGGTTATTTCGTTGTCGCTTATGTGTTGTTGCCGTTGTATTACAAATACAATTTAACGTCGATTTATCGATATTTAGAAATTCGATTGGGATTCAATGCTTACCAATGGGGAGCAGGTTATTTTTTACTGTCACGAACCTTGGGGGCAACTGTTCGCTTGTACCTTGTGATCAATGTGTTGCAGCTTTTTGTGTTGAAAGAATTGAATTTCCCTTTTTGGCTTACGACCTTGATCATTATGCTCATGATTGTTATTTACACCTTGAAAGGAGGCGTTAAAACCATCGTTTGGACGGATACTTTGCAAACAGTTTTCATGCTGTTGGCGCTCGTCGTATGTATTGTCGCTATACAACAAGCATTGGGTTGGGATTGGTCAACCATCTGGTCGAAAATGGAAGAAAAAGAGTTGACGGGTATGTGGAGCTGGGATCCAATGAAGAAAGATTATTTCCTCAAACACATCATCGGTGGCGCATTCATTACCATTACAATGACGGGAATGGATCAGGAAATGATGCAAAAAAACATCAGTGTGAAGACATTGAAAGATGCACAAAAAAACATTGTTTCCTTTAGTTTCATTCTGTTGTTGGTGAATGCGTTGTTCTTGTTGTTGGGTGGTGTCTTGTACATTTACGCGCAGCAAAATGGCTGGGAATATACTCCAGATAGCGTGTTTCCTGGTATCGTGCGCGATCATTTACCACAAGGTATCTTTTTGATTTTTATCATTGGGTTAATTTCCGCCTTATTTCCTTCCGTTGATGGAGCGATTACAGCGTTGACATCTTCCTTTTGCATTGATATCCTTGGTTTTGAACGCAAGCAAAAACGCAATGAACAACAACAAACGCGCTTGCGTAAAATGGTACATATAGGCTTTGCTATTGTATTTACCTTACTGGTGTTTTTCTTCAAATGGAAAGATGACAAAAGCATTGTCGATTTAATTTTCACCATAGCAAGTTATACCTACGGACCCTTGTTAGGTTTGTTTTCATTTGGAATTTTAACAAAACGTTCGATCATTGCAGTGAAAATCCCGATTGTGCCAATTGTATGTATCCTTTCTCCATTGATTTGTTATTTACTCGATGTCAACGCTGAAAGTTTATTTGGAACTTATAAATTCGGAAATGAAATATTAATTATCAATGGAACAATCACCTTTTTGTTGTTATTCGCTTTTAGTAAAAAACAAGCAGAGACAAGCCTTGAAAATTTGTAATTTCGTAAAAAAGTAACAACATGAACATCATTCTAGACGATAACGGACTTCATTTGCGTTTTGCACCATTAACGTTCACACGACCTGTTGGCGATTTGCGTTGTGGAATCTTAACCAACAAAGAACGTTGGGAAAAATGGATTCCAGAAGCAGTTGTTTCTTTTGAAACAGAAGCATACTTAGCAACCAAATTCCCTAAAATAGTTGGGGAACATTCAGTTGTTGTCAATGCATCCATTATCCCAACCGAGGCAATCGCAGCAGCGGTAGTTTTATTGGAAGACAATCAACTCTTAGTTGCGGGGGATACTTGGCTTGCAAAACGCGGCAATGCTAGCGAAGTGATAAAATGGACAGAACAATTTCCTATTGAACTGAAAGAACGTTGGGACTTATTTCAACTGAATGATGAAGTGCTAGTTGCTGACTTTTTTCTGTTAACGGGTGGCAGAACTTCTGAACATATTTCTGCAACAAATACCGTAATTGGTGACCGTTCACTCATCTTTATCGAAGCAGGCGCGTCTGTTGAAGGTGCCATGCTCAACACGACAGCTGGACCAATTTACGTTGGACACGAAGCTGAAATAATGGAAGGCTCCCTTATTCGCGGACCTTTTGCATTATGCGACCACGCTGGAGTTAAAATGGGTGCTAAAATATATGGAGCCACAACCATTGGACCTTATTGCAAAGTTGGCGGTGAAATTTCCAATTGTATTTTTCAAGCGTATTCGAACAAAGGGCACGATGGTTTTTTAGGAAATTCATTGGTGGGTGAATGGTGCAATTTTGGCGCTGATTCGAACACATCTAACCTGAAAAATAATTATTCGTTGATTCGTTCGTGGTCTTTTGAAAAAGGCGCTGAAATTGAAACAGGCTTGCAGTTTATGGGAGTAACCATGGGTGACCACAGTAAATGCGCCATCAATACGATGTTCAATACGGCAACTGTAATTGGTGTTTCGTGTAATATTTTTGGTGGAGGTTTCCCGAAGAAATTCATCCCTTCGTTTACATGGGGAGGAGTTGACGAAACTTCTGTCTTCGATTTAGAGAAAGCAAAACAAGCTGCTCAAGCTATGATGAATAGAAGAGGAATTGATTTAACTCCTGGGGACCATCAAATTTTCGAGACCTTATTCAACGCATAAATTATTTGTCGAGTTAGTTTGGCGAAATGCTGTCATTTCGTCATTTTTATTGCTTTGGCATATTACTTGAACAATACCGATTCCATTCAGTATTTTGATGCTTGCTTGCTGAGCAGTAATGACTGACTGACAAATTGACGTTTTACAAATAAAAATATATGAACGATTCATTCGAAAACACGATAATTGTTTCAACCGGAATTGATGAAGAATCTGAGTTCTTGCCTTTGATGTCGCAAGACGATGAAGACAACATGAACAAGGAAGTATTTCCAGAAGATTTACCCATTTTACCACTCAGAAATAACGTGTTATTCCCAGGAGTAATGATTCCTATTACTGTAGGAAGAGATAAATCACTGCGTTTATTAAATGATGCAAACAAAGGAAAAAAAATCATCGGGGTTGTTTCTCAAATTAACCAAGAAGAAGAAAATCCTGCGTTCAATGACCTACACAAAGTAGGAACAGTAGCACAAATTGTGCGCATGTTAAAAATGCCTGATGGAAGTTCTACGGTTATTATTCAAGGAAAACGCAGGTTTGAAATAACAGAACCGTATCAAACCGAACCGTACATGCGTGCAAAAGTTCGTTTCTTAGAAGAATCACCAATGGATGGCGATAAAAAAGAAATGGATTTGTTGTACCGAACAATCAAAGATTTAGCTTTACAAATCATCAAAGATAGCCCGAACATTCCTTCGGAAGCGGCATTTGCAATCGGAAATATTGAATCACCTGTGTTCATGGTGAATTTTATTTCTTCGAACATGAATGCAGATGTCAACAAAAAACAAGAGTTGTTGCAGGAATTGGATTTTCAGAAACGCGCACGCTTGGTTGTCGAACATTTGACCTTAGAAGCGCAGTTACTCGAAATGAAAAATGAAATCCATACCAAAGTACGAATGGATATGGATCGCCAACAACGCGAGTATTTTTTGAATCAGCAAATTAGAACCATTCAAGACGAATTAGGAGACAATCCCCAAGAACAAGATGTCCGCGAAATGGAAGAGCGCGCTGCTTTGAAAAAATGGTTGCCCGAAACAGAAAAAATGTTCCGAAAAGAGTTGGCAAAGCTGCAACGCATGAACCCACAAGGTGCAGAATACACCGTTCAGTTGAACTTTTTAGACACCCTGTTGGACTTGCCTTGGAACGATTTTTCTCTTGATAATTTGGACTTGAAACACGCAGAAGCTGTTTTGGAACGCGATCATTTTGGATTAGAAAAAGTCAAACAACGTATTTTAGAATACTTGGCGGTGTTGAAACTCAAAGGAGATATGAAATCACCTATCTTGTGTTTCTACGGACCTCCAGGAGTTGGGAAAACATCGTTGGGTAAATCTGTTGCAGAAGCGCTTGGTAGAAAATATGTCCGCATGTCACTTGGTGGCTTACACGATGAATCAGAAATTCGTGGACACCGCAAAACTTACATTGGTGCAATGCCGGGTCGCGTTGTGCAACACTTGAAAAAAGCGGGATCCGCAAATCCAGTTTTTGTATTGGATGAAATTGATAAATTGGGACGAAGCAATCACGGTGATCCATCTTCAGCTTTGTTAGAAGTATTAGATCCAGAACAAAACAGTGCGTTTTACGATAATTACATCGAAACCGAATTCGATCTTTCCAAAGTAATGTTTATTGCTACTGCGAATAGTTTGTCGACCATTCAAGGTCCCTTATTGGATCGTATGGAAATCATCGAAGTCAACGGATATACAATCGAAGAGAAAATCGAAATTGCGAAGAAACACTTGTTGCCAAAACAACTCGAAGCGCACGGAATTACCAAAAAAGAATTGAGTATTGACAAGAAAACGATTGAAAAAATCGTTGAGAATTATACCAATGAATCAGGTGTTCGTGGCTTGGACAAGCAATTGGCAAAAGTTGCACGCCACAGAGCGCGTCAAGTTGCTATAGAAGAAAAATACGATACAAAAGTTACAATCGATCACTTGCATGATATATTAGGTGCGGGACGTGAACGTACCAAATACGATAACAACGATGTACCAGGTGTGGTGACAGGTTTAGCTTGGACAAGCGTCGGTGGAGATATCTTATTTATTGAATCGTCTTTGACAAAAGGAAAAGGCAAATTGACCTTGACAGGTAATTTAGGAGATGTCATGAAAGAATCCGCTGTCATTGCGCTTGAATTCTTGAAATCACACAGCGAATTATTGCACTTGCCCCAAGAAAAATTCGACGAAACAAATGTGCACATTCACGTGCCTGAAGGAGCAACGCCGAAAGATGGACCAAGTGCTGGTATCACGATGTTAACGGCTTTGGCGAGTTCGTTTACGGGAAGAAAAGTGAAAAAACAATTGGCCATGACAGGTGAAATCACATTACGTGGTGAAGTATTACCTGTTGGTGGAATCAAAGAAAAAATTCTGGCAGCTAAACGCGCAAACATCAAAGAAATTATTTTGTGCGAGCGCAACCGCAAAGACGTGGAAGAAATCACTGCGGATTACATCAAAGGATTGAAATTCCACTATGTGCGACAAATGAAAGAAGTGTTGGCCTTAGCTCTTGAAAAATAAAAAATGTATTTTTAACTCATATAACTAATTTTCAGACGCAACCAAGTTCTGCTTGTTTGCGTCTTTTTTTTTTAAACGATACTTACTATGAAATTAAAAAATACTGTTAGCTTATTATTGTTTACTTTTTTAAGTAGTTCAATTTTTGCTCAAACCATTCAATTTTCACCAATTGTAAATCTTGACATGATGATTGCCAATATTTTTGGTGTTCAATGTGATGGCGTTTCCAATGTGCAAATGGTTGCTGTACCGCAACAAATTGGTCGCTTTGAAAATGGAGGAGCAATAGGATTAAACAGCGGTTTGGTGTTGTCAACAGGAATTGTTTCAGGTGCACAACAACCAAGTATTGTTTTTAATAATACAAATTTTGGTGGTGCGGCCGATCTTGATATCGCTAATTTCGGAATGCTTGCAGGTCAAGTACCGACAAATTATGATGCTTGCGTTGTTGAATTTGATTTTTCACCCACTTTATCTGATACCATCAGTTTTACTTATGTATTGGCATCCGAAGAATATCCGGAATATGCCAATTCGTCGTTTACAGATCGTTTTCTTTTCTTAGTTGCTGCTAATAATGGTCCGTACTCAAATATCGCATTTTTACCTGGCACAACCATTCCTGTGGAAATTAATTCCGTAAATGCGACAATGAATCCGCAGTATTACGTAGATAACATGAGTGGTCCAAACGCAAGTTCATTTGTTTATGATGCCTACACAACGCCTTTCGTTGCTCAGTTTTATGCGCAATCAGGAGTATCATACCACATTAAATTAGTCATTGCCGATGTTTCTGATGGTGCATTTGATTCATCTATTTTCTTAGACGAACAAGAATCGTTCAACGATATCAACGGATTATTGACCGTAAATAATTCTCCTGCAGAAGGAACATTGGAAGTGTTCAACTTTGTGAATGACACCTTATTAGCGCAACCTGTTCAAACAATTACAGTTACCAATGGAACGTATTTAGCAGACAGTTTGCAAACAGGAATGTATCACGTTCGTTTTACACCAGACCCAGTACTTTATCCGGGTGTAGCTCCCTTGTATTTTACGAATGGAACAACTTGGTCTACTGCAACGGCGATTGGTTTGCCATGTTTTTTGAATAATGGAAATATTAATTCAAATACCTTGACTGCTGCAAGTGGATCTGGTGTTATCATGGGTAACATTGTTATCGACACGACTTATTTAAAATCAATGTCAGTTCCCTTTGAAAATGCATTGGTGAAGTTGCTTGATCAATCCAACCAAGTAGTTGCATTTACCTATTCAGATGCAAATGGAAATTACCAATTCACCGCTGTTCCAACAGGGTTTTATTCTGTTAAATTAGACGTGCCGTATATTCCTCAAGTGAACGATCATGCTATTTCATTGGTAGGAAATGATATTATTGTAGGAGCAGATTTTTCAATTTTAACGGATGGTATTGTTGCAATTGATAATTTGGAATTAGGAATTAATGTCGAAACAAATTATTCGATTGAGATGTATCCTAATCCTGCTTCCGATGAGGTTGTTATTACAAATGGATCAAACACACCGCTTTCTTATGAATTGATAACTGTAAGCGGTCTTGTAATTCAAACAGGAACGATCGCAAGTGGTAAATCAAGTTTGGATATTCAACACTTATCTGAAGGAATTTATTTCGTGAAATTTGGTGAATCGGAATTAAAAAAAATGACAATAAAAAAATAGGAAGAATACAACACAATGAAGCCCCAATAGTTGTTATTATTGGGGCTTTTTTTGTGTTCAAAGTTCCACTTATGTAGGAGGTGGATTTCTATTACTTTTCATTACTTTTGCTATTAAAACAAACCAATGAACGAGTCAACAAAAGCAGTCGATAAAATCAACCAGTTCAACAAAAACACCCTAATGGAAAGTTTGGGTATTGAATGTGTCGAACTCGGAAAGGATTTTGTAGTTGCAACCATGCCGGTCGACCACCGTACGCACCAACCAATGGGTTTGTTGCATGGTGGTGCTAGTGCGGCACTCATCGAAACAATTGGTTCAATGGGCTCAGCTGCATTTGTCGACTTGACAAAATTTGCTCCTGTTGGTTTGGAAATAAATGCGAATCATGTTGCTGGAGTAAAATCAGGCATGGTCCGCGGAGAAGGTAAATTGATTCATGCAGGTAAACGAACGCACGTGTGGCAAGTTGACATCAAAGACGATGCAAGTAATAAGTTGATTTGCACAGGTCGCTTAACGGTCATGCTTGTTCCGATTGGTTAAATGGCAACACTAATTTACAAATACCCTAACGAGGACGCAGTTTATCAACTAAAAGGTGAATTTCATCAATTGTTGACTGGAGAAGAACCTTCTGGTTTTGTCGTAACAGACTTCTTGCACCAACAAGTTTATTTGTTTCAGCAAAACGAAGCCATTCCACAATCTGTTCATTATTCAAAAAACAAACCTTTCGTTATCTCAAAACGAGATTATCAAATAGAAGCACAAGCTTTGTTGAATGCGTTTTCAATTGCACATGTCGAAAAAGCAGTCTATTCCCGCGTGAAATCGGTTCCGTTTGATGCAACGAAAGCAGAGGAACTGTTTGAACAATTGTGCATTCAGTACCCAGCAGCTTTTTGTTATGTAATTGCTTCGGAACATTTTGGAACGTGGGTTGGCGCAACGCCAGAAGTGTTGGTGAAAAGTGAAGGAAAACAGTTGGAAACAATCGCTTTGGCGGGAACACATTCCGCAGCTGTTTCATCGATATGGACGGAGAAAGAAAGCGAAGAACACCAATATGTTGTCACAGCGATTAACCAAACATTGGTACGTAATGCCTGTGAAAACATCCAAAAAAGCGAAGCGTATGAAGTGAATGCTGGTCCTGTTGTTCATTTGAAAACAGATTTCAGTGCTGAAATAACAACAAATTCTCCATGGGCGATAGCTATGGACTTGCATCCTACGCCAGCCGTTTGCGGTACGCCGCGCATGCATGCGTTGGACTTATTACTTTCTCGAGAAATGCACCAACGTGATTTGTATGCTGGAATTATTGGCTGGAATGATCTGTCCGCATCACGCTTGTTTGTTAATTTAAGATGCGCACAATTAATCGATCAACAAGCCTTTTTATATGTTGGTGGCGGCTTTACCAAAGATTCTATTCCTGATTCGGAATGGGACGAAACTGAAAACAAAGCTCGCACCTTAATCAATGTGATGGAATCCCTTTGATTTTTTTAATTAGTTCAGCTTTTTGTGTTGTTCTTCGCTGGTAAAACTTTAAATTTACACCATGAAAACAAGTGCAAAGTTAGAAGTGCAATTAATTGTTGCAGCCTGCAAAAAAGTTGGGATTACGAAAGTTGTCCTTTCGCCAGGCTCACGCAATGCACCGTTTTCAATCGCTTTTGATGAAGACCCAGATTTTGAAGTGTTCGTTATAACCGATGAGCGCTCAGCTGCTTTTTATGCAATGGGCATGGCTCAAAAATTGAATCAACCAGTCGCAATCGCTTGTACTTCGGGCTCTGCTCCGTTGAATTATTTCCCTGCAATTGCAGAAGCTTTTTACCAACAAATTCCATTAGTTGTTATCACAGCTGACCGTCCACAAGAATGGATCAATCAAGGAGATGGACAAACAATCCAACAAAAAGAAGTATTTGGTCAGCATGTACTTGCTTTTGCACAATTGAATCCCATTTTCTCTGACGACCAACGTTGGATGTTTGAACGCCAACTTGCAGAGACGCTGCAACGCGCGAATGGAACTGTCAAAGGTCCCGTTCATTTGAATGTTCCCTTGTCGGAACCATTGTACGAAACGGTTGAGGTAGCTGAAGGACTAAACAATTGGATGCAGCTTGCATCAAACGAAGTTGTGTTATCACAGCAAGATGAAGTATACCTGAAAGAGCTATTAGCAACTCGTAAAAAGCGGTTATTGATCATTGGTCAACAACAAAAGGATGAAAAACTTCAATTGTTAATTGACGAATTATTGAAAGATGGCTCCGTTGCTGTTTTAGTAGAACATACGTCAAACATACAATCAGAATATGCAGTGCACTGTATTGATCGTGCATTGAATTGCATGAAACAAACTGACGTAAACACTTACCAGCCAGATGTCATTATTACGATTGGTGGCGCTGTAATTTCCAAACGAATCAAACGCTTTTTGAGAAATGCGCAAGCACCTGTTATTCGTTTTGGAGCAGCATTTCCAACGATGGACACGTACCAACACCTTGCATTTACAAGTGAAACTTCTGCCTTGAATGGGGTGCAGTTTATCTTGCGCTTTTTGCAAGAAAATCCTGCGCAATCGCGTTTTGCTTTTCATTGGAAAACGTTGGATTATCAGAGTGAAATTGCAGCGGAAAACACCTTGCAATCGGTTCCTTTTTCCGATTTAAAAGTAATGGAAGAAGTATTGCAGGTTATTCCAGATAATGCGCACATTCACTTAGCTAATAGTTCAATAGTGCGCTACGCATTGTTATTCAATCCAGTGAAAGGAACACATTATTGGTGTAACAGAGGAACAAGTGGAATCGATGGTAGTACCTCAACTGCAGCAGGTATAGCCTTGATGAATACGGACGAATGCCATGTGTTGATATCGGGTGATTTATCATTTTTCTATGATTCAAATGCCTTGTGGAATCCGCACTTGCCCTCAAACTTACGCATCATCATTATCAATAACGGTGGGGGAGATATTTTCAACATTATTCCAGGTCCGAAAACGACCAATCAACACGAACGAATTTTCTTAGCACAACACAATCAGAGTGCTGAATACCTGTGCAAAATGGTTGAACTTTCTTATACAAAAGTAACAGCTGAAGACCAGCTTGCTGCTTGCTGGTTGGATTTCTTTGAATTTTCTTCAAGTGATAAACCAAAAGTAATTGAAGTGATGACTGCTGGAATTGAAAACAGCGCTTGGTTGGATTATTTTTTCGATCAAAGTAAAGAACTAATTAATAATTAACGATTCGTTTGTGCTTCAAGCAAGGACAACGCTTATTTTTGTACTAAATAAAACAACGTGGATTTAGCAATATTAACAACAGGAACTGGGATTTTTTATCTGGTTGTATTAACACTTTTAGAAATCGTTTTAGGGATCGATAACATCATCTTCATTTCGATAATAACGGATAAATTAATCAAAAAAGACCAACGCAAAGCACGCGTAATTGGGTTGTCATTGGCCTTAATTATTCGCTTGTTTTTATTGTCTATTGTTGCGCAAATCATGGCAATGGTTGCACCGTTGTTTCCGAATACAACGCTTGAATTCTTAAAAGAGTTTTCTGGACAAAGTATTGTGTTATTAATCGGTGGATTGTTTTTGATTTACAAATCGGCAGCAGAAATGCACGAAAGCATCAAAGGTCACGAAATAGCTAAAAAAGAGAAGAAAACACGATTGAGTGCGGTTATTTTCCAAATTGTGATGATTGATTTGGTGTTTAGCTTCGATTCTGTTATTTCAGCTATCGGTATGACAAATGACATTTCGCACGAAGCGCATGGAAATCCCTTGGTGATTATTTTTGCTGCAGTGATTATTTCCATGATTATCATGTTGATTTTTGCTAAACCAATCAGCGATTTCATCAATGCACGCCCAACGATTAAAATGATTGCCCTTGCGTTTTTAACAACGATTGGAGTCGTGTTAATTGCAGAAGCATTTGGCGAGGAAATTCCAAAAGGATACATCTATTTCGCAATGGTTTATGCCTTGTTGGTGGAGTTCTTGAATATCCGAATGCGCAAAAACAAAGGTGAACCAGAACGTTAATGAACGCAGAAATACAACAGTTTTTTGGCCTTGAGTCGCTAGAAGATGCCTTGGATGCAATGGAAGCTGAATTGTTTGAAATCAAACAGTTTTTTCTAACGAAACCCTTGCTTTGGAAAACTGCTCAACCAAAGTTAAAGCGATTAGCGCAATTCCAACAGTTTGAAACAGCGCAGTCAACTGCTTCGTTTGATGTCGATCCAAGCATTTTCTCAACGAATGAAATCCTTACGCCAACTGCTTGGTGGAAAGTGTACAGTCAATTTAAATTGAATTGGAAAACGAATGTTGCGCAAGCTTTTTCAGCAGGAGCTTTGATTACTTGTATCAATGAAGGAATTGCGCAAGAGGAACAACTGTTATTACAAGTTGCCGATTTCAATGAATTGGACGGTCAACCGGTTTTTGGAAAAGAACCAGACCCCATGATTTTACAACACGGTTTTTCGGTAGTAGCACAACATTCAATTCAGAATTGGCAAGAAATCATAAAAAACAAGGATAAATTCACGTTTGATTTTCTAGTAGCGCTAAAGCGATTATCTTTGTTGCGTCAATATTTAACAGCATGATTGAAGATCCGTTTATTAAATTGCGCGAGCAGTTGGACTTATTGGAATGGCCAAACGTTTATTTCTTTAAATTCATTGTTCCAAACGAACCACATTTACTGGCGTTAGCTTCGGCGCTTTTTACGGAAACAGCAGACATTACTTTTCACGAATCAAAAACGGGAAAATACATCAGTGTAAGTGCAAAAGAAATGATGTTAGATGTTGATTCCATCATTGCCGTTTATCACAAAGCAGCGCTCATCAAAGGCATCGTATCACTATGAAAAAAAATAGAATCATCTCCCTTATTGTACTCAGTTTTTTGCTGAGCGCGTTTATTTTTATCCGCGTAAATTTTGTCAAAAACATCCGTTCTTGGGAAAGTTACTTGTTAGCTTCCATCATTGGATTAACGGCGGTATCGATGTTGGTACTAGCTTACAGAATGATTTTGAAACGCTTGCAAAAAGGAGAAATCAATCAAGCAGATTATGCCAAATTATACGAACTCGAAAAAAGTCCGGTGAGTGGAGAGGTGGAGTTTTATTTCACAATTGAAACAAGCAAAGTGATAACATTCAGTATTTTAGATGAAAACTTAGCGCAACTTTTGGTATTGAAAGAAGCAGAAATGAAAAGTGGTGGTCACATTATTCGTTTTGATTCCAGTCAACTTGCAAACGGGATTTATTTTTATTGTTTGGAAACAGACAATCAAAAAACGTTGAAAAAAATGAAGATAAATCATGACAAGCTGTCAGATTAAATTCGTTGGCAATAATTTTGAAGAACAAAAAAGTAATAGTAATTTTATACCGGCGCTTTGTGTCGCTTTAAACAAATAGAAAATATGGCAGTAGAAATCACAGATGCAAATTTCGAAGAAATTGTATTGAAATCAGAAAAACCAGTTTTGGTTGACTTTTGGGCTGAATGGTGTGGTCCTTGTAGAATGTTAGGTCCAATCGTAGAAGAAATGGCTACAGAATATGAAGGTCGTGCTATTATTGGAAAAGTAAATGTTGACGAAAACCCTGGTGTATCAGCTAAGTTTGGTATCAGAAACATCCCAACAGTTATTTTTGTTAAAGGAGGTGAAATTGCTGACAAGTCAGTTGGAGCAGTTCCAAAACCACAATTAACAGCAAAATTAGACGCGATTTTATAATCATACAAATTGCTTTGAAGCTTCCTTTTTGGAAGCTTTTTTTTTGACTAATTTTACACCATGGAAAGTTTTTTAAAACGATTAAAATATTACGGTTTCGGATTTGGATTAGGTCTAGTCTTTGTCTTCTTTTTCTTCAAAAACAGAGGATGTACATGGACGCCTGAAAACCGTGTAAAAAACACCATTCTTGGAAGAGTGCTTGTTGTCAGTGATTCAGAAAAACCCTTGTTAAAAGCAATGGGATTAACCGACAACGACTTGATACACTTCTTGGATGATGGCGATGTGCAATTTGGTCACAGCAAGAAAAATGGAAATCCGCTTGTTTATAGCATTGTAAAAGAAATCAACCAAAAAGAAGTGGAATTGTGGTTTACCTTACCAGATAAAACCTACATATCCGAAGTCCTTGTGCCAAAAAAGTCAATCCAAACAATTTCACACACCAAATCAGGTTTTGGGCGCATGATTCACTTTCCAAACGTAGGCAATATCGTTTACATGGATGAAAATGATTTTTTCAAAAAAGAAACGGCAAAATTGAAATTGACAAATCCCAAACTTGTGCAGAATTTATTGAAGAAATCGGGAGAAATTGATTTTCAACGGTCTAATTTAACCACAACAATTCCGGAACAAGTAATACAATTTCGATTAACAAACGAAAAAAAATGTACCGCCAAAACAATTTGGTTTCAAGAGCACATTAAATTTGTAGCGTTTTTGAATGATTCACTTCGTTAATCGTTGATTAAAACATCGTGCTGTTAATAAATCCACGCACTCCTTCATCAAGTGCATACTGCTTTTTCTTACTTTTGTTTATATGGAGTTTTCTGCACAACAAATAGCGGCATTATTGAACGGAGAGATCTTAGGAAATCCCGATCGAGTTGTTGCTGGTTTAGCAAAAATAGAGGAGGGAACAGCGGGAACACTTTCTTTTTTGTCAAACCCAAAATACGAAGAATTTATCTACACAACGGGTGCTTCAATTTGCATCGTAAATAAAACATTCAAAGCGATCAAGGAGTTGCCTGAAACGCTTACGCTAGTTCTTGTCGACGATGCTTATGCATGCTTTGCGAAATTATTAGCGGTTTATAATGAAATGCAACAAAAACCGCCGAAAATCGAACAACCATCGTTCATTGCTGAATCGGCGAAAATCGGCGAAGATTTGTATGTAGGTGCGTTTGCATACATTGGTGAAGGCGCTGTCGTTGGGAATAATGTAAAGATCTATCCCCATGTTTACATTGGTGATGGTGTTGTCATTGGTGATAATACAACGCTTTATGCAGGCGTGAAAATTTATGCTGACTGTAAAGTTGGTGCAAATTGCTTATTGCATGCTGGTGTAGTGATTGGAAGTGATGGCTTTGGTTTTGCGCCAGATGAGAACGGGAAATACAACAAAATCCCACAAATTGGAAATGTTGTAATCGAAGACGATGTTGAAATTGGCGCAAATGCAACTATTGACCGAGCTACAATGGGGTCAACGTTTATTCGCAAAGGCGTGAAAATTGATAACCTTTGTCAAATCGCTCATAATGTGGAAGTTGGTGAAAACACTGCAATGGCTGCTTTGGTCGGTGTTGCCGGTTCTGCTAAAATTGGTAAAAACGTAATGATAGGAGGACAAGTAGGTATCGCAGGGCACATTTCAATTGCAGATGGAACACTTGTTTATGCGCAGTCTGGCGTTTCTTCAACGGTAAAAGAAAAAGCAAGCTTGATGGGAACACCATCGTTTAACGTAGATGATTACCGCAGATCAGCTGTAGGATTCAGACGCTTGCCTGATTTGATGAAACGATTAATAGCATTGGAAAAAAGTATACAAACACAAAATAAAGAAGAAAATTAAATGGCTGATTTACAAAGAACGTTAAGCGAAAAGATTCGTTTTGAAGGAGTAGGCTTACATACGGGTGAACTGGTTGTGATGGAAATTCACCCGGCACCTGAAAACCACGGATACAAATTCCAACGTATCGATTTAGAAGGTCAGCCAGTAATCAAAGCAGATGCTGATTTGGTCATTTCAACGGAAAGAGGAACTACCTTAGAGGCAAATGGTGCACGAGTTTATACAACGGAACACGTTTTAGCTGCTTTATACGGAATGGCGATTGACAATGCATTGATTACCTTGACAGGTCCCGAAATTCCAATTATGGACGGAAGTTCATTGTTGTTTGTAAAAGAAATTGTTCGTGTTGGTTCGGTGGAACAAACAGTTGAGCGTGATTATTTTGAATTGACAGACAATATCAAATGGGAAGATGCTGAAAAAGGAATTGAGTTTTTAGCAGTTCCAGATACAAACTACCGTGTTACGGTAATGGTTGACTATAATTCGCCTGCACTTGGAACGCAACACGCGAGTATGTTCCACTTGGGTGAATTTGAAAAAGAAATTTCGCCATGTCGTACGTTTTGTTTTTTACGTGAATTAGAATACTTAGCGCAAAACAACCTGATAAAAGGCGGAAACTTAGATAATGCTATCGTATTAGTAGAACGCAACGACGTCAGTCAAGAAGAACTGGATAAATTAGCTGCTTTACTTGGCAAAGACAGTTTACAAGTAAATTACGATGGTATCGGCGTATTGAACAGTTTGAAATTACAATTTGAAAACGAACCTGCTCGCCATAAATTATTAGATATTATAGGTGATTTAGCCTTGGTGGGAAAACCAATCAAGGGCCATATTTTAGCTGCACGCCCAGGTCATTCTGGAAATACGCGTTTTGCAAAAGTGTTGAAAGATCACATCAAAAAACAAGCGAATCAAGGGAAATTCTTCGATTTGGAGAAAGAACCGTTGTACGATATCAACGCCATCGAAAAGATGTTGCCACACCGTTACCCATTTTTGTTAGTGGATAAAGTAATGGAAATTACTGAAGATTCAATCATTGGTGTGAAAAATGTAACGATGAACGAACCGATGTTCCAAGGGCATTTCCCAGGGAATCCTGTGTTCCCGGGTGTTTTTCAAATTGAAGCATCTGCTCAAGTAGGTGGTATTTTTGCCTTGAGTAAAGTTGACGAACCACATTTGTATTCAACCTACTTTATGAAAATTGACAATGTCAAATTCAAACAAAAAGTGGTTCCAGGTGATACCTTGGTTTTTGAATTAAAACTAATCACACCGATTAGAAGAGGATTGGTTCACATGTCTTCTCAAGCATACGTGAATGGAAAAGTAGTGATGGAAGCTGAAATGCTTGCTCAAGTTATTAAAGATAAAACAGCATGATTAGTCCCCAAGCAAATGTGTCTCCACTAGCTAAATTAGGTGAAGGAGTTGAAGTAGCATCGTTTTCAACGATCTACGAAGATGTGACTATTGGAAAAGGAACAAAGATTCACCCAAATGTGACTATTTATCCAGGAACAATAATCGGAGAGGATTGCGAAATTTTCCCAGGTGCTGTGATTGGTGTTATTCCACAAGATTTAAAGTTTGAAGGCGAAGCGACTACCGTTGAAATTGGTGATAGAACCGTTATTCGTGAATGTGTGACAATTCACCGTGCGACGAAAGATCGTTGGAAAACATTGATTGGAAACGATTGTTTGTTAATGACTTACGTGCACATTGCACACGATTGCCACATTGGTAATAACGTAATTCTAGCAAGTTATGTAGGTTTGTCTGGACACGTTACCGTGCAAGATCATGCTATTTTAGAAGGAATGGTTGCAGCACAACAATTTGTGACTGTTGGTGCACACGCTTTTGTTGGTGGTGCTTCGTTGATTCGTAAAAACATTCCGCCATTTATCAAATGTGCCCGCGAACCATTAACGTTTGCAGGTGTCAATTCAATTGGCTTGCGCAGAAGAGGTTTCTCAGATGAACAAGTGCGTGAAATCGAAGATATCTACCGCGTTTTATACGTGCAAAATAACAACATGTCAAAAGGCATCGAACAAGTGCGTGAAACAATGCCAAATTCACCGCTTCAAGAACAAATAATCAATTTCATTGAATCTTCTGATAAAGGAGTAATCAAAGGAATGGTTTAATCAGCAATTCGGTGGTAAATAGAGGAGAAATTATTGAAGTCGAAATCGAAGATTTGGCTTTTGGCGGACAAGGTATTACACGTTTAAAATCTGAAACAGGTGATTTCGTATTGTTTGTTGAAAATACGTTTCCCGGACAACTTGTTCGGGCTCGCGTAGAGAAGAAACGCAAACGACATGGCGAATGCAAGTTAATTGATGTTATCAAACGCTCGCCAATTGAAGTGGTGTCTGATTTTCAAGAAATTTCTGGAGCACCATACATCTTCGTTCCGATTGAAACGCAAAAAGAATTCAAACAAAAAACGACGTTAGACGTCTATCGCCGCATTGGAAACATCAAAAATGTAGACGATTTGTTCGATACGTTTATCGCTTCACCCGAACATTTTTTCTACCGAAATAAAATGGAATACAGTTTCTCGTGCATTGAACATGTGCCTGAAACCGGTGAAGAATTAGACGATGCTTTTGCACTTGGCTTTAAACGCAGAGGAACGTGGTGGAAAGTTGAAAATTTGAACAAGCCCAGTGGTTTGTTTGACGAACAATGGGAGACAATCCTTACTGAATTCCGCGATTTATTGAAATCATTCAACCTTCCAGCGTGGCATCCACCTAAAAAAGAAGGTTTTTACCGCCACATTGTTGTGCGCAAATCATTTGATCAAGATAAATTATTAATACACATTGTTACCAGCTCCAATGGTATCAAACAGTTCGATAAAAAAGCAGTTGTTGCTTTCCTAAAAGGAAAACTGGGCAATCGTCTTGCAGGTGTTTGGCATACGGTCAATGATAATATTGCCGATCGTGCAAAAATTGAAAACGGAACAAGCGAATTATTAATCGGTGACGCAGTTGTTATCGAGAAAATGCTGGGCTTGTCGTTTGAAATAAGCATGGAAAGTTTCTTTCAAACAAACCCCAAAAGTGCCGAGCGCTTGTACACCAAAGCAATTGACTACGTATGTGAGACAGCAAAAGAAGGCGGTGTCATCATGGATTTGTTTTGTGGAACTGGAACTATCGGTCAATTAATTGCCCAACGCATTCAAGCAAAAGAAATTATTGGTGTTGATATAGTTGAAGAAGCTATAACTGATGCCAAAAGAAACGCTAAAAATAATGGACTTGCACACCTCAAATTCTTTGCTGCCGATGTTGGAAAATTTTTGTCCTTGCACCCTGAATATTTAGGCCGAATTGATTCCATTGTTTTGGATCCACCACGTGCTGGAATTGCACCAAAAACATTATTAAAAGTGATGGCTTTGGGAGCAAAACACATCGTGTACATTTCGTGTAATCCTGCTACGCAAGCACGTGATGCAGAAACAATGCAGAAGAATGGCTACAACATGGTGAAATTATCATTGGTCGATCAATTTCCTCACACAAGCCATATCGAAGCGATTGCTGTTTTTGAAAAAGTAGACGAATAGGTTAATTAGCCGCAGCTTTATTTCCCTTTTGCTTTCAGTACAATGAGAATGGTGTACAGCATGATTTTTATATCCAATGCAATGGAACGATTGCGCAAATACAGCAAATCGTATTTCATGCGTTGAATCATTTGGTCAACGTTTTCTGCGTAACCATATTTCACTTGCCCCCAAGAGGTAATACCTGGTCGAACCTTCGTTAATTCAAGGAATTGTGGTTCCACTTGTGCTATTTGATCGATGTAAAATTGACGTTCAGGACGTGGACCAACCAAAGACATGTCACCGATAATGACGTTATAAAATTGAGGTAATTCATCCAAACGTGTTTTGCGCATAAAACGCCCAACATTGGTAATGCGCGGGTCGTGTGTACTTGATAACTGCGGGCCCAATTTTTCGGCATCCGCAAACATGGTGCGAAATTTCACGATTTTAAAAACGCGTCCATTCAAACCAATACGATCTTGCAAAAAGAATACTGGACCTTTTGATGAAAAAGCGACTGCAATTGCTAGTATGATGTAAAGAGGAATCAACAACAGCAATGCAACGAGAGAAACAGTAACATCAATGAAGCGTTTTAATGCTTGCTGCCAAGGTGGCATTACTTCAGCATTGACAACCATTAACAAGGCTCCAAAAATATTGTCCAATTTAACAGATCCAGAAAGGATGTCGTACATATCGGGCAATACTTTGATAACAATATCCGTATTGTTTATTCGTGCAATGATCGTCTGTAAACGCTCGTGTTCCACACTTTCCAAAGCAATAATCACTTCTTCAATTTGGTGTGATTGCAATACTTTTTCGAGTTCGTTCACATGCCCCAAATAAGGAATGCGGTTTTCTAATAATTTGTCAATCCCGTTGAGGTTAACAAATCCAACAAAATTATTACCACCACTTTTGGACAAGGATTCTACTTCGTTGTAAATTTGAACGGCTTTTTCTGAACCACCAATCAACAAGGTGCGAAATCCTTCTTTTTTCGAGTGAATGCGCTTTACTTGAATACTTGTAAGAATAATACGACTTGTAAAAGTTAGCACAAAGTGAAGTATCGTCAACAATAAGAGCAAGCGGTAGTAGCTCAAATAATTGGTAACATCATCATCCAATAACAAGGTGAAAAATAAGATAATCGATCCGAAGATTGTCGCAAAAGTTGTATGCGAAAGAATTTTTAAACGGAATAATCTTCTGATATCAATGTATGTTCCTTGGATTGCGTACAACGCTAACCAAAGAAATGGGATGATTAAAATGCCGTAAAAAAATGTGTCGTTGTATTGAAAAGGAACATTTTCTATGATGGTTTTTCTGTAATAGTAGAAAAGTGCCCATGATAATGCAGCTGCAATCCAGTCAAATCCGATAAATACTATTCGAAACAAACGTTGCATTACACCTAATAATGAATGATTTTGATGTTATCGAGATAAACGTCAGCTAAAGCAACATTTGGAGGTAATAACGATTTGAAGTATTGTTTGAAAGATGCTGCAGATTGCGAATAACTGACAATTTCTTTCAAATCAATGTATATTTTTTTCCATTTCAGGTCAGCTACTTTTTGTGCATTGATGGAAATATTATCATTGTCGGTTGAACCACCAGAAACATTAAATGCACGAACACCGGTCAAAAGTGCATTGGTATTGCGGTAATCTATTTCGAGGTAAATTTCTTTTCCTTTAGGAAGCGTCAATGCATCCGTAGTAACACCAACCCACAACGAATCTGTTGGTGACAAAGCGATGTGTCCATAATCACCAGTAAGTGAAATTGAAGAAAGACTTTCGATTTGAAGACTTGCGTTTGAAAAGTTATTATCTGTCTGAATTTTTACGGATCCAGCATCAAAATCTTCAATCCAAAAATTACAGTTTGCAGCGTATTTTGTTGTTGGAAAAAACGTGTATGTATGACCAGGAACAAAGTTCATCGAATTGATCACATACGGTTCAACAAAGGGGTATATTTTTTTTGTTGATGCGATCCCATTATTTTTTATAGCAGGATACAATTGTACTTTTGCATCACCTGAGACCAAAACTGGAATTTTGCAGGGCAATTCAAAAACACCGATGACTTTATTATCAACATATACCCAAACTTCACTGAAGTTATGCGTCATTTCACCTTGATCATCTGTTGCACTTGGATTGCTTTGAAGCGTCCATTCGTTTATTTCTAACCAAACAGGGTCAGGATTATTTTTCACACAACCCGAAAGGATCAAAAAGACAGGAATAACGAGTAATAGATAACGCATTGTTTTTTTTCTGCAATTAAAACGCAAAAGTACACTTTTTATTGTGCTATGTGTTCTGTTTTCAAAGATTTTCCCGCAGTTTTACATTTTGAGATAATCCAATGAATTGAAAACCTGTGTACTGAAAGATAGAACGACATTTTTCAAAAAAAAATACTTGATTTTCGTGCTTTTATTAGAAAAATACGTATTTTTGCACCTGCTTACGCGAAAGCAGCAAGTAAACGGAGGTTGTAGCTCAGTTGGTTAGAGCGCCGGATTGTGGTTCCGGAGGTCGCGGGTTCGAGACCCGTCTCCCTCCCCAAAAAAAGGAGTTCATTTTGAACTCCTTTTTTTATTTTTAACAAATCTTCAAACGTTTCCAGTACCTTTTTTTCTCATTTTCATTAGCTTTGCGCTCTGAAATGCGCATTTTTTTATCCATAGCTTTTGTTACTGTTTTACTGAGTAAAACACTTTATGGATTGTTTTGGCAAATTAATTACTATGTCAATCAACAAGAAATTACAGCTTTGGAGTGTGAGAATAAAAACCGACCAGAAATGCATTGTAATGGACAATGTTATTTGGCCAAACAACTTAAAAAAGCAGACGAAGAACTAGCACAAAAAAAATCATCCAACGAACGATCTGTTCTTCAGTTGAAATCCATTGAGTCCGTTTTATACTGCTACAAATCATTTTTTTCTTTTAATTTTTCAACGTTAATTTTGGGACCACTGAATAAAGATTTGGCTGTTTTTCAAAAAGATAACTATCATTTTCAACCCACTTTTTCTGTATTTCATCCACCTTGTTTGTAAGTAATTTATTATTGTCTTACAAATAAAAATAACATGAAAAAATATTATTTTGTGTTGGTGCTTTTATTGAGTATCAATGCGTTTCCGTGTGATATTTGCGGAGGAGTTACAAGTAATGTTTCAATTGGTGTTTTAGCAAACACAAATTATCACTTAATTGGAATTAGAAACAATTACCGCTCTTATTCTTCATATATCAACGGGATTAAACACGCAACGGATAGAATAGTTATCCAAGAGCTTTTCTTGCGTTACCAATGGAATAAAAGGTGGCAAGTATTGGTGAATTTACCATATCAAAATGCTTTCCAACAAAATGATTTTGGAAGTACTAGGATTTCAGGTTTTGCCGATCCATCGATAAATGTAAATAGAACCATTATTAATCGACAAGATGCTACTGGTCGTTTAAAAGACTATTTATTAGTCGGTATGGGTGTTAAATTTCCTTTAGGTAAAAATGCTCCAACTACAAATAACTTGAAAAACTTGTTTCCTGGGACAGGGTCATATGATTGGTTATTTCAAGCAAATTATACCCATCAGTGGAACAAGAAGTTGTCTTTTCAAACAGAAAGTAGCTATGCATTAAAGGGTAAAGACCAATGGAGTTATTCGTATGGAAATTCGCTTCAAATAGGTGCAGTTTTGGTTCATTCAACTTCAGTTCAATCAAAACGGTTAATAACTGCTTTTGGTTTCATGGGGGAACATTTTCAAGCAAGTTCCCAAGCAGGAAAGATAGTTCAAAATGCAACAAATAGCGCTTCCGTTTTAGCGGCTAAATTAAATTTAAATTGGTTCACAAAAAAATGGGTGTGTTCAATATTCTTACAACATCCCTTGTGGCAACAAAATCAAGAATTATTTATAAAACGAAACTTTTCAGGAGGTATCAGTTTATTTTACTTATTAAAAAAAACAAAAAGATGAAAATTATAGTATCATTATTCGCTGTAACAATTTTTTTTGCTGCTTGTAAAAAAGAAAATGCGACAACAGCAACTATTGAATTTATAGAACCGTTAGCAAATGATACAATTATTGCTGGTGATTCATTACATGTAGAGGGAACAATAATTGGTAACAATGAAATGCATGGTTATACTTTAAAGATGGTGAATGAAACAACGAACGAAGTATTAATGAATATAACAAGTGATTCTCATGCTTCGTCTTATGCATTTCACGAACACAGGATGAACAATGTAACTCAAATTTCAACTATAGCAGTTACGATTTCAGCTAATCTAGATGATGCAGGAAAACAAGCAACAAAAACCGTGAAAGTGGTTTGTTTACCATGATTTTTTTAAGTCGGGAGAAATCCCGACTTTTTCAATTCTTGTTATCGAGGTGTTATCCTAACAATTTCTCTAATTCCTTTGCTTGGAAAACACCTGATTGGCGCCACGTTATTTTTCCTTTTTTGAAAATCATCAAAGTTGGAACACTTCTGATACCGTACTTTGCTGCAGCTGCTTGATTTTTATCGACATCCACTTTTACAATATGTGCCCTGTTTCCCATTTTTGTTTTTAATTGATCCAAAATAGGGGCTTGCGCTTTGCAAGGTCCACACCATGTTGCGAAAAAGTCAACTAATACAGGTGTGTCACTATTGATCAAGTCATTAAACGAGTTTTTTTTCATTTTTTCTTTGGTTGAAACATACTTCCTAAAATACCACCCATGAGCGCAAATAACAACATCGATTTTGTTGGACTTGCCGAAATAGCACATGCACCAGTACTACAGCCAACTTGCAAGTAATACACATAACCAGCAATTATTCCTACTACACCACCAATAATCGTTGGGAGTTGTGCTTTTAAAAATCGATTAATTGTTGTCATTTGAGGCAATTTTACAGACAAATTTCCAAAAAAATAACCAAAGTAATTGTTACTTTGGTTACTTAATGTTGTTATAGTTCGTTCTTATTGTGCTAGTAAGATTTCAACTGCTTTTTTCAATTGTGCATCTTCACCTTTTAAAAGCGTTTGATAATCGTTGGCAATTGGATAGTCTGGCTCGCACTGGTTGTTCTCGTAGTATTTTCCATCCATGGTCATGACACCCACTTGAGGAATTCCAAAGACCAAGCTTGGATCTTGTAAGTTCTCCCACCAAACCGCTGTTCCAGTTCCTGGTACAGGCATGCCGACAAGTTTACCTATCCCCAATGTTTTGTAAACAACAGGGAACATGTGCGCATCCGAATAGTTTCCTTCGCCCATCAATACACACGAAGGTTTCGTCCATTTGTTGCCAGGTTCAATTCCAATTTTTTGTTCGCGTGGAACGAAGTTTATGTATTGTTTACCCGATAAGAATGTTGCCAAATCATCGTGTAACCATCCACCGCCATTAAAGCGCGTATCCACAATCAATGCTTTTTTAGAATAATATTTCCCCATGACTTGATCGAAGAATTCTCTAAAACTTGCATCGTCCATTCCTTCAACGTGCATGTATGCCAATTGGCCATTGGATAATTCATCGGTCATTTTTTGCATGCGTTTCACCCAACGCTCGTACAACAAATCGCCCATTTGGTAATTTGCAAATGGCTTCACTGTTTCTTCCCAACGCTTGTTGGTTGCCGGATCGAATAAGGACAACAAGACAACTTTACCTGCTTTGCGGTTCAATAAGGGATAATAATTTGTAGTAGCTGTAATAGTTACACCGTCAATTTTCTCGATGATGACACCCTTTTTAATTTGAGAAGACGCTGCAACTAACGGACCTTTTTCGATGACTTCGCTAATTTTCAAACCGTTTCCAGTGAAACTTTCGTCAAAAAATGCGCCCAAGTTGGCTGTCGCATCAGCATTTTTAAATTGTGGTCGGTAAAAACATCCCGTGTGCGAAGCATTCAATTCGCCCAACAATTCACTTGCCATTTCAGCGAAATCTCTGTTGTTGTTGATGTGCGGCAAGAATTTCGCATAAATCGTTTTGTACTTCGCCCAATCCACTTGTTGCATGTCGGTGCGGTAAAATTTCTCTTTCGTTTGACGCCAGATATGCTCAAATAAATAAGCACGTTCAGCATAACTATCAATCGTCATTTCCGCGTTGAAAGAAATATCTTTGCGTTCGCCTTTTTCCAAGTCCAACTTCACCAATCGTCCATCTGCAATACCGAATAAGTTCTTAGCATCTTTATCTTGAGACATGCTCCAAATACCTCCAGCGTTTAACTTGATCAGCATTTTGGTTTCGTTTTCTTTGAAGTTACGCACCCAAAGATTTGCACCGTCTTCAAAACTAGTAAAGTAATATACTTTCTCACCGTCATTTGATAGAAAGGCATCTTGTAAGAATGACGAATGTTCGGTTAAACGAGCGCGACGGTTTTCGATTCCATTGAACTCAATAGCAAGCGGACTTACTTTTGCAGTGGTATCTTTTTTCTCTTTTTTGTTGCCACTTGTTTCTTTTGCAGTTTCTTTTGATTTTTCTTTCTCTTTCTCTGCGGTTTCTTTTTGTTCTTTCCAAAGGGCATAATCTTCTTTCTTCATTTTGAACAAATCGTACGACTCTTGGGTGAAAAACAACCCATACGCATCCGATTGCGCACCATGACTAGCAACGTTTTTCATTCCGTTTCTATCCGAAAACCAGAGCATCATTTTTCCATTCATTTGGAATTTTGCACCACTGTTTGAGAAACCATTTTGCGTTAAGGCTACCATCGGTTGTTTCCCCGTCACATCGATTAATCCGATTTGTTCGTGCCAATTTCCTTCTTGTAAGAAGTTAACCAATAGGTATTTACTGTCTGGTGACCAGTTGAAACCTTGATCGCCGTCACTGTAGGAATAATTGCGGTTAGCAGCTAATACATTTCGAATGGTTTTCGTTGCAACTGTGTATATACTTACTGCTGTTCTGTTTTCAAGGAAAGCAATTTCTTTTCCATCAGGTGAATACTTCGGTAAAAACGATTCGTTGCTTGTTTTGACAAGTGTTTCTTCTTTTAATAGGGTAGAGGAATAAAAATACGCATCTTCTTTGCGCACTTTTCTTGTTTCATAAATCCCCCAAATACCGTCACGCTCAGAAGCATAAAGGATGGCATTTCCATCAGGAGAAAAACTAATGTTGCGTTCTTCTTCTGGTGTATTGGTAACACGTTTTGTTGTTCCACCTTCGGCATTGACAACAAATACTTCACCGTGAACGATGAACGCAATTTCTTTTCCGTTGGGAGAAACCGCCATTTCGTTGGCGCCATCGGTATAAATTTCAGTTTTTTGGGTGTTGTTGTTATCGACAACTTGTAATTCAACTGCTAATTTTTTAGGCTGTGAACCAGGAGTCATCGTGTAAATTTCACCATCGTATGCAAAACACAATTCATTGTTTGCTGAAACAGATAAAAAACGAACAGGATTTGTTGTGAAATTAGTGAGTTGTTTCGTTGCAACTTCGTTGCCAATAGGCATTTCCCACACATTGAACGAACCACTGCGTTCGCTTAAGTAAAAAACAGCTTGTTCGTCGTTACTCCAAATAGGTGTGCGGTCTTCACCGTTAAAAGCGGTTAATTGTTGAAATGAGTTGGCAGTTTTATCAAAAACCCAACAATCACGTGCAACAGATGACGTGTGGTGCTTGCGCAATGGATCTTCGTATCCTTTTTTGTCGTGGAACAATAATTTTGTTCCGTTTTTATTCCATTTTGCATCTTCAGCAACAATCGATAATTCCTGACGTTCTCTACCACCATCAATCGATACGGCATACAATTCACCCAAGGCATTGTAAGGGAATTGTGTATATTGTGCATTGTCCTGACGTGAGGCGTTGAAATAGACCGTTTTCCCATCTCCAGAAATGGATTGTGGATAATCGTTGCTCGAATGGAACGTTAAGCGCTCGGGTTGTCCACCAGTCAACGCGATTTTATAAATATCAAAGTTGCCATTGCGGTCCGAAGCATAAATCAATGATTTGCTATCAGCAGTGAAAATAGGCATACACTCGTATTCCTCACTTTTCGTTAATGGCACAGCAATTCCTCCTTCAGATGAGATCTTAAACAAATCACCTTTGTAAGCAAAGACAATTGTTTTTCCATCAGGGGAAATAACAGGATAACGCAACCAAAGCGGTGCAGCATTTGTTGTTGTTTGAATAGTTGGGGTAACGAGACTCATCGAAAATAGTCCGATGAAGAACCAAGCAAATAGTTTTTTCATAGCGTTCAATTGTAGGTATTAAAAGTAAGACAAACAATTGAATTAAAAGTTGCTATTTGAAGAAATGTATCTAAAAATCAGTGTTTTTTTTCTTTTTTTCTGGAACAGGATCGTGACCATGTCCACCCCAAGGATGGCAGCGGCTGATGCGCTTTGTTCCCAAAAACAATCCTTTGATTGGTCCGTGAATTTTCAATGCTTGTACCATGTAGGCAGAACAAGTAGGATCGAAGCGGCAAGCATTTGGTAAAATCGGGCTAATTACCCATTGGTACAATTTTACAGGAAGGATGAGGATGTAACTGAAAAACAATCCAATGTAACGCATCTTCAGTTGATTAATTTGCGTTGTCGAAACAAGGATAAACACCTTCAGCAGATGCTTGGATCACTTGTGCTAACTGTAAGTGTGCAGCCAATGCCAATTGCGAATAATTCTGCGACGAATTCCCGAAACTTGCAGCAGAAGTCACCCACATCTTTTGAATCAATTCTTCGCCATTTGCAACAGTTCCAATGCGATTCACAACGGCATGTACATTTCCAGCTCCAGCATGATACACGTGCATCACCAACAAACGGAACCAGATTGCTTGCTCGTCCAACGGTAAGCCAGCTCCTCTAGCAATAGCTCGCGCAGAAGGAATACACGATTTTTTCAACAATTGCGCAGCAGCATATGCAGAACGGTAAAAATCTTTTCGTTCATCAACCGAACCGTTAACTGTAAGACCATAACTACGAGCCACACTCGGCATCAATTGAAATGCACCGTAAGCTCCAACAGTTGATTTTGCTAGTTTCCCTGGGCTTTCAATTAATAAGATAGATTGTGCAAACCACGGATCAACACCGCACGCTTCAAATGTCGAAACTCCTTTTGCCAAACTTTCAAAAACTAAGTCAAAACGGTAGAAGTTGTTTTTTCCATTAGTCACGTTGATGCGCTCTTCAAAAGGCAATCCATGCGCTTGTTTCACGCTATCTTTGAATACTTGCTTTTCAGCTTCTGTTTGTCTGCTCCAATCGGCAAACGACATTTTAGCAATGATTTTACGCGTTGTCGCCACGTTGATCAAGACTGAATCAGGTGACAATTGCATGATTTTCTGCCAAAACAAAGGTTGTTCTAACTGATCCCAAGCTTTTGCAGTAATGGCATTCGTTCCTAAAATAATGTGTTCCGAATTTTCCTTGTAAACGGAAACGTATTCTTTTTCCCAATTATAGGTTTGGCCAATTAGAACATTGACGACACTTGTAACAATAACCAAGAATAAATACTTCATTTTACCGGACTTATAGGATATTATAAATATACCAACTATAACGCTTTGTTTGAACTTGGTTACGAGTAAAAGCGCACAATTGACTTTTAATAACTTCCTATTCCGCTGATAATGAAGTAAGAAAACACGATGTTATTGTGGATTAAAACTCGACAATAAGTCCGATAGTTGGAGTAACAGTTGCCGATTCGTTTTTCAATAATACAGGAATTCCGTTCGATCCATCTGTTTTCAATGCTAGTCCATCAGTCGTTTCAAAGGCAGTATTGTCAGCCGTTCGTTTGAAAGTATAATAAGGAGTTCCCAATTGTTTGGTACCAAGTATGTTTTGAATGTCAATAAAGAACACCATACTCGTTTTCTTGTAATTCCATGTTTTATCCACACGCAAATCAAGTTGACTGAAAGCGGTTAAACGTTCGCTATTGATTTTGTTATAATCAAGCGTTCCAGTACCCAATAAGGCAAAGTTTTGTTGCGACGCAGTTAAGTCAAATGGTGTGTAAGGAACACCACCAGCTAATCGGTATTTTGCGCCCAATTGCCAATTGTTTTTCAATTTATATCCCAATGTTCCCGAAAGCAAATGTTGATTGTCCCAAGCAGAAGGCAATAATACGCCGTTCAATCCCGAAAACTTGCTACGTACATAAGTGTAACTAACAAAGTAAAACACTTTCTTGATCAGCTTTTGTTGCACAAAAATTTCGAATCCATACGTTTCACCAACGCCCGTGCTTTGAACAGCTTCGTTACCAACCGCACCAAATTCTTGACCTTGATTGGCCAATGATATTCCTGTTAACAAGGAAACGGGATAATTTGCATATTTCTTGTAAAATCCTTCAACTGTAATGCGCAATGCAGAATTGGGTAGGAACTGCGCTCCAACAACATAATGCGTCGATTGGATGTATTGCGCAGACACATTTGCTAATTCGTTGGCATTGTTTCGGTAACCTAAAACCGTGTATGCAGGTAATTTGTAATACGAACCAATACTTGCTGAAACTTCTACTTTTGGACGAACAGTATATGCTACCGAAAAACGCGGAGAAATGGTTTTAAGTGGATTCATTCCTGTTGTTGTCAAGGAATTCATGTCTGAACGCACCCCCGATGAAACCAATAGTTTGTCGTTGAAAAAGTTTTTCGATACTTGCGCAAATGCGCCAAATTTAAAGAAATCCAATTTGCTGATAAAAGTAATCTGTGTTGCAGGAACAATGACGACGTTGTTGGAATCAACAACAGCTTCGGTTAATTTGTTGAACAAATCAGTGTTGTATTTCACATATTGAGCGGAAATTCCAAAGGCATATTTCCAGCCTTTCAAGTATTTGTTGACATCAATGCGCAATTTGTTTTCAATTTCTTGAGAAGTCAAACCATAATTACGGAATGCTTCGTTGTTGTATTGCGCGTCTTTGAATCGGTCCAATTGATTATTGAACATGTTGCGACTCAAGGCAATATTCACATATCCTTTGTTCACCAAGCGTTTCAAGGTAGCCCCAGTTGTGTAATTCCATTGTTCGATAAATGGCAAGGAACGTCTGAAGTATTCGTTTTCTGGGGACGATTCCCGCGTTGCACCAAAGTTAAATTTGTCAATAGCACCTAAACCAATGAACTTTAACGTTGTTTTTTCGTTCAAGCGTGTCGTTACATTCAATTGATAATCTTGGTAACGTGGACGAATCGGTAAATCGATTAACTTGAATAATAAATCCAAATACGAAAAACGACCTGCAGCTAAAAAGTCAGTCTTTTTTGACAAAGGTCCTTCTAATGTCACTGCAGATTCGGTGAAACTTGCACGCACATTTCCCATGAAGCGGTTGCTGTTGCCTTGGCGTTGTTTGATCACAAAAGTTGACGCGAGTGCATTGTCGTAACGTGCATCAAATGCTGACGAACTTAGTTTCAATTCCTCAATAAATGAAACATTGACGATACCTTGCGCACCACCCGAACTTCCTTGTGTTTGAAAGTGATTCAGTACTGGAATTTCGATTCCGTCCAGATAATAAACGTTTTCGTTTGGTGCACCACCACGAATGATGATGTCGTTACGACCACCACCAATAGAACCACCAACCCCAGGAAGGGCTTGAACCACTTTGGAAACGTCGTAATTTCCTCCGGGATTACTTTTGATCTCTTCGCTTGTTAAGCGTTGAACTGACAAAGGCGTTACCATATCGGTTGCGCTTGCTTTTTTGGATCTATCATCGGTAATGATTACTTCATCGATGCTGTTTTCTTGTGGAGAAAGTTCAAACGACAATACTTGTGCATTTCCAGATGTTAGCACTATGTTGTACTTCGTTAATTCAAAGTAAGCAGGCGCTTTCACCGTGATGTTGTACGTTCCTGTTGGTAGTTCAATGCGGAATTTACCATCCAAGTCGCTTAAAAATTTGTTAGTGGAATTGCTCACAGAAATTTGCGCTCCTTGAATTAGTTCTTGGGTGTTTTTATCCATGACAACGCCTTCAACTTTTCCAGTTGTTTGAGCAAATGAAATGGAGGTTACTACGGATAAGAAAAGCGTTAATAGCAAGCGGTAATGTGCCATAATAGTTATTTTGGTTGAAATAGGATACTGATTGAATTGACGCAATGGCGGGTGTCTTTTGGTGTAAATCCTTCGCCTTCAAAAACGTGTCCCAAATGCGCGTTGCAATGAGCACACACAATTTCGGTTCGACTTCCATCAGCGTCAGGTAAGCGTTTCACGTTTTTTTCGATGATATCATCAAAACTTGGCCATCCGCAGCCCGCGTCAAATTTCGCTGTCGATTCGTAAAGCGGAGTAGCACAACGTTTACACACATAAATTCCCGCTTCATCGTGCTTGTAATAGGCACCAGAGTAGGGGTATTCTGTTCCTTTGTTTACTATAACGCGTTCTTCTTCAGGAGTAAGTTTGCGCCAGTTTTCCTGCTTTATTTGTGCTTCAGGAGCAGTTGTTTCAGGCGTATTTGTTTGACAAGATGCAAGTAACGAAAACAATGAGACGCCAATGAGCAAGATTATTTTTTGGTTGAGCATGTTTGTTTATTTGGGTTGAAAAAGAATACTAACGGAATTGACACAATGGCGCGTGTTTTTTGCTGTAAAACCTTCGCCTTCAAACACGTGTCCCAAATGACCGTCGCAGTTAGCGCATACAATTTCAACACGTCTTCCATCAGCATCCAACACGCGTTTGACATTTTTTTCAATCATGTCGTCAAAACTTGGCCATCCACATCCAGAATCGAATTTCGCAGTCGATTCATAAAGTGGGTGATCACAACGTTTGCACACAAATATTCCGTCTTCTTTGAAATCGTTGTACGCTCCAGTATACGGATATTCTGTTCCTTTTCGAACAATTACCCGTTCTTCTTCGGGAGTTAGTTCACGCCATTTTTGTGTTTCCATAGCGTATAAACAAACAACGAGCGATTTGGTTGATTAATATGCCAAATCATTTTGTCCAGAAAGATACATTTTCATGTAAAAATCGGTGATTTGTTGAAGAATATTTTTATTTGGATTTTTGGACTTGAGCACGATTGTTGTTTCATCGCGGGTACCATCAATAATAAAATGGTCGAACTCACGCATGATTTGAAGCTCTTTTGGAAGCTCAAATTGCTTCGTCATTTCTTTAAAGTCGACAAAGAAATACATACTGCTTTTGCCAAAATTTGTTGCACATGCAGGAAGTTTTACAGGTCGGTTGTCTGTATCTTCTTTTGCACTGAATGCAACATAACCTGGTCGATTGGTATATTGCACCTTCTCAGTGAGGTCATTGAATTCATTATTTTTTTTTGCAGCAATGTCCATGATCATAGGTAACAACGATTTATCCGAACCATTTCCAATAAAACCACTGAAATTTTGGGTCATGTCTAATGTTCTTGTTGCATTGCCTGTTTTTACGACTGCAAATTCGCCAGAAAGTAATTTACTCAACGCTTTATCTCCCAAGGAGAGCATCAATAATTTCGCCTCAGAGCTCAAGTTTTTAGCAATTTCTTTGAAGAAATTCGGAGCAAATTCGTTGATGAAATCATTCGTTTTCTTCATATCGATATTTAGTGCAAAGCCCATCCAAGCAGGACCGCCTTTTAGTTTATTAGTAAAGCTTTTCATTGGTGCTTTATCGGTGTAAAATCGATTCTTTAATTCTTCTGAATACAAGTTTTTTGACGTCAAACGCATTTCGCCATTATCAAAGGTAAGCGCTGATTGAACATATCCATCTGACGTTAAATCCGCTAACTCGTTTTTTTGTTTTTCAGTAAGGTTTCCAATTATTGGATTTGATAGATTAAAAACACGTTCGATCGACATTCCAGAAACAAAATCACCTTCCTGCGCTAGGATATCAGCAACTTTTCCTTCACTCAAATCGCCTTTAGCTGTTTCGAATGTTTTTGTTAAGAGGCTTTTTCCATCGTATTCTCCGGACTTGGTGATAACAATTAATATCTTGTCGTCAAAACCAAATGTAACGTCGTTTTCTTGGTAATACAATAGATCGTTGCTCTTTTCGAGTGTGTATCCCATTTGACTAATGACATCATTCAAACTGTCTTTGTTTTTAACGTTGATCACGCCATAAGTCGTTAATTGTTGTGAGGCATCTAGTCCTTCAATTGCATAGTAAATAGGACGTTCTAAATCTATTCCTTTTTGCCAAAGCGCAAGTTGAGCTCCAACTAGTAAATTGATTTGAGGTATTTTTTGAATGCCAGCTTTGTTGAGTATCTCTAAGGGAGAAACATGTCCAAAACTGATGATTTTTTCGTTTTTAGCAATGATTGCGGAGATTGCGCTTTCAGCTGATAAGTCGTTTTTTTTACCACATGCAACAAAAAGCAATAAAAGTGGAAGCAAGAACAGTGATTTCAAATGCAATTTCATGAGTTTTTTCATTTTTATGATCAAATACAAAGTAAATGTATTGTTTCTTTTTAATTTCGAAGCTGGTATTTCAAAATTCGTTCCATTTTTTTCTATTAGTTGTGCATTTCATTGAACCTCATTTTAATTGGCGCCATTCGTACATTGCTTCGGAAGATCCGAATTCACCATTTTACAACCGAATTTATAGTGAGTTTGAATTTACCGATAAAGTTTACAATTATTTGATTCACCCGCAATGGGACAATATTGGTTCAAAAACATTGTTTACCAAAATACTGTTTGTCGATTACGAAGAACAATATGCAATTCTTGAATTTATTGGCGAATGGAATGATGCCATTGAAAATGATATCATGACCTTGAAACGAAATATCATCGAACCTATTCAAGAAAATGGAATCAATAAGTTTATTCTTGTTGGCGAAAATGTACTCAATTTCCATTATTCCGATGATTGTTATTACGAAGAATGGTTTGACGAAGTAGAAGAGGGGTGGATTGCACTGGTGAATTTTCACGACCATGTATTAGTTGAATTTGAAAAAGCGCGTATCGATCATTATTTTGTCATGGGAGGTGATTTGGAAGATATCGAATGGCGAACATATACGCCTGCACAATTCTTTGAACGTGTAGATGGTTTGGTGCAACGAAGAATCGGGTAAATATTAACAGGTGATTTTCTAAATTTGGAAAAAGTGAAAAACGTAATATTTCTTTTTTGCTAAATTACAGCGTGTTGGTTTATAGTGATTTAGCAATTTCACAATAGAGCAATGTTACAAAAGGGTAATATTACCCTTTTACCGCTTCAACCAAAGGTATCATATTCAATTCAGCCGTTACTCCGATTTTTCGCAAAAAAAAAGAGGCTAACGCTATGTTAACCTCTTCTTATTGTTAAAATTATTGATTAATCAATATAGATTTTCTTAGAAACGAAATTGTTGTTGACATTGATATGCGCAACATAAATTCCTTTTGGTAATTGCTTGTTTAATTTCACTTGCAATAAATTATTTCCAGTTGCAACATTTCCTAATTGTTCAAATTGAACAGATTTACCAGACAAGTCTACTAAGTTGATAGCTGCCTCTCCGTTTAATTGAGAAGTTAAATCGATTGTTAACGAGTTAGTTGCTTGAGCATAACCTAAATTAATCGCCACCTTTGCAGTGTTTTCCTCAATTCCGGCAGTGGAACCAAAAACGTGTTGAGAGTTGCGAATGATATCACCGCTATCACTTCCATTTGAATTAGTAACATTAGTTCCTAAATAGAAAGTTACGTTTCCAACATTCGTTGCAGGCGCTGTCCAATGGAACGACCAGTTATTCAAACTTGTGCCACCAGATTTTTGTGTAATTCTAGTTTTTCCACCAAAAGTAACTGTTTTAGTTGTTGTTGCATTGATTACAGCAACAGAACCAGCAGCAGTGTTGCTAGGAGTTAATGCAACGATTTCAAATCCGTTTTTTGCATTTGTTGTTAACATGCCAACAGAAACAGTATATGTTTCACCTGGATTATACGATGTCACCATTGTGCCAGCAGCATTTGTCAATACAACTGTTTGGAAGCCAGTTCCACTTTGAACAGTTCCACTGTGACAAGAAGTACAACTTCCATCGCCAGGCGCACCTGTTTTTCCACCTGGAGAACCACTTGTGCTCAGGTGAACAGTTTTGTTCATTTTTGTTACGTTGATTGAGTTAAAACTCAACAATCCAATAGATCCAGCTAATAGTGCTAGGAATACGTGATTTTTTTTCATTTTCGTAGTTTTTGTTTGTTATAATCGTTTACCCGAAACTTCGGGATTTAATCTTCCATTATTTAATCTTTAATCTTTAATCTTTAATCTTTCAATCTTCCATCCCGACGCTTCGGGATTCAATCTTCCAATCTTCAATCTTCAATCTTCAATCTTCAATCTTCCAATCTTTAATCTTCCAATCTTTAATCTTCCAATCTTTAATCTTCCAATCTTTAATCTTTAATCTTCCAATCTTCAATCTAATTATCCAACTTCCCTTGTTTTACCCAACAGTCGAAATATTGTAACAGTGTGTCGGCTAATTGCGGACCGCCAATGGGCATTAATGTTGTAGATCCATGTATTGATTTTGAAATTTTTGTCGCATTATTTGCAATTTCAGAATGATTCGTTAGTGCTGGAGATGTGTTTCCAGGTCCATGACAACCAATACAGTTGTCCGTTATCATGGGCATGATCTGTGTGCTGAATGAAATAGTGTCAGGACAAACCAATACCGTTTCTGCTTTGTCTTTTGTACAACTCGTTAACAATAATAACGAGACCGTGAATGTTAGAAATTTCATCTTATTTGATAATTAATGGTTTGAATGTAAACCATGACAATGCTGGAAAGAATAACATTGGCATTAAAAAGCCTTTGAAGAAATCTTTCATCAATTCTGCATCTTCGTTTTTAAATGTTGGATCGTTTGATTTTAACACGTAAAAAACCAACGCGATTGAAACTCCTGAAAGTAACAAATTGAATAAAAAAGTTGCAATGGATTTATTCGTTATGATTTTACTGATTCCGAAGAAAAGGATACTTGCAAAAGTACCTATCATCACGTTGTATGCTAAAATTTTAACAACACTTGCAACTTCTGAAAAATCAACAATGACATTCGTGTAAAAACTAGTATAAACTACACTTACGACGGTTGCAAATAAACTGGAAATGATTCCAAGACTAAAAATGCGTGCAAACATGGTCTTTATTTTTTAGTTACTGGAATGGAATACGTAATATTCATAATATCTGGAACAGCATCACTTTTCTTCCCGATTTTATAATCCATTCTGTTAACAGGAAAAGCACCCGTGAAAACTAGTTCACTTCCGTTTTTGGACAATTTAGCAGGAATTTTCTTTTCTTTTGCTACCCCTTTCATGGTTAAAATACCTGAAATTACATAGTCACTTCCAGCTTTTGTAATGGCAGAAGAAACAAATTTGATCGTCGGGTATTTACTTGCTTGAAACCATTCTTCCGTCTGTGCTTTTTTATTCATCAAGCCATTTCCTGTGCTGATAGATCCAACTGTAATCGTTAAGTCGAATTTAGAACCTGCTAAATCCGCTTCATCAAACTTTACAACACCTTTCAAATCGGTAAACGAACCAGAAGGGTCTTTGCTTTTGAAAGCGATTTTAAAACCGTCTTTGATTTTAAAATCATCCGCTAATGTAGACGTTGAAATAAATGAAGCAGTGACAAATAATGTCAACGCGACAACTGGTAAAATTAATTTTCTCATGATTATTGTTTGTTCGTTATTAACCTTTTTCGAATTTTCGACCAATACAGAAACCAAGTCTAAATTGTCCTTTGGACCATTTTTCTTGTGTATTTGTAATGAATTGTGTTTCGGTAAAACCACTAGAATTCGTTAAATAAACGGTGAAGTTATGACCGAATGTGATCCATTCGATAGCAAAACCCAAACTGTTTTGGTAGTTGGTACGTAAATTGGTTTGATTGAAACAGTGATAGTATTCTGCTAAAAGGCCAACTTTCGAAGTGATGCTCCAACGCATTGCACCTCCCAATGAAAACACTGTGTTTTGATCATCAGAAGCGACATAATTGCGGTGCACTACTGTTGGCATAACAGCTATACTAAATGATTCACCAAACTTGCGAGCAACGTTCAATTGTGCAGCATAAGCCAAACGATGCACTTGTTTCGGGTAATAATTAACTGATGAAATATCATCGGAAGCTTTTTGATAGGTATACGTAACCGTTCCATTTGCGGACAATGAAAAAGGAATCGTAGCCGATTGGTGTAAAATACGGTATTTCCCAAAGGCATCTAATAATGAACGGTATGGATTTCCATTTCCCTTGCTACGTCCTAAACCGACCATGAATTTATCAGTAACACCATATTCAAAGGCCATGCGAATGTCCGAAGCGTTATCAAAACCAAACCAGTTTTGTGCACCACCATTTGATCCCGCTAAATCACCAAAACGGTGCTCGATGCGGAACTCCAAAACGCCCTTGCGTAAATTCTCCACAGAATGCCCATTTATAATGCGTGTAGATTCGAATGTACGAATAGGTTCTGAATATGTTTCTTCGGCTATTTCAGTGCTTTCAGTTATGACTTGTGTTGAATCTTGTGCGCTTGCTGTTGATATTGATAAAATTGACAGAAGACAACTACCAATAAAAAACAATTTATTATTCTTCATTTCTTTACTTTATAGGTTAAAGTTAAAAAAAATAGTTACCACGGTTATTACTTTTAAAAAATTAACAAAAAAATAGGAAATTAAATGACTGGACTTTTTGTTTAATGACGCACAAAAAAAGCGGTATTTAACCGCTTTTTTTATTTTATCCATTCCAAACTCCCATGGAGTTGAATTTTTCAATGCGTTCGTCAATGCGTTGTTTCGGATCTTTCGGATCCAATTCGTTTAAATACTCTTTGATTTTACCTTTCACGCGTTCAAACATTTCTTCTTGATGTCTGTGCGCACCTGCCAAAGGTTCTTCGATAACGTCATCAACTAATTTCAAACGTTTCATGTCAACACTTGTCAATTTTAACGCATCTGCTGCACGTTCTTTGAAATCCCATGAACGCCATAAAATTGACGAACACGATTCAGGTGAAATGACCGAATACCACGTATTTTCCAACATGACAACTTTGTCACCAACACCAATTCCCAATGCACCACCTGATGCACCTTCTCCGATGACGATACAAATAACTGGAACTTTCAAACGCATCATTTCATAAATGTTGCGTGCAATTGCTTCGCCTTGTCCACGCTCTTCTGCTTCCAAACCTGGAAATGCTCCTGGCGTGTCAATAAACGTAACAATTGGCTTGTTGAATTTCTCTGCTAAACGCATCAAGCGCAATGCTTTGCGGTATCCCTCTGGATTTGCCATACCGAAATTACGGTATTGACGCATCTTCGTGTTGATTCCTTTTTGCTGTCCAATGAACATCACAGAACGACCGTCCAATAAACCAAACCCACCAATCATCGCTTTGTCGTCTTTTACGCTGCGGTCACCGTGTAATTCTTGGAACGTATTGTCACTGATGGCATTAATATAAGCCAATGTATATGGTCTGTCTGGGTGACGGGACAATTGAACACGCTGCCATGGAGTCAATCCACTAAAGATTTCCTTCGTAACAGTCGTTAATTTTTCTTCTAAAACGCTGATCGTGTCAGCCATAGCTACACCAGTAGTAGCGCCGATTTCACGTGTTTGCTCGATTTGTTCTTCCAGTGCCTTAATTGGCTCTTCAAAATCTAAATATGTCGACATAATTGTTATTTTGAGTCCCGAAATTTACGAAAATAGTTTGCATTTATTAATTTTATAGCATGGTAAATTTCCCTTCTTGTAAAATTAATCTCGGTTTACACATCTTATCCAAGCGTCAAGATGGTTATCACGAAGTGGAAACACCCATGCTTTCAGTCCCCTTGAACGATGTGCTTGAAATTACCTTGAGTGATGAAGATGAGTTAGTTACGACTGGTTTAGCGATACCTGGAACGGGTAATTTATGTACAGATGCCTTGCAACTGCTGCGCAACGATTTTGCGATTCCTCCTGTTCGCATTCACCTGCACAAAAATATTCCAATGGGTGGTGGATTGGGTGGCGGTTCTTCAGATGCAGCTGCTGTTTTGACCTTATTGAACGATTTGTGTCAATTAAATTGCTCCGATGAGGTGCTTGAGAACTATGCAGCACAATTGGGTTCCGATTGTGCGTTTTTTATCAAAGGCGGCACGCAACTATGCACAGGACGTGGTGAAATACTGACTCCGATGTCGCTGTCATTGTCCGGTTACTGGATTGTTTTGATCAATAATGGAACACACGTGTCCACCAAAACGGCGTTTGAAAAAGTGATTCCCCTTGCAGACAGACCAAGTGTTTTAGCTCACATTTCTCTGCCAATCGCGGAATGGAAAACTGCTTTGCAAAACGATTTTGAAGTGAGTGTTTTCGCAACCTATCCAGAATTGGCAGCAATTAAATCAGAATTCTATGAAAAAGGAGCTATTTATGCGAGCATGTCAGGATCAGGATCTACGATGTATGGGATTTTTCAGGAAAAACCTAGCTCAATCTCGTGGAGTTTTGAATCGGTATTTGAATATTGGATAGCTTTGTAAGCAGCAATAAATGATAGTCAAAAAAAATCCCCGTTTGGTTATAAACGGGGATTTTTTATATGTAGTTAACCAACTTTTCGTGGTGTTACTTTTGGAGCTGGCGCTGGTGCTGGCGGTGGAGCCGTTCTTGTAGGTGCTGGCGCTGGAGTTGGAACTGGACGCGGAGCGGGAGCTGGAGCAGGCACACTCGGACGAGGAGTAGGCGCTGGAGCTGGTCTGCTTGGTCGCGGTTCACTCGGTTGCGGTGTGCGAACAGGTTGTGGCTCACGCGGTTCCTCTCTCGGCGCAACTGGTTTTCTTACAGGACGTGCAGGTTCTGTAGCTGGTTCTTTCGGAATAGCTGGTTTTTTTTCAATTGGTTCATCTATCGGTCGTGTGCCAATTGGTTGTGCGATCGGTTGCGTAGTCCCTGGAACTTTTGGTTCTTGTACCATTGGGCGTTGTGGTTTGCGTCCACCTGGATTCACATTCGGAACAGGTTGTGCTATTGGCTTTAATACGGTTGTATTCGGATTTCTAACTGGAATAACAGGTGCAGGAGTAGGAGGAATGCGCAAAAACCCATTGTCGTAAATACATGCGTCAAGTTCCATTCCGGTAAAGCCCATGCGTTCGCATTCCTTGCGGGAACGGTCACGTTGGTTTTGTGGTAAATCAGCAGTCGTGCGGAAAGCGAGCGGAAACGAGCGATCGGTGAAAGAAAGTGTGCTGCGACCAAATCCGTAGTCAAACAATGACTCTTCTTGTGTGATGCGGTAGCGTTCGGAGTAATCACGCGCTAAAAAATTCAAGTATTCACGGTGCATCGCATCGGTCATGTTGTTGCCATAATTTGCAAAGTTCAAGTTGGAAGTATTGGTGTTGAAATCGTCAAAACGGTTGTTATTGGCATTTCCCAAAAGCCCATCGTAATTATCACTACAAGGAAAAATAGAGACAGCTATGTTCATGAATCCTTGGTTTCCTCCGTGCATATCGACACGAACAGTTTCACCTGTTGGCCAAGTGACCAAGTAATCTTTTCCTTCTTGACGAATAACACCACCGTGTTCCAAAAAGTATGGTCTGTTTTCCAAATAAACGGCTTCACCATCCACACGAAGTGGCGTAGAAGAATTCCCGTCTGGTTTGTCCTCTGTGTAAAAAGCAATGCGGTCACCAGCAACTGACATGGCAACAGCATTGTTCAATGAAATATCTGTTCCTTCTGCTTTTTGGCGCACTTGTACATTCAAATGACCAGAAGCTGATTTCACCAAAGTAAATTCACCAACAGTTTGAATGGAGTAATTGGTTTTATCGAACGAAGAAAAATGAGGATCGCCATACGAACGACCGATTACAGGCGGACAACCAGCAACTGTTGTAAATTGCGACAAACGGTTCCAATTGCGTTGTGTCGCACCAGATGTTGTTCGCTTGTTGTTTTCGATACTTGATTTGATGTTGTTTTGTGTTGCTTGTGGCAAAACAGCAAACATTTCTTTCGGTGTAAAATCCTCGGGAAAATAACGATCGGGGATGGGTTGGTTGCTCACCATTGCTTGCATGCTCTCGGCTAACCACGTACCACGCGTTTTGTCCCAACCGACAAGTTGCGTTTTCAAAGGTTCAAATTGTTGCACGAACAAGGAATCCATTTGTGCGTAAGTGACCACCGAACAAGCGATAGCACCAATAGTTGTGAGTAGGTACTTGTGTAATTTCATGGGTTTCAATTTATAGTTGTCACGATTATTGCAATAAATGTACCAAAAAATTAAAACCTGGAAAAGCTTCGCGTGCTACCGTATGTTAAAAAATGTTTAGGTACGCTTGCCTTCAAGTCCCGACAATTCGAGATCAGTCTACTATATTCTAACAAATAGCTACGCGCTGACTGAGGCACTCGAAGGCAAGCGTTTAAAAAGTAGACTTCAAGTCCCGACAATTCGATATCAGTCAGCGCTTTTCTTTGTTGTCAGCAAAAATGTAGATTGAGGTTTTTTTGTAGACTGAGGTTCTCGAAGCCTACAAAAAAAAAGAGGCTTCTCAAAATGAAAAGCCTCTTTAAAGTTATTGTTTCAGTCGTTTATTAACGTACTTCAAACATGTTTTCTTCTGATTTTCTTACTTTAGCAGCGTGTTGCAAACCATCATCTGCGTGACGGTAACCCAATGCAGCAACAACAACTGAGTGGTAACCATCCAAGCCCAATAATTCATCGTATGCTTTAGGTTCGAAACCTTCCATTGGTGTCGCATCAATTTTCAAGCTAGCAGCTTGCGTTAACAAGATTCCCAAACCGATGTATGCTTGTTTTGCATTCCAGATTGCTTTTTGCTCGTCAGATAAGTAGCTAATTGCTCCTTTCATGTAATCACCGTAACCAGCTAAATCAGCAGCATTCATTCCTCTTGTTTCAGCTGTCAAATTAATTAATGCGTCAATATCTGCATTCGTTGTAGTGTTTTGCGCTGCAAAAACGAATAGGTGAGAAGCATCTGTAATTTGTCCTTGACCGTAAGATTTCTCACGCAATTGAGCACGCAATTCAGGGTTTTCAACAATAATTACTTTGAATGGTTGAATTCCGTATGAAGTAGGAGCTAAGCGAACAGCTTCTTTTAATAAATTTAATTCAGAAGCAGCAATTTTTTTCGTTGCATCGAATTGTTTTGTGGCATAACGCCAGTTTAAATGATCAATCATCTTTTTTGTTTTTATGGGTTATTATTAATAATCAAATTCCATTGGGACATCGAGTAAGAGCACTTTGCTGTTTTCGTTGAAAATGATGTCGCAATCTGTTGTATCCCAAACGCCAAGTGCATCGCGTTTTTTAAGTTGTTGTCCGTTCAACGTAATTTGTCCCTCCACAACAAACACGTAAACGCCGTTATTGTTTGCTTTTAATGCGTAATTTGCTGTTTTACCTTGTTCAAATTCGCCTAGGTGAAACCAAGCGTTTTGATGAATCCACACACCATCATCGTCCGGATTGGGAGATAAGATTTGTGCGAAGTTGTTTTTCATTTTAGCGGTATCCAACAATTGTTGGTCGTAGCGCGGAGTAACATTCTTTTTATTCGGGAACACCCAAATCTGGAACAAGTTCAATTCACCATTTGTCGCGTTGAATTCCGAATGTTGAATACCAGTTCCTGCGCTCATGACTTGAATTTCACCAGTAGTGATGGTAGCTTCATTCCCCATGGAATCGCGGTGTCTTAACGCACCTACCAACGGAATCGTAATGATTTCCATGTTGTCGTGTGGGTGGGTGCCAAATCCCATTCCGCCTGCTATTTTGTCGTCATTCAAAACACGCAAAGCACCAAAATGGATTTTTGATGGATCGTACCAAGAAGCAAAACTAAACGAATGGTGCGCATCTAACCAACCATGATTGGCATGTCCTCGTTGATCTGCTGGATGAAAAACTGTTTTCATACGTTCATTTTTTAAGTGCTGAATAAAGCGGAACAAATGTAGCACATTCCATTAAATAAATACCATGGTAAATAAATTCTTTAAGTAAATTTAACACGAGCACTGGCGCTATTTTTTGCTAAGTGATTGACTAAAAGAGAATAAGATGATAGCCAAATAAAAAAAAGATATTTTTTCAACTAATTTCTTGCAGAATAAAAAATAGTAGCTATCTTTGCAACGCTTTTAACGTAAAGCAGTACACAATTTTCCTAGTTCAACTGTTGTTGAAGTTCGAAAGAAAAGAAAATTGGTTTGGTAGTTCAGTTGGTTAGAATACATGCCTGTCACGCATGGGGTCGCGGGTTCGAGTCCCGTCCAGACCGCCAAGTTAAAAGCGTAAGCCTCCAATCGGAGGCTTTTTTTATGCCCAAAAGTTCCGTTTTTCAAGGTTTTTCAGTGTTTTCAAGGCTTTCTGCTGTTTCAGCGAATCGCCAAGAACATCAAAAAACATCAATTGAATTCAAAGTTCTGGCGAACAAGCCAGCGAACAAAATTAAAATCACCATTTTTGTTCGCTGGAAGTCGGGAAACCTTCGCCATTATTACGTTTGGTGAGATTTGCTTATGAATGATTTTAACGTGTTCACAGTATTTATTCATTAAATCCAGCGAACAAAATGGAGAATCAAAAATTCTTTGTCTCGTTTTGGTTAAATCCAAGCAGACAGCAAGACGGAAAAAGTAAGCTTTACATCCGCATCGCAATTGATGGTCGAAGAGCCGAAATTGCTACATCGTATTTTATCAAAAGAAGTGATTGGGACAATGCCCATTTCCAAGTCAAGCCCAAGGCACCCCATTCGGTCTTGATTAATGGTTTCATTGATCACACCACAAATGTGATTAAAAAGCACTTCCTATCGTATGCAGCATTTGGTAAAACCATTTCTGCCAAAGAACTCAAAGACCTCTTCCTGGGCAAAGAGGAAAAAGTAGAACCCAAATCACTAATGGATGCATTCGCATACCACAAAGTAAAAATGGAATCGATGATCCATGTGGGCAAAGTTGCCACAACTACGTTGGCCAAGTACAATTATTGCCAAGGAAAAGTTGAGCGTTTTTTACAATACCGTTTCAAGAAAAAGGACATTCTATTAACGGAGTTGAGTTTAAAGTTTGTAACTGAGTTCGAACACTTCCTTTTAGTAATCGAGCGCATGCAAACCAATTCAGCTCACAAGTACATTGTGAATCTAAAACGAATCATCAATGTTGCAGTGAGTGTTGAATGGATGCCGAAGAATCCATTTGATAACTTCAGATGTTCTTACACCAATCCGGAACGTGAAATTCTTACACAAACAGAACTAGACACGATGCAACACAAGTTGATTCTAATGCCTCGTTTAGCAGAAGTGAGAGATGTGTTTTTATTTTGTTGTTACACTGGTTTCGCTTACTCAGATATTTACAAATTTGAGCGTGACGCGATAACAATTGGAATGGATGGAGATTATTGGCTTTCTACCATTCGTCAAAAGACAGGAACCAGGGAAAGTGTTCCACTTTTACCATTAGCGTTGGAAATCATTAACCGATACAAAGAACATCCTGTATGTGTGAAGTTCAACAAACTCCTTCCAGTGAACAGCAATCAAAAGTACAATGCGTATTTGAAAGAAATAGCTGAGATCTGTGGAATTAAAAAGACATTGACTTCACACATGGCCAGACACACCTTTGCAACAACTGTGACCCTTTCAAATGGCGTTCCTTTGGAAACAGTTTCAAAGATGCTTGGACATACCAAACTATCGACAACACAAATCTACGCGAAAGTGCTCGATACCAAAGTGAGTCATGACATGGGAGCTTTGAAATCAATTCTTGCTGCCAAACAGAAGACCAAGGATTCAGAAAGTAACCAGGAAGTTTCTGATAAAAAATTAGGTTAATGAAAGGTCTGCTTCGGCGGACCTTTTTTGTTAATGCGCTCTATTTTATCCTTTTACATAAATACATTACGATGTTAAATGCGTATTTTGCTCTCATACTACATAATATATCATACCAATCTAAAAACAATATTACGCTATGGAATACTTTATTGCAACAGCTAATAATTTTTGTGATGTCTTAGAACAGTTGAATTCAAGTGAACCGGATATCAACAATAGAGCAAATAAGGCAGCGAAATTAATCAAGAATACACTTGAGAATTTTAGAACTAAAATTCGAAAAGAGGGTTTCCGTTCTGCAGAAGATGAAATTCATTTTTTCAAATATGTGAAGCCTAAGATTAGTTCATACCTCATCTTTTATTCTGTTTTAGCTGAAATTGAAACATGTAAAATCACCTTGAATGATGAAGAATTGAAATTATTTATTGACAAAAAAGAACGGAAGTTTCGCCACGTCATGCGCGAGAATATTGACTTTGTCAAATATTACAATGCGGGCTTAAGTCATTTGGATAACATCTATTTTGTGCGCGAAGCAAATTTCCTTTCGATGTCTAAAAACAGTACACACCAATTAGCCGATCCTGAGTTCAATGCGTCACATGATATGGTTGCTGCTAATATTTTGGCTTTTGAGTTGTTTAAAAAACATGTTGATCCAAAGCCAGATTTGCAAGCTACTTATGGTCCACCAGTTCCAAAATTAAAATGGACGGCCAGTAAATCGGACTTTATCGAATTGGTTTATGCGCTTCAAGCAACTACTGCAATCAATTATGGTGAAAATGAAATCAAGGAAATCTTTTCAGCATTGCAATCTGTCTTTCATGTTCACATTGACGATCCGTATCGCATTTTCATAGATCTAGCAAATCGAAAAACGGCACCATTGAAATTTATCCCAAAGTTAGAAGAAGGATTTTTGAGAAAAGTGGATGAGATTGGTGGGATGATGTGAAAAATCAATCGCCCTGGTTTGATAACTAGGGCGATTAATTTTTTAATTCTTCGTTTGAAAGTTTTTTATTAGCGTTTAAGTTTAATAGTTCACATCGTTTTGGGGCATGGCGATGTAGCCGATTTTAAGCTCAAAAAAACAATAGAATCATACTGTTGATCCTTAACAAATGTTTAATAGAAGTACTTAATCCTTTATAATTCATAACCGATGATAAGTGCAGTTTTTTTATTTATCAAACCACTGTATTACTTTCAGGTTAATAACGTTAGACTTAAAAGGTTTAGAAATTAAAATATTATCTCCATCATTTTCGTTTGTTGCGCCTTCGGTATTCCAATCTCCACGAGTAATTTTAAATTCTAATGGAAATTGGACTTTTACAGTAATAGTTCTTTGAAAGTCTGAAATGTTATTCATTTTAATTTTTGAAGGATTCCAATTACCTAAACTTTCTTGATTCCCAACAATGTAAACTTCATCATCTTTATTTAAAGTTTTTATGTTAATAGTAATCGTATGAAATTCCCCATTTGGTTTTTCAGGGTTATTTTGTATGAATGTATTTAAGTTTTTTAATCCGACTGTTAATGAAGGCAAATAAACGCCCCAATGATTTTCTTCAGGAAATTCTTTATTTATTAGCGTCAATTTCCCAAAGTCTTGTTTTAGACTGATATTATTTTTAAATTTTTCGTAGCCAATATTCCATTGTTCAGGCATTGTTTTATATTCGTCAGATTGACTTGTATATAAAAATTTATTTTCTTTCAGTGAATTGATATCAAACTTACTAAATTCGGTCGCTAGTCTATAATCATCATAAGCAAAGTTTGGTGAAACAGCAATATAACCTCTAAAAACATCTGTTGAATTTATAAATTTATCTATAACAAAAGAAGCACTTAAGGAATGTCCAATAGCATAGTTGTTATTAGTTGTTCTATATTTACTATTTATAAAAGGGAAAACTTCATCAGTTAAATACTTCCAAAAATTATCCGAATTTGGATTTTTTGTTAATTGATAAAATGAAACATTTACTGGTTTAGGTAAATAATCATTAGGTCTAGAATAATCAGTCTCTTGGTAATAAGGTGAACAAATCCCAACAATAATGAATTTTTTAGAGAAATTTAAAAATCCTATTGCTGAATGAACTAAATCAAATTCCTCTCGGTTTTGTGAATCAAACACATAAATTACATCATAAGAAGTTAATGTGTTATCATCGTAACCTTGAGGCGTATAAATTAAAATTGGTCTTTTCTGATTTAAAATTTTTGATTTAATAGTAGTTTCTTGAACATTTGCGATTTCCTGAGCTTTTATTTTAGTAAAAGGAAATAAACAAAATAGCAGAACAAAAACGTGAATTTTATTTTTCATAACATTAATTTTCTACAAAAATAATTGAACAAAAACTTTGAAAATTGTAAAAATGAGACATTTTTATTTCAAATGCCAGAAAGTATCTTCACTTCCCAAATGGGTTCCTTTTTTTAAAAAATTACCAGGAGAATTATGAGTTAATTTGGTGAATACTTTATTTAAATGCGATTGGTCGCTATAATTATATTTGTAGGATATTTCAGTGAAATTATCGAAAGGTTTTTGATTAATCTTATGTGACAATGCGTTTCTGAATCTAACTATTTCTTGAAAATTTTTCACTGAGACACCTAAGTTTTCATTAAATAATCTATTTAAATGTCTTCTGCTAACTTGTATATTTTTTGATAGTTCAAAAACATTTAAAAATTGACTATCATCAAAAATTTTGAAGATTGCGTTTTTAACTATTTTATTTTCATTCGTGTGAAAATTCTTGAAAAGAAATGAATCAAGTAATTCTGTTAATATTTCTACATCTGGGTTTTTAAATAATTGATTTATTTCATTCTTGGAAAAAAAGTCAAAGTCTGTAATAAAATCTGTAAAGTCTAAACCTTTAAAAAAATTTTGGATTCCTAGAGGATTGAAAATTATTACAATTCTATAAATTTCACCTATTTGTTTAACATTGAAAACATCTTTTCTTATAGGAGTAAATATTTGTAATGGTAATAAGTCAGGTTGAAATTCTACTGATGCATCTTCATATCTTTTATGTGATTTGTATAGCGAAATGGCAGTGTTATAATGAGGGAAACAAGTAAATTCTCTCGCAATATTTTCATCATCTATTTCAATATAATAATATTGAACAAATTGTTTAATAATTTCATTTTTTGGTTTGAAAGTTTCAAAAATTCTCATTAAAAAGGAATATTATATAAAATTGCATCTTTCGTTTTTCAGCTACCCGAAGGTGGCGATTTCGAAGCACTTCATTGTCACCCAAGCAGGAACTTTGATAGAAGCACAAAGCTTCATTTAACCACTGAACCACCAATTTCTTGTAGGTGCTGTTATACGCTGCCTTATCTGTTATTTGTTTTTCCGTTTTCCTCGTTTGTTTAGTTTTATTTCGGTCTTGATGTCTTGCTCTATAAACTCTTCAAGTTCTTTTCTTCCTAACTCTACTGTCAAATAAGCAATCTTTAAGTTCTCGCAAATATGTTTGTTTAATAGTTCCTCATACTTGACAGGGAATTTGTTTTTTGTCGTTGCTTGAATAAAGTCATTATGATGTGAAAACAAGCTTTCCCCAATTGTTCTGCGTATAGTGTGATGTCTGCTGTCCAAAAGGTCATTCATTCTTCCCTTTAGATTTCCAGTTTCTCCAACATATACAATTTCTTCACTATGCTTTAAAGCATATACTCCTGCTTTTGAAGGAATTGTTGAAGTCCATTTACGAGTTAATTCAATCTGCTTCCAGTTGTCCGTTTTGAATAACTTGTCTTTCAAGCCTGTTAGGTAGTTTAACACATTCATTCTCTTAATTTGTTGGAATTAGTTTATCAAGTAATTTATCGATCTTCTTAACGCCATCTTTTCTTATTCTTTCCTTTGAAGACTTCAATGTTTGCTTAACCTTAAACCAAGTGCGGATGTCAATAGAAAATGCAATGTCCCTAATTTCTTTCTCTAAGTCTTCAATTGCCTCTTTTATAATCTCAGGTTTTATAGAGTTTGTCGTAACATCAATTGCTCCTTGCATTTGGTCAAACTCGTTTGGAAATTGTTGTTTTATTTCTTCGTAATAATCTTCGAGTAAGTCGAATGTTTCTATGATTTTCGTTTTTCCATTTAGCCTGTATGCAGTAACAGGGTCTATTGTGGCTAAACTGTCGACAGCATTTGTGTATTTTTCTTCAATGCTCTCTAGATTGTCTGCAACGTTGTCTTGAATTAGATTGTCAATAAGCTCAGAGTATAGTTGATTTAAGCATTGTTTTACTTCCTCTTTTTGTTCGTTTTTTGGAACCCGAAGTAAAATTCTTTCTGTCAAAAGTTCAACGATGTTTGAAGTGTCAAGCTGATTAAATATGAAATTCGTTTCTAAAAGATTGTAAAGAATTTTTCTTTTGATTTTTTTGTCGTCCTGTCTTGTTCTAAACCATTGTCCAAGTTCGTTTAAGAACCACCCGAAGGCGATACTAAAAATTGCGGTAATATATGTCCATTCAATTTTGTCCACCGTCGTTTTTTAAGGTTGCGTATAACGTCCCGTGGCTTGGCTTGAAGTAGCGATGCATGCGAACGTATTATTTTCTGCTAAAAATAAACATTTTCGTAAATAAAATTATGAAGGAAGAGCAAATTAGCAAATGCGCCAAACCACTGTTGTGAGAAGTTTTTATTCTTGATATATTAATTCTTCTTTGAAGTCTTTGTATTTTTCATTTAATAATCCGATTTGTTTTTTAATTTTAATAATTGAATCTTTTAAAAATGTATTTTCTTTTTCAACTAAATTCCAAAAATATAGGTAACCTAATATCCTATCTAGATATATAGGATCACGCATACCTTTTTTATTTAAATGATTCTCTATTCCGTATTTGTCAATATAATAAATGATTTGACGAATTTCTCTCTTTTTCTTTTTAGGAATAGTCATTTTATTAGATGAAACTGAAATACCAGTGATGATTTTTCTTTTACCTTTGTCTAATAACCTTGTTTTTTTAGAATTAACTGTAAATCCTTCATTATTAATTATTTTGGTTATATATTCAATTAATTTAACTGGCAGATTTGTGCCTGAAAATGTTAAATCATCTGCATATCTTGTGTATTTTAAATCATATTTTTTGGATAACCCTGCCAAACGATAATCAAGTCTTTTAGCTATAATATTACTTAATACAGGGCTTGTTGGCGCTCCTTGTGGTAATTCATTGTTTAACGTACAAATACTAGCCAAACAGTAAGAAAGTTTGGGTGTATAGCCTAAGTTAATAAATACTGAAATGACTCTTTCTTTTATTATTGAAGGAAAAAAATCTTTTAAATCAAGTTTTAATATTTTCTCTGCATGTAGATGCGGTTCTGCATTATTTTTAATTGAATGTCCATTTCGAAAACCAGTACAATTTTCGTGGATAGGAATCGGTTTTAATAAGTTTTGATAAATCCAATCTTGGCAATTTAATAGGAGAGGTAGAGGGGCACATATTTCTCTTACACCTCCATTTCGCTTAGGAATTTCAAAATTATTGTAAAAGTGTTCTGTTGAATATATTACCTTGCTTAATGATAAATTATCAACACTTAATAATTTACAAAGATGATTAAAATCGAAAATTACAATTGATTTTTTTGAAATCAGATTTTCGGTATATTTTATTAAAGCTTCTTGTGTTTTTTTTCCTTTTACTTTAGTTTCAATATGTTTTTTCCAAAAATCAATGTTATTTTCCATGTAAAAAAAATGAAGGTGAGGTTTACTTTCTTTGAAATTCATTCACACTACTAAATTTTACGTCAGTAAATTTAGTAGTATAGTTCCGTTAGGAACTATACTAGTGACTTGTCACTAGTATGGTTAACAAAAGCTTTATTCTAAGAGGCGAATACACCTCCAACTGTGCTAAATCTTTACTCACCTTCAATTAATTTAAAAATTCTTTTATCTAAGGTTTTTCGTTTTGGAATTGAAAAGTCATTTATGTCTAATTTTTTTTGAGAAAATTGTTCTGGTATAACTTTCCAAATATAATCTCTTTTTTTTAAAAAAATAAAATTTCGGTTCGCAATTATCCAATTTAATCCATATTCAGTAATTGATATGTTGTCTTCTGTTGATGTGAGAATATTACTATTAGTAAATTTCAGTATACTTCTCGCAACTTGAGCTGGCGATAATCTATATTTAGAATGAAGTAAATAAACATCAATTGTGTTATGTTCATATAATTCTTTCAGTAATAATATGTCTTCTGAGTAAATATTCATAGTTAAATTCTTTTAAAAAAAGTTGTTCTTTCAGATTTATCATTTAAATATGGCCACCAAAAAATAGGAAAAACATTATTTGGGATATTTTGAGATTCAAGTGCAAACAATGTTTCAGATTCTTTATATCCAAATTTAGGTAATCTTCTTTTTCCGTATTTTTTTAATAATTTATCTTCAAGTTCTTCCATTGATTGAAGCGAAACTGTTTTATATTGAGGCGGGACTAATTCAGAAATACCTTTTTTTAACCAATAATAAGAGAAATATTCGATAACAAGTTTATCTAAAGCCTCTTTAGAAAATTCCATAGCTGCAAGACTTATGACTTTTATTGAATAATTCTCGATTTTTCTTTCGCTCATTTTATTTTTTAAATAGGTTACCTTTTTTGTAATTGTGTCTCCAGTGCCTATAAAATCATCAACTAAAATAATTATAGAATTGTTTTCTATTTTATGAGCACCATCTAATAATGAATTGTAGAAATTATATTCTTTCCAACTTGAAGAAAATTTATTTTTAAGTGACTGAATAAATGCTTGTGAACCATCAGGTTTTTCATCATCACATGTTGCCACTAAAAAAGTATTGTTTGCTGTCAAATTCCAGTTGTTTTCAATATGATTTGATATTTCTTTTCCAATTTTTAATAAATCTGTACTCGTTAAGTGTAAAAAATTTGGAATTAGCATTTCAATCAACTTTTTTTGCTCCTCGCTATCACACATGCACCATAATTCAAAAAGTGCTTCAGGCTCATTTTCTAACCATTTATAAACTTTATGTAGCTCAAATAGTCTTTTGTAATCATCTCTATTAATATGGTTTTCTGATCTTTTTAAAGTTTTTTCTTCCATGAAAAGCTACTCATTTTTATAAAATTTCTCACAACTTATTTATATATCTCATAAAATGGGGCAAATACACACCTATTAAGTTGTATACGCCTAGTTTCAATGCGACTTATCTTCAAATTTACTGTTTCTTTAGAATCTATTAAACGATGAAATGATTTTTTTATTCATACTTCCCAACAAAACCAGCTATTCCAGCATTTCTCAAAAAAAAACTTTTCCCAACCTGTTCACAAGCTGTGAAAAAATCTCAATTAAATTACAGGTCACCTTTTTGTCCCATTTTTTGGGCTAAAAAGTGGCTTATTTAACCCCAAAAACAGTCAAACAAACAAAGTTCGAGAATCAACCGAATTCGAGCTTTTCAAGAACAAATTTTTT